>ENA-OWNT01001259-OWNT01001259.1-seawater-metagenome-genome-assembly--contig:-NODE-1259-length-33769-cov-4.213226_pt1 | contig 33769 bp, 36 predicted proteins | sample MGYA00238136_ERZ651165 | MGnify/ENA primary metagenome ERZ651165 (study PRJEB26861, sample SAMN08777766) | seawater metagenome | isolation source: coastal seawater | place: USA: Florida | collected...
ACTCACTCACTCACTCACTCACTCACTCACTCACTCACTCACTCACTCACTCACTCACTCACTCACTCACTCACTCAAATTCATTCAACTTCCAAGAACAAGCAGCGAACGACGCAGTCACTGTCAGTCAGTCCCCTTCGTGCGCACTCACTCACTCTCTCACTCACTCACTCACTCACTGTCCGTCCGTCCGTCCGTCCCTCACTGCGATATTGTACTATCTACATTTGACATTTTGCTATTGTTCCACAGACAATGAACTGCAAAACAGTGTAATCTCAATTATAGATACAGTGGCAGACAACGAACAAGACAAACGACACAGGACACCGGCGCAAGGAGAGTATCTATATTCGACACTACGCTATTTTCCACACAACAAAACACTGTGAAACGGTGTAATCCCAATTATAGATACCATCGTTCCTCGTTCCTTCATTCATTCTTTCCGTCGTTCGTTCGTTCGTTCGTTTTGCTTCTTTCTCCTTCATCCATTCACAGTTGCTATCTCACTCACTCACTCACTCACAGCCCCACAAATCAGTCAAGTCAAGTCAAGTCAAGTCAAGTCAAGTCAGTCGGTGCACCTGAGTGAGTGAGTGAGTGAGTGACTGTGAGTGACTGACTGTGAGTGACTGTGAGTGACTGTGAGTGAGTGAGTGAGTCGGAGTGTGGCAGTTTGATGACCGGTTTGGCAGTGTTCCATTGATTGAATCACATTCACACTCAACGTGTACAGTATGAAATTCAATTTTAGAGTTCACTGTTGCAGTGATAGTGCATATAGCAGATTTGCAACCGCGTCCTAGCGAGTGACTGACAAACAACAACGAAAGCAAGGGAAGCAGCAGAAGAGCAGCAGCAGCAGCAGCAGCAGCGAAGTCGAACATAGAAGCACAAAGTGAGTCAGTCATTTTCTACAGGCTGTTGAGTGATCGAATCTGAGTCACAGCGTCACAGCATCACAGCGTCACAGCGTCACAGCGTCACAGCTCACAGCCCACACGGCGACGGCGAACGAACGAACAAACGAACGAACGAACGAACGAACGAACGGCGACTGGCCTCGAACTTTTTCGAACTTTGTTGCTTTCGATGGTCGTTCGAAATTCGAACTTCGAACGGGTGGATGGGGTGGTTCGTGGTTCTGCAGGTCGCTTATGAAACTTGCTGTCGCACTGTTGCTTGATTGCTGGCTGGCTGGCTTGCTTGCTTGCTGATTGGCTGGCTGGTTGGCTCGTTCGTACGTTCGTTCGATCGATCGTTCGTTGTTCGGCGGTGGTGTGGTTCGTCCACTCTACCAACAGTATTCTACACCTACTGTGGCTGCCGCTCCAACGCAGCAAACTGTGCATTTTGCACTGTTGCTGTCCTACTAACGAACGAGTGAGCGCAACAGGATAGTTCGACGTGTGGTGGACCGCGACCAACACAGTTGTCGTCGTCATCCATGCACAACGACTTCGTCAACTCCGCTGGGACCACTCAACCACACCACACATCACGTGTGTTGTCGATGCATCGACACGTGGCCGCAAAGTTGGTTTGAAGTGAGGCCGCGCCGACGGCAAACCGCCGCGCGACGACGAAACTGACAAAGCAAATCGCTTGAACGCAAAAGTTCAACAAAGTTCATTCAAACTGGTCCGGAAAGGACGCCACGTACAACGTGATGACTCAAACTGCGTAGGTCTGGACTCTCGCTTGAAAAGAAATTTAGCCCGCTAGGTCTCCAACCTAACTTTGATTACCCTCCGCCGCGATGACGGACTCGAACAATATTTTTGGAGGTGGCGGCTTCGATTCCAATGCGTTCAGTTTCGGCGCCCCGTCGTCTGACGGTGGTGGCGGAAACGACAAGGATTCAGGTGGCCTTTTCGGTGGTGGTTCTACTGATGCATTTAGTGGCGGCGCTTTCGGCGGAGCCGACACCCAAAAGAGCGAAACCAAAACCAATGATGCTGGCGGTTCGAGCAACGCGTTCAATTTCGGTGCGGCGTCGTTTGGTGGCGGCGGCGGAAACGACAAGGATTCAGGCGGCCTTTTCGGTGGTGGTTCTACTGATGCTTTTGGTGGTGGTTCTACTGATGCGTTTAGCGGTGCTTCTTTCGGCGGAGCCGACACCCAAAAGAGCGAAACCAAAACCAATGACGCTGGCGGTAAGAGCAAGGCGTCCGATTCAAACAATTTGTTCGGCGGTCCCGGCGACGCTGACAACCCACTGTTTAGCGGTATGGGCGGCGGCGCCGGCAACATGTTCCAAACCTCTGGCTCAGGTAAGGGAGATGTGAAAGATGGTCCTAATTCAATGTTCGGTGGTAGTTCCACCAATGACGCAACGGATTCGTCGAACACTTTCGGTGGTGGCAATAATTTGTTTGGATTCGATGGCGACTCTGCTGCTAGCACGGCCAATGCTGGCTTGAAAGTTGCCGAAACACCCAAGGTGACCAATGGGAACACGACTGTTCTCTTTGATACCAGTAGCGTGCCAACTTCTTCTCCAAAGACCGCTCATGCCAAGAAAACACTTTTCGCTTCTCAAATAGGAACGCCTGACAAGAGTGTTTCAATGTCTGTGGATTTGTCCGCAATCAAGGAACCTCCGACGACTGTGGCAAAATCTCATCCCAACGCAGCAACAGGTTTCGAGTCTTCCATAATGGAAGAGTCTACACTCGGCACAAGTGTGCTCACCGGCAGCGCTAGCCCAGGCAAACACCAGATTATGGCTCTGAACGCACGACGAGAACGAGGTGGCAGGTACACAGGAGAATTTGGACAAGTCATGAGAGATTCGGACCAAGTCCTTGAAGAATTCTTAGAAGAGGCCCGACACCAATTGAGGCAGGACGAGAACTTGCATGCCGCCCTCGATTCGGGCCGTTCTCGGACGACACCGCTTCAAAAGTGGCAAGAATCATTGAAAAGCGCAATTGCACAGTGTGAAAATGTCGACAAGTATTACGACTCCAGGATTCGCGAATACTTTGAGTACCTTCGAGAATATGAGAGCAAACTTAAACGCGTTGAAAGTGCAATTCAGAAGCGAGGATTGGCCGCACACGCGTTCCTCACACAACGGGACCTCGAAGCACGATGTGACGAGGCTCAGAGGGTGAGTGTCCGTGCCGGGTGTCACATCGTTTCCACCCGTCCTTTTACTGTCACGCGTATCTTTGTAGGAGTTGCACATGTTGGCAAAAGAATTGAATAGTAAAGAAGCAGAAAACATATTCCCATTTCGTAAGGTCTCAGCAGTGTATCGACAGGTGCGCTCGTCACTCTGCGTCCTGCCTCTTGCACCTCGCTCCCTTTTTCACCAATGTTCGTGGGTTATACTCAAGGCGTTCCGATTGAATGTTCTCGACCGAGACCAATATCCAGGCGAGGAACCGCGCGATGGGGCAGTGTCAAAACTTGCGAAACGTGGGTTTCAAAATGCCAATCTGGAGGAGCTCAAGAGCATTCTGCGCGAATTAGAAAGCTTCAGGTACGATGTCGTCTATTTCCAGAACTTCTCTGATGGCGTGTCATTCAACATTGTGATATTTTTCATAGTCTGCCTCGTGACGAAGTTTCTAGCACTCACACTGCTGTCGCCGGACACGAGTAGCACACAGAGTAGACGCGCCACATTTGATTGCATTTTTGCACGATGTTTTTTATTATGATTTTTGAACTAATTCAAGGTGTTTCACAACAACAACCCTTTCACGAGCCAATCGCTACATCGTTTTGTCTTCATCACGTGCTGTATCCTCAATCGATTTCACCCGCAATCAGCGTATCGAAGGAGAAGCGATCCCTTCTCATTGACTCGCGTATCGGAAACCAATGCAATTTGGACGGATCAATTTTCTTTCGGCCTGGATCACAAATTCCGTTGAGATATCTTGTTGCAAAATTAACAGCACTGTCAACCGCGAGAGCTAACCTGGTTTCAAAGCACATTTCCGCTCCACAAGCGAAGGCTCAACATGCAAGATGTGAGTTCCGTTTGAGTACCTGGAAGGTAAAAAGCGAGCAATAGTGAGTTGCGAACAAAGAGCCAGCTCCGGAGTGCTCCGTTTAGAGCGTCCAAGTGGCGATCATCCGATCACTAACTTTAAAATTCCCAGTAAGTTCAGTGTGTGTTGAATATCCTCCAAGTTGAAGGCCGTTGCCTGTAGCACACATGATGAATCACAAAAACGTTGCATCACGCGATGGCGAGGCGCGCTGTCGTTGCATACCAGAGCGATGTCAACGATGGATAGGGATTTGTCGTAGTTGTCCTTAAGCAGGCTCAAAATTTCGCTGCTCCAATAACTGTTGTAACTGAGTTGACCTGCAAAGAACTCACCAATGACCGGGTGTCGAAACACAGCAAACATCGGCTTGACCATCAATACTGACCCAGATCGGAAAGAGGCTTCTCAGGAGACCCCATCCTTCTTTCTTTCTTGGACAACTATGCATTGCACATACAAACCATTAGTAATCCCAATGCACCGAGATCGCCTCATGCAAATCGAGCCGAACCGCATAAGAAAATTGAATCAAAAAGTTTCCATATCCACGCCGCTGGTAGCATGGTAGCGTGAGAATACATGCCAAGTTGTACCCTTGTTCAGAATACTTTTCTTTGGAAAAGTAACCTGTGATGTGATATCCCCGTGAATCGTACCTGAAAAAGAAAATTGCGTCAAATATAGGCCCAACAAGATCGCAAAACTCGTCGGAGGAACGTACTCGCACATCACATAAAACATGAAGGGATCAACATCATAGTACAGAGTTTTGTGGTCGAGAAAGAGTTTGGCCTGTTGCGGACACGCGGCAAGGTTAGATGCCCACATTTGCGAGTGCAACATTGATTGCAAAACTCACCAAATAACACAGATTCTGGCAATATATTCGAGCCTTCGAAGACAAAAGTATGGAAAACAATGTCATTTTCTCAGCGCATCAGCAACATGAACATGCGATGCGATCCTACCTTTGCACCATCAATTTCAAAGAAGGCAATGCCATCATGTCGGTAAATCTCGTCGCCGGGTGGATGACGGCCACTCTGGCACTTTTTTGTGTGCCTCAACATGTTGTCCCGTCTCGAAAAGAAGTCCAGACAAAATTCGCCTGCCAAGCATCGTCGACCAAAGTTAAGATTTCCGCCAAAAGACAATGAGCACTGTGAGCAACGCACATAAGAAAAGCGTGGGTAGAAAGCCGTCAGGGATCACTTCCTTCGGGTAAGGAGAAAAATACCTGCCAGGCAGATGCATCCATCGGACAATACGCGTGAGATTGATGCCGCGGCTGCACATACTCAACACCAAACGCACCATGTATCGATACGGTAACGACCGATCTCGAGTTCGCCCACATTTTTCACCTTTGTCAATTCGTCGTGCTCCTTCAGCGACTCCTCGTCCATTGCGTCAGTCGTCAGCTCTTCTATGAATTCCCCGACGTTGTCATTTTTCCTTTTGACTTGCAAGTCTGCTGAGGCAGCTGCTGCTACATTTGGAGCCATAGAATCTGCTTTGGGTGGCACTATTCGTGTCTTCTTCGCGGCAGGGCTGCCTTCTGCTTCGCTCTGGACGCTGGATCCCGGAACAGGCGGCTCACTCTCAGCCGCGTTGCTCTTCGCCTTGAGTACGATACGTGGCATGCTGCCATCTTCTTCTCGAAAATTCGCAAAGGGAATCCATTCATCCATGCGTCGGTTGAAGTCAGCGTAGTGAACATAGTAGCGGAATTTAGATGGATCAGTCTGTTCCATGACACACCACAGATAAACCCAAGGGATGCGACCGGTTCACGCGTACACAATTCACCCACCTCTGTGCAAGTTTTCTTCGAATAACCTTCTGGCTTGTGCAACAGGTCACGTGCTAAAATCACGGCTTCGCGCAACGTATTATCCCTCACGAAAACAGCCCACACTTTGCTGTCGGGTTCATAAGGACCCGGCTCTTTCTTCCGCTTCTGTGACTTTTTGTTGCCGTTGGTCCTGGGAGTCTTTGCGCCTCCACCTCGGGGTGCGCTGTCGGAAGTTGTGTTCCGTTGCTCTGTTTTTGGCACATTCTCTTTAGCTGACATGTTTCACCACAAGTCACAGTGGTCAACTTTTCCTGGGCGGCGTGCCGCCCAGCAATCAAACGGAGAAACGGGTGTTGTCACGTGCTGCTCACAGGCAGGGAGGCGGCCGCAGATACGGCAAGGGAACAACCAAGACTTGCCAAAAGTTTATGCCCCGTTTATACAAACCCTTCACTTTCCAAAGTCAAACATGTTTTGACCCACTGTAGTCTTGAAACACTGTCGTTGTCAACCTTTGACTTTAGTTCAAGCGTCCACATGCACAAAACATGTTGTTAGGCCACTGCAGGCATACCTCCACACAAATACCAACACTCAGATCCATCATTTTACAGAATACCTTGCACTTTCTCGTCTGCCATCCCTCAGAATGAGCGCAATGAAGATGTACAGCCGAATCGACTTCGACGAATAGAAGAAAGCATAGGTGAACTAACGGGACGGGCAAACGCTCACGAACGAACGAACAAACAAACAAACGAACAAACGAACGAACCGACGGACGGACGAACGAACAAACAAACGAACGAACAAACGATGACAACAACAACAACATCACAACAACAAAACAACAAACGAACGAAGGATGGAACGAACGAACGACAACGCCGGCCGGCCGTTCGTTCGTTCACCGTCCCTCACTCACAGTTCACTCACAGTTCACTCACTCACTCACTCACTCACTCACTTCAGTGTCCTTTTTTCCTCTCATTTTTCCACTCATTTTCTGTCCTTCCGTCGTGGTTTATTTTTGTGAGACCCGCCGTCAAAACAGGAATTGTCAACTCAAGCTAAAGCTAAGCTCATTTAGTTTAGAGTGTGCAGTGTGGTTGGCAGTCAGAAAGTCGACCAAGTGTCAACTCTAGCGAATTGCGCATTTAGAGTCGTAAGTAGTACATCTACAATGTGTCTACAACAAGAATGGCTGCTTCCTGCTTCCTGCTTCCTGCTCCCTGCTCCCTGCTTCCGTCTCCGACAAGCCAGCAAGCCAGCCAATGCCGTGTCGGCCTCTAGTCATCCATCCACCGACACGTTAGTCGACGGTGTTTGATTGGTTGTTGATGGATGATTGATGCAGTTGTGTTGTGATGATGGACCAAGGGACAACAGATGCAATTATGCAATTCGACAGCAATTGCGCTTGCTTGGGTGGACGGCACATTCGCGGTGGACCGCAATTGTGGGAGCAAGGAATTTGCTCTTCTATCCATACTGATTCTTGTATAGACGCCCTGGGGGATAGCGTTTATCAGTCAATACAATCCTGTGGATCGGAGAGGATGCAAACCGGTGCAAGGTACACTGATGATCAGGTTTAACAGCGTGTCTAGTTGTAACTGCCCGTCCAGAGTCATTGTTCAATTGATAACAAGATTACCCGAAAGTCGTCTGCGAACGCAGTTCACAAAACCGAAGCGCAATAGATCACTTCTGGTTTCGCCATGGCAACGTATGTCCTGCTTCTAACAGTAGCGCAGCCTTTATGAAGTCATCAAGATCACCGTCTTCCAGGACCCGCTCAACGGCGTGCTTTCCGTCCATCACTATGTTCGATCTGACGTCTTTCACATACTGTCTCGGATTGAGAACATACTGGCGGATGTGGTCTCCCCAGCTGTCGTTCACATTTGTGCCATCTGCGGTCTTTATTCTATTGGCTTCGTCGATACGAGCACGTTCGTGTTGAACCCACAGCTCGTTCTTCAGTCGTGTCATGGCGGTGTGCATATTGTCATGCTGTGATCGAGATTCCTGCGCACTGACAGTTGTGCCCGTTGGAATGTGGGTGATCCTTACCGCACTATCCGTCGTGTTCGCATGCTGTCCACCAGGTCCACTGGAGCGATATCTATCGATGCGAAGGTCACTCTTCTCGATATGGAAATCGTCGCGGCGCTCGTGGTGCACGGGAATGACAGCGATTTTGGCATGCGATGTCTGGCGGCGATGAGCCTTATCGAATGGACTGAACCTCACAAGTTTGTGCACGCCCATTTCGGTCCGTGTCCATCCGTATGGGCAGTCTGCATCGGGCGTGCTCTTTAGCTCGATCATGAAACTTCTCAAACCCGCGACTTTATCAGGCACCACAGATACTTCTTCAACCTCGAAGCCACGCTGCTTCGACCACGACAAATACATTCGATGCAGCATGGCAACCCAGTCTTTGGCATCAAGCCCCCCGTTACCAACCTCGCCGATCAGCAAGCAATCCATCGCGTCATCCGTCGTAGGCTTTACCAGGCTGTGGTCAATAAAAGCGGACACTTCCGACATAACGTCTTCAACTTCCGCCAAACATTCATCAATTACGGCATGCTGTTCGTGCTCTGTCGCATGCGCATCAGAGTCTTCAACAATAAGGTCGACGTACTCACACATATCGACATAGCTTTGGCGAATGCCCTTGAGTTTGCCTAACCGCGAGTTGATATGCGCAAGCTTGTGCATGGTGTGCTGCGCGTGTTTCGGATTTTTCGTCCAAATGTCCTCCTCTGACAATTCCGTCTCCAGCTGTTGCGCAATCTCGGTCAGTTCTTGAAATCCGCTGATATCCATTGCCAATTCGTATGCTGCCTTCAGATGAACCAAATTTCCTTCCAGCTCATGTTTCGCACGAGTCGCTGCCGTAGAGAATCTGCGCACCTGCGGAAAAGTGGCCGACTTCAGTAACCTGCTGACGCACAACATTGCAGCCTGGTACGCGGAAAGCAGCCTACGTTGAGCAGCGATGCAGCGGCACCACGCAATGAACTACATGTTCCGGGCCTCCGCGACCAAGCATTTCGAAGTTTAAACCATGAAACTTGCGTCGAGATTGCCAACGAGTGTGCAACCCAACAACAAAAACTGGTGGAGTCGACAACAAATGAAATCAGCACCGAAAATTTCTGTTGTCCTATCGCAGTCAACAGCGAGATGAGAAAATTCAATGCAGCCAGCGTTTTCGTACACTTGCCTTCCACGTCCTGTTGGGACACGAGAAACGGTCTTCCCACAAACAATATCTCCCACCAGCCGACGTGTGGGGTTCGTCAAGACGACACACGACACACGACACTCCACGAGAGCAACGCGAGATGGGCGGACAGCAACGACGACACGACGACGACAGGAGATTCAAAATGGTGCGAAATGCGAAGCTGCGAAGCACACGATCCTTCAATACTTCTTTTATTCCGGATCAATTGGCACTTCATCACACCTTAGTACACTGTAAAACTGTATATAATTGTGTGACGTAGTGGGTATGCGTTGCCTTACTCGAAATTGGAACTTTTAGTACCAAAACTTAGCGTTGGCCATCACAGCGTTGCAGCGCGGTGTGCTGCCGTTGTCGGTTGGCCACCGCGACGACGACACACCGACAGCACGGCTCGCGTCTGCGTTGGCGGCTTCTTCCTTCTGCTCGCTTTTGTTCATGCGGCGGCTTTCTGCCTTCTTGCACATACACCAACTGACCTGGCTGGCTGAACGGCACGTTGGTCGGCGATCGGTGGTCGGCGAGGTGCAGTGTGTGGCTGTTCTATGTGTGGTTCTCCTATGCTTCCACTTGTTCATGGCGGAGCAAGTTCGGAATGTCGTGCGGATGGACGACCAGAGGAGCAGGTGGGTGGAGAGACGCACGACAACGCCAGGACGAAATCAATTTCAGCAAAGCTTCGATGTGTGTTGCAACTTTCTTTGTCTCAAATTATCGGAAAGAAAGTAGCACAATGCCGAAGCAAAAGTCCAAGTCATCATCGGGCGGAAAGCCGGCAAAGCAAAATGCCAAACGCGCCCGGAAACAAGAGACCCAGTCCTTGACGCAGGCATATTCTGCGCTCAACTCAAAGCGTGCAAATCAACGACGTTTGGCCATCAAACTCGCTGAACGAAAGCTGGCGAAAGTTCAAGAGAAAATGAAATGGCACGTGGTTGAGGAAGGAAACAAGGAGCAGGCAGCTGAAGCAAAGAAGATGCGACAGGACCAAAAATCATTCAAGCAGGATTTGGCTCTCGCACTGGTTGACGATAACAAAATCGAAAAGGCCGTTCCGCTACTGAAGGAACTATCGGCAACTTCGGTGGTGTGCCGCGACGAACTTCTTGTGGTTTATGTGAAAGAGAGCTTGATCGATGAAGCAACACTCTTGCTCGCACAGCCCCGTCCGCAAGCGAGCACGGCAACCAAATTTTGCCACCTACTGATTGCATACCTCCAAAAACATGTCTTTGCAGAAAGGGACGGTGCCCGCAGCGTCGACGAATTATTTGACGATGCCATGACGTGGAATCCGTTTCTGATGCTTCTTCTTGCCTTTGATCCTTTGTTGCATGGAAATACTCGCATTGATCCCGATTTCGTGGTGACTCTCTCGCGGGAAAGTGAGTCTGCGCACGCGCCTCGCTCGGTTCAAGAAGCAATCCTCTTCGGCTCCGACGCTGCATCTTATTGGCGAGACGCCGAAGGGCTCCAACGCTATGCCCGCGAGCGTATCCGTGCGCACATAAGCAGTTACACGTCAAACAGCAACGAAACGTGTTCTAAAGCGGCGAAGATCATTGGATCATTGTGCGTTGCCCCGGCAACGTCAACTGTCGCAGCAGCTGATCCGCCGCCGCTGTTGGAGGAGCCGATAGTCGCCGCTCGGCGACAACTCTCGGTCGTCTTCCGTAAAATCCACGAACTTATCTTTTCGCCGGACTTGGAACAAGAGGCGAGTGACAGCTACGGGGACGAAATATTCGCGATAGATGAAGGATCTCTCACGGTCGAGAATCTCGTTAGTTTCTACCAAAAGCATGATCCCTCGAAGGCCTTGGCCAATAGATGTCGCCGACTGCTGTGCGAAAACACTCTTGAAGAGTTATTGCAAGGTACATACTATCGCAATAATGTTTTGTTGAATGGGCCCTGTAGCTTACCTGCTGCTCCGACGACTTGCGTGAAGGATTACACCAGAAGTATAATGACCAGCCTCAGCTGATTAAACAAGGAGACGACGATGATTTCGATGACGAAGACGACGATGAAGAACCACCAGAACTTGTGGATGCACGCGACGACGTCATCGCAAAAGCAAACGCCGCGCTAGCCAATGAGGTCGACCACGACGACACAGATGAAAAAGTAGGATCTCGTGTGCGTGTAGTTGAAGCAAATGAAGCAGCGGCGCAGTTACGTCGCGTCAGCAAAGGAAAAGCTAGATCGTTGCGCATTAAAAGGAAAAAGGCCCAACGAGTGGCGAAAGCAATCAGAAACAAGCGAAAACGTCATAGTCGCATCCATAAAAGGTAGGTGTCGCAGTTTAAAACAGTAATTGGAGTTCGGAGCTATCCAATGTTTGTAGTGCATCATTGACATTCAAGATTTAAAGTGATGCCGTCATGCCACCAAGGTGATTAATGCGGTTCACCCACTGCACTGCGATTTGCCCACGAGCATTGATGACAAAGGATGTGGTCGATGCATTCAACACCTTCATCCTGCGCAATACAACGGACGACAAACCTGATAAGATGGCAATGCGAAGACGCTCAGAGCAAGAAGAAAACATACCGCAACGGACGGCGCACTTGGTTTTGCATAAATGGAATATCATCATCGGGTGAGTCGAAGTAGTCTGGGGCACAAACAAGTGTGCAAACAAGCGTGAGACATTTTCCACGCAAACGCTACAAGTTCCGTGACATACTGAACAAGGCTTTTGTCAGCTGGTCCATGAGATTTCCATGGATCACCAAAACAACCAATCTGTATGCTTGTGAGCTCTGCATGCAAGCACACTTTAGTCCAAGACACTTGCGTTTGTCAATCTGCATTAGTCACTCTACCTCCTTCGGCGTTGCGAGACCTTTCAACCACTGCAAAATTGATTTCGTTCGAGTTCGTGCCTCAGCATCAGATTCCCAGCCTCCAGTGTACCACTTGCCCTCCTTCGGGATAGCATCGTAGTTGAAACGGTCACCAAAATGCTGCAGAAAATTCCAAAACCAATATGTGAACAAACGAACACTGCGGCGTTCCAAGTTTGAACGAACAGACAAGTACACACGTACCTTGCGCATTCCGGCCAAGTCAAGACACTCCCCAGGACTGGAAGCCCCACAACAATTGACATCATTCCATACAGCGAACACATGAGCAAGCGAATCATCGATATTGTCGGACGAGTTGTTCTTACCCGCCACGTTTGCCATCAACAGCAGTGTAACTGCGCACCAAAACGACATGTGAGTATCATACTGACTGGTCGACCTAAAACCGGCATAGCAGTCGACTTACACTCCACCAAGCTCGAAGATATCGGGGCGGACAACGACAGGCACTTCGGGACAAGCCTATGATCGCAGAAAACATTTCCATGAATAAATGTAGACTTAATATCGCTGCAACGCCATGGCGGCTGCTGGCACACCTGCGCCAACGGTGTCACAGTCTGCAGTGTTCGGAAAAATGGGCTAACAAACACGACTGCACCACGACCACCCTGGAGTTAAAAAAAACATTATCGTACAGCATGAGCCACGAGCACAGGCAAAGGGGTACGTTGAGTAACACCTGACCTCAGAAATACCGAGTTGGTGGTGTTTACGAACTCGGGGTGAGAGTGTTTCCGCCACCAAACCTGCTTGGCGCTGCCCACGAGCAGTGATTGGCGGATCATCCAGTCTTTCCACAAGCCATACCTTTTCAAACTCCTGCAAGTCGAACTTGTGAGTTTGACTGTCAACATACTGCGTTTTGAGATTGGCAGCGATCACATTATTTTCACTTTCGCCGTGGCGAATCAAAAGAACTTCCATTTTGGTGTGAGGAGCAAAAAGAAAAGTACAATTTCCTTTTCAGCAAGAAATTGTCGACTTTGCCGTTCTCTTTTCTACGTGCAATGTTGTTCAAACACCACCTTCCTTAGCAAGCCAAGTCGGAACTTGGCCTCGCGGATTATTGTCGTCAACTTCGTGCTCCCTCCTCTACGCGACATTCATTTCAACCACAGCGTCGTCGTCGTCGTCGGTCTCCTGCATCACTCGCGAGTCACACAACGAATGAATACACCTCACAAGACGCACGCGCGCCTTACGACGTATTACAACACCCTTCTTACAACGTATGCCACACCGCTCACGGCTCAACGACGGCAGTGCTTGCGTTGTGGTGGTGTGTATGTGGTGACGAGACGAGACGAGACGAGACCGCCAACGTTTTGTTCACACAGTCGTCAACTCTTTGACGGCCGACGGCCGATCACCATATTGAGTCAACGTGTTTTACGTGCGTTGATAATTTTCCTTCACACCGCTGCATAGTCGGCGTTATTGTATGACAAACTGGCGCCCAGCGGCGAGCAAGTGGCCCCTTCTCACTCACTTCACTGTGAGCTGGGGAGTGGACGAGCAGCCGTGTAACGAGAAGGTATTAAAGAGCATGAGGGAGTATTCCCACTTTTACAAGGCCCATTTTCAGAACTGTGTTTATGTATTTATGGAAACTGACCTTTAAGTTTGTGATGTGTGAACCGTGTAATGTGGATATGCGCGTATTTGTAAGGGAGTGTGTGTGACTGGGGGGGAGAGCTGGCTGGCTGGCAGTGGCGTTCGTTGTTGTTCTGTCTGTCGGCGTTCGTTGTTCCGTTCGTTCGTTCCTTCGTTCGTCCGTTCGTTCCTTCCTTCGTTCCTTCGTTCCTCTTCGTTGTTGTTGTTGTTGTTGCGTCGTGACACTGTTTTGTCAACAGGGGTGGGGTATGAGGTGCACCCTTGCCTGATTTCCTGATTAAAATCCTGGCGACTTGCTTGTGTGCCAGAGACAACCAGTTTTGTCGGGCATGCTGAATGACTTGATTGCTTTGTGCTTTGTGGGGTGAGGTTGCGAGTGTTGGTTTGGTGCACTAAGTGTGGCTTGGTTTGGTTTGGTTTGACTTGCTTGTTCAACTTAACTTGGTTCCTGTAAGACGACTCTTCGCCGCGTTTAAAATACTGCGTTAGACCTGTCACCTCGCTACGGCAGGGTTCTTGCGAATTCCTTCCTTTGTGAACGTGCCAGTGTGGTTCACGTACACCTATCGCAACTCTGTGGTAAAGATCAGCGATGAGCTCGGACACGGAGCCACAAAACCGCAGTCGGGCACGGACCCCAGTTTTCTCGCTCACTTCAAATCTTCATCCAATATTGTCTCGAAACTGTAGCGTGTTGGGATATCGACAAGATGTCGACTTCTGATCTTTATGAGTTCGGTGAGCTTCCGGGCTCTGACGGCCACAACCGAGTGCGCAGCACTCTACCCTTGAACCCACACTGGCTTCCCGATGACGACGACGACATCCCAGAAGCCATTGTGTGCGCAACGACGTACGAAGGATTCCGCCAATTTGGTGCTACTGGACCAAAGAAGCTAAATCGCGTTGGAGTCCCGGGTGGAGATCGTATTTCGTTCGACAAGAAATGCACGATCTTCTTTTCGTGGCGCGGCTCGGCCTTCCAGGTTCGTTCGTCGTGTTTCGTTTTGCTGAATTTCTGATCGACAGAGACTGAACAAACTTACAACTGCCACTGCACAGGCCGCACATCAAAGTTTTGTGTTCTACTTCTATCTTTTGATGTTCGCTGTCTGCCTGGGGTTTATGATCCCACTGGTGAACCCACCGGAGGATCCAGATACAGGCGAGCTTGCATTTAACGCGACAAACTTCCCAATGCTGCCTTCTGGCATCATCACTGCGATGGGCAGTTTGTGCACATTCTTCAGTACATTCTACGTCGCACACGCATGGGTGCGCTTTGACAAGCGCTTCCAGGACATTTGCAAGACCAACGGTGGAGTGACCTTGGTGTCCTGCCTTTCGGCGTCGTACCTCCCTTACAAAGAAGCAGCTGCCATGATCCGTTACGCTGCCGCCATCTTACACATATACTACTATTGCATCAAAGGCGCCATGACACCGGACGAATGGAAGCACTTGATTTCACGCAAAATGCTGACTATTGACGAAGTTCTCTACTTGCATAATCGTCCCAAGGCCGGTGCCATTGTGTATTTTTGGGCGGCTCGCGTGCTTCGCCAGTCGCAAGATTCGCATCTCATTACGGAGAACCAGGCAATGAGAATTGAGCAGAACTTAGCCCTTGACCGTGGGCTCTCCGCGAAGCAAATTGCTTACGCCATCACGCCGCTGCCGAAGCCTTATTTTCACATGGCCTCTATCGCGATTCACTTTTGGCTAGTGTGGGTCGTGTGGAACAACGCCATTACAATTGCCAGTGGATGGGCTGTATTGAACGCTGAAGATCCAGCAGATCGTGATTACAGTGTTGTCATGACCTTCATCGGTGCCTTGATGCTCATTTATTTGTTCTCGGCGCTGTGGAAGGTTGCTATTTTGTTCGCTGACCCTTTTGGATACTCCGACTGCCACTGTAAGTTTGCATGTGGCATTTGTTCGAGATGGATCCTTGGAATGTTCTGACATGTTGTATCTGGCTTCGTGCAGATGATCTTAACGTTGACCTGAAGGGGCTGTGGATCGAGGCAAATGTTGTCGCAGAGGCGGCTTTCAGCCGTCGAATCGACGACACGCAGGGCCCTCCAGTAGCAGCTATTGCTCCGGGTCCGGCTGCCAAGAAGAGGAAAAAGGCCGTCGTGCACGTGACACATCGACCGAAAGGAAAGCGCAACAAAGCAAAGTCGAAAGAGTAAGTTCACGCGGCACCTTTTGTCGAATGTGCCTCGTTTTGGACTCGTCTTAATGTCTGAGTGTTCTTCATTGCTGTGCTGTGTAGCAAACATCATCGTGCCAACGATGTGGTCCCCAAACATGAAGATTCCGCAAGCGACAGCGATTCGTAAACCCCGGGTGTTTCGGCCTCTCTTGCATGCACTCGCCTATTTCACATACTAAATTGGGGAGACTTTACAACATCTACATTAACACCAACAAGGTCACGTCTTTGTCATGTGGTTTGGCCATGAAATGCACAGTTCTCTTAGTACCCAACATTCCTTACATTTATTTCGTCACTGACAACTAGCGTGCGCAGATGTAGCACCGCATGCACCCAATTGCATCTTGGTACAGCAATCAATGTCTATACATCAGCGACATGACTTGACTGTTGTGTAAGGTTATATAACTGGCTTTGGTCTTTTTACTCATGAGTTCCGTCTTCCATCTTGACGTACACTTCTGGCTTGCTAAATAGTTTAATCGATTCTTCAAGTTCGACTAACTTGTTTTGGATCGCGGTCATTCTCTGGTTTTGACCATACGTTGTCAATGCCAATGGTAGTGCGCTCAGTGCCTTGAGCACATCCGCTTGTGTCTTTTCGAGCAAGCTCAAGGTATGCAGTCGCTCTTCTTCTGACAGCAGCCGCATTCCTGGCCTAGATTGAGCGAGCTTTTTCGCCTCGTTTTCAGTTTCCAGTTTCTTCATGGCAAGCTCCGCGTTCCGTTTCAGGAGATACTCTGGCACCTTGCCAAAGTCACGATGTCTACGCTCCGCTGCCTGTTTCGGAGGCGGGGTCATACTGTCTGCTGCTCGAATATTTCTCTGAATAAAATTTTTGGGTTCTGGCCGAGGGGTCATCTTGGGTTTGACGGCTTCTTGTGGTAGCGGTGGCTTCACCCCGGCGCTGCGGGGACGTTGTTGCCGTCCCGGAGTCCAGACCGTAAACTGCTCTTCAACCGCTGGCACTCTTGGCGACTTTCGGGTCATGAATGAGTGCTTCTTTGCCCATCGTTTGCCTTCGTTTTCAGCTGCCACAAATGCGCGGGGCTGGACATTTTGGAACTTTGCAGGAGAGGCATATGGTTTCGATTCATCTTCCTTCAAAGCTTGCTGCAGTTTTGCAACATTTCTGTTGCGTGCCTGCAGCTCGCGGAGCTTGCGCCGATTCTCCTTTGCATAGTTTTTCGGTTGAATACCTTGTCGCTTCAGCTTTTCTCGATACGAGTTGCATGGATTTAGCAACTGGCCGATTGTGTCTTTTGGACGATACATGTTCCTCACGTGAAAACAGCACCACTTGTTTGCGCAATACACGTCACAAAATTCGAAACTTTAAATATTTCCAAGGCCCAGAACAAACCGCGTGCCTGAAACTTCCGCTACAGGAGTATCTCCCGTCCACTCACTCCTCGTCTTGGCCGTCTCGCATCGAACAAATGTTGAAGCCTAGCTTGTTTGGAGAATGAATCACTACTGCTTTCACTACCTTCAGTTTCTACAGATTCCACTCTGTGTGTCTTCACCACGAGCAGTGGTGCCACAGCAAGTGCGGCACAACCCTGTGGCGTCATTGCTCAAATTCGCACTCTACCACCTCTTTATCCGTCGTTCCCACTCACGCTGTCGTCCATATTTTTATGTCGTCAGCGTGCGTCGCCGCTCGTGATTGTAACTGCCAAAATCCACTGTGGACACACTCGAGTATAGTACAGCACCACCAAATAGCCACAGAATCACTCAGCCGAACCTGGATGGAAACGGTCCACACAAAGCTAACAAACAAACGAACGGCCGAACCAACGAACAACGAACCAACGAACGGCGACGAACGGCGAATGCGCCGACTCAACGGCTGTTGGACGAACGAGCAAACGAACGGCTGCGTGAGTGAGTGAGTGAGTGAGTGTGAAGGCAAGTGACTGTTTGCCTCACTCACTTACTCACTCACTCACTCACTCACAGTGGCTGTGAGCTGTGAGCTGTGAGGGAGCAGAATTCAAACTTCCGACTTCCGAGAAAGAATCCGAGACTCCCGTTTCATCGGTCACCTGACTCGATGTATCTACAACTGCTAATTTGTGTTTTTCTATAACCGTATTGACGTAAATACTGTAAAATGTCAAATATAGAAGACACCATATGTGTACATATCTATAACTGCTGTTTCGTTGTTTTGTATGGTACTGAATGCGTTGTTTCAGTGTAATGTCGATTGTAGATACTATGAGAGCACCACATCAACTCCCTCGACCAACTCCGTTCTCGATGACCAATTTTCGCGGTCAATGTACGAAATCGGATTCTGTACACTCACTGTTGTGCACAGTTGAATGCTTGCCAGAAATGGGATTCTAGTTGAACTTTTAATGAGCTCTCGCGGTTAATGTACGAAAACACTGAGTACGGCTGTGCCTAAAATGGGATACTAGCGCGAGAGTATGCATTCCAATCCAAAGTGGGTACAGGTTGCACGAAGTCACATCGCTCACCACAACGAACGAACGAACGAACGTCGTTGGTCGTCCGTTCGTCCTCGTCCGTTGTTGTTCTACTTTTGTCTTTTTTCACCAGGAAAGGTCACCAAGTCAAGTCAAGTCAAGTCACGTCCCACACCACGGACCACGGACCCTGTTCAAACAACGACAATGTATGTATGTATGTATGTATGTATGTATGTATGTATGTATGTATGTATGTACGTATGTCATGTATGTGAACCCTTTTTTTTCAAATACCAAACAGAAAGATGGGCCGGGACAGTGACGGGAGATCTATGATGATGCCCACCAAGTGGTCGCTCAAAGTCGGACAGCACTGCACTTGATGCCACAGAACCTTGCCAAAGCGCAACAGCACACCATGTTACAACGTTCGTGGTCCATACAAAATCCAGATTGTCAAAAGGTACGGGTGCATTTACTCACGACAGGCGCGATTTTTGAAAGAAGGAAGAAGGTCTGATATCAAAAACATATTCTTTGACAACTTTGGCCTGGTGTAATTAATCTCTGTTCGAAGATTCAGGCTCGTTGTGGGAGTTGCACAATGCCTTCCACTGAACGCGCGACTGCCGGCAGCAGTGCTGTGGAAAGAAAACGACAGGCCATTGCCGATTCAATGCAAGCCCAGAACTCTCGGCGAATGAGCGGCCTTCTGACAATGTGGCAATGGCTTTGCTATGGTGCATACATTGTCAGTGGATTGCAGTTACTTGCCAATCCTTTGTTCGGGTCCGTCAGAGTGGCCGTGTTTTCTTACTCTCTGTTGCAATACCAACCGTCAAGCTGACCTCTGCGCCATGTGAACTGAACAGGACATTCGTGTCTGAAAAACCTTGGGCTTCGTGGCACGTTTCAGTCTACATATGGGCATTCGGAAACCTTGCCCATGGCGTTTTGACATATGGGAATTGGTTTGTCGTCCAGACGCTGGTATCGTGCGCTGTTGTGGGCGCTCTGGAGGAAGTTGGTCTGCAGACTGGACTGGTGTTTGGCAATTATTACTTTACCGACACTTTAGGTCACCGTATCACGAGTAATCTCCCTACAATTGTCATCGGTGAGTGAAGCTTCTGCCCATCACAACACCATCGTCTTGCACCAAAGTTGACAAAACATTCGCTGCAATGCATTGCAGGGCTATGGCTGTGCTTGCTTTACCCGTCCGCCACACTGACAAATGCGATTGTGAACGGCCATCCGGCAAAACTCGCGCGCACCAAAGGCCAAAAAGCACCCTTTCTTCTCGCAATTGTGGCAGCAAGCATCACTGTGTCATTTGATCTTTTCTCGGAAATCGTGGGTGTCACTCTTGGGCACCGGCTGTGGACGTTTTCAGGATTCGAGCGGCCTGACGATTGTAACGCGTACACACAACAGCCTGACTGGGTGTTCCCTGACGCGTCAATTGCCTCCCTTGACTTTGGCAGCGTGCCCCTCTTCGATGACAAGATCCCAATTCATAATTTTGTTGGGTGGTTTGTTACCGGCCTCATCGTCCATTTTGTGTTCTACGCGCTGCGCACCAAGTTCGAGCAAGCTCAGAGAAGTCGCTTTTACGTGCGGTGGGTTGAGCGATGTGTGAAAATCCCCCACTCCGAATTACAATACCGCTAACGCGGTCTCTGTTCTGTACTAGACCGAGCCCGATAGTAGCATGGCTTCCCATTGCGTCGATACTGTGCACGGCGGCATTCTACTTGCTGCATCCATGCCATCCACCGATTGTCCGAGCGATTTCTGGTTCTTATTTGGCCATCATTTTTGCGGCGTTGGCTTGGAGAGGTTAGTGTCCGTCATTGACATTCACCCTTCATGCACGAGAAAGCAACAACCCAAAAACACTTCGTTTTGCTACCTCCAGGTCATCCGTCCCATGTTCGGAAAGTTGGGAGTGGCAAATTGCCTCACAAATAGGAAAATTGTGAGCTTGACCGACAACCCTCTGCCACGCCAACCTCCACGTCTTGGCAGGACCTGAGTTACAAAATTTCATGAAGCCATAATTTATTCCACATTGCGTGTTCATCGTGCAGCTGTAATTGTGACCGCCAACACTAACAAAGCGTTGACCGCAGCTGCAATGATCACGTTGTTCTCAGAGTCTCCTTCACCAAACTCGGAAGCAAAGGCGGTTGACTGCGCGAACATCGCAACCGGTTACAAGCACATAGTGAAATTGGCTGAAGAGACACCACAGACGAACCTTCGTGACGACCATCGTTGCAATTGAGCACACAGTCGCCGTGATAACCACGCCTGCAACAGGTACAGCGCCAGCTGGGCACAGATTCAGTCCTGCTGCGGATGAAGCAAGTGCGCCCGTCGCCAACAGAAGTCCAACAGTAATTGGGTACGGTAACCAAGGATCATCAAGTGACTTCCGGTATGACCTTTGGAACAACACAAGATATTATATACAGGCAGCTATGGTCAAACGCAGAATGAACAACTCACTCGCGAACTTCGTGGGCCTTGTTTAACTTTTCACACACTTCTGCGTTAAGGTTTGTTGAACCTACACAAACGGGCATGTTTTGAGCGCGGCGGCGACATGGCAGGGCATCTTCGAGAAAACCGACCCAGTCCACACAGACGCAGTACTAGTGGATACTGATTCCAAGAACGCTGGTACGTTTTTGTCATGTTGTTCAGGACATCCACAGAGAACTTGTTGCCATACAGAGTTAACTCGAAGGGTCTCTTCGCAGCAGCTTCATCGTCAGGTTGCAACACCACCCCGGCTTGTGGGCTAACCCCTTCAGCAAACGCACACCACCCATTGAGGCAACAATGATACAGCATACGCGTCAACCGCAGCACACTGCTTTACCGGCGGCTCTTTGCACGAGTTTCTGCAAAGAAACGGTTCCAGCATCCCCGATTTCGTTAGAATTCAGCTGCATGCACCAATGAGAACTTAGACGTTTGTGCACATGTCTACGACGACGTCACAACGAGCGCACCCGCAGAACTTCCAGTCCAATGTCTTTTTCCAACAGTGCTCTTGCAAGAGCTTCAGCACTTTTGTCATCGATGTAGTTGTGCGATACATCCAACTCTCGCAGTGGCTGACAATGTTGACAAGCAACAAAATGAGTTTTCAAGACACCGGGCCAAGCTACGAACTCGCGCTGGCGGCAACAATGGTACTAACCAAAGGCCCATCAAAAATAGGCAGCAGCTTCTCGACGCCCTCGCTTTGGAGACGATTATTTGCAAAATTGAATCGGTGAATGTAACTAGAGCAACATTGATGCAGTTAGTCCAGCTCGGGCACACCCACAGGGATAAATATGGTTATCACCACCCCGCAAGAACAAACACGTGCCTGTTTTTACTCAACGCCTGAAAGAGAGCCGTAGCCCCGTCAGCGCCCGCGTTGTTTCCCTCCAATTCCAAGGTCCCATTGAAATGATTTCGGTTCTGGCCAACAAAAGTCGCCTAAAGGAACCAGACAAGACCCACGCAGTTCCGGGCAATCAAGATACTGCTTCAAAGAACTCGTTGCTGAGATGTCAAACATACCAACTCATCCCAGCTCTTGCTTTGCAGACGGCATCGATTGCAAATAAAGTCTCGGAGACGTGATTTGCCATGTTCCTCGTTGGTGACAGCAGGAAGAAGGGAATCTGCGAGTCCGTCTCCAATTCTATTGTCACTCAAGTCTAAACGCTCTAGATTTGGGCTGAATAGCAGTAAAAAAGCCTACAAGTGATGACACCATGAGGATTTTGTTTCACTGGGTGTTGCCTAGGTCCAATAAAGATGTCGCCGGAGATGAACATACCGCTGTAGTGCTGAAGCTCGAGGCATCGAGGAAGTTCTTGGCAAAAGAAACAGACTTCAAGCGCGGATGTCTCATGATGGCATAAGTGATTGCTTCGACACCTTCTTTCCCAAGCGCATTGTTGTGAAGGTCAACATGTTCCAAGTTCACCTGCGAGGCCAAGCATTTACCGACTGCCTGCGAGGACTCCCGTCGAATAAATTGACTTGAAAGATCAACCGCCGTGATTTCTGGGCGGCCGTTCAAACAAGACAACGCAAGGTTGAGTACGGAAGGGTTCTTCAACGCCTCATCCTCAAAACTAATGGTATGACAAAACTCCCGAGCACCATGCGTGGCGAAAAGCTTGTCCGTGCAGTTGCCTTCGCCTTCGTGAGCAGCAGGAGAACGACGCAGACAACAACGAAATGTCAGCATGCCTTGGTCGCAACGGCCGAAATCACAAAAGCACACGACTTGCCTGACAAAGATGATACAAACTCAGCCAGCGTCGTCCCATCTACACAGTTTTCTTGTGGGGTGTCATTAACCTCGATACATAGAGCAAAGCTAACTGCCGATAGGACCAGCAGTGCAGTAAGCATCATGCCTTTGTCGGAACAAATTTCAAGGCAGGGTGTTTGCAGGGTTTGTGAAAAGGCCCGGCGGCCGGTCGAGGTGCAAATGCACACCTACAGAATATATGAACAATATTATTGCAGCATTTTCTTCTCTGTCGCACCATGCAATCGACACGCCCATCAAACACGCCAGAACTCGCAGATAGTGTCAACGTAGGGCACCTGAGACACCGCTTGCCACCGCACCACAAAAACGCTTCAACTTTCCACATGAACATACCCTCGTGCTATCACGATCCCTGCATCTCTGCGTGTAGTTTTTGCTTTTACTACAGCGTTGCCACCATGGTTGGTTGGTGATGCCGACCCAGTGTAGAACGGAAGGGCACGCCACAAGATCGAGTTTCCGCTCCTCGTTGCGGTTACCCTGCCGCCGTGTCGCCCTTCGTCCCTGCGTAACCAACCTCGACCTGGACAACATGTATGTCAACATCGACCTTGGTTGAGTTGGGCGGTTTCTTCAAACACGCTGTGTTGTTGTCCGCAACGACCAACCAACCAAACCAACCAACAACAATCCGATATTCAAACATTCCAATAAAGCGTTAACACTTCTGTAGCAGTGCTAAGTGTACACACAAGTATCCTCAAATAGAATAACCGGAAAATCTGCCATCGCGGGTACCGTGTCGGTTTTGATGCCGACACACAACACACACAGAATACCACTTCACGATGATCACGTTGTCAATGCACTCGATCACTCCAGCATGATGATTGTTTGCGGATGAATGTGTGTGGACGCTGTCGAACGGTGTGTTGCACAGTATCATAACGTAACGATGTACAGCGAGCAATAAAAAAATATGATACCACAGTTCCACAGTCTAGAAAATGACAAACTAAGCGCGAAGTTGGCTGAAGGATCCAATTACTGTATGTCCTCATGAACTTCACACGCCGGGCTGCAGAGCTGGGCTACTGAGACAAGCGTAACCAGTAGCAACACCGCCTTCGTCAACACCGACAAACTTGGTGCGGAAATTATGACCTGACACAAGTATCGTAAGATCATGATTGGGAACCCGACCGTTGTACGTGTCACATCCATTACAAGCGTGTATGGCTACAATCGGCACGAATATCGCAACGTACCAGCAACTTTATTCAAGAAAGTGCGCTCTCCATCACCAATATACGGCGCGTAAATTCCCAACTCACCGAGTGCGTCGCCAGAGATCGCCGCACCATCTCGGATCAACGTAATTGCGTTCTAATGCAAGCAAGTAAAGTCAAAATGGAGTTTGGAGCAGAGCCATGGTGCAAATGCGATTCGTACCTTGCCCGGGAAAATTCTTTGCATCAGAATAAAAGCGGCTAACTCCTCGTCAGTTTTCGTCTGAGGCAAAAATGCCACCAAACTTCAACCTCCAAACGATGATGCACGACGAGTATTGTAGAAAGCAGCCCGTACCTCCAGCAAACGACGCACGTCATCACCATAGAAGTTGTTGCCACCACCTTCACGTCACAAGTACAAGCACAATTCAGCCACAAGAATAGATGTGTTTTCAGCCACCAAGTCAAATGGCAGCAACCTTCACGCTGCGGCTTCACCACGTAATTGTTTGGATTTGCAATTGCTTTCTGTCGCTCAGCTTTTGCAACTTCATCTGCTTCGCCCCCCAACGCCCAGATACCAGCCATGCACTTCGACAACAGCTCTACGTCGTTAGGACGGCAGAAGCGGGCAAGGACTTTGGGATCAGCAAGTACTTGTTGCACTTTCTTCGTTCCAACGAGCTGATAGTCGACAGATGGACATTTGATCGCCAGTGAGGTTTCCACCAGCTCACGCGCTTTCCACTCAGTCTGTAACCATATTTCACCAACGGCCGCTGTGAGACAATGCCTCGCCATATTCGGATTGAAAACATGAACTCACCTCGCCGTGGTAGTCCCCAGGGCCATATCCAGCTCGATAATATACCACAGACACTTCGAGCTCGTCGTCAAGAATGAGACGCCCACTGTCATCCGTTGCAAGTTTCTGCAAGCACCACGCCAAAAATAAGGGTGTATCCGACCAGCAAGCACTACTTGAAACATGCAATGTATGTTACCGTGCGGGCGTGCACTTCGGCGAGTGTCAGCCGGACTACGGAGACCCCATGGTTATCGAAGAGTGAGTACTCGATTGGGCGCTGGTCTGCGATGTTCACTTCGTTGTCTTGGACGACGAAAACGACAACCTGTTTCGCTGTAGACGGAAAATTCATCTCATACAACCGGTGGGCAGCACCAATAGCACCAGCCAACTCGGTTGTGACTTCGTTCTTCGGGAGCACAAGGCCTTCGGCTACTCCGAAGCGACTTTGAAGAAATCGGTGCATTTTCGTCAATTGAGTGCTGAGGGCCCCAAAGGATGCGGAAATCGTATTGAGTTCAACTTGCAGCATGCGGCCATCGGACTCATTGAGCATGTAATCCGAGCGGTTAAAGGCCAGCGCAATCTTTTGCCGAAGCCCGCCTGGAGCGCTGTTCACGACTTTGGAAATACGGATGAGGTTGGCTGTGAACTCGTCGGATCCTGCCACTCCACCCAGAACTTCATATAAAAAAGCAGTGTCGCGACTGATTCTGTCGGTCAGTTCGTTGAAGGGGAGGGCATAAGAAGTTGCTTGCTCGTACGCTGACTCGGGGATTGTGAAGGGCTCCAAACTCATTGGACAATGCCGCGCGCCGTCAATCTTGCCGTCTTTCTTGGCGAGCATGGTTAAGCCGTTGCTTACTGCCCAGTGGACAGCCTGCTCAACCAAATTAGGAGTAGACATTATATATTTTTGCTTCGCAAAACCGTACGAAATAGTGTGTTGCTGTTCAGTTTGATGAAATTCACTCAATTTTTCCACAACGTGAAATATCCTCTCCGACGCAATTCCTTCGCTGATGCAGCAGCAGTCGCGCAACAAATCAAATCCATCAGAACCTCATTCCGCTTGATTCATAAACGCCTCCCGCGAGACGAATCTCTCACAGCACGATACCAAACACGTTGACGAGTCTATTGTCATACGCAGTTGGTGGTTCAGTGTAGCACTCCGCGAGCAAACAAGCACAGCAAGCAGGAAAGTAAGAAGTAAGACTGCGTTTTGTTGGTGTGTCGTCGTCGTCGTCGTCGTCGTCGTCGTTGTTCTGCGGTTCGCGGGATGTTTGCGTGGCTGCGTTCGCTCGACCTTCGATCGAACTCCCAGCCCTCACTCACTCACTCACTCACTCACTCACTCGCCAGCATCGCAAGATATGATTCATAGGATCCTGCAAATTTCATCACACCGTTCCGTTGTTCGTCGTTCGTCGTTTGCGTTTGCGTTCGTCGTTTGCGTTGATTGATGATGATTGATCGTCGGTCGCACTCAAACGACGAACGAAGCAACAACGCGTTCGTCGTTTGGGTGGCCACCTCTTTGTGGCGCGCGGCGCGCGGCCCGGCGGCGGGGACGGGGACGTCGTTTACACAGCTCGCAACAAGTGTGACAGATGGAATGTTGGTGAGAAACGACAGTCTCGTTTTTTGTCGTTGTTGTTATTAGTGCCATTTGCTGTTTTCTCGGTTTCGTTTGAGACGCGGCCGTGCACCTGTTGGCCGGCCAACCACACCACCATTTCATGGCGTGAGGCGGCCAGACGCGCGCCAGACTTTGGGCGGGACTAGAATGTTCTCCATAGCACATAGTTTCAACCACACTGTGGCACGTGTTTCGGCTGGGTTTTGCATGCGGAGGGTCTCCCAATTTGTGCATCCACCATCAACAGTTGTGTTCAGTGATGGAATCTCAAAACTAGTAGCGAAGTCTTTGAGGGTACCGCATAGCATCTCGAACCCGACAACTGATGTAGCGGACCTCGTTTGCTCTGGCAACATCCCCTCTGCTAAAACCTTCGCTGAGCATCATTTGTCATCTCACCCAGAAGATTTTGCCTCGATCGAGTTCTTGTTCAATCTGTATCGATGTCTCGATTCTGTGAACGAGATGAGAGACATCGTCCCGCGCATATTGTGGGCGTGGTCACACGAACATGAGTCATTCCCTTCGCTGCTTGCTTTCCACGCTTCTGGGCTTCTTGCTAGCGGGGATGTTGTTGCTGCAGAGTCGGTAGCTATGCAAGCTCTTTTGATTGATGCGTCCACCCCGTCGGCTGTCAGGTCGGTAGCTACATCGCTTCATCTACAAGGCCGAAATCGTGAGGGAAAGCGGTTCCTTAGGGACATGGAAGACCACTGGCCAAGCATTGATAGTGACGAAGCACGGTCGGCTGACTTTCTCCACCCTGATAGTTTAGATCTTTTCCTTTTGTCAGCTGCCATGGACCTTGAGCAGGGAAAACAACAGAACGTCATTCTTCACAGAGTGGATCGAAATATCATCGGAAGTATCGACTTCGAATCATCTCGCGAGCATGCCCGCACCAACTTTGTGGCGTGGAAGCAGGACGCTGTTGAACGCATTCGAGTGGCTGTTGCGGTGGCAGCAAGGGTACAGCTGACACTACCGCTCGCGGAGTCAAGCATTGACTCCGGCTCAGAAGGCCGAGGCGACAATTCTCCAACCTTATTTTCAAAAGTGTTTGGCTCAAGCCAGGACAGTGATGTGCAGGCTCGGCTGGACGAAGTGTGGAAGAGTATTTGTCAGAAGGTGATGGCACTGGAGGAGCTTGCGGAATCCACTGAGTTTGACTTAGAGAGCAATAATCAGCGTTTCGTGCGATGCAAAGACAATTTAGTCAACAGTTTCGCCCCGGCTTTTGTGTTCGAAGCTCATGTTTTATTGGCACATGCTCATGCCGACGAAATCCAAGCAGGCGAACGCCGGTTGGAGCAATTGAAGGAAATCGTAGCTAAGAGTCCACGCGACACAGAAACGTATGATACTGGTCTACAACTGTGCCGCGCTATGTTGATTTCAAAGCGGGAGCCACAGGAAGCGATGACTACACTTCTCAACATCCGTTACCGTCTCGACCGTCTTGCTGTTGATGTTGTGACGTTGGATCTTATTGACCAGGTGAGTCCCCAATGACAAGTCGTTGTCTTTCATAGGATCGAAGATTGAGCAGTGATTTATTTGCAGGTTCTATTGGAGAGTGCCATTTCTGCCAGGGATTTTATGCAGGTGCGTGTGCGTGTGGGTGTGTACGGATACGTGATGGATTGTTTCTTGAGCCATTGTATGATTGCAGGCACGTATGTTGTTGGGAGAAAGAACCGCTCGTCACCCTCGCAGTCCAGCCACTTGGGCAAATCTTGCCCGTGTTTTACATTCAAGCGGAGCGCTTGATGAATCTATTCAAGCTCAGCGACACGCTCACGAGCTTGGGTACGGGCAGGGTGGAACTTTTTGATGCGCATAGCATAACTAGATACCATAGCTACACACGTGACATCGCGCAATTGTCCCGAAATAACAAGTGCCTCTCCTTTGCAATAGCAATCTGACTTCCGCAACATCAGTGAGCTGTCACATTTGCCCAACCAGCAAACGATCGAGTCTCAATCATGGTTGCTGTCGTTTGTGGTGCACGGCCCCACGTTTATTTCTTCGGAGTCAACAGCTGTTGACATGACAGCTTGGACCCACTATCACCTCCACACCACACTGCATACACTGTCTTCTCCCTTGCCATACTTGTCGTCATTTTCCATCGCAGGACCACAGGCAATTGGCGTTTTGAAACCTGGAACGACTATCACTCCACACTTCGTAACAATCATAACAATGCGATTATGATACGTACGTACGACGTAGCATGGCTCGTGTAAATGGTATGTCGACCGACATCGACCGACATTCATCATCAACCGCGTGAAAGAACGCAAGGTATCGTCACAACGCAGCGCTCGTGGAAAAGGCCGTGGTCGACGTGGTGCACGGGAGGTGTTTTCATCTCGTTCGTGTAATCAACGTCTCGCCGGCAGTGTGTCACTAGCCTGTATAATATTCTGTGTTCTGTTCTCTGTCTGTTCTTTCTGCTTGCCGAGTTGTGGCCACGACAAGCAGTGAGTGGCCGCTGTGACCTCCCGACTCCCGCCACTCCACTCCCACGCTCACTCCCACAACACTCACCACCCACTCCCATGCTAACTGCACCACCACCCACCAGCGCACACACCTTTTGTGTTACGACGGTTGAGGTTGCGGCTGGTCCCGCGCCTTGGCCGCAAGTGATCACGGCGGTGTTCGCAATGTGTCCGGTACAGCAGGGTGGACTACCCCGTGGCCGAAAGAGTTCGTGTTGTTCACGTGTTGTCCTTAATCATTTCATAAGAACGTTGACGGTCAGTGGAGAACATGAGGGACGGGCAGGATGACATTTGCAATGACATTCGTGCTCAAGAACGTGCACTTGACCACTTCGTTGTCATTGCCACGGAACGCCCTGCCCACGGCTACAGTGCTTGTGCAACATGCGTACCGCTTTTAAGTGGACCGTTCAGTAATATAGTTTTAGAAAATACAGCTTCCTGACATTAAGCCATTATTTCGTGTCTGGCGAGCGTTGACGCGTACTGACCGACTCCAGGCAGCAATGGCGACAGCTTCAGATCTCATCAAGGATGGTTGGTTCGGCGAGGCGGAGGCGATGTGGCCTGGTCAACGTATGATGTTACAGCTAAAACCAGAAAGTAAAGTGTTGGTAGACGAGCGCTCGGATTTCCAGGACATCATTGTGTTCGATAGTCGCAGCTACGGCAGGGTTTTGGTCCTTGACGGAGTCATCCAGCTGACAGAGAGAGACGAGTGCGCATACCAGGTACGCTCACACTCGACATCTATCCCAGAGTTTGGCGTGGGTTTCCCTAAGTTGCTATGTTTACATTTTGTGCGCAAAGGAAATGATAGCCCATCTCCCGCTGTTCGCGCACCCCAACCCTAAGTCTGTCCTTATTGTTGGAGGTGGGGATGGAGGAGTCCTAAGAGAAGTTTGTCGACACCAGGGTGTGAGCAGTATAACCCAGTGCGATATTGATGGCAAAGTGATTGAGGTAGCAAAGCAGTACTTCGGCAAGACACTTGCAACCAGTTTTGACGACGAAAGACTAAACCTCGTCATTGGAGATGCAGCTGAGTTTCTAAAAGTACGTCAACTCATTGTCACAAAAGCGTGGGTATTGGCGCCGTTATCTTACATGTGGTGTCACATGCAGCAACCTGATCAACTGGAAAAGTACGATGTTATCATTGTTGATTCGTCGGATCCTGTAGGACCTGCCGATGCATTATTTCAGGTACATCAACTGTTGCGTTGCTAAAGATAGCGGAACCGAAACACATGATAGTAATGGGTATCAGGCTCCATTCCAACGATCGCTGCAGAATGCTTTGAAGCCTGGCGGCGTTGTTTGTTCTCAAGGTTGACATGTCATCCTCGGCGCTTGGTGTATGCTGTGAGGGTGGTGGTTGTAAAGACAACTTGTTTGTGTGTGAAATAGGAGAATGCCTTTGGCTTCATTTGCCGTTGATCAAGCAGCTCATGCATGACGCAGGGTCACTGTACTCTCTTCCTGGGTCGGCGGTAGATTACGCTTTCACGACCGTCCCCACGTACCCATCTGGTTCGCAAACGCATCTTGAAGACGCAGGCAGCAGTCTTGCGCAACATTATGTGTGACGTTGTACTCTGTTGCAGGCCAAATTGGGTTTCTATTGTGCGCAAAGGCGCACCCGAACCGGCAAGTGCAAGTGCGCACACCGAGCCGACCAGTGCCTCCCAACATGCAATCGCAGCTCAGGTTTGGACCAATGATCTGACCCAGCCATGCATACAACATGGAAACTAACTTTCATATGTGCAACAGATACTACTCGCAAGATATCCACAGAGCCGCGTTTGTGCTTCCAAAGTTTGCGGAAGATGTTTTGCGCGAAAAGTATGTTTTGACAACAAATGTGAATTTGCAGTAGTTCGCTGATGCGATGACTTCTCTTCTTCCTTATGGCACACTACAGGCGTATTGCACCCGCTCCTCGCAAATGCTGCACTTCAAAGATATGTGCTGTAGCTCTTGTTTCTGCAACCATTGCACTGGGCGCATGGTTCGTCTCGAAGAGGAAGCGGTGACACAATCGCATTGGCCAACGGCATGTACAATAAGTAATACAATAGGATTGTGACTGGTTTGAATGTTACAGAAAAGGTTCAAATTTTACATGTTGACGTCACAGTCGATTGATCGTGAACGTAGCGGCAGAATTGCGTTCGCGTTTTCCGGGATTGAATTTCTCTCGTCGCTGAATAGCTTTGGACAGCGGCCACACCTTGACGAACCCGCCTCCTAAGCTCACTTTCCCGCTGGCCTTATTGGTTTCAGGGTTCACCGCACCAGCCTTCAGCATGGCATCTGCTGCAGCTTTGGAGTCGATGCTAAAGTAGCCACCTCCACGAAACTTGCCGATGGAATTTGATTTCGTGGACGTCACCCATGAAATTTTCACGAGTTTACCTCCAAACTGACGTTCAACCAATTCGTGAGCCTCTTTTTCCAACGCAGTTTGTTCGCAAGAAAGGGTAATTCCGTCGACAAAAATCTGGCACGCATACCATTGGAAAGGCATGAACACAACATGATCAGATTGAACAAAGTCAGAAATGCGTTACGAACCTTTGTCGGTTCAGCGTCTGGCTGGTGCTTGGTCGTGGTAGACGCAGAAGTGTCATTCGTTTCACCGCCACTATCACTACTGTCGCTACTATCGCTGCTGTCACTGTCGCTGTCGCTGTCGCTGTCGCTGTCGCTATCGCTGTCGCTGTCGCTGTCGCTGCTGCTGTCACTGTCACTATCACTATCACTGTCGCTGCTATCATCGCTAGATTCAGACTTTGCAGGGGTTGTGACTGTGAGCTTCGCTTTTTTAGCGGCTGGTGGAGGCTCTTTAGTGTGGTCACCTGGCGCAACGGAAGGTTTTACGGTCGAAGGAGCAGCCCTCTTCGCATTAGAGTTGTATTCCACAAGTTGCACAGGGCGTCCAGCAATAGTTTTGCCAGAAAGTTTGGATATGGCGTCGGCGGCTTTCTGACCAAGTTGTCCAAGGGTAACGGTTCCGGATCCAGTCAGTTTTTGAGTTTTTTGGTTCCTAAAAGCATTGACCTGGACACCAGAGTACCCAGCTGACAAGCCATACAAGATACACAGTCGCATCAACAGAACAAAGACACAAGTTGAGGTCGAATTGAGGGCAATGGACGCAGAATATCCAATGGCAGCTACCTGCACTGAATAGTTGCGTCAGTGACTGTATTCCCGAAGGATCGCGCGGGATATTGCGGAAAAAGATCTGTTGACCACGAGGGATTGTTCTCGGTGTGCGAGTTGCACTCGCTGCTGGGCTGCGCTGTGGTGCCGGGGAGGAGGCGGCGGATGTTGTCTCTCCACCAATTTCTCGCAACTCATTGCGGCACTTTTTCAACTCAGCCATGAGTTTTGGTTTCTCGTCGTAATCCTCGACTTTCTTGATCTCGCGAACTCGGGCTTGCAGCTTCGCCTTCCTCGCTGCTAACTTCTTGGCGGCAGCCTCGGCGGCAGCTCTGGCCTTTGCAGCTGCTGCCGCTGTTGCCGCTGCTGCTGCAGCCGCCGCAGCACCACCCTCACGCAGTTCTCGCAATCTAGCACGGAGCTTTTTCAGTTCACTCACGAGTTTGTCGTCTTCATCATAATCATCGACGGCCTTGATCTCCTTCATTCGAGCTGTGACCTTTGCGATTTCTTTCTCCGAGGATTGGGACGACTTCTGGTTTTGAAGCTCTTTTAATTGAGATCGAAGGCCTTTGAGTTCTTTGACCAGCGAATCGTTTTCGTCATAGTCATCAACGGCTTTGATTGCTTTGATACGCGCCAGAATGCTGGTTTCCGTGCCCTTCGGTTGACTGGTTGCTTTTCGAGCCAGCAATTTCTTCGCGAAGCTTCCCGTCGGGACGCCACCGCCCTCAGCAGCCCGCTTCAGAATGGCGGCCTCGCGTCGCTTGCGGCGCCGCATGGAAGGTGACATATTTTGAAAGTCTGACATTGCCTTTTGTCGCTGCACGGTCTGAGGTGAGCCAGGAGGGGAAAATTGCGTGTTCTATCGCGTCTGGGTTTACGTTGCTCCCGTTTCAAATATTTCACACGTAAACTTTGCTGCGCCACCAAGGCTTTCCCAGTTTTTCTTTCCCCTCATAGTTGCTGTTCTCGGGACCCCTGCTTGGCGTGTCCTCACCAAGTCGTGGAGTCCCGCCTATGATCTCAAGCCTTAAACGAACGTGTCGCACGCAGGCACACACTCTGTTTCGTCGCCCACTCGAGCCTTGTCCCCAGCACCAACAACCACAACAACTCATCGCGCAAGCATCAGTTCCACAAAGCAACGTGTATGTGGTGTACCCACGCACTCCACTCGCCGTCTCTATCGCAGCGCCGCGGAGTCTCCTGTCTCCTCCTGCACGCGTTCCACGCAACATTGCAACCGCGCAACACTGCCAACGTGGCTGACCGCTGACCGACGACGTCGACGTCGACAACGACGACGACGACGACAACGACGACGGCCACTCCGGCCATCGCAGTTCACAACGCGCACTCACACCCACTCAGTTCACAGCGTGGGAGAGTTGATGGAATTGTATCTACATATGACATTATACAATATTGCAGCAGTTAGCTTTGTGGTAAATAGTGGAATCGCAGATGTAGATATGCACAGTCAGGTGACTTCGGGACATGCGCCCGCGAATGAAGAAAGTGAGTGAGTGATCGAATCGCTTGGAAAATGGGAAAAGAGGTATGACTGATTCTCACTGTGAATTCACTATAAAGTCAAGATATGATTTCGTAAATATGAGTAAGTGAGTGAGTGAATGAATGAATGGATGACTGTGAGTGAGTGAGTGAGTGAGTGACGGTGAGTGAGCGAAGTGCCAACGAAGTGACTGCTCGCTCGCTCGTCAGCGGCCAGCCGTCAGCGCGCCTTCCTTCCTTCCTTCCTTCCTTCCTTCCGTCGTTGTGTTGTTGCGAACTCGTTCGAGTCTTCTTTCTTCTTCTTCGTTCGTTCTTACTTACTTTTTGTCTTTTTGTGGTGTCGGAGTGTCGGAGTGT
>ENA-OWNT01001260-OWNT01001260.1-seawater-metagenome-genome-assembly--contig:-NODE-1260-length-33764-cov-23.384065_pt1 | contig 33764 bp, 20 predicted proteins | sample MGYA00238136_ERZ651165 | MGnify/ENA primary metagenome ERZ651165 (study PRJEB26861, sample SAMN08777766) | seawater metagenome | isolation source: coastal seawater | place: USA: Florida | collected...
TGGCAGGGAGGCCGGTCACACTCGTTGGGGCGGAGTCGATCGGGGACGTCGAGGTGGTCAGGGTAGGGTCGGTGGGCTCCGACACCGAGCGGGTGGGGTCGGTGGGCCGGCAGGCGAGCAGGGCGAGCAGGGTGGCGATGGGCATCGCTACCGAGCGTAGCGGACGACGAGGAGATCGCTCAGGATCGGGTCGAAGGTCTGCTCGTAGGGGGTGCCTCGCTCGATGGTGAGGGGTTCCGACAGCGAGGAGGCGACCACGAAGCCTTGATCGTTGTCGAAGGCGACCGTTGCGGTTCCGAACATGTAGTCATCGGAGATACCTAGGGTTCCGCCGCAAGTCGGCTCCAGGTCCGGTGTGAATAGGTGCCAGGTGACCCGGGACTGCCCTCCGTCGCCGCTCGCTACGACTGGGCCGCATTGCCACTGTAGTGGCGCGCCTGCTGTCGTCGTGGTTGGTCCTCCGGTGAGAATCCATCCGTCGTCTGCCACGGCGACGGACTCGATGCTGGTTCCGTTGGTATCAACCGAGGCGGCATGGGGGCCTGTCGGCGAACCGTCGTCCCGCAGGCGAAAGATGGCGCCTTGGTTGTCCTCCAACGCGTGGCCGTGCAGCACCGTCGGGTGGTAGCCTTGCTGAACCCGGCCCGCAGCCAGCCAGCGATCACCGTCCCTCGCCAGCGCCTGTACGGCCGGCAGGATTCTGAGACGCACGGGCTCCTGGAGGGCTCCGTCTTCGGGACCAAGACGAAGGAGCCCGGTTGGGAGTTCACCGGTCCCGTTGACCACCGTTTGTTGGTTCTCGCAGCGGCCAAAGATTGCTGGAGAGTTCACCTGGACGTGAACGACGACCGAGTCGTCCAACGCCCGGACTGCGGCAGACGTGTTCCCAAATAGCTCAGGCCCACGCATCTCGAGCTTCGCCCAACGAGGTGTCCCGTCTGCATTCCATGCCGCTATCCAGATGGGTTGGTCGTCGTCAGGGTCGTCGGCCAGTGTGACCGGCGATGGCCCTCGAGCATCCAAGGTCAGCACGCCATCGAAGTCGAGTCCGACCGCCACCACGGTTCCGCTGGGTGACGCATCCATGTCGATGATGCGGCCATGGTCTCCGGGCGCGGAAACGGAGTGCAGTTGGATTGGGGCGCCTCCTGGATCGAGGAGGGCCCACCAATACTCGGACTCGTGGCCACCGAAGGCGTCGGTGGGGGTAGCGGGCAGCGATAGCGCCTGGGGATGCCCGTAGCGGAGTGTGAGCTCGTCGCCCATGTGCTCCCCCCAAACGAGGATGTTCCCTTGGGGGGTGATGCGCATGCCCTGAACCCATGCATTGAGGCAGCTGTCGACGAGGGGATAGCCCCAGACGACGGTTCCGTCGGGACGCAGGCGAAGGACATAGCCGTTGTTCCTGACGCCACATGCCTGGGTGATAGTGGTCTCGTCCGGCCGGCCCTCGGCGACCGTGAAGGTGAGCTGGTACTGACCGACGATGAGAATGTCTCCGTCGGGGAGCGTGTCCATGGCGACGACGTTCTGCGTGTAGGGGCTTCGCGCGTGCAAGGCCCAGTCGAAGGTGGGGCATGCCGGGGTGGCGCTGGTGTCTCCGGTGGTGGAGACGCAGCTGAGCTCGGTCTGCTCGACCCGTCGTTGGCGGACGCAGGGAGCAGGGATGTCGTCGGGAAGGTCGCCGCAAGCGGTGGCGGTGTCGCCGAGGCCCACGGCGACGGTGAACGGGTCTGCGGGGCAGTCGGCGGCCGTGTCGGCGGTGAAAGGGGCGTCGGTGTGGGGGTTGCCGGTGTGCGCGGTGGCAGCCGTGGGGCAGGTGTCGGCGGTGCTGCCAGTGATCGAGGTGCCCGAGGTGGCGGTGCCGGTGGTGCCGGTCGGGGCCGTCTCGGCGGTGGTGCCGGTCTGGGCGGTTGTGGCAGGGAGGCCGGTCACACTCGTTGGGGCGGAGTCGATCGGGGACGTCGGGGTAGTCAGGGTAGGGTCGGTGGGCTCCGACACCGAGCGGGTGGGGTCGGTGGGCCGGCAGGCGAGCAGCAGAAGGACGAGCGCGCCCATCAAGGGCACCCGTCGTCGCCGACGGCCACGCCCTGGCCTGTGGCGGGGCAGGCGTCGCAGGGGTCGATGACGCCGTCGTCGTCACTGTCGGCGTAGTCGTCAACCGCGACATCATCGAAGTCGAACCACAAGACTCCCTCCTCAGCAAGCGCAAGGAACGTGAGACTGGTGCTGCTGATGCCCATCTGTGACATGCTGGAGGGGCGGAACCAGGCGCGTAGATCGTCGTAGCCATCTCCATCTACGTCAGAGCGATGAACGCGGGCAGCCGTGGCACCTCCGAGGCGAGGTGACGCCACTAGCTCATCCACATCGAGGCTTGGACCGCCGAACAGAACGGCCTGGACTGGGAAGTCATCGTCGACCGAGAGGGAGTTGGTCGGACAGCTCGGTGCGATGTCCACGTCGACCCATCGCTGCTCGGTGTACACCCCCCGGGTCGGATCGTACTCGGTCTGTGTATCGGCCCAGGCCGGAATGCCTGCGCAGTACATGTTCATTTGCAGATTGAACCAGTCGTCGTGTGAGGTGAGGACTTCCAGGCCTGACTTGCCGTCGATGTCCGCCGTGGCTCCTTGCAGTGTGCTTCCGTCGCAGTTCCAGTCGATCGGCCGAGGAAGACCGTTGGCCGCCTGCGGCCAGCCGAAGTTTGGAGATCCGTCTGGGCATGTCCAGGACAACAGCCTCGGGGGCAGGCCCAGGTCGGTCACGACCTTGCTCTCGTATCCGTTGGCTTCATCGAGATAGGATTCGTTCAGCGCGTGGTCGTCGACAACCGAGAAGTCCAGGAAGGGGGCTGCGCCGTTCTCCTCGCGAATGGCGCCATAGCGGTAGTTCATGACGGATTGATAGTTTGGCTTCTTGTTCTTTCCGCCGTTGCCACCATGCTCCAAGCCCAAGTTGTGTCCGAGCTCGTGCATGACGGACCGTGTCTCCGACAAACGCCGTTGGTTCTGGTTGGCTCGAGGAGGATCGACCTTTGGGTCGTAGCCATGCTCGGGGTAGGTGCGCAGATCGTCGCCGAACGTCTCCCCAGCGGCGCTTCGTTGACTGATGGATACGCATCGGCCGTCGGCCTGCTGGCTGGTGTTTATGTTCTTCTCGGCGATGCCGTGGCCCATGACGCCGAAGTGGTACACACCCTTGCGCCATGGCTCGAAGTGCTTGGCCTTCAGCTGGGAGAATGGAATGAACTCATCGAGGTCGTTGCAGTCAGGGTCGTAGTTGCTGCCGCCGCTGTTGTGCATCTGGGTGTAGTGTGGGATGCAGCGAAGCTCGACCTCCAGATCGATTCCGGCGTTGTCGAACGCCTGAACGACCTCGGCGAGAGCGGACGGGTGCGGCTTGTGGTGGTGCATCGTCTGCAGAAAACCGGTGTCGTTCGTGTCGTTGTTAGGGTTGGCGTCCGTGTTGTCGGGGCAGGACTCCGCCATCCAAGCGAGCAATAGGAATAGCTCATCTTGGCCAGCATCTCCGGATGGCGGGTACGCATCGGCGTCGGGTGTGCCATCGCAGTCCCAATCACGTGTCCATGGAGCACCCAAGTTCACCTCCCAGTCATCGGGGATAGCGTCTCCATCCGACATGCTGAGTCCTTGGCACTCGGTGCACCGGTCGCCGCAGCCATTCTGCAGGTCGGGGTCCATGTCGAAGGGTGAGCAGAACCCGTCTCCACAGATGGCCTCGTAGGTGCAGGCAGCGGTGCTCGGGTCGGCGTAGCTGGTGACGCAGTTGCTGCTCAGAGGGCAGTCGTCGGTCTCGAAGGTGACGGGGTCGATGGTGAGGGGCGTGCCGCCGGTGCAGGTGCTGGTGGCGCCGGTGTTCACGCAGTGGTCGAGCTCGAGGCTGGGGTCGTCGGCGCGCCAGCTGCCGGTGGAGGCGTCGCCGTCGTTGCAGGGGTAGCCGGTGGGGCGCAGCACGGTCTGGCACTGTGTCCCGTCGAAGGACGCGACCATGCACGGGTTGGTCGGGTCGGGCTGAGGACACAGGGAGGAGCATCCATCCCCACCGCGGGGCGTCATCTCGGAGGTCTCCCCATCGGCCGCCGCGATGGCCACGGCGCGGAACTCGTCGATGGAGGAGGCGCCGAGGCCCGTGGCGTCGAAGGTCCAGGTGTTGCCGCTGACGAAGGTGGCGTCGCCTCGGAAGGTCGCCACGGCGATGTTGCTGCTCCAGTAGACCTCGATGCGGTCGGCGACGTCAGCGTCGGCGTGCTCGAGCTCGACGATGCCGCTGCCGCTGTCGAAGGAGACGACCTCGGGGGCGGGCCAGGTGTCGTTGCGGGCGGCGGCGTCCATGGTGAGAGGGCAGCGGCCGTTGTCGGCGAAGTCGTTCCGCGTCAGCTCGTTGTCTTCGGTGGCATAGCCGATGTTGTAGATGCCGTGAGCGCCGTTGTTCCGGAGCAGGTTGTCTTCGACGATGCCGCCGCTGACGGACTGGCGAGCTGACGAGTCGAGTCGGATGCCGTCGACCCCGTTGCCGACGGTGGCGGAGCCGATGTCGTTGCCCTGGATGACCAGCGCCTCGATCGGATCGGTGCTCACGCCGCCCCGTACCCAGATGCCCGGCCCCGCGTTGGCGGCGGCCATCGTGTTGCACGCCTGGCAGGTGGTCTCGCTGGTGGTGTGGTCAGGACTGTGGCTGGCATCTGGCCAAGTGCGCCTGTCGGATGTGGCCTCGGCCACCCGAGGAGATGCCGGGCAGGCTGTTGAAAAGACAGCAGAAACTTAGGCGGCGAATCCTCCTTTACAGCGCGAAACCGCCCTGCTAGCTGTACCCCAACTTGAGCGGCGCGCCGCTCGAGCCACAGCCCCACATACAGGCCCTGCTTCGGCAGCTTTCTGTTTCGGGTCGCTGGCGTCTCGGAGAAGGCATCTCGCCCCATCCTGGAGACGACTGCGTCTGCCGGATGCTTTTGTCCGTCAACGCTTTGAACCGCTGCCCCTGGGGCGCCGTGAGGTCAGACGTGTCTGCCACCTTGATGATCGAACCTTTTCTGGTCGCCCTCGACCCCGCCGCCGAGCGGGTGCGTGCGCTGTGCGAGCCCGTCATCGAGTCTGAAGGCTGTGAGCTGGTGCAGATTCAGGTGGTGCGTGCGCCGAAAACCACACGGGTGCGCTTCTTCGTCGACACCAAGTCGGCCGACACCAAGGTGGAGCTGGGCGACCTCGAGAAGCTGAACCGCTTGTTGGGCGACCTCCTCGACGTCGAAGACGAGCATGAGGGGCTGTTCAAAGGGCAGTGGGACCTCGAAGTGGGCAGCCCTGGTGTCGACCGTCCGCTCACCAAGAAGACCCACTTTGAAGCCGCTCATGGTGAGCGCATCAAGATCAAGACCAACCGCGCGCTGCAAGGCCACGGACGCACCCTCACCGGTGTGCTCGCCGAAGTCGGCGCCGACGGATTCGACCTCAAGCTCGACGACGAAGACGAGCCGTTGGAGGTCGGCTTCAACGACCTCGCCGACGCCCACGTCGTCTTTCAGTTTGAAGCGCCCAAAAAGCCCAAGGCGAAGCGCTCGAAGAAGAACAAGAAGAAATAACCCCTCAACATTCGCAGCCCACGACGTCGGGCTGCACCAGACCCAACCCCAAGTTGCCCGGAGGCGATTGTGGAATTCGAGAAGATGAACCTGAACGCTGTGCTCGACCAAGTCGGACGCGAAAAGAACATCGACAAAGAAGTGCTGGTCGAAGCGCTTGAAACGGCGATGCTCACCGCGGCCCGCAAAAAACTCGGCATCAACGCCGACCTCGAAGCACGCTTCAACGAAGACCTCGGCCAAGTCGAAGTCTTCGAATTCCGCACCATCGTCAAAGACGTCACCAACCCCACCTGCGAAATCTCTTTCGACGAGGCCCTCAAGCTCGACCCCGAGCTCGAAGAAGAAGACGTCGGCGAGGACATCGGTGTGCGCCTCCCCGGCGAGCAGTTCGGCCGCATCGCCGCCATGACCGCCAAGCAGGTCATCATTCAGCGCGTGCGCGAAGCTGAGCGCACCACGGTGTATGACGAGTACAAAGACCGCAAAGGCGAGCTGGTCACCGGCATCGCCCGTCGCTTTGAGCGCGGCAACATCATCGTCGACCTCGGCCGTGCCGAAGCCATCCTGCCCAACCGCGAGCAAATCCCGCGTGAGAACATTCGCACCGGCGAGCCCGTCATGGCGTACGTCACCGACGTGCTCGAAATCAGCCGTGGCCCGCAAATCCAGCTCAGCCGTGCGCACCCCAACTTGGTGGTGAAGCTCTTCGAGCAAGAAGTGCCCGAGATCGAAGACGGCGTCGTCCTCATCGAAGCCGCCGCTCGCGAAGCCGGCGTGCGCACCAAGATCGCCGTGCGTTCGACCGACTCCGATGTCGACCCCGTCGGCGCCTGCGTCGGCATGAAAGGCGCTCGCGTGCAAGCTGTGGTGCAAGAGCTCCGCGGTGAGAAGATCGACATCGTCCCCTGGGACGAAGACGAAGCCCGCTTCGTGTGCAACGCGCTGTCGCCAGCCGAAGTCACCCGCGTGCTCGTCGACGAAGGCAACCACACCATGCAAATCGTGGTGCCCGACGACCAACTGTCGCTCGCCATCGGCCGCCGTGGCCAAAACGTGCGCCTCGCCGCCCAGCTGTCGGGCTGGAAGATCGACATCACCTCCGAGACCAAAGTGGGCGAAGAGCGTGAAGTGGCTTGGGCCTCGCTGTCGCGCATCGAAGGCCTCAGCGAAATCCTCGTGCAGACGCTGTACAACCACGGCTTCCGTTCGGCCGCCGACGTGCTCAACACCGACGACGACTTCTTGGCCAGCCTCCCCGGCTTTGGCCCCGAAGCCGTGCCCAACATCAAGGGTTCGGCCAAAGATGTGGTGCGCCTCGAAAAAGAAGAGAAGAAGCAAGAGCGTGCCGACGCCCGCGAAGCCGCCAAAGTGCTCATGGCCGTCGAAGACATCGCCAACGCCGCAGCCGAAGCCGGCACCACCGGCCGCCAGCGCTACGAAGCCATGAACATGCAAGCCTACGTCGTCGACCGCCTCATCGAGGCCGGCTACGAAGACCCCGAAGACGTGTACTTCGACGAGACCATCGACCGTCTCATCGATGTCGTCGGCTTCTCGCCGGGCAAAGCGCGCCAGGTGCGGTTCAACATCTCGGCGAAGCTGGCTGAAGCCACCGATGGCAAGGCCCCCAACAACGAACATGAGCTGAGCGAGCCCGAAATGCGCGACGCCGAGCAATACGACGCCTTGCAAGGCGGCGGCTCCAGCGAAGACGCAGCCGACGGTTCAACCGACGACGCGCCGGTCGAAGAAGCCGCTGCGGCGGAAGGAGCTGAAGCCTGAGCAAGCCCGCCAAGCGAACGTCTGGCCAAAAGGGCAAGCCCACGCCTTCGTCAAGCAAGACGAAGGCGGCGGCTGGCTCCGCTGGAACGCCCAGATCCCGAAAGCGTCAAAAAGCTGGCCGAGGGCGCAAGCCCCGGCAAGCCGACACCGCCGTGCGCACCTGCGTCGCGTGCCGCACCCCAGAAGCAAGGGTGGGCATGTTGCGCTTTGTGCGCGCGCCGGACGGGGCCTTGGCATTCGACGTTCGCGGCAAGCTCCCCGGACGGGGCGCGTGGACGCAGCCCAACCCCGCGTGCGTCCGCAAAGCCATCGACAAGGGCGGCTTCTCGCGTTCGTTCGAGGCGCCCGTCCTCGTGCAGATGAACGAGATGGTGGCCCAAGTCGAAGAGGTGCTGCGCACCACCGCCATGCAGAGCCTGGGCTTGGCCCAGCGCAGCCAGCACCTGGTGGCAGGGCGCACCGAGGTGATCGATGCCGTCCTGCGAAAGCCGGGGCGGTTCATCGTGGTGCTGGCCGACGATTTGGCGTCGCGCTCGGCCGAAGACCTGACCACAAAAGTGGAAGGCGCGGCTGCCGTGGTGCGGGTGTTGAGCAAAGCCGACTTGGGCCAAGCCCTCGGACGTCGCGCCACAGGCGTGATTGCGGTGAATAAAACGCCCGGCACGGAGCGTCTTCGCCACGACTTGGTGCGGCTCGCTCGTTTCACCGGAGGCGCTGTAGACGCCTCTCTCCTGCCGAAATGGCGCGCAGAAGAACGCGCTGCATCAAACGGCAACGACTTCGAAGTCGACCCTGACGAAAAAGAAGCGCAAAGCGCGTCTTGCAGGGACGACAAACAGGGCGTACAAGCGCCCTCACTGCCGGGGGCACAGCGGTCTGAATGATCACTGTCGCCCTCAAAAAGCGCTTGAACGGCGCTTGCGTTTGCCGCCTCAGCTGCAAGCGTCTCTTTACACCGCCCTGCGGTGCCTTGGTCGGCCGGCATGCCGTCGGCGACACACACCACCTCCGGTGCATCCGGGAGAGTAGCGAATATGGGCAAATTGCGCGTCCATGAACTGGCAAAAGACCTCGGCTTGTCGAGCCGTGTCCTCATCGAGAAGCTGCAGGCTGCAGGCATCGAGGTCAAAACTGCGTCGAGCTCTGTCGACGAGGATGCCGCACGCCGTGCGCTGCAGAAAAAAGCAGACGGCTCTGACGCACCGAAGCGTCCACGCACCGTGATGCGTCGGCGTCGCAAATCGTCCGACGGCGAAGAGGCAGCACCGGTCGCAGAAGCTGCGCCCGCGGTCGCCGAAGACACGCCCGTCGAAGAAGCACCTGCCGTGGAGCCCGCCGTCGAAGAGACGCCTGAGCCTGCAGTGGAGGCCGCTCCTGAGCCGACGCCAGAGCCTGTCGAAGAGGCTCCGGCTGTCGAAGAAGCCGCGCCTGCGGTCGCCGCAGAAGCCGCCCCGGCCGAAGAGGCTGCGCCGGTCGAAGAAGCACCAGCGCCTGCAGCCGAAGCTGCCCCCGCTGCGGCGCCTGCCGCGGAAGCCGCAGCTGAAGCTGCAGCCGCTCCGGCCGCTGAAGCCAAAGCCGGTGAGGGCGAGGGCGAAGAGAAAAAGCCGTCCAACGTGACGCGCATGATCGACCCCAACCTCATCAAGCGCCGCCTGAGCGCTGAGGGCCGGTCGCAAGACACGTTCCGTCCGAAAAAGACGCGCGTCTACAACGTCAACTACAACAGCGGCTCCGGCCCCAACGTCACCGAAGTCACCAACCGCAATGGTCCTGGTGGCGGTGGCAACACCGGCGGTGGCGGGCCTCGTCCTTCTGCTGGCAAGGGCCGTGGCGGCCGCACCGACTACGCAGCCCGCCGCGAGATGCGCAACGAGCGCAACTACTACCAAAACCCCGGCCGCAAGCAGAAGAGCACCAAAGCCAACAAGAAGACGGTCATCACCCAAGCCGCCGCCCACAAACGCGTGGTCGAGCTGAGCGACATGATCACCGTCGGCGAGCTCGCCCACAAAATGTCGGTGAAGGCTGGCCAGGTCATCCAAGTGCTCATGGGCATGGGGATGATGGTCACCGTGAACCAAAGCGTCGACGTCGACACCGCCACCTTGGTGGCCTCCGAGTTCGGCTTTGATGTGAAGAACGTCGCGGTCAACGAAGAAGAGATTCTCGAGCGCACCAGCGACGAAGACGACGACATGGTGGGGCGCGCTCCCGTCATCACCGTCATGGGTCACGTCGACCACGGCAAGACGTCGCTGCTCGACTACATCCGCAACGCCAACGTGGTGCGCGGCGAAGCCGGCGGCATCACGCAGCACATCGGCGCGTACTCGGTCGACCACAACAAGCAAAAGCTCACCTTCCTCGATACGCCCGGTCACGCCGCCTTCTCGCAAATGCGCGAGCGTGGTGCGCAGATCACCGACATCGTGGTGTTGGCAGTGGCCGCCGACGACGGCGTCATGCCGCAAACCAAAGAGAGCATCCAGCGTGCGAAAGAAGCTGGCGTGCCCATCGTGGTGGCCATCAACAAGTGCGACAAGCCCGATGCGCGTCCTGAGCGCGTGATGCAAGAGCTCACCGAGCACGGCATCGTGCCTGAGGCCTGGGGTGGTGAGAACATCACCGTGGAAGTGTCGGCGCTCAAAGGCACCAACATGGACAAGCTGCTCGAAGCCATCCTGCTGCAAGCAGAAGTGCTCGAGCTCAAAGCGAACCCCACAAAGCGTGCCGTCGGCTCCATCGTCGAAGCCCAGCTCGATAAAGGCCGCGGCCCAGTCGCCACGGTGCTAGTGCAAAGTGGTGTGCTCAAGACCTCCGACTTCATCGTCGCAGGCGAGTTCAGCGGAAAGATCCGCGCCATGTACGACAGCTACGGCAAGAAGCTCAAAGAAGCGGGCCCGTCGACGCCGGTGCAAGTGCTCGGTCTGTCGGGCGTGCCTTCGGCGGGCGACCCCTTCGACGCCGTCGCCGACGACAAGACCGCCAAAAAGGTCGCCGCGCACCGCGCAGAGAAGAACCGCGAAGCGGAGCGCAGCCGCAGCAACCAAAACCGCCTGATGGACTTCTTGAACAAGAAGAAAGACGAGGCGGCGGTCAAAGAACTCAACCTCATCGTCAAAGGCGATGTGCGCGGTTCTGTCGAGGCTGTGAACCAGATTCTCGAGCAGCAAACCACCCGCAAGGTGCGCGTGAACATCGTGCAGTCGGGGGTCGGCGCCATCAACGAGTCGGACGTCAACACCTCGGTGGCGACGGGCGCGAAGATCATCGGCTTCAACGTCAAGCCCGACGCCAAGGCGTCGTCGCTGGCGCGCCATGAGCAGGTGGACGTGCGTTCGTACCGCGTCATCTACGACATCGTCGAAGAGATGAAGGTGGCCATGGCCGACCTCCTCGAACCCGTTGAGGTCGAAGAGGAGTTGGGCGAAGCCGAAGTGCGGCAAATCTTCAACGTGCCGAAACTGGGCGCCATCGCCGGTTCGTACATCAACGACGGCAAGTTCATCAAATCCGGCCGGGTGCGCGTCATGCGCCAAGGCAAGGAGATGCACGACGGCCCCATCGTCTCGCTGCGTCGCTTCAAAGACGACGTCAAAGAGGTGTCGGCTGGGTACGAATGCGGCATCGGCGTGGGCGGCTTCCGCGACTACGAAGAAGGCGACCTGCTGCGCTGCTACCAAGTCAAGCAGGTGCGTGCCGAGCTGGATGAGCCGCTCATCAACTTGGCGAACGAGAAGAAGAAAGACGACCAGCAGGCCGCAGCTCCCGCCTGATGTGGGTGGGCGTCCTCGAAGTCACGCTGGCGGTGGTCGCGTTTTCTCTGAAAGAGAAGCGCGGCACCGTCAAGCGCATCTTGGCCCGCACCCGGCAGAAGTTTCACGTGGCGGGTGCTGAAGTCGACTTTCAAGACAACATGGACGGCGCGGTGCTCGGCTTCGCCGCCGTCGGGACGGACCAGCAGGTGATGGATCGCCTGCTGACGAAGATGGAAGACTTCATCGTCGACCTGCACCTGGCCGAGGTCACCGACGTGCAGCGCGACATCATGCGGATGTAGGCGAGGCCGCGTCCGCCTCCGGCGTTGGCCGGATGGGAAAACGACATGTCCATTCGCACGCAACGTGTGGGCGAAGAGATTCGCAAAATCATCTCAGAGCGTCTGATTCGCGGCCTGAAAGACCCGGTGCCGGGGTTCGTCACCATTCGTGAGGTGGAGGTCAACAGCGACTTCACCATGGCGAAGGTGTTCTACTCGGTCATCGGCTCGGACGACGAGAAGGCTGGCGCCCAAGAGGTGCTCAACGACAACCGCGGCGCTCTGCGCTCTGAGGTCGGCAAGAAGGTCCGGCTGCGCAACACGCCGCAACTGACCTTCGTCTTCGACGACAGTGGAGAGCGGGCAGCGCGGATCCACGACTTGCTGCGAGAGAACGCTCCGGCCGCCGACAGCGACTCAAGCGCATCCGACGATTGACTGCAGAGCCCAGGGAGGGACCCATGAAACGGCAACTGTTCGGCACCGATGGCATTCGCGGCCGTGCCAACCAACATCCCATGACGGTGGAAGTGGCAATGCGCGTGGGGCGTGCGCTCGGCCACCTGGTGAAGCAGGGCAAGCTCGGCCGCGTCGTCGAGAAGGGCCACCAAGGGCAAATCGTCATTGGCAAAGACACCCGCCGCTCGGGCTACATGCTGGAGCAGGCCATCGCGGCGGGCGTGACCTCCATGGGCGTCAACGTGTTGTTCTTGGGGCCGTTGCCCACGCCGGGCATCGCCTTCGTCTGTCAGAGCATGCGGGCCGACGCGGGTGTGGTGGTGTCTGCGTCGCACAACTCGTTTGAAGACAACGGCATCAAAATCTTTGGGCACGACGGCTTCAAGCTTCCCGACGAAGTGGAGCTGGAGTTGGAGCGGCTGGTGCTCACCGATGCCATCGACGATGTGCGCCCAGAAGGCATGGACATCGGGCGCGCCCGGCGCATCGACGACGCTGTCGGTCGGTATGTGGTGTACCTGAAGACGACGTTCCCCAATGAATTCACCCTCGACGGAAAGCGCATCGTCGTCGACTGCGCCCACGGTGCCGCCTACAAGGTGGCGCCCATCGTGTTTGAAGAACTCGGGGCTGAGGTCATCAAGTTGGGCGTGAAGCCCGATGGCAGCAACATCAACGACGGGGTGGGCTCCTTGCACCCCGGTGGCGTCGAGAAGAAGGTGCGCGAACTGCGTGCCGACCTCGGCATTGCCCTCGACGGGGACGCCGACCGCGTCATCGTTGTCGACGAGAACGGCGACACCATCGACGGCGACGCCGTGATGGCCATGTGCGCGCTGGAGTTGCATTCGCGCGGCAAGCTGAAGAACAACACCTTGGTGACGACGGTGATGAGCAACATCGGCCTCGATGCTTGCTTGGCCGACAACGGCATCCAGGTGGAGCGCACCCAGGTGGGCGACCGCTACGTCGTCGAGCGCATGCGCGATGGCGACTACAACCTCGGCGGCGAGAACTCCGGGCACCTCATCTTCTTGGACTCCACGACGACGGGGGACGGCATCGTCGCCGCGCTCGCCATCCTGGGCGTGATGTGCCGCGAGCAGAAGCCGCTGTCGGAGTTGGCCAAGGTGTTCGTGCCGGTGCCGCAGACGCTGGTGAACGTGAAGGTGGCCAAGAAGACCCCGCTCGACGAACTCGACGAGGTGAAGAGCGTCATCTCGGATGTCGAAGGCCGCCTCAACGGCAAAGGCCGCGTGTTGGTGCGGTACTCGGGCACCGAAATGAAGGCGCGGGTGATGGTGGAAGGGCCCGACGAGGCTGCCATCGTTGCCGACGCCGAAAAGATCGCCGCGGCATTGAAAGACGCTTGCGCCGCGTAGGGCTTGCCCGTGGCAGCGGCTGTGTCAAAATGGGTGGGTGCGGCGTCGACTGCTCCTGCCTTTTTTGGTGTTCCTCGGTGTGGGGTGCAGGGCGGCGACGTCGGGAGACGGTGCTGAGGTGCCTGCAAATGAGACTGTCGACGCTGCGCATCCTGCCGAGATGATGAGCGCAGCAGACGCAGAGACCGCTGTCGTCACCTACAGCAACATCCGGTTTGCGTTTCATGTGTCGTTGCCTGGGCATTCCTGCGCTGCGGACGAGGCGCCGGTGTACGTCGTGCCGGACTGCGGAACCCTTTGTGCGTTTGGCATGGCGATGCACGTCGTCAAAGTGGACGGCGTCTGGTTGCCGGCGCCGGTGGAGGGGGTGTGGATGTCATAAGCCGCGCCCTCGTGTTGGGCGTTCTGTTGGGCTTTGCGGCATCGGCGCAGGCGCAGACAAAGTGTGTGCCGACCACCGTGCACGACGACCACATGGTGTGGTCGGCGGCGGTGTCGACGAGAGTGGACCGACGACAGGTGTGGGTGGTGGTGGCGCCGCACACCCAGGCGCTGGACGTTGGAGGGTGGCCGACTTGGCCGGAGACGACCACGATTCCTGAGAGTGCGTTGGCATCGCACGCCCGGCGCAACCGTCGGGTGGTGTCGCTGGGCGACTTCAAGCTGGCGATGCGTCCACAGACGGTGTTGCTGACCGAAGAACGGTCGCCGCTGCAGTGGGACGGGGAGGGGCGTGACCCATGGGCCTGGCTGACGGAGCATGACCGCATGGACGGCATTTTTCTGCTGAGCCGGCCAGGGTATTCGTGCGACGCCCACCATGCCGTGGTCGTCGTCGACAAACGCTGTGGGCCCGACTGCCGCGAGACCATCGCGGTGCATGTGTGGAAGCAGCAAGGGGTCTGGCGGACGCAGCGGACGACGCTGTCGCCGCGGTTCCCGCCGTCCTGGCGATAGGACGCCGCAGGCTGCCTGTAGGTGCAAAACGGACAAAGTCGCTTCCGTTGGTCAAGACAACGCAGTCGATGTCGATGCTTTCGCGTGGGGAACAAGACCCATCGGGAGAGCATCTATGTCATTGACGCTGCAGAAGCACGCGCCGTCCGTATTGCTGTTGTTGGTTTTGCTGGTGGGGGGAGCCGCCTGCGACTCGGGGGGCACCAGCCCTGAGCCGCCGTCGCCGGATGCGCCGTCGCCCGACACGCCGTCGCCGGATGCGCCGTCGCCCGACACGCCTTCGCCGGATGCGCCGTCGCCCGACACGCCGTCGCCCGACACGCCGTCGCCCGACACGCCTTCGCCCGACACGCCGTCGCCAGAGGCGGATGCGGGCGAGGTGGATGCAGGGCCAGCGGATGCAGGTGCGCCCGACGACGCAGGTGCGCCCGACGACGCCGGGTCGACAGAGCCGCCGGTGGCGGCGTTGGAAGTGACGTCGGTGCCGGTGGCCGGGCTGACCTCAGATGCAGAGTTTCGCTATCGCCTGCGGTTGAACCGGCCTGGGCTGGCGACGTGGTCATTGGTGACAGGCCCCGCAGGTGCGGCCGTCGACGAGACGGGGCTGCTGGTGTGGCGTCCGTCTGAGAACGCTGACGCCGATGTGTCGTTTGAGGTGCAAGCGGACGTCGACGGCGACACCGCCTCGCAGCAGTTTTCGGTGCATGTGTCGGCCATCGTGCGAGAGGTCGAGCAGGCCATTGACGAAGACGCCGTCGGCACGCAGTCGGTGGGGGTGACGTCGCCCTTGTCGGCCATTCAGGGCACGACGGTGGCGGTGCCTGAAGGCGCGTTCGCAGGTGGCACCATCTCCATTGGCAGCGTCGAGAATCCGCCGTCGAACACGGCCGTGGCGGCGTCGGGGTCGACGGCCACACCGCTGACCGTCGACTTCGGCCCGTCGGGGACGCACTTCGCCGAGCCGGTGACGTTGACCATCCCCATCGCCGACGCCGTCGCTGCCCAGGTGGCGGGCGACGCGACGCGAAAAATCGGCGTGTGGACGTACGACACGGAGAAGCTGGCCTGGGAGCCGCTCGACGTCGTCGCCGTCGACCTCGAGAACAAAACCGCCGTGGTGCAGACCACGCACTTTTCAGCTGTTCAGGCCATCGACGAGGAGCGCTGGATCGAAACGCCGGAGGCGACGTCGAGTGCGTGTGACGCCACCAAGGTGTACGTCGGCTTCAACACGACGAAGAGCGCCTTGGATGTGCCCTTGGCGGCGCTGCTCGACAGCGCAGACGTCTCGGGCTCGCTGGGAGAGGCGCTGTTTGCGACGCCCGTGCACCCGCGGTTGGCCGACGGTGTCGTCGTGCGCTTCTCGGCGAGCGACGGCGTGAGGACGCAGCAGTGGGAGCTGACGGCGGTGCCATCTGACGATGGTGTGTCGGCCCACCTGAGCACGAGCGACGGTGCTGCCGCTGGGGCATCGACGTACTTCTCGTTGTTGCCACAAGACGACGCCTTGACCCAAGCGTTGTTCTCTGGCGCGATGGTGGCGGCTCAGCTGGAGCCGTTGCCGGCCGCGACGGTGGCGGACCCGTCTCCGGCGTATGGCTTTCGCATCGAGGTGTTCACGCCGTCGTCGGCCGTGGACGGCGTCGGCGGGTTCTTGGCGGAAGCGTCGTTTGCCCCGGAGGTGAAGCCGGTGCCTGCGGGGGTCGACGAGAACTGCGACGGCATTGCGGACGCCTACGCCGGGGCTCCGTCGCCCACGTTGCAGGCCACGACGTCGACGCAGCTGGAGCTGACCCTCGGCGACACCGTCGACGTGGCTGCGTCCTTTGCCGGTGCCAACACATTGGAGTGGACCCCGTCGCCTGGCATCACGGTCGGCAACGACGCCGCCGGAAACGGCGTGGCGTCGGCGACGTTGACCGCGACGGCATTGGGGCAGTGGACGGCGCACCTCGTCGCCCGCAACCCCTACGGCAACGAAACCGCGGTGCGCTTTGACGTCAACGTCGTCGCGCCCACGCTGCCGAACACGCCTCCGTCGTGCCAGGTGGTGCGTGAGTCGCCTGACGTGCTGCACCCAGGTGACGTCGTCGCCGTGCACGCCGTTGGCCAAGACGACCGCCTCGCTCCCGACGAGCTGACCTATGCGTTGACGGTGACCGGCCCTGCCGGCGCCACCACCCACCCAGCAGCGTCGTTCGCCGACGTGCTGGGCGACGACGCTGTGGGCGCCTGGTCGGTGTCGTGTACGGCATCGGATGGCACCCACACGTCGGCCCCGTCGACGACGGCGACGTTTGAGGTGCGCCCGCGGCCCATCAACCTCGCCCCTGTGGTGATCGCGGTGACGCCTGCAGTGCTCAACATGGAACTCGGCAACGGCGTCGTGCACAAGACCGTGACGGTGTCGGCCACCGACGACAAAGCGGCCGCATTGACGTTTGCGCCCAACGTGCACGACGCGGGGGCCGCTCCTGTGGTGACGCAAGTGGCTGGCGGCGCCCATTGGGCGCGCTTTGAAGTGGCGGTGTCGACGGCGGGTGCTGCGCACATCGTCTTCGACGTCACCGACAGCCAAGGGGCATCGGCGGCACCTGCGGTGGTGGACGTCGTCGCGTTCGCGCCTCCGCCGCCGGCAGATGTCGACGCCGATGGCGACGGCTTTCCGTCGTCGATGGACTGCGCTGACAACGACCCCGACCGCTTCCCAGGCCACAGCGAGGTGTGCTCGGACGGCATCGACCAAGACTGCGATGGCGCCGACTTCACCGCCTGTGACTCTGACGACGATGGCATTCTCGACGACGACGAAGCCGCAGCCGGCACCAACCCCCTGCACCCAGACTCCGACGGCGATGGCCTGTGGGACGGCGACGAAGGGGGCGCGGGCACCGACCCCAACGACGCCGACAGCGACGACGACGGGCTGTTGGACGGCGAGGAACGCTACCAGACGCTGACCGATCCAACGTCGGCCGACACCGACGCAGATGGCCTCGACGATGGCGACGAGATCGCGGCGGGCACGTCGCCTTTGCTGCCGGACTCCGACGGGGACGGCCTGTTTGACGGCGAAGAACAGACGGCCGGCACCGACCCCAAAGACCCCGACAGCGACGGAGATGGCTTGCTCGACGGCGCGGAGTTGGTGGCGTTTGGCACCGACCCCATGAACGCCGACTCCGATGCCGACGGTGCGTCTGACGGCGACGAAGTCGCCTGTGGCGCCGACCCCAACGACGGCGGCAGCCAGTGTGCGTCGGCCGCAGGTGCCGACGACGACGGTGACGGCCTGTCGAACGACGACGAACTGGCCGCTGGCACCGACCCGCAGAACGCAGACTCCGACGGCGACGGGCTCAGTGACGGAGCAGAGGCCGCACACGGCACCGACGCCAATGACGCCGACTCCGACGACGACGGCTTCTCAGATGGTGAAGAAGTGGCCTGTGGCGCAGACCCCAACGACGGACTGTCGACGTGCTACGTCGGTGACGACCGCGACCAGGATGGCCTGCTGGATGCAGAGGAACTGCACTTCGGCACCGACCCCGACAACCCCGACACCGACGGCGACGGCATCAACGATGGCGACGAGGTCTTCGGCGTCGGAACCCACCCCGCCAATCCCGACACCGACGGTGATGGCGTCGACGACGGCCAAGATCCGTGCCCGCACGACAACCCCGACGACCCCGACGGAGACGGCCAGTGTGGCTTCGGCGACGCCGACGGCGACGGCTTGCCCGACGGTGAAGAAGCGCAGTGGGGCACGAACCCGGACGACCCCGACACCGACGGAGATGGCTTTCTCGACGGCGAAGAAGTCGCCTGTGGGGCAGACCCACTCGACGGCAGCTTTACCTGCGACGGGCAGGGCGGGTGCGCGCACGACGAGTTCATGTGCGACATCACCAACAGCTGTGTGCCCTTTGGGGCGCCGTGTGGCGAGCCGCCGCCGCCAGACCCCTGCGACACCAATGGCGATGGCCTGGTCGACGCCAACGAGGCAGACGCCTGCGCCCCGCTGTGTGACCTCGACGGCAACGGCCTGGTGAACCTCGACGAAGCCGACCAGTGTGAGCAGTTCCACTGCGATGCCGACGGCGACAGCGTGGTGACGGAGCCAGAGGCTGCGGCCTGCCTGCAAGAGCACTGCGATGCCGACGGCGACGGCCAAGTGTCAGCTGAAGAAAACGAAACCTGCGGCCACACCGGCCCCTGCCAGTTCGACTATGACGACGACGGCGTGGCCGACTGCTACGACAGCTGTCCGACGACGCCGGTGGCGGGATGCACAGACCCATGTGCGCACGACAGCGACGCCGACGGCAAAGAGGACTGCCAAGATCCATGTCCGCTCGACGCCACGGACGGATGCGACCACGGCGGCGGCGTGGACTGCTACGCCTTCAGCGGTGATCCCGGCGGCTGCCAGCAGTTCGCGGAGTGCACGTATGACGACGTCACCGGCGACTGTTTCTTCGGCGACGGGTGTGCCGCATTCAACGGCGACCCAGCTGGCTGCGACGCCCAACCCGACTGCGCCTTCGAGGCAGACACCCAGGAGTGCAAACACCACGGCGGCGGCGGCGTCGACTGCGGCCTGTACAACGCCGACCAAGCGACGTGCGAGTCGTATGGCGAGTGCTTCTTCGACGTCGACACGCAGGAGTGCCACTTCCAAGGACCTCCTCCGTCGGTGTGCGATCCCTACCAGCAGGACCCAGCCGGCTGTGAAGCCAACCCCGAGTGCACGTACGAGGCGTTCGACGGCTGCCGCAGCCAGATGGACCCCATGATGTGCGAGTCGTTCCACGGCGACGCTGCCGGCTGCAACTCCATGGCGGAGTGCTCATTTGACGACGTCACCGGCGACTGTTTGCTCGCCGTCGACTGCGGCCAATACGCCGACCCCGCGTCGTGTGATGCGCAACCGGAGTGCTTCTACGAGTCGTACTCCTACTGCTACGAGTCGGGCGGCGGCGGCGTCGACTGCGGCATGTACAACCAAGACCCAGCGATGTGTCAGTCGTACCCCGAGTGCACGTATGACGACGTCACGGGCGACTGCTTCCACGGCGGAGGCACGGGCGTTCACTGTCCCGACTTCACCGGCGACCAAATGATGTGCGAGTCGTATGGCGAATGCTTCTTCGAAGTCGACACGCAGGAGTGCCACTTCCAAGGGCCTCCTCCGTCGGTGTGCGACCCCTACCAGCAGGACCCAGCCGGCTGTGAAGCCAACCCCGAATGCACGTACGAGGCGTTCGACGGCTGCCGCAGCCAGATGGACCCCATGATGTGCGAGTCGTTCCACGGCGACGCTGCCGGCTGCAACTCCATGGCGGAGTGCTCATTTGACGACGTCACCGGCGACTGTTTGCTCGCCGTCGACTGCGGCCAATACGCCGACCCCGCGTCGTGTGATGCGCAACCGGAGTGCTTCTACGAGTCGTACTCCTACTGCTACGAGTCGGGCGGCGGCGGCGTCGACTGCGGCATGTACAACCAAGACCCAGCGATGTGTCAGTCGTACCCCGAGTGCACGTATGACGACGTCACGGGCGACTGCTTCCACGGCGGTGGCGGCGTTGACTGCGCGGCCTACAGCCAAGACCCAGCGATGTGTCAGTCGTACCCCGAGTGCACGTATGACGACGTCACGGGTGACTGCTTGCACGGTGGCGGCGGCGTTGATTGCGCGGCCTACAGCCAAGACCCAGCGATGTGTCAGTCGTACCCCGAGTGCACGTATGACGACGTCACGGGCGATTGCTTCCACGGCGGTGGTGGCGTTGACTGCGCGGCTTACAGCCAAGACCCAGCGATGTGTCAGTCGTACCCCGAGTGCACGTATGACGACGTCACGGGCGACTGCTTCTAGGGCAATTGCTTGAACGAACGGCGCCGGCTGCAGAGTCTGACTCGCAGCCGGCGCTTTGCTGTTTGGTTGGCGTCGTCGACGTCAGTCTTCGTCGGTGCCGCGCAACTTGGCGATGACGGTGAGGTCTTCGAGTGACGTGGTGTCGCCGGTGACGTTGCCTTCGGTCGCGAGCTCCCGAAGCAGGCGCCGCATGATCTTGCCCGACCGGGTTTTGGGCAAAGCGTCGGCAAACCGAATCTCGGCCGGACGCGCGAACGCCCCGATGTCTTTGGCGACGGTTTCTTTCAAGCTCTTCTTGAGCTCCTCGCTGGGCGATTGGTTGGACTTCAAGGTGACGAAGGCGACGATGGCCTGGCCCGTGATGTCGTCAGGGCGGGCCACTACGGCCGACTCGGCCACGCGGGTGTCGCCGACGAGGGCCGACTCGACCTCCATGGTGCCCAGGCGGTGGCCCGAGATGTTCACCACGTCGTCGACGCGGCCCATGATCCAGAAGTTGCCGTTCTCATCGCGGCGGGCGCCGTCGCCCGTGAAGTAGTAGCCGTCGATTTGGCTCCAATAGGTCTTTTTGAAGCGCTCGTCGTCGCCCCACACCGTGCGCATCATGCTGGGCCACGGCTGGCGCACCACGAGAAGGCCGCCTTCGTTGTCGTCGCAGACGCTGCCGTCTTGGCGCACCACCTCGATGTCGAGGCCGGGCAGGGGACGCGTCGCGCTGCCGGGCATGGTGGGCACGGCGCCGGGGACAGGAGCGATCATCATGCTGCCGGTCTCGGTTTGCCACCAGGTGTCGACGATGGGGCATTCGCCACGGCCGATGACGTCGCGGTACCAAATCCACGCTTCGGGGTTGATGGGCTCGCCGACGGTGCCGAGCACCCGCAGCGACGACAAGTCGTGCTTGTTCACGTAGGCGTCGCCGATGCGCATGAAGGTGCGGATGGCGGTGGGCGCCGTGTAGAAAATGCTCACCTTGTGCTTGGCGATGAGCTCCCAGAAGCGGTCGGCCTCGGGGTAGGTGGGGGCGCCCTCGTACATGAACACCGTCGAGCCGGCGGCGAGGGGGCCGTAGACGACGTAGGAGTGGCCGGTGATCCACCCTGCGTCGGCCGAGCACCAGTAGACGTCTTCGTCTTTGTGGTCGAAGACCATCTCGAAGCTGCGCTTGGCGCCCGTCATGTAGCCGCCGGTGGAGTGCACGACGCCCTTGGGCTTGCCCGTCGTGCCCGACGTGTAGAGGATGAACAACGGGTGCTCGGCTTCGACTGCCGTCGACACGGTCACCGACGTCCAGCCGCCGTCTTCAAGCGTGTCGTCTTTGCGCAAGGCGTCGTGCCACCAGATGTCACGGCCCTCTTGCATGGCCACTTCGTTGCCGGTGCGCTGCAAGACGATGACGCGCGAGACGCTGGGGCAGCTGTTGTCTTTGCAGGCGTCGTCGACGATGTCTTTGAGGTGCACGACTTTGCCTTTGCGGTGGCCCCCGTCGGCGGTGAGCACCACTTTGCATTCGCTGTCGTTGATGCGATCGCGCAGGCTGTCGGCCGAGAAGCCGCCGAAGACGACGGAGTGGGTGGCGCCAATGCGGGCACAGGCGAGCATGGCGACAGCGATTTCAGGCACCAACGGCATGTAGATGGCGACGCGGTCGCCTTTTTCGACGCCCTGGGCGCGCAACACGCCAGCGAAGTCGCACACGTCTTGGTGCAGCTGGCGATAGGTGAGGGTGCGGACGTCGCCGGGCTCGCCTTCCCAGATGATCGCGGCTTTGTTGGCCCGCCACGTCGACAAATGCGCGTCCAAGCAGCTGTCGGTGGCGTTGAGTTCGCCTTCTTTGAACCACTTGGAGCGGGGCAGTTGCCAGTCGAGGACGGTGCTCCACTTCTTTTTCCAGACGAGTTCTTCGGCCGCCTCTGCCCAATAGCCTTCGGGGTTGTCGGCGCCAGCTTTCTTCAGCGCGTCGTATTTGTCGCCGTCGACCGTGGCAGCGGCTGCGAACGCTTCTGGCGGCGCGAAGACCCGGGTTTCTGCCAAGTGCGAAGAGATGCTTTGGGCTTTGTCGTCGGTGGATTGGCTCATGGCGGCCCCCTTTTGTGCTGTGCCGGTTGGCGGACGCACGGATGAAAACAAGATCGGGGGACGCTACCGCCGTGTCGGCATTGACCTCAAGGGTGGCGCAAGTGGGAGAGACCGAAGCGGCTCATTGTGGCTCGTCGGCAAATGGAAGGGCGCACGGCGGAAGCGTCGGCACCGCTGGCCCTTTGTCGTCAGCAGTGGTGGGCAACGCAGCACTCGGACCCTCGACAAAAGCTGAAAGTCCAGCCTCTGCCAGCAACGACCGCGCCCGTGCATGCAGGTTGACGTCGAGCAGGGCCGCCCGCAGCTTTCGTTGCTGGCAGGTGTCGAGGCCCCGGGCGACGACGGTCCAGGGGGGCGCTGGCGACGTGCGAACCACGGCGGTGGTCCCTTCGGGGAGGGCGAGGGCGACGTCGTCGATGGCAACCATGGCGGCCGGCGCCAGCAGGCGTCGCTGCCAAGGCTGCAACGCGGGCGCTCGACAAGCGCGCGCTCTCTCTTCGAGAGAAAGGTGTCTCCACAGCTCTACTTGTTGCTGCGGCGTGAGCCTGGCGTCGAAGACCACCTGCGTCGGCGACGTCTGCGTCGGCCGAAGCAAGACGGCAGCAGCGCCTCGCTGCACATGCGCTTCGTCAACGGTGGCGCGGGACGTCGTCGACGGAAAGTGCCCAACGATGTCGCCGTCTGGGGCTGGTGCGCGTGAAAGGTGCACGACGGGTGCGGTGCCGTTGTCGTCGACGATGGTGACGCTGGATGCCACGCGACGCAGCGCCTGCTGCAGGACGGTGGCAACGGCGCCCGTGTCTCCCGTGCCGGCGCCCCATTGTTCGGTGGCGTCTTGCCCCAGCTGAACGGTGAGCCCCTGGGGCGACCGCAGTGCGACACGGAGCGGCCTGTCGTCGACACAGCCCTCCACCTCGACAGCGTCAGACGGCAACGGCGGCAGGTCGACAAAGCAGCCAGGGTGGCCTGCACCTTGGTGTTCAGCGTCAGAGGCCAACAGCGCCACAGGGCTGGTGGCGTCACGCAAGAAGCTCGCCGACGCCCGTGCCGGAAGGCGCGTTTGCCATCGGGCGAAGCCCCCAAACCCTGTGGCCTCAGCGTGCAACAGTTGTTGTTTGGCTGCTGCACCGGCCGCTGTTTTGTCGACGACGACGGAGGCAAACAGCCATTCGGGCATGGAAGCGCCTGGGGTGCGTGCCCGGGTCAACAGCCGATCGTGCAAGCGCGTGCGCTGCCTCGACCACACCGACGACCAAGCCTGCAGGCGCCTGTCGTCGACGACGGTGGCGGGCGACGATGGCGACGGGCATGACGCTGTGGCCCATCCTCCACTTGTGGCCTGCGCACACCAGGAGGCGGCAGGCAGCAACGACTCCCACGGCGAGAAGCCGCCATCAGCGACGAGCCACCGGCGCAGGCGCCACCTCCAGCTGAGCGCCCACAGGCCCTTGTCGTCGTCGCTGACGTCGACAACGGCGCTGGCCCGGCCGTCGGGAAGCAGCCGCGCGGGCGTGCAAAACTCAGAGCGTTCCTCTGGCGACGACGTCGATGCTTGTGCGACTGGGCGTGCACAAAACTCCAACGCACGTGCCGTGTGCGGCGGCGGGGCGCCCACGTCGACGACTGCGCTGGCGAGGAGACGGTTGGGTTGCACCCACCGTTCTTGGTGCCGCCGAAGCTGCGAGCGCCACGCCAACAGCCGAAACGTTTGGGCGTCTCCAGCGTGGTCGCCCTCGACGGAGAACAGCAGCCGCCACGGTGCGTGGATGCGTTGATTGCGCTCGACAAAACGACACACCAGTCGCTGCAGCGCAGCCGAATGCACGCGGTTGGCGTGGCGCACTTCAAGGTCGAGTCCGTCGACGGGGCGGGACGAGGTGTGCTGCGCCGGCCAAGCTGCCTGTTGGGCGCCGCAGGCCGCCAGTGCGTCTGTGAGAAGCGCGGCCTGGGGGGACGTCGTCGACGACGCCGACAGTTGCTGCGCTGGCATCGGCGCGGAAGAAGTGGTCGGCGGCGATGTGAAGACATAGACGTCTTTGCTCACGGCATGGCACGCGAAGTCGTGGGCGCCACATGGAGGTGGGTCAAAGGCGTCGAGCGCGGATGTGATGTGCGTCGTCGATGACGCTGGTGTGCCCAGGGCCGACGCCAGCGCAGCAAGGCGAGCATCGACGTCGTCATGCGGCGGGCGTGGCGCCCCGGCGTTGCGTCCTCCGCGGGTGGACGCCGCCAGCCACAACTGCGGGTGCCGTTGCATCCAGCGCTGGGCAAAAGCGCGGGCGACGCCGATGTCGCCTGGGTGCACTTGCGGGCCGGCAGCGTCGTCGACGATGCGCACCCGCAAGCCGATGCCCTGGCCGTCGTCGACAAAGGGCGGCGGCGGTGTTTGCGCGCGCGGGCCGCAGTCGGCCGTGCGTCCGCCGCGGCAGCAGCAGGTGCGACTGGGGAGCCAGGTTTGCAGCGACGGGTCGTCGAGCAGCTTCTGTTGAAACGCCAAGATGGACGCGTGTGAAGCTGGCGGGCGGTTTTCGTCGTCGACGCCCATCGGGTAGTGGGTCAGGGGACGCAGGCGGCAGGTCCCGCGGCAACAAGGAGAGGCGGCCGCTGGTCCATTGTCATCGACGTAGCAGCGGGGCCCGCCTGAGAACCGGTGCCCATCAAAACAAGACGACGAGGGCGGGCCCAGGGCGCAGCGTTGAAATGCTGCAGCAAACGCCGGCGACGTCGTCGACGTCGTCTGCAAAATGCGGTGCGGCACCGGAAGCTGCGGCAGTTGGTCGCCCAGCCGCGAGAGGTGCTCGGGCACCACCCGCACCAACACCCAGCGGTGGTGTGCTTCGTCGCGCTCCAAGCGACGGGCGTCGTCGACGGAGAGATCGTGCTTCGGCCGTACGTTGGGCCCGGCCACCTGGGCGCCCAGCGCCGTCACCGAGAAGTGAATGGTGCGGGTCGACAGGTGCCGTTGGTACAGCGGATGCTGCACCAGCCGTTGCCACACGACGCCAGCTCGCGCCGAACTCAGCGGTGTGTTGACGTCGTCCGCGCCCAGCTGTGCTGCCGACGCGCTGGCAAACAGGTGCACCTGCAATGGTTGATCTGGGTGCGCTTGCGCCGTCGCCAACAAAGCGGCCAGCGCTTTGTCGACGGGGGAGAGCCCTTTGGGCGGCGGCATGGACGTCCGCGATCCCTCGGCATCGCGCTGCCCGACGTCGAAGGCGACTGCGTTGTGGCGAAACGGGATGCGCACGTCGGGCGGCAGAAACCCCTGAACAAACCGTTGGGCGTCTTCGACGGCTTGGTCGCACCGGCAGGCGTGCTGCAGCGCCTCGGTGTCGCGTGCGCGCACCTGCTGCGGGCGCGCTGTCGATGACACAGGAGGTGCGCCCGCCGCTGTTGTTGAACAGAGCAGCGCAACCAACACCCAGGAGATGTGGCGGGATCGCGGCCTCAACACCGGGGGCGTCATGACGCCTCCACAGGGAGGGCGCGAAGGTCGAACTCAACCTCAGGGCAGCCGCTGGCGTCGTCGGGGATGAGCACGTCCTCGTCGGGCACCTCGTCGTCGTTGCCGCCGTCTTTGCCGCCGTCTTTGCCGCCGTCTTTGCCGCCGTCTTTGCCGTCTTTGTGGTCGCGGCCGTCCTTCTTGGGCTTGCTCTTCTTTTTTTTCTTCGTCTTCTTCTTTTTCTTTTTCTTCTTTTTGGCGACGTTGTCGTCGTAGACGCTGCGCCCCGGGAAGAGGAAGTCAATGGCAGAGCGGTCATCTTCTCGGTCATGCAGCGAAACCACCGCCCCCGCCCGTGCCGTGACCAGACCGGTGCCGATGGGCTGGTTGACGACGGAGCCGGCGATGGCGCCGCCCACGTTGGCGCGCACCTCGACGACACCCACGGGGAGTCGCGCTGGGGTGTCTTGGGCTTGGTATCCGACGAAGACCTCGACGCCGGTGTTGGTGCGATCGAACCCTCCAAACGGCGCACGTGCGCGCACCCCCATCTGCACGTTGGGCAGCCACGTCGGCAGTGAGGCTTCGGCCGCGAGTCGCCCCTCGGCCCAAGGAATGGTGGCGTCGTGCACGACTGCCTGTTGTCGGAGTTGAACGCCGCCTTTCAGACGCACCTGCACGGCCTTCAGACGAACACCCGCGATGCCGGACGCCTCGAGGCGCCCCCAGTGGTCGTGGCCGTAGGGGCCGGCGCCACCGAAGGGGACGGCCCCCTGCACGTGGCCGCCGACGACGAACACGTCGCCCCACACGTCGTGTTGCACGAGGCCGTCGAGGATGAAGTCTTCAGACGCGAACGGCAACGGCGTCGGGGCACAGCCCAGGCCGCACACGCCTTCGCTGTTGGCGATGTGCAGTGGCCACCTGGCTGCGAGGAGAAACTGCAGTCCGTGCCAGGCGCCTGCCACGACCACCGGGGCGGAACCCACCGCCATGGTGCGGATGATGGGAACGGTGACAACGCCGTCGTCGTTGCGGCCCACCAAGGGCTGGTGGCTCACCTCGATGTGCGGCCGAGCAAACACCGACAGGCGAAGCACGCCGTTGCGGGCGGCGACACAGTCGACGGTGGTGCAGGGCATGTCGACGACGAGCGTGCCCGTCGCGGGGGCGTCGTAGGGGCGCAAGCGAAACGACCTCGAAGACTGAGCTGTGGCCGATGCCCCCCAGAGTTCGACGAGCATGACGACCCACAAAGCCAACAGGTGTTGGGGGTGACGCGCGGTCATGACGGGCCTCCACAGCGTCGACGACGCCAGCAGGTGAGGGCAGCAAGGGCAAAGAGCCATCCGAACGACGCACTGGCCGGCGTCGCGGCGCACGAGCCAAACAAGCCGTCGCCTGTGACCTCGAAGGGCTCGTTGTTGGGGCAGTTCGGCTCTGGAAGGCGCAGCTGCTGTGGCATGCAATCATCACCGCAGACCACGTCGACGACGTCGCCACAACGGTCGAGAATGGGGAACCGCTCGCCTTGTGCGCAGGCGAAGTCTTCATCGATGAGGCCGTCGAGGTCATCGTCAATGCCGTTGCACTCTTCTGGCGGGGGCGGAAGGCACCCCTCGTCGACTTCCCCGTCGCAGTCGTCGTCGACCAGATTGCCGGTGCCGTCTTCAGCACACAGTTCCTCGTGGGGCAAGCAGGCGCCAAAGCTGCAGGTGTCGTCGCAGGTGCGCGACCCGACGACCCCGCAGACGGGAACGATGCACGGCTCGGTGTCGCCCACGCCGCAGTCGAACCCTTCGTCGACGACGCCGTCGCAGTTGTCGTCGAGGCCGTTGCACACCTCAGCGGGGGGCACGCACTCGCCGTAGCTGCAGCCGGCCTCACAAGTGCTGCGCCCGGAGGTGCGCCCCTCAACGTCACAGCTGGTCTGACACGGTTGGGTTTCGCCGAGCACGCAGTCGAACCCTTCGTCGATGACGCCGTCGCAGTTGTCGTCGAAGCCGTTGCAGGCCTCGTTGGGGGGCTCGCATCCGAGAGGACACCCAGACGCATCGCATCCTTGTGTGCCTTGGGTGCCGCAACTGGTGGTGCAGGGCGCCACGCTGTCGGGAACACAGCACATCTGTGCCTGCGCCGTCGTCGACAGCAGCACTATGAGCACCCACCCCAGCAGGAGCGTTGGCAGTGAGACGAGAGCGGGAGGCGCAAAGGCGGGGGCAGGCGGGTGAGAGGCAAAGAAGACAGAAGAGCGACGCGTGATGTGCTGCATGAAAGGCCTGGAGAACAGAAACGCAAGCGACGTCGACGTCGAATGACGTCGAGGCCGTGACCAAAAGATGTACAGAGCCGAGCCCCAACTCGCTCGACGACACCAGACTCGGCGTGAGCACACCCACACCTACGACACCGATGTCTTGCATGAGGTTTCGACGTCGCAGCGGTGGGTGTTGCTGGAAAACGTCCGGCGCCCGCAAAAAAAGCTGGTTGGCTTTGCCTTTTGTGCCAGCCCCCCCTTTTGTTGCGCGTTCCGTCGTGTACGGCAGTTCGGCTCCTCGGAGCACGTGCCTTTGTTCTGCGCCTCGTGCGCCACCCCATGGGGCCCTGCATGGCCAATCCGCTCGTTCGCAACTTCTCGATCATCGCCCACATCGACCACGGCAAAAGCACGTTGGCCGATCGCATCCTCGAGTTGACCGGCGCCCTCACCAAGCGTGAGATGCAAGCGCAATTCCTCGACAAGATGGACATCGAGCGCGAGCGCGGCATCACCGTCAAGGCCCAGTCGGTGCGCATCGACTACAAAGCCAAAGACGGCGAGACCTACACGTTCAACCTCATCGACACCCCCGGGCACGTCGACTTCGGCTACGAAGTGTCGCGCTCATTGGCGGCGTGTGACGGTGCCCTCCTCGTCGTCGATGCGGCCCAAGGCGTTGAAGCACAGACCCTCGCCAACGTGTACCTCGCCCTCGACAACGAGCTCGACCTCGTGCCCGTGCTGAACAAGATCGACTTGCCATCGGCCGAGCCCGACCGCGTCAAAGAAGAGATTGAAGAGGTCATCGGCCTCGACGCCTCCGACGCGGTGTTGTGTTCGGCCAAGAGCGGCATTGGCGTCGATGACGTGCTCGAGGCCATCGTCGACCGTGTTCCCCCACCTGAGGGCGAAGTCGAAGCGCCGCTGCGCGCGCTCATCTTCGACAGCTGGTTCGACCCCTACCGCGGCGTCATCATCTTGGTGCGCATCGTCGACGGCAAAGTGAAGAAAGGCGAGCACATTCGCCTCATGCACAACGGCCACGAGTTCTTGGTGCAAGACGTCGGCGCCTTCACGCCCCACACCACCGTGCTCGACCACCTCGAAGCTGGCGACGTGGGCTTCGTCATCGCCAACATCAAAAGCTTGGCCGACGCCAAAGTCGGCGACACCGTCACCCACGTCGAAGAAAACGGCCACGGCCCGTGCGACGCCCCGCTGGAGGGGTTCAAAGAAGTGCAGCCGGTGGTGTTCGCGGGCATCTTCCCCACCGACACCAACGACTACGAAGACCTCAAAGACGCCCTCGCCAAGTTGGTGCTCAACGACGCTTCACTGCAATACGAGCCAGAGACCTCACAAGCCCTCGGGTTTGGCTTTCGCTGTGGCTTCTTGGGCTTGCTGCACATGGAAATCGTGCAAGAGCGGCTGGAGCGGGAGTTCGACCTCGACCTCATCATCACGGCGCCGACGGTGATCTACCACGTCACCAAGACCGACGGAGAAGTCGTCACCATCGACAACCCCGCCCACCTCCCCGAGCGCGTCAAGATCGACAAGGTCGAAGAGCCCTACATCAGCGCGGTCATTCACACCCCGCCCGACCACGTCGGTGCCATCATCCGGTTGTGCGAAGAGAAGCGCGGCACGCAGAAGAACATCAACTATGCGTCCCCCAACCGCGTCGTCGTCGAATACAGCTTGCCGTTGGCCGAGGTGGTCTATGACTTCTTCGACCGGCTGAAGACGGTGACCAAGGGATACGCATCGCTCGACTACGAGCCTGAGGGCTACCAGGTGTCGAACCTCGTGAAGGTCGACGTGCTCGTCAACGGCGACCCCGTCGATGCGCTGTCGATCATCGTGCACAAAGAACGCGCCTACGCGCGCGGACGCACCCTCTGCGAGAAGATGCGCGAGATCATTCCGCGTCAGCAGTTTCAGGTGGCCATTCAGGCGGCGATCGGCGGAAAGATCATCGCCCGTGAAACGTTGTCGGCTTTGCGCAAAGACGTCACCGCCAAGTGCTACGGCGGCGACATCAGCCGCAAGCGCAAGCTGCTCGAGCGGCAAAAAGAAGGCAAGAAGCGCATGCGGCAGGTGGGCACGGTGGAGATTCCCCAAGAGGCGTTCTTGGCGGTGCTGAAGGTCGACTGACGACGACGTTTTCGTGGATGGGCTGGAGAAGCTGTGGCCAAGAGCAAGAAAAGCAAAGCGGGGGAATCCCCCACCGAAGACACGCCAGCAACGCCTGCGTCTGACGCCAGCGTGTCGTCGGCGTCGCCGTCGCAAGGCCTGTACGAGCCGCCCCCGCGGTGGCGTCGCATCCTGTCGTTGGGCCACTTGGCGTCGTTCGCCACCGGCCTGATGCTCGTGTATTTCTTGTGGGGCAAGTTCGTCGAACGCAATGGCACCGGCTCCAACGTGGTGCTGGTGATGCTCCTGGCCGTCGCCGTGCTCTACATGGTGACCGCCCACCTCGGGCCGTGGTTTGACGAGATCCTGACGCGGCCGCAGTGGCGCAAAGCCCGGTCGATGCTGCGCATTGCGTGGGTGTACCTCGACGACATCGACGGCCTGCTCAAAGAAGGCAAGCGTCTCGACGGAGCGGTGTTCACCCAGGTCGAAATCCAACGCCTGCAACAGCAGCAGGTCGACATCAAAACGGCTGCCTACGACGTCGAGCATCCTCCGTCGGGCAAGCCCGAAGAAGCGCCGGTGGAGGCGTGTGTCGTTCACCTCGAGAACGTCATCCAACGGGCCGACATCGAGATGTCGAGCGTCATGGGCACCGCCAAAGGTGGCGTGCTCGCGCAAATGCGCTCGCTGGGCATCGCTTTTTCGGTGGCGGTGGTGTTGCGCCTCGTCGTCATTGAGCCGTTTCAGATTCCATCGGGCAGCATGATCCCGACGCTGCTCATCGGCGACCACCTGTTTGTGGCGCGCTTTTGGTACGGGCTGCCGATTCCGTTTCTCGACGAGCCCAAATACGCCGTGCGCTGGGGGATGCCGCAGCCAGGGGACGTGGTGGTGTTCACCGCCCCCGACTACGTCGGCAGAAACCGCAACGCGGGCGAGCCGTGGATCAAACGCGTCATCGCCGGCCCCGGCCAGAAGGTGCGCATCGAAGACAACGTCGTGTTCGTCGACGACAAAGAATACACCCACGTCGGCAAGCCGGTGCGGTTTCGCTACAAGGCGTCGCCGCCCCACTGGTCGCGCGAGTCGGGCCGCCAACAAGTGGAGCGCATCGGCGACTTTGAACACCTGCACCTGAAGGGGTCGGGCACGCCGGTCTGGCCCAAGCCTCGCACCAAGGGCCTCACCGGCCTCAAATGCGACGGCGCACAATGCGAAGTCGAAGAGGGCTACATCTTTGTCATGGGCGACAACCGCGACAACTCCGCCGACGGCCGGGAGTGGGGCGCGGTGAAAGCCGACAATGTCAAAGGCAAGGCTCTGTTCATCTGGATGAGCGTCGACGGCAGCGAACGCAGCGTCGATCTCGGCCGCTTCACGCTGCCGAAATTCAGGTGGGACCGCATCTTCACGTCGATCCAATAGCGTTGTCGGCCGCTGCGTTGGCATGTGGCGACAGGGTGGGGCATCAGACCGATTGTCGGCCTGTGTTTCTGCACGCGTGCACCGCATGCGGTACGCTCTTGGGGTCTTTGGAGAAGCGCCCATGCCCAGCGTCACCGCCTCAAAGCCCGTCGTTCTCGTGTTCTGTGCCGCCGCGGCTGTGGTGGGTGCGGCCGCGTGCGGGCAGCTCACCACGTACGGAACCCACCCAGGTCAGGAGTTTGAGCCTGAGGTTCCCGAGCCGACCCCGACGCCCACGCCAGACGAACCAGAGCCTACGCCCGAGCCCAGCTGCCCGCCGACGGAGGCAGAGCTCCAAGCGGAGTTTGAAGGGTCGACGCTGACCGCCGACTACGGCTGTGCCGGGTGTCATGTGGGCCAGTCGCCAGACGGAGCGAATGGGGCCTGGGGGGCGCCGACCAACGACGAGGCCGGCTGGTTTGCTGCGGTGCAAGGGCACATGGCCCGGGAGCCGGTGACCAACCCCGCCGACCACGACTTGGCGTTGTATTTCAACAACGGCCACCAGGGCTCCACGCGGTCTGCCGACGCCTACCAGGCCATGCGCACGTTCTTGGAGTTTGTCGTCGACGACGAATGCGATCCGGAGCCAGGCGTGGAGCCCGATTGCACCCCGTCGCCTGGTGTCGTGCCCACCGAAGAAGAAAGCGAAGTGTATTTCGAAGACGAGACCAGCCTCATCGACACCATGTCGTGCGCGGGCTGTCACAACGGCGGGAGCCCCACGGCGCAAGGCCAACAATGGGGTGGCAGCGGCGATTGGCACCTGGCGTTTCGCACGCTGTACGAGGCCGAAATGGCCGACACCGGCTTGGTGACGCTGGGGCCCGCAGCCTCGGACGTCATCAACATTTTCACCGTCGACTCGGGGCCCCACCCGGCGAACCCGGCCGCACAAGCCGAAGCCGAAGCGTGGGTGGCCTACATCTCGACGCCTGGAGACCCGGTGGTCTGTGAAGACGAATGTGTGCCCGTGGCCGGCGTGCTGCCCAACGAGACAGAGCGTCAGACCGCGTTCGGAGACAGCGGGCTCGCGGGGCATTTCTCGACGTCGTGTGCGCAATGCCACGTCGGTGCAGGCAAGACGCCCGACGGCAACACGTTGGGGTGGGGGGCCACCGAAGACACCGAGGCTGCTTGGCTGTCGGTGGTGGAGGCCGTCATTCTGGCCACGCCTGTGGCGACCCCAGCCGACCACCCTCTGGCGACGCGCTTCAACGACAACCACGCCGCGCCCGCCAACAACGCCGACGGTGAGACGGCGATGACGACATTCCTGGAGTACACCATCACCGAGGTGGGCGGGGTGCAGTGCCCCTGACGGGAGACGTCGACCGCGCCCTCGACGAAGCGGCCGCAGCCCTCGCCGACGCAGACGGGCTGCTGGTGGCCGCGGGCGCAGGCATGGGCGTCGACTCTGGGTTGCCCGACTTTCGCGGCAACCAGGGGTTCTGGCGGGCGTACCCGCCGTACCAGAAGCTGGGCGTGTCGTTCGTCGACATGGCGAACCCACAGCACTTCGCCGACGACCCCGCCTTTGCGTGGGGCTTCTACGGACACCGCCGCAACCTATACCGGGAGACGATGCCCCACGACGGGTTTGCTGGGCTGCAGCAGTTGGCGGGGCGGATGCCGGCCGGAGCGGCGGTGTTCACGTCGAATGTCGACGGGCAGTTTCAAAAAGCAGGGTTTGCCGACACGCTGGTGGCCGAATGCCATGGGTCGATTCACGTCGAGCAATGCTTGCGTGGGTGTGGGGCTGGGCTTTTTGCGGCACCGACGCAGACGTTGGTGGTGGAGACGTCGACGATGCGCGCGCAAGGGTGGCTGCCGACGTGTCCGGGCTGTGGAGAGGTGTCGCGCCCGAACATCTTGATGTTTGGCGATTGGGGCTGGGACGACACGTTGGTGCGGAAGCAAGAGGCACGGGTGTCGTCGTGGTTGCAGGCGGTCGAGCGTCTCGTGGTGGTGGAGCTGGGGGCGGGGACGGCGATTCCGTCGGTGCGGTTCTTCGCGGAGGATGTGGCGCGGCGCGGCGGCGTGTTGGTGCGGGTCAACCCGCGGGAGGCGCAGGTGCCGTCGTGGGGGCGATGCGTGTCGGTGCCGCTGGGGGCGCAAGAGGCGGTGGCGGCGTTGGTGGCGCGCATGTGATGTTGGTGCTTTTGGGAGTGTGGAAGTGAACGTTCACAACAACTGGGAGTGTCCTGAATTCGGTGTTTGGCCCGGCGGCGCTACAAAGGAGCCGTCATGGCCACCAAGAAGAAGCGCAAAC
>ENA-OWNT01001261-OWNT01001261.1-seawater-metagenome-genome-assembly--contig:-NODE-1261-length-33764-cov-6.125983_pt1 | contig 33764 bp, 27 predicted proteins | sample MGYA00238136_ERZ651165 | MGnify/ENA primary metagenome ERZ651165 (study PRJEB26861, sample SAMN08777766) | seawater metagenome | isolation source: coastal seawater | place: USA: Florida | collected...
GGCTGGTTGACTACCCGGATCCGAGCTCGTTCCTGGAGCTGCTCCAGAGCGACAACTCCCTCAACGCGGCGGGCTGGTCCAACACCGGCTTCGACGCTCTGGTGCAGGAGGCGGCCCGTACCGAGGACGCTGCTTCCCGGCTGCGCCTCCTCGCCAAGGCCGAGCGCCTGATCCTGGAGGAGGCCCCGATCATCCCGCTGTACCACTTCGGCTCGCTGAGCCTGCTGAAGCCCTACGTGGCCGGGTTCACGGACAACCCGATGCAGGTGCACCTGCTGCGCTACCTGAGCGTGGCTCCCGCGGGGCCGTCGATGACCGCCGGAGGCTGAGGCCTCAGGGGCAGGAGATGTCCAGGTCGAACGACGCTCCGGCGGCGCCCTTGGTGTCGACGATCACCCATCCGCTGCCGCTCGGCAGTGTGAACACCACGGTCTCTGTCATCTGACTGGTGCTGGTGCTCGACCCGTAGCAGGTCGCGCTCGCGGGATCGCTCCCATCGAGGACGATCAGGTCGAGGTCTGCCGAGCTGTCCGACCAGGTGAGCGTCAACGTGTGCTGGGTGTTGCCCGCCCCGACCGTCCCGACGAACTCGCCCCCGGGCCATCCAGTCGCAGCCAACCCACACGCGGGGTAGCCATCCGCTTCGTTGGCGTGGCCGACCGTGGTCGAGTTGAGGCTGTACCCGCAGCTCATCCCGAGGTCGAAGGAGAGGGGGCCGGCGGCCGGCGAGCTGTCGTCGTCGTCTCCGGTCGCGTCGTCGTCGTCTCCGGTTGCGTCGTCGTCGTCTCCGGTCGCGTCGTCGTCGTCGCCGCTGTCGTCGTCGTCGCCGGTGGCGTCGTCGTCGTCGCCGGTTGCGTCGTCGTCGTCGCCGAACACGTCGTCGTCGTCCCCCCCGCTGGCGTCGTCGTCATCGAGCCCCGAGGGGGCCGGACAGCCAGCGAGGAGGAGGACGGCGAGGAAGAAGGGGAGGCTCTTCATGCCTCCCAGTCTACGTCTACTCGCGCTCGAAGATCGCGGCCGCGCCCATTCCGCCGCCGATGCACATCGACACGACGCCGAGCTTCGCGTCCCGCTTCGCCATCTCGTGCAGCAGCGTCGCCGTCATGCGCGCGCCGGTGCAGCCGAGGGGGTGACCCAGGGCGATCGCGCCGCCGTTCGGGTTCAGCTTCTCGTCCGGAATCCCGAGCTCGCGCTGGCAGTAGATCGCCTGGCTCGCGAACGCCTCGTTCACCTCGAACACGTCGATGTCGTCGACCGTCAGGCCAGCCTTCTCGAGCGCCTTCGGGATCGCCTTGGCGGGCCCGATGCCCATGATCTCCGGCGGCACGCCGACCACCGAGTACATGCGCAGCACGCCGAGGATCGGCAGGCCCAGCTCCTCGGCCTTCTCCCGGCTCATGACCACCGCCGCCGCGGCGCCGTCGGACACCTGCGAGCTGCTGGCGGCCGTGACCGACCCGCCCGTCTTGAAGGGCGAGCGCAGCTTCGCGAGCCCCTCGATGGTGCTGCCGGGGCGCGGACCCTCGTCCGTCGCGAAGGCGACCTTGGTCGGCGCGCCGCTCGTGAACACCGTGGCCTGCACCTCGGCGATCTCGTCCGCGAACCGGTTGTTGGCCTGGGCGGCCAGGGCCTTCTCGTGGGACTTCAGCGAGAAGGCGTCCTGGTCGGCCCGGGACACCTCGAACTGCTCGGCCACGAGCTCGGCGGTCAGGCCCATGCCCACGTACGCCTCGGGGCGCTCCACCACGAACTCGGGGTTCGGGAGGATGTGGTGGCCGCCCATGGGCAGCAGGCTCATGGACTCGACACCACCGGCGACGATGATGTCCGCCCACCCGGCGCGGATGCGCTCGGCCGCGTTGGCGATCGTCTGGATGCCGGAGCTGCAGAAGCGGTTGATGGTCATGGCCGGCACCTCATCGGGCAGCCCGGCCATCAGCGCCGCGTTGCGCGCGATGTTGAGGCCCTGCTCGGCCTCCGGCGTCGCGCAGCCGACGATGACGTCCTCGACGGCGCCGCCGTCGAGTCCGGGTGCCCGCTCGATGGCGGCGTTGATGATCTGGGCCATGAGGTCGTCCGGCCGGGTGTTGGCCAGCGTGCCCCTCTTGCCCTTGCCGATGGCGCTCCGCACAGCGGAGACGATCACGGCGTCACGGGGGGAGTTCTGAAAAGCCATGTGGATAGCTCCTTTGGGTCTCGAAACCGTTGAGTCGTGTGAATCCGCCGCTAGTTGCGGAGGGGCTTGCCCTTCATGAGCATGTGCTGGATGCGGGCCTGGCTCTTCTCTTCGCCGCAGAGGCTCACGAAGGCCTCCCGCTCGAGATCCAGGAAGTGCTGCTCGTCGCAGAGCGTCCCGGGCGCGACGTCACCGCCGCAGAGCACGTGGGCGATCTTGTTGCCGATCAGCGCGTCGTGCTCGCTGATCTGCCCCGCCTGGACGTAGCCCCAGATGCCGGCCGCGAGCTGGGCCTTGCCAGCAGTCCCGAGGGCCGCGACCTTGCGCTGACGCGGAGGCGTGTAGCCCGAGCGGGCGAGCCCGAGCGCCACCTGCTTGGCGTCCCGGATGAGCAGCTCGGCGTTCATCGTCACGCCGTCGCTGGGACGCAGGAAGCCCATGTCGCGGGCCTCCTCGGCAGACGTGGACACCTTCGCCATGCCGACGTACGCGAAGATCTGCTGGAGGATCGCGCTCGTCTCCATCTTCACGCCCGCGGGCACGCTGCCCAGCAGCCGGAAGACCATCTCCTTGCAGCCGCCACCGGCGGGCAGCAGGCCGACGCCCACCTCGACAAGGCCGGCGTACAGCTCGCGGTAGGGCCGCGTCGCCGCGCTGTGCATCGTGACCTCGAGGCCACCGCCCAGCGTCATCCCGTGAGGCGCCGTCACGACGGGCTTCCGGTTGTGCTTGGCGCGCATCAGGGTGGCCTGCAGGCCGCCCGTCAGCTGCTCGATCTGGTCCCAGTCCTGCTGCATCGCCGCGCCGAGCACCATGAAGATGTTCGCGCCGGCGCTGAAGTGGTCGCCCTGGTTGCCCACCACGAGGCTGTTCCACTCGGAGCCCTCGAGGGCGTCGAGCGCCTCGCCGTACAGGCCGATGATGTCGGCGTCGAGCGAGTTCATCTTCGTGTGGAACTCGAGGCCGAGCACTCCGTCGCCCAGGTCGATCATGGACGCGCCCATGTTCTCCTTGACGACCGCGCCCTGCTCCTTGATGTCCTTGAGGATGATCGCGCCCTTGGGCTGCGTCTCCGGGACGAAGTCGCCGGTGCCGGTGGCATCGAGGAACGTGGTGCGTCCGTCCGTGCGCCCGTACCAGGAGCCGGCGACCACGGCCTTGTCGACGATGGCGGGGATCTCACGCCCGTCCGCCTTCATGCGCTCGACGGACTCGGCGAGGCCGATGGCGTCCCAGGTCTGGAACGGGCCCTCGTCCCAGCCGAAGCCCCAGCGCATGGCGCGATCGATGTTGGACACGTCGTCCGCGATCTCACCGAGCAGCCGCGCCGCGTACAGCAGCGTGTCGGCCGTCACGTCCCACGCGAAGTTGCTCGCGTTGTCGCCGTGGTTGAGGAACGCCTTCGTGCGGGCGCCGAGGTCCTCGATGTTGCGGATGGCGCCGAGGGACTCGAAGCGCACCTTGTCCTGCTCTTCGTACTCGAGCGTCTCGAGGTTCAGCGCGAGGATCTGGCGCTTGCCGGCCGCGTCCTTCGTCTTCTTGTAGAAGCCGCCGCGGGTCTTGTCGCCGAGGATGTTCTTGTCGAGCATCGACTGGAGGAAGTTGGGCACCTCGAACGCCGTGCGGTACTCGTCGTCCGGCAGGTTCTCGCGGCAGTTGGCGGCCACGTGGGCCAGCGTGTCCAGGCCGACCAGGTCCGCCGTGCGGAAGACCGCGCTCTTCGGGCGACCGAGCGGACGGCCGAAGACCTTGTCCACCTGCGGCACGTTCATGCCGTACTTCGCCATCTTGTGCAGCGTCACCATCATTCCGTAGGTGCCGATGCGGTTGGCCACGAAGTTCGGCGTGTCCTTGCCGACGACGATGCCCTTGCCGAGCGTGTCGGTCCCGAAGTCCGCGAAGGCCGCGAACAGCTCCGGATCCGTCTCCTCACCGGAGACGAGCTCGAGCAGGTGCATGTAGCGGACCGGGTTGAAGAAGTGGGTGACGAAGAAGTTCTTCTTGAAGTCGTCGGACGTGCCCTCGGTCATCGCCGCGATGGGGATGCCGGACGTGTTGGACGTCACGACCGTGCCGGGCCTCATGTTGGCCCGCACGCCCTCGAACACCATGCGCTTGATGTCGAGCCGCTCGGTCACCACCTCGACGATCCAGTCGCACTCCGCGTAGCGGTGCAGGTCCGTCTTGAAGGAGCAGGGCTCGATCATGGCCGCGAGGTCGGGATGGAGCAGCGGCGCGGGCTTCTGCTTGAGCAGCGCCTTGTGCTGGTCGACCGGCGTGTCCAGGTCGAACATGAGGGAGGGGATCCCGGCGTTGGCGAGGTGGGCGGCGATGCCCGAGCCCATGACGCCGGCGCCGAGGACGGCCACCTTCTTGATTTCGAGAGTCATGAAAAGAGCTCCAGGTGAATGAGTGTTCATTCAGGGAGCGGGAGCGTACGCCTCGATTCCGACGTCCGCAATGGCTGGTTGGATGGGTTGGCGAACCCCTGACAACGACCCAGAGGGGACGATTTGTGAAGCGCGGTGACAGCGCTCCGACCTGACCTGCACAATGGAGATAGGAGGGATCGGCCTCGGGGTTGAGGGACCCGGGGAGCCGGTGAGGTGGAAGGGGCCGTTGGCTCCGGAAGGGCGCGCGTGCACGTCATCCTCCTGGACTCCGAGTACGACCTGCGGCGGTATCCGTTCGCGGCCGAGTCCCCCGCGTTCATGCTCCCGATGCTCAACCAGCCGCTCATCGATCGCACGGTGCGCTGGCTGCGCCGGTACGGCCTCGAGCAGATCAACCTCGTGACCCACCGGAACGTGGCCGAGGACTTCGACCTGGCCAAGAGCGTGATCGACCACCGGCTGAAGGTCGCCGGATCGGTGGCGGAGGTGATGGCGGGAGTCCGCGCGGCGGCGCGGCTGAACGAGCCGCTGCTCATGCTGCGCGCGAACCTCGATCCCCTGCCGGACCTGCGCGCCGTCATGACCACCCACATCAAGCAGCGCGCGGCCCTGACCTGGATCCGGGGGACGGCCCTGCACGGCCCCGGCCGGTACACCTACGGGCCACCGGCGCTCGCGTTCGCCGCGCCGGTCTTCAATCGCCTCCTGCTGCGGGACGAGCATCCGCGACCCCTCGCGCGGCTGCCCCGGCTGTGCAAGCAGCGGGGACTCCAGGGGCACGTGTTCGAGCCGGAGAACGGGGTGATCGAGATCGACACCAGCTACGCGCTCTACCACGCGAACATGGACGCGCTGGGCAGCTCGCCCCTGACGGCGCGGGCCGCGAACGACCTCGGTCTGGAGCGCCGCGGGGAGCGGCTGTGGGTGGCGTCCGATGCGGAGATCGGGAAGATCGACGTCGATCCCACCGGCGGTCCCGTCATCGTGGGCTGGGGGGCGGACATCGCCGACGGGGCGATCCTGCGGGGGCCCACCGTGATCGGTGAAGGGGTCAGCATCGGGCGCGGCTCGTGCGTGCACCGGGCGCTCCTGCTCGACAGCACGTGGCTGCCGCGGGAGTCCTTCGTGGCCAACTCCATCGTCAGTCCGCGGCTGACCGCCCGCGTCGCTGTCTGACGGCGTCCCGCCGCTCCAGGTAGGCGCGCCGCCGGGCCTGGGGATCGGCGACCTCGAGGATCAACCGCGCGGCCTCGTCCAACGCGTCGGCGTCGCCACCGATGGCCGCAGCGGCCGCCACCAGCTCGCCCATCCGGTCGTCCGCGAAGCGCCACCGCCAGCCGAATCCGTCGGGGTCGGGGTCCAGGAGCCCGTCGTCCGCCGCCTTCCAGAACAGCGGCGTCCACTCGTTGTAGAGCTCGATCTGCGCCTGCGGGGTGAGGCTCGGCAGGAGCCAGGGCGCGTCCGCCCGGCACGCCGCGACGTTGGCGCGCACGTCCTCGGGGGTCGACCACGGGTGCAGGGGGACCAGCCCGTGTCCGCCCGTGCCGACGAAGGTGGGCGCGAGCTCTGCGTGGAGCTGACCGAGCAGGCGCGCGGCGCTGCGGTTGGTGGCGGCGTCGAGGCCCTTGTTGTAGAGCGCCAGCGTGCGGCCGTCGAAGGCTTCGAAGCCGATCTGGGCCAGGACCACTTGAATCCCGTGCGCGCGCGCCCGCGTGAGGGCGGCGCGCAGCTCTCCCTCGTGTCGGACGAGCAGCCACGGGATGGTGCGCACGTGCACGACGTCGAGCCGGGCGGCCAGTCCGGCCTCTGCCAGAGCATCGAGCAGGCGGGCCAGCCAGGGGAGGGGATGCTCGGACTGCACGGACAGCCCCCGGGCGCCCGCCTGCACCAGGACCCGGGCCTGCTGCACCACCGCGTCGACGATCGTCGCGACGGACCCGGGCGCGGCGCGGAGGTAGCGGAACGTGCAGAACGTGCAGCCGCCCTCCTGATCGATGAACTCGCCCTGGAGCCGGGCGCCCGCCTCCGGGGACAGCGGCACGTCGGGCAGCCGCGCAGCAGTCTCAGCGAAGGGGCCGTCGGAGCGGCGCGCGGTGCGGTTCCAGACGCAGCCGAGCTCGGCCACCACCGACGGAATCCGAAGATTGCTGCCCGGCGCACGGGGCGGGCCGAGGTAGTCCCAGTCCAGATCGGGGGCGAAGGGGAACAGCTCGCTGGTGAGACCCTGGGCTGGCGCGGGCGGACCGCACTGAACGAGTCCGTCATGGCGGAACCAGAGGCCGGGTACCTCCGCGAGGTCCGCCCCGCGCGCGATCGCTTCCGCCAGTCGCGGCAGGGTCCTCCGGGCGGCGCCCACCAGGGCGAGCTCCGCGGGGCCGCGCAAGACGTGCTGCAGCGCATTGTGACCGCCCATCACGAGGATCCCGGCCGTCGCCGCCTTCAGCTGGCGGACCATCGCGAACGGGAAGATCGAGTCGAGCAGGACCAGGTCTGCGTTGCCGATCCGGGCCGCCGCCTCGGTCAGCGCCGTGGGGTGGACCAGGGCGCACCAGACGTCGTGGCCAGCCGCCCGCAGGTCCGCCGCGAACAGCGCGCCGGCCAGGTGCGGGGCCTGGTGGCGATGCTCGAGCTCACACTGCAGGAGGGCGATGCGCACGGGGAAGGGAGTACCATCCCGGCGTGTCGAGGTCATGCCGACCGGCGCGCCCCACGGAATTGGCAGAGCGAAGATGACAGAGCCGAACGACTCCACCGACCCCCGGAACCCGGGCCGCGTCGGTGTCCTGATGGGTGGACTCAGCACGGAGCGAGCGATCAGCTTCAAGTCCGGGAGGGCCGTCGCCCAGGCGCTGCGCGACAAGGGCTACGACGTCGTCGAGATCGATGTGGATCGGGACGTGGACGTCGCGCTCCGCAGGGAGGGCATCCAGACCGCGTTCCCCGTGCTGCACGGCAAGTGGGGCGAGGACGGCTGCATCCAGGGCCTGCTCGAGTGCCTCGGGATCCCCTATGCCGGTCCCTCGGTCTTCGGGGCGGCGCTGACGATGGACAAGGAGACGACGCTTCGGCTGCTCGAGGGCAACGACGTGCCGGTGCCCCAGGGCATCGTCTGGCGCGCCGAGCTGGGCGCGGCCACTCCCGACGCCGTGCCCTTCGCCGCGCCCTGGATCGTCAAGCCGGTCCGCGAGGGCTCCAGCTTCGGCGTCACGCGTGTCACGAACCCGGACGATCTCGGAGCCGCCGTCGACGCGGCGCTCGCCCTCGACGAGCGGGCGCTGATCGAGGAGCTCCTCGACGGTCCGGAGCTCACCGTCGGTGTCCTCGCCGGCGAAGCCCTGCCGGTGGTGGAGATCGCCCCGAAGGACGGCTGGTTCGACTTCGAGCGCAAGTACACGAAGGGCGCCACCGAGTACTTCGTGCCGGCGCGCATCGACCCGGAGCTGGCCAGCGAGGTCCAGGCGATCTCGCTCGAGGCGGCGCGACTCACCGGCTGCCTGGGCTCGTGTCGCGTGGACGTGATGGCGGGTGGCGACCGGGGACCGCGGGTCCTGGAGGTGAACACGATCCCCGGAATGACCGGGACGTCGCTGCTCCCGATGGCCGCTGGTGCAGTCGGCATCGACTTTCCCTCGCTGTGTGAGCGCCTCCTCCTGGGGGCCTCCTTGCGCAACTGACGCACGGGAAACGCGGGCCCGTGGTTGAGGGTCCCCGGGACCTGTGTGCTACATTTGGACGTGGCCTCGCCTGCTGGCGAGGGAGGATTCGCACGCAGACGCAGGGACACGCGCGGGCGGTTTGACCGGAGGTTCTTCCTTGCAGCCGAAGGCTGAACTCATCTTCCTCTCGGGAGAGCGGAAGGGTGATCGTTTCGCTCTGGAACAGGGGCGGACGGTCATTGGTCGTCAAGTTGGCGATCTCATTGTCGCGGACAAGGAAGTCTCGTCCATTCACGCGATCATCAGCTACGAACGTGGCGGGTGGTACGTGATGGACCTGGGTTCCACGAACGGCGTCTTCGTGGACGAGCAGGTGAAGCTGGAAGCTCGCCTCCGCCACAGCACCGAGCTCCGGGTCGGCCAGACGCGCATGCGCTTCGAGGTCGCCGGCGGCGAGGAGTCGGATGTCGGCGGTCCGCCGGATCTGCTCGCTGAGGGCGCCAACTCGGACCTCACGCTCCCCCACGTGCCGCGCGGCGGCACCCTGACCGGGCAGCAGGCCCAGGCGGTGCGGGACGCGCTCGGCGCGATCGACGAAGCCGAAGACATCATCAACGAGCCGCTCCCCTACGAGGACGACAACACGGAGGAGTTCGGCGGCGGCCTGGTGGCCGGCCTGAACGAGTCTCCGCCCGTCCAGGTGAGCCTCGAGATCCTCGAGGGCGCCGACAAGGGCGCCATCCGCCGCTTCAGCCAGGAGTCGATCCTCATCGGCCGGCTGAACACGGACCTCGTCGTGCGGGACAGCGACGTGTCGCGTCGGCACTCCATCGTCGAGGTGTTCGATGCCTCGCAGGTCTACCTGCGGGATCTGAACAGCACGAACGGCACGTTCGTGAACGGGCGGCGGATCAGCTCGGTGCGCCTGCGCAACGGCGATCAGATTCGCCTGGGCCGCTGCTTGCTGCGGTTCAACGCCCGCCCCACCTACCAGACCTGATCAGGTCCGCCCCGACACGAGGGGCCTTGCGGATCAGCCGCCTTCCCTCGCGGGGAGGGCGAAGGCCTTCCACCCGCCCGCGGTTCGGACGTCCGTGGCGATCAGGACGATCAGCAGGATCGGGAACGCGACCAGCAACACCTGGTTGAGGAACACCCAGTCCGACCACGTGGACCGGTGCATCGGCGCGTGGATCCACCACAGCGTGGTCGGCACGATCGCCATCACCGTGCCCAGCGCGAACCTCCAGCGGGAGCGGTCCGCGGTGAAGCCGAACAGCACGAACAGCGCGAGTAGGCTCCAGTAGTAGCGGGACGCCACGGACAGCACGAAGAACGCGACCAGCATGAGCAGCGTGGCGTCGAGCTCGTCCCGCTTGCGCAGGGCGAGCAACAGCAGGAACACGAGGGCCGCGCTGGCGGCCATCCGCTCCCCGCGGCGGCGCTCCAGGTTGCCGGGCCGCACGTGCTCGGACGGACGCTTGTGGCCGATCCCCCAGCCGGTGAAGACGTGGGCGAGTCCGACGCGCGCGTTGCCGAACTTGTGGTGCTGGTTGTGCACGTGGATCTTCTCCACGTACTCGCCCCAGGCATCCGTCCCCCGCGGCCCGATGGACCCCAGGAGGGCCGCGAGCGCCAGGGCCAGCGCGTAGCCACCGGCCAGCCGGAACGTCCCTGCGGGGAGCTTGCGGTGGTCGTACAGCTGCATCGCCGTCCAGGCCATGGCTCCGCCGATGAACACGAGCGGGAAGATGCGCATGGCGGTGGCGACTCCCAGCAGGAAGCCCAGCCAGCCCCGCTTCCCGCCCGCCGCGGCGGCGACCGCGAGGCACAGCACGGCGAACCAGTCGTACTGCACGAGCGTGCCCAGGAAGCGTCCGCCGGTGGCCGGCCACAGCCAGAACGCGAGGAGGAACAACCCCGTCCGCGCGAGCCCGAAGACGTGCAGGAACACGCCGAGCACGACGAACATCCCGGCCACGTCGACCGCCTTGATGAACGAGCGGTGCAGGTGGCTGCGCACCGACAGCGCGTTCGTCATCCAGCCCGCGACCGTGTTCCATGGAGGCGTGGCGTTGTATCCGCGGTCCCGCAGCACGTCGAACCAGTAGATCCGGGAGAGCTCGGGCCGCATGGAGTCGAAGTCGGCCTGGAACTCCTCCCAGCGCGCGTCCGTCCAGAGGTCGTTGCGTGCCACGGACGAGAAGACGTCGGGGCCGACCTTCTCGTAGGTGTGCAGATCGCGGATCAGCTCGGGCTCGGCGAGGGGACCCTGGCGCTCGCGCTCTGCGGCGAGGGTCTGCTCGTAGATGTCGAAGTAGCCGAGCTCGGCGAAGTACTTGCTGCCCAGGTAGTAGTGGAACCAGGTCCACGCGGCGACCTCGTGGCGCGCCAGCCCGTGGGGCGACGCGAACAGCGTGACGAGCAGCAGGGCGATGAACGCGACTCCGACGACGGGGCGTCGCCAGCGGTCCAGCCCTGCCTCAGTCGCCGATCTCTCCGACACTGCGCTGGCTCCACCAGGCTCGCCACTGGGCGACCTCGGCGGCGCTCGGGGCGGCCATGGGATCTCCGCCCAGCGGACGGAAGGAGGTGCCCGTGATCTTCTCGAGCGACAGCGACGCAGCGATCTGCAGCGGCTCCTCGTCCTCGCCGAGCACGCCGATGAGGGCCTCGATCCCGCCGATGGATCCGATGTTCCCCAGGGCCTGCACGATGTGCATGCGCACGAAGTGGCTGCGCCCTTGGTGGTAGTTGGCGGGCAGGTTGAGCGCCTTGCTCAGGGCGAGGCTGCTCTTGCGGCTCCCGATGATGGCGAGGGCGTCCGCGGCGGCGGCGCGCACGGTCATCGCGCGGTCGAAGAGGGCCTGCTCCAGCGCGGGTACCGTGTCCTTGTCCGCGATGAGCGTGAGTCCGCTCACGGCGCCGAGCCGGGTGATGATGCGCGGGGAGTCGAGCCCCGAGGTCAGCGCGCGGATGGCGGCGGTTCCGCCGATGCGGCCCAGGGCGCGGGCGGCGACCCAGTTCTCCTGGTCGCCGGAGTGCCCGCTGCGGAACGTGGCCACGAGCGAGGGCACCGCGATCTCGCCGTTGGCGACGAGCTCGTCGAACAGCGCCTGCGCGTGCTCCTCCGGCAGGAGCGGGTTTGCGACCGTGGCCAGCTTCTCCTGGAAGGGATCCAGGTTCGGCACCTCCACCCGGAGCTCGGGCGGCGCCTCCTCCACCCGCAGGTGGGGTGGCACCTCCTCCGCCACGTCGTCCTGGGCCGCGGCCGGGGTGGCGAAGAGGAGCAGCGCGGCGAGCGCGATCCGGGTCGTGGTCTGCATCGGGGGCACCATACTGTCGGCCCTGGGTGAGGTCCAGGGGTGTCGGGCGCGCTATGGTCCCGCCGCCGCCACCTCGGCAGGCATCGCCAGGAGTCTCCATGCTGCGCAAGGTCGTCGTCGCCAACCGGGGGGAGATCGCGCTGCGGGTCATGCGCGGCTGCCGTGAACTGGGCATCGCCACCGTGGCGGTCTTCAGCGAGGCGGACGCGGACGCATTGCACGTGCGCGCGGCGGACGAGGCCTTCTGCGTGGGGCCGGCCTCCAGCGCCGAGTCGTACCTGCGGCAGGACCGGATCCTCGCGGTCGCGAAGCAGACGGGCGCCGACGCCATCCACCCGGGGTACGGCTTCCTGTCCGAGAACGCGGCCTTCACGCGCAAGGTCGAAGAGGCCGGCCTCGTGTTCGTGGGGCCGCCGGCCAACGCCATGGACGTGATGGGCGACAAGCTGTCCGCCCGGCGCGCGATGGAGGCCGCGGGCGTTCCCGTCGTGCCCGGCACCACGGAGCCCCTGACCGAGGCGGACGACGCCGCGGCCATCGCCGCCGACATCGGCTATCCCGTGATGATCAAGGCCTCCGCGGGGGGCGGCGGCAAGGGCATGCGTCGGGTGGATCGCCCCGAGGACCTGGACAGCGCGCTTCGGGCCGCGAAGTCCGAGGCCGGCAACTCCTTCGGCGACGACAAGGTCTACGTCGAGAAGTTCATCGAGAACCCGCGCCACGTCGAGGTGCAGGTCTTCTCGGACACCCACGGCAACCACCTGCACCTGTTCGAGCGGGACTGCTCCATCCAGCGGCGCAACCAGAAGCTGGTGGAGGAGACGCCCTGCCCCGTGCTCAGCGACAGCGTGCGCGACGCCATGACGAAGGTGGCTACGCGCGCGGCCGCGGCCATCGGCTACGTCGGCGCCGGCACCGTGGAGTTCCTCTACGACCACAGCAACCAGAGCTTCTACTTCCTCGAGATGAACACGCGGCTCCAGGTGGAGCACCCCGTCACCGAGATGGTCACCGGGGTGGACCTCGTGCACGCCCAGCTCGTCGTGGCGGCGGGGGAGCCGGCGCCGTTTCGGCAGGAAGACCTGCGCCAGCACGGGCACGCCATCGAGGTGCGCATCTGCGCGGAGGATCCGGCCGACGACTTCCGCCCCGCGCCGGGCCGCATCCACGCGCTGCGGGTGCCGACGGGGCCGTGGGTGCGGGTCGATGCCGCCTGGTACCCCGGCTACGAGGTGCCGATCTTCTACGACCCCATGCTGGCGAAGCTGATCGTGTGGGGAGCGAACCGGGAGGCCGCGATCGACCGGATGAAGCGCGCGCTCGGCGAGTTCGCGCTGACCGGGATCCGCCACAACCTCGCGTTCCATCGCGCGGTCATGAACCACCCGCCGTTCCGCAGGGGGGACGTGGACACCGGGTACATCGCCCGGCACCTGGGGGTGGACCTGCACCTGGACGACGGAAACGACGCGCACCGGGAGGTGGCCGTGCTCGCCGCGGCCATCGCCGCTCACGAGGACCGCAAGGTGACCGTCGAGCACTCCGGCGGCGCCGCGGCCACATCGACCACGAACGCCTGGGCCATGGCGGGCCGGCTGCGCACCCTGGGAGGACGCTGAGATGGCCTGGGAGATCACCCTTGGGGATGCGGTCCGTCGCGTCGAGGTCGAGGACATCGACGGTGGCTACCGCCTGACGGTGGACGGCGCGATCGTCGAGGTGGCGGCGAGCTTCCCGCAGGCCGGCGTGCTGCGCATGGTCCACGGCGGTCACAGCCACAGCGTCGACGTGCGCCCCGTGCCGGACGGCCAGGAGGTCGTGCTGGGCGGGGTGCGCTACGACGTGGGCGTCATCGACGAGCGGGACAAGGCCATGCGGCTGCTCCACGACGCCGTCGGAGGCGCGGGCGCCGGCGAGGTCATCAGCACGTCCATGCCCGGCAAGGTCGTGGCGCTCCTCGTGGAGGAGGGCGAGGCCGTCGCCGCCGGCCAGGGCGTCATCGTCATCGAGGCGATGAAGATGGAGAACGAGCTCAAGGCGGCCCACGACGGCGTCATCGAGCGCATCGCGGTGACCGTCGGCGAGGCGGTCGAGGCCGGCGCCGACCTCGTGGTGATCGCCGCGCCCGCCGAGTGAGCCTGATCGCCGCCACGGACGGCGACCTCTTCGTCCTGAACAAACCCGCGGGGCTGCTGGTGCACCCCGGGGAGGATCCGGCCGCGCCGGACCTGATGGCCGCCGCGATCGCCGCCGGCGCTCCGCGTGGGATCGCGCCCATCCACCGCATCGACCTGGAGACGAGCGGCATCGTCCTCGCCTCGCCGGACCCCGAGCTGCGCGGTGCGCTGGGCAAGGCGTTCGCCGACGGGCAGGTGGTCAAGCGCTACAAGGCCCTCGTCCACGGCCGGACCCACAAGAAGGGGACGGTCAGCCGCGCGCTGATGGACCAGCGGAGGGGCCGGTCCCTGGCCGCCACGACGCGGTACCGGAAGCTCGAGTGGCTCGGATACGTCACGTTGATCTCGGCGCGGCCCGAGACCGGGCGCAAGCACCAGATCCGTCGGCACCTGCAGAGCATCGGGCACGCGATCGTCGGCGATGAGCGGTATCCGCCGAAGCGGTTCCGGGCCGTGAAGGGGTTCCCGGGGCGGCTGTGGCTGCACGCGGCCAGCATCGAGCTGCCCGACGGGCGGTTCTTCGCGGTGGATCTGGCGATCGAGCTGGAGGCGCACCTGGAGGTGCTTCGGGGATCGAGCGATTGATCTCGCGCAAAGCCGCAAAGCCGCAAAGAGAACAGGACCTTTGCGGCTTTGCGGCTTTGCGCGCGATCCGATCAGTTCTTGTCGACGAGGGTCAGCAGCTTCGTCGCAGCGCGGGGCGCGGTCGTGGACCCCGCGATCACCTGCGTCTCCAGCCCCTGGAGCGCCGCCTGCACCGCCGGATCGGCCTTGAACGAGGAGATCAGCCGCTCTTCGATCATCGCCCACATCCAGCGCCGCAGCTGCTCCTGCCGGACCTCGGCGAGGCGTCCGCTCTCCCCGAGGGCGCTGCGGTGGGCGAGCACCGCGTCCCAGAGCTCCGGGAGGCCGGCCCCGGTGAAGCCGCTCACGCTCAGGGCGCGCACCGACCACTCGGGGGTGCGCGGGCGGAGGTAGCGCAGGGCCGCCTTGAGCTCGCGCAGAGCCAGCCGCGCCTGAGCGACGGCGTCCCCGTCGGCCTTGTTGACGGCGAGGACGTCCGCGAGCTCGAGCACACCCTTCTTGATGCCCTGCAGCTCGTCGCCGCTGTTGGGCAGGGTGAGGACGACGAAGTGGTCGACCATGTCGGCGACCGCGGTCTCGCTCTGGCCGACGCCCACGGTCTCCACGAGCACGACGTCGAACCCCGCGGCCTCGCAGAGCAGCATCGTCTCGCGCGTGCGCCGGGTGACGCCACCGAGGCTCGCGGCCGAGGGGGACGGGCGGATGAACGCCGCCGGACTCACCGCCAGCCGCGCCATCCGCGTCTTGTCGCCGAGGATGCTGCCGCCGGACACCGTGCTCGACGGGTCCACCGCGAGGACGGCGAGCCGATGGCCGGCCTCCACGAGCTGCATGCCGAGGGCGTCGAGCAGCGTGGACTTGCCGACCCCGGGGGTGCCGGTGATGCCGACGCGGATGGCGCCTCCCGTGTGCGGCAGCAGCCGCTCCAGCACGTCCTGGGCGAGGGCTTCGTCGCTGGGGCGGGAGCTCTCGATGAGGGTGATGGCGCGCGCCAGGATCGCGCGATCGCCGGCGAGGACGCCGTCGGCGTAGGCGGCGGGGCTCAGGCGGGATCGGGCCACAGGGCGTCCAGGACTTCGTCGGCCGCGTCCGTGATCACCGTGCCGGGGCCGAAGATGGCAGCGGCGCCGGCCTCCCGCAGGGCGTCGTAGTCCTGGGGGGGGACCACGCCGCCCACGACCACCAGGATGTCCTCGCGGCCTTCGGCATCGAGCGCGGCCCGCAGCGCCGGCACCAGCGTCAGGTGTCCTGCGGCCAGCGAGCTCGCGCCGACGACGTGCACGTCGTTCTCCACGGCCTGGCGGGCCGTCTCCTCCGGCGTCGCGAACAGCGGGCCCACGTCCACGTCGAAGCCCAGGTCCGCGAACGCCGTCGCGATCACCTTCTGGCCGCGGTCGTGCCCGTCCTGACCCATCTTGGCCACGAGGATGCGGGGCCGGCGGCCCTCCTCGGTCGCAAAGGCGGCCACGCGCTCGCGCACCCGGACCACGGCATCGGCGTCACTGCCCACCTCGCCACTGTAGACGCCCGAGATGGACCGGATGACGGCCTGGTGCCGACCGAAGGCCTGCTCGAGGGCATCGCTCATCTCGCCGACGGTCGCTCCCGCGCGCGCCGCGTCGATGGCGGCGGCCAGCAGGTTGCCGTCGCCGGACTCGGCCACGCCCCGCAACCCGGCGAGCAGCCGGTCCACGTCCGCCTGGCTCCGCTCGGCCTTCAGCGCCGCCAGGCGCTCGAGCTGCGCGGCGCGGACGGCGGCGTTGTCCACCTGGAGCACCGGGATGTCCTCGCGCTCGTCGAGCCGGAACGCGTTGATGCCCACGATCGTCTGCCGGCCCGAGTCGATCCGCGCCTGGGCCCGCGCCGCGGACTCCTCGATGCGCATCTTCGGCACGCCCGCCTCGATGGCCTTCACCATGCCGCCCAGCCCCTCGATCTCCGCGATGTGGGTCAGGGCGCGCTCCGCGAGATCGTGGGTGAGCTTCTCGACGTACCAGCTGCCGCCCCAGGGATCCGCCACCGGGCACGAGCCGCTCTCCTGCTGAAGCTGGAGCTGCGTGTTCCGGGCGATGCGCGCGCTGAAGTCCGTGGGCAGCGCCAGCGCCTCGTCCAGGGAGTTCGTGTGCAGCGACTGGGTGTGGCCGTGGACGGCGGCCATGGCCTCCACCGCGGTGCGGGCGACGTTGTTGTAGACGTCCTGCGCGGTCAGCGACCAGCCGGACGTCTGGCAGTGGGTGCGCAGCTTCAGCGACTTCAGGTTCTTCGGCCCGAACGGCTGGATGAGCCGCGCCCAGAGCAGCCGCGCGGCGCGCAGCTTCGCGACCTCCATGAAGTAGTCCATGCCGATGGCGAAGAAGAAGGACAGCCGCGGCGCGAACGCGTCCACCTCCAGCCCCGCGGCGATGCCCGTGCGCACGTACTCCAGCCCGTCGGCGAGGGTGTAGGCGAGCTCCAGGTCCGGCGTCGCCCCGGCTTCCTGCATGTGGTAGCCGCTGATGGAGATGCTGTTGAACTTCGGCATGTGGGCCGAGGTGAACCGGAAGATGTCCGCGATGATCCGCATGCTCGGAGCCGGCGGATAGATGTACGTGTTGCGGACCATGAACTCCTTGAGCACGTCGTTCTGGATGGTCCCGGCGAGCTTCTCGGGAGGCACGCCCTGCTCCTCGGCGGCCAGTACGTACAGCGCCATGATCGGCAGCACCGCGCCGTTCATCGTCATGGAGACGCTCATCTTGTCGAGGGGGATCCCGTCGAACAGGATGCGCATGTCGCGGATCGAGTCGATCGCCACGCCCGCCATGCCCACGTCGCCCACGACCCGGGGGTGGTCGCTGTCGTAGCCCCGGTGGGTGGCGAGGTCGAACGCGATGGACAGGCCCTTCTGGCCGGCGGCGAGGTTGCGGCGGTAGAAGGCGTTGGACTCCTCGGCGGTGCTGAACCCAGCGTACTGGCGCACCGTCCAGGGGCGGCGGCTGTACATCGTGCTGTAGGGGCCGCGGACGAACGGCGCGATCCCCGGCATCCCCTGGACGTGCTCGAGGCCAGCGAGGTCCGCCGGGGTGTAGATCGCCTTGCGGTCGATGCCCTCCGGGGTCGGTCGGCTGGCGACATCGGTCGGGTCCGTGGAGCCGGCGGGGGCGAGGGAGTCGAAGGAGAGGGCGGTCAGATCGGGCAGGGACATCAGCGCACCCCCAGCTTGGTCAGGAGGTCGGCCAGCAGCGCCCCGATGTCGGCGCCGGCGTACACGTAGCCGGTGACGCCAGGGACGTGGTCGTCGGGTGGCCGTCCGGCGACGAACAGCGGACCCAGAGCGCCGATCCCGGCGACCAGCGCCGGCACTGCTGCCTCATGGCGGGGATCCGCGGCGACGACGCAGGCCGCGACGGCGCCGCTGTCCTCCACATCCCCGATCAGGCGGTCCAGATCCTCGAGCTCGACCCCCTCGGGCTCCTCGACCTCGAAACCGGCGGCGGCGAAGACGTTGCGCACCCACAGCGCGCGCGCGTTCCACTCGGAGCGGGGCCCGATCGTGGCGAGGTAGACGCGCGGCGGGGCGCCGGCGGTCGCCTCCCGGAGGGCCTCGAACTGCTCGGCGTCGCGGCGGCTCGGCAGCGGCGTGATCCGCATCCCGTCCGTGTTCGCCGTGTCCACGCGGGGGTGGGCGGGGCGCTCGGGCAGGGTCTCTCCCACGTTGGCGAACTCGCTCACCCCCGTGATCGGCTCCTTGCGGTGGCTCACCCGCGCGGCCCGCTCGGTCCAGGCGGCCTCCAGGCGCGCGTGCAGCCAGCCCGACGTGAGCGCCTCGGCCGCGCCGCCCGCCGACTCGATCGCCTGGAGCTCGGCCCAGGCCCCGCGGGCCAGCTGATCCGTCAGCTGCTCCAGGTACCAGGAGCCCCCGGCGGGGTCGAGCACGTCTCCGAGGTGCGCTTCGGCGCCGAGCACGTGGTGGGTGTTCCGCGCGACGCGGCGGCCGAGGCGATCCGGGATCCCGTGGGGCCGGTCGAACGGCGCGACCGTGATGGCGTCCGCGCCGCCGACGATCCCGGCGAACGTCTGCCCCGTGCTGCGCAGCATGTTCACCCAGGGGTCGAAGCGGGTCGCTCCTCCCGCGGCGGCGTCCGTGTGGATGAAGGCGGGCGCGGCCCCCGGAGCTCCGTAGGCGCTCAGCAGCCGCGCCCAGACGACGCGCAGCGCGCGCACTGCCGCGATCCCCTCGAACAGGTCGCGCCCCAGGGGCAGGTGCAGCTCGAAGAACGGGGCCACGTCGGCGACGGCGCGCTTGCGGAGGCTCAGCCCGCGCAGGACCCAGGCGCCGTTGGCGAGCAGCCAGCCCAGCGCGTGGACGGCGTGGCCTCCGGCCCGGGTGATGGGCTCGGCGGTCAGCGTCACGGGGCGCGCCGCGGGCAGGCGCTCGGCGAGGTCCACCGCCCGCTGCACACGATCCAGCGCGAGCTGCAGATCACCGGGGACGACGCCGTCAGTGGCGAGCGTGCGCAGCGGATCCGCCCGTACGGAGAGCGTCACGCGGGACAGGTCCCGATCCTCGAGCCACTTCAGGACGGTCTTGAGGCGGCCGTGGGCATCGGAGCAGCCGTCCAACCCCAGGTACCGCAGCGATGCCACGTCGACGCCCCGGAAGGCCTTGTCGAGCCACGCGCCGCTGTTGGCGCCGGACGCCCGGAGGTCCACCCAGAGCCCATCCACGCCGCCGTCCACGTCCTCGCGCAGGGCCTGGCTCAGCCGGTCCAGGTCCGCGTCGGCGTGGCGTTGGATCGCTACCCAGGGGCGTGCCGCGGGGAGAGCATCCCCGCCATGCGGGCCGCGTCGGCGGGGGTCACCGTCGAGCGCGTCCTCGCGGCCGTACACGACCTGGCGGGGCAGGCCGGCGCGCGTGGCCTTGCCCCGCGGATCGCGGCCCTTGCTCTCGGCGCGGACCAGGGCGGTCCACTCCTCCCGTCCGGCGGAGGGAAAGGCGGCCGTCGGGGCGGCGGGGGAGTCGGTCATCGGTGCTCCGGATGCGCGGGATGCGCGGGGGCGCTCAGGCGAACCAGGCCGGGCCCCCCTCGACGCCCTCGAGGGGGCGGACGCGCAGGCTGAGATCGTCGTCCACCACGAGCAGGCCGCGGTTGGGGATCTCCTCCCAGACGTCGTCGGGGCTCGTGGGATCGCTGGCGAGCAGCAGGTGGGTGTGCTGGACGCGCTCCTGCCGGGGGCCGAAGCAGACCTTGTCCGGCACGGGGCAGATGTCGAAGTCGGCGCACCGGCGCTTCTGGGTGGAGAAGCTCAGGCCGCCGTTGAACCGCGCCGCCAGCATCACCTTCCCGTTGGTGAGGACGAAGTTCATCATCGCCTCGCGCTCGTCTTCGCCCGTCTCTTCGGACAGGTCACGCACCCAGCCCAGCAGCAGCCCGATGCGCGTCCAGAGGTCATCCGGGAGCGCGCCCCGGTGCTCGTCCACGTCGTAGCCCGACCGGGCCAGCTCGGTGAGCACCAGATAGAAGAACGTCTCGCTGTCCGTGGTGCCCCAGATCCGGTCGAGGAAGCGCGGCTGGATGCGCTCCCGCAGGCGGTCCCGGATCGTGTCGAAGCCGAAGATCGTGCCGTTGTGGCAGAAGGTCCACCCGTTCCACGAGAAGGGGTGGGTGTTCGTCTGGCTCAGCTCACCGACGGTGGCCTTGCGGACGTGGGCGATCACCGCGTGGGACGTCAGGAAGCTGCTGACGCGGCGGAACCGCTCGTCCGTGAACGCGGACTCCATCGACTTGATGACGTGGGGCTCGCGCTGATCGGTCAGGTAGTAGGCGATGCCCCAACCGTGGGGGTGCTTGCGCGACTGGATCTGCAGCGCGTTCTCAGCCTTCACGAGGCTGCGCTGGACCTTGAGGTCCACTCGACTGCGGAACGCGAAGATCCGGCACATGTTGCGTCGAACACCCTTCCCCGGTGGGTCGGCAACCGTGCCTTGGTCGGGTGCCGAGCGCAAGAAGATCCCTATACTCCCGCCATGCTGTCTCTGGGCCTCCCTGAGATCCTCCTGATCCTCGCCGTCGCGCTGGTCTTCCTCGGGCCCGAGCGGCTGCCCGAGGTCGCGCGCCAGGTCGGCAAGGTCGTGGGGTCGATTCGACGGACGACGGACGATCTGCGCCGCACGCTGGACATGGAGATCCGCGAGGACGAGCGCAACCGCCGCCTGGCCGAGTACCGCGAGCGGCAGAAGAAGGCCCAGGAGGAGCGCGAGAAGGTGCTCGCCGGCACGGGCGAGGGGGACGGCGAGCTGCTCGGCCCCGGCGCCAACGAAGCCAGCGACGCCCCCGATCCTCCGCCCGTCGCCCCCAAGGAGGGTGAGGCGTGAGCGCGAAACCGGAGCTCTCCGGCGACGTCGATCTGGGCCCGAGCCCGGACGGGGAGGTCGAGGAGTACCGGATGACGCTGCTGGAGCACCTGTGGGAGCTCCGCACGCGCATGATCCGCTCGATGATCGCGCTGTTCGTCTCGTTCGGCGTGCTGCTGCCGTTCGGCGGCTGGCTCAACGAGTTCCTGCGCAAGCCCGCCCAGCCGTACTTCCCCGAGGGCAGCAGCTTCTCGTCGATCTCTCCGCTCGAGATCTTCGTGACGAACCTGAAGATGTCGCTGTTCGCGGCGGTCTTCCTCGCTGCGCCTGCGCTCTTCTATCAAGCGTGGAAGTTCGTGGCGCCGGGCCTGTACAAGTCCGAGCGGCGTCTGGTCCTGCCGTTCGTGCTGTTCTCGACGCTGTTCTTCACCGCCGGCGCGGCCTTCTGTTACGTCTACATCCTGCCGTTCGCGATGAAGTTCCTGCTCGGGTTCAGCGGCGACGGGATCAACTCGGCCATCTCCGTCGCGGCGTACCTGTCGGACGTCACGCGGCTGCTGCTGGCGTTCGGGGCGGTGTTCGAGCTGCCCCTGGCGATCTTCTTCCTCGCGCGCGCGGGGATCGTGAGCGCAGCGGGGCTGGCGTCCTTCCGCAAGTACGCCGTCATCCTCATCTTCGTGGTCGCCGCGCTGCTCACCCCGCCGGACCCGGTGACGCAGCTCGGCCTCGCGATTCCGCTCCTCGTGCTCTACGAGGTCGGGGTGATCGTGGCGCGGATCTGGGGGCGCCCGAAGCCCGACGCGCCGGACGCGGAGTCGACTCCGACCACCTGACCCGGGCGCTCCGCCCACGAGCACGTTGCAGCGCGCGGCGATTCGATGCATGGTCCTGCCACCATGGCCACTCCCGCTCCCTTTCGTATCTACAACACGCTCTCGCGCTCCGTGGAGGACTTCGTCCCCCAGACCCCCGGCAAGGTGGGGCTCTACGTCTGCGGGATGACCGTCTACGACCGCGCCCACGTCGGTCACGCCCGGGCCTTCGTGGTGTTCGACGGCTTCGTCCGCTACCTGCGGCACCGCGGCTGGGACGTCACGTTCGTGCGCAACTTCACGGACATCGACGACAAGATCATCCGCCGCGGCAACGAGCTCGGCGAGGACCCGGCGGCGCTCGCACAGCGCTACATCGACGCGTTCCTGGAGGACGTGGAGGCCCTGGGCCTGACCCACCCGGACCACCAGCCGCGCGTCAGCGAGTCGATCCAGGCCATCCAGGACTTCATCGCCGCGCTCGTCGAGAAGGGCAACGCCTACGAGTCCGAGGGCTCGGTCTGGTTCGCGGTCAAGACGTTCCCCCAGTACGGCCAGCTGTCCGGCCAGAAGGTCGACGAGCTGCGCAGCCCCGACGAGGTGCCCGGCAAGCGGCACCCGGCCGACTTCGCCCTGTGGAAGGCGACGCGTCCGGGGGAGCCCGCCTGGGAGAGCCCCTGGGGGCCGGGGCGTCCGGGCTGGCACATCGAGTGCTCCGCCATGAGCAACGGCGAGCTCGGCAAGACGCTCGACATCCACGGCGGTGGCCTCGATCTCGTCTTCCCGCACCACGAGAACGAGATCGCCCAGTCGGAGGCGGCCCACGGCGTGCAGTACTCGCGGTACTGGATGCACAACGGCCTGCTGACCATGACCGGCGGCCAGAAGATGGGCAAGAGTCTGGGCAACGCCTTCAACGTGCAGGGCGCGCTCGAGCAGTTCCCGGCCGAGGCGCTGCGCATCTACTACCTGCAGAACAAGTACCGCTCGCCCCTGCCGTGGTCGATCGACGCCCTGCCCGAGGCGCTCGCGAACCTCTCCCGTCTGTATGACGCGCGCGAGGCGGCCGAGGCCATGGGTGGCCAGGGCGACGCCGATCGCATCGCCAAGGAGATGGGCGAGGCCGCGCAGGAGGTGCTGGCGCTGGGCCGCGGGTTCACCGAGCGGTTCTACGGCTCGCTCGACGAGGACTTCAACACCGCCGAGGCGATGGCTCACGTCTACGCGCTGGCCCGCGCCGTGAACCGGTTCGCGGAGCACAAGAAGGCGCGCAAGCGGGGGGGCCCGGTGGTGGCTCCGGCGCTCGCCGCGTTCGCCCTGCTGGCGGATGCCCTGGGGCTCGTCGCGTCGCCCGTCGCCGACTTCCACGAGGAGGTCAAGACGAAGCGGCTGGCTGCGCTGGGGCTCGACCGGGAGGCCGTGGAGGCGAAGCTCGCCGAGCGCGCGCAGGCCCGGACGGACAAGGACTGGGCTCGCTCGGACGCCATCCGCGCCGAGCTGGAGCAGGCCGGCATCGCCGTGATGGACACCGCCGAGGGGGTCCAGTGGCGCGTGCGCTGCTTCGTCCCCGCAGAGTGCTGATCAACCCGCTGGTTTGAAGATCCGCCGTTGATCGCGCGTCAAAGGGCGGGAGACCCATGCACCGCTCGATCCTGCTCGCGCTCGCGTTCCTGCTCGTCGCGCCGTCCCTGGCGTCGGCGCAGTCGTTTCGCAGCGGAGACGTGCGCTGGGCGATCTACCCGCGGCTGGTCTTCGGAGGCGGTGGCCTCGGCTTCTCACTGACCCACAAGCCGTCGCGCGTCCACGTCGATCTGACGGCCGACGCGCGGGCGCTGTCGCTGGCCGCACCCCGCATCGCTGCGGCGCCGCCCAGCACGCGCCTCTACCCGCTGGCACGGATCCGACCGCGGTTCGGCGTGGGGATCGGGAAGGGCGCGCTCGAGATCGCCGTGGATGTGGGCCTGCTCGCCGAGTCCCGCGCGGATCGGCCCGTGTTCCTGGACGGAAGCGTCATCGTTCCGTGGGTTCGGGGCGAGGTCGACTTCTACGGTTCGCCCAGCAAGGGCCTGCGCCTGTCGGTGCGCGGCGGGGTCGAGGCCATGGGCGACGCGACGCTGCCTTCGGGCGTGCAGACGGGGTCGCTGATCCAGGGTGGAGCGCGCGCGCGGGCGTCCTTCGCGAAGTGGATGAGCACGGGCTTGCCGCTGAAGGACGACGACTTCGTCCTGTCGGATCCGGAGTCGCCGGCGCCGGTCATGGGCAACTCGGCGCCGATCATCCTGCTGTTCGCGGACGCCAACCCCACCGGCGGCGTCTACCTCGACGCCTGGGCCGACCTCCTCGGCGGCAACGAGAACGGCACGAGCGGCTGGGCGGCCGACGGCGTGAGCCCCGTGGTCGGTCGGTTCCGGGCCGAGGTCGTCGCGTCGATCCCGCTGCCCCTGCCGGTGCCCGCGCCGGTCTTTGGCGCGCTCGAGTTCCAGGGCGTCGTGGGGGCGATCCCCATGGACGCCCCGTTCGCCGCGGAGCTTCCGTACCCGGGCGCGCTCACGCGCGATCCGCGGTCGTTCCGGGGCGACACCCTCCTGAAGATCCGCCTGGCGCTGCGCTTCCCCATCGGTCCGCCCCTGCCGCCGGTGCCCGGGTTCCTGCTCTTCGGCCCGCCGACCCTGCAGTTCGACCTGGGGATGGGCGACACCTGGGGCTACTCCTGCGCGGGGACGAGCTGCACGCGCAGGATCCCGTTCACCGATCCCGGAGACGCAGGGGTGTTTGCCGGTGAGATGGGCTTCGAGTTCCGGCTGCCCATGGCGTGGATGGCGGCGGGGTGGACGCTCTGGACGCGCCTCGAGCTCGGCATCCGCACCGGCGCGGGGGCGGGGCCCGAGGATGGGGTGGCGCTGCAGCCGTGGTTCGGGGATCCGGGCGCGCGCATCCCGGTCGGCTTCGCGCTCGGGCTCGGGGTCCCGATCCGGTGACGGGTCAGTCGCCGGGCCGGAACCGGTAGGTCAGTGAGAGCACGACGAGGCCGCCGTCCACGGGCGCCGGGAACTCGAGCCGCCGGTGGACCTCCGCCACACAGTCCGCCAGCGAGGTCCCTCCGAGCGCGCCGCCGGTGGGGACCTGCAGCACCTCACCCACCGAGCCGATCACCACGCCCACGTCCAGCTCGCCGACCTGGGGCGGCCGGCCGGGCATCTCCTCGAGGGACTCGGAGTAGCAGACGCTCACGCCCCGCTGGGCCCGCTTGCGGACGGCTTCGACCATGGCGGTGTCGGCGGCGCTGAGCGTGGGGACGTCGCCGGTGACGGGCGCCCCCGAGCGGAGGAGGCCTGCCTCCCAGCGGGCCACGGACAGGGTCGCGGGGGCGCCGTCGGGGGAGGGCCCGGGGGCGACGCGCGTCATGGCGAGGCACGGAGGCGCCCGGAGCGCGGTCACCGCTCCATCCGGGTTCAGCGCCACCGACAGCCGCGTGCCTCGCGCACAGGTCTCCGTCGCGTCGGCGAGCTGGTCCAGGGCGCGCTGCAGCCAGAGGCGTCGACGCAGGTCCGGGAGCACCTGGTCCACATCCACGACGAACGCCGTCGCCTCGAGCTGCTCGCCGGTGGGGCTGTCGCGGATGGTGGTCAGGTCGAGGTCCGCGATGGCCTCCTCGGGCGCGCCGCCGACCAGGAGCGGCAGGCGGACGCGCTGGAGGCCGGGGCGCCCCTCATCCGGGAGTCCATCCACCAGGAACAGCGTGCGCACCAGGGTCCGCGCGCCGGGGGAGGGCGGGAAGGCGAGGGCTCCCAGGGTCCGTTCGAGGCAGCGGATCAGTCGTCGGCCCGGGGGGCGGTGCTGGGGCCGCAGGGCGACGTCGGTCACCGCCCCCGACGCGTCCACCGCCAGCGTGAGGTGCACCCAGGCAGGAGCGAGGTGCTCCGGCAGCGAGGGGCTGCACGCCAAGAGCGGGTCCAGGTGCTCGACGAGGGTCTCGTGGGCCGCCACCTGCCAGGCGTCGTCGGCCGCGAACGCCGCGACCGCCGCGGCCAACAGGATCGGGTTCACCCGCCCAGCCGCGCCACGAGGTCGTTCCAGATCGTCTTCGCGGTCTCGCCGATGGGGCCCTCGAGGAACCGCAGCCCCCACAGCAGGGTCACCGCGATCACGGCCCAGATCGCCAGCCGCGTGGCTACGGCCCGCCGCGCAGCCTTGCGCTGCCAGCTCGCGCGCTTCGGCTTCGGGCGCGCGTCACTGCGGACGGGCACGCGGGCGACGGGGCGGGACTTCGGCCGCTCCGGGAGCTTGCGCTCCGCCCACACCGACGGCGGCGGTGCGAGGTTGGGGGCGGTCTTCGGCGGAGGAATCCGCGGAGGTGGGGAGGGTGTCGGCCGTCCGCGGGCCGGTCCCGCGGTCGGGCCCAGGGGCATCTCGAACGACGGAGGGCCGGCGGCGGGTCGGATCGACTCCAGCTCGACGGTGTGCGCGTCCTTGTCGATGTCCGGATCCCGCGTGTGCTGTTGCGCGAGGCCCGCGGGCAGGTGCTCGCCGAGCTCGCCGGTCTTCGAGGCGCCGAGGAGGTGCGCGAACTGGGCAGCCCAGCTCTTGACCGAGGCCCCGGCCGGCAGCCGCTCGCCCACGGCCCGCAGATCCCGCGCCAGCGCGGCGGCGTCGGGGTAGCGCTCCGCAGGGTCCTTTTCCATGCAGCGCAGGAAGATCGGCAGGACGTCGGGGAAGATCTGCTCCACCCGGGCCCGCGCCTCGTCGATGTCGACGTCGAGCACTGCCCGCAGGATCGCGATGACCTCGTCCCCCTGGAACGTGGGCCGCAGGGTGACCATCTCGCCGAGCATCGAGCCCATCGCGAAGATGTCCGAGCGGCGGTCGATCGCCTTGCCCATCACCTGCTCGGGGGACATGAACAGGGGCGTGCCCCGCGTGCTCTGCTCGGCCGTCGCGTACTTGTTCGTCGTCGCCTTCGCGATCCCGAAGTCCATGATCTTCACGGCGCCGTCCCGGCCGATCATCACGTTGCCGGGCTTGATGTCGCGGTGCACGAGGCCGAGGGCCTGGCCTCCCCGGGCCTGCAGCGCGTGGGCGTAGGCGAGCCCGTCGCAGACGGCGCCGAGCACCTCGATGATGATCGCCCGAGGCACCGGGACCCGCCGGTTCGCGTGCTCCTTCAGCAGCCACTCGAGCGGCCAGCCGTCGACCAGCTCCATGGCGATGTAGTAGTTCGGTCCCACCTGGCCGAGCTCGTCGGTGGCGACGATGTTCGGGTGACGCAGCAGCCCGCCGAGCCGCGCTTCGTCCGTCAGGGCCGTGATCTGGCCTTCCGTCGCGGTGGCCTTCGGGTCCAGGACCTTGACCGCCACCTCCTTCTCGAACCCCATGGGTCCCTTGCGCACAGCCCGGTAGACGCGCGCCATCCCGCCGGTGCCCAGCAGCGCGCGCAGCTCGTAGTTCCCGAAGCGGACCCCCTGTGCCACGTGCCCACTGTAGACGTTCGCCCCCGTCGGCGCGGCCGACACCCCCGCGCGCGGCTACGATGCTTCGCATGCAATTGGCCCGCAGGACGACCTTGCTGGTGTGCACCGTCGTGGCCCTCTGGGGCTGTGGCGATCCAGCGCCCACCACCCCTTCGCCCACCACCGTCGCGGCGTCCAGCGCGACGCCCGAGCGGGGAGCGATGGTGCGGGTGGCGGAGCCGCCGAAGGACGCCCCGGAGCTGGACCCGTGTGGCGCGCTCGTGGGCGGGAACGACTCGTGCGGACCCATCACGACGGTCGACCCCTGGATGCCGGGCGACGTCTGCGCACCCGATCTGGACTGGCAACCCAGCCAGAGCGCGATGGATCACCTCTCCTGGCGCACCCTGATGGCTCTCCTCTGGCCGGCGAAGGCCGGCGCACGGGGCGAGCCGGACGTGAGCTTGCGGCCGGGCGCGAAGGGGGAGGACGGCCTGCACCTGCGGACGGTGTTCGAGACCTGGCCGACGCTGGAGGAGATCGACGCGCGGGCTGCGGGCCTGGAGCCCGGTGAGGCGGTCGAGCCGGAGGACTGGTCCACCCCGATCCCGGACGACCCGGGGATGACCGTGCTGCGCCACACGAACAAGATCCGGCCCGAGACCGCGCACGCGCTCGGCGGGCGCATCGGCGGGACTCACGGCGGACCGGTCATCGACCAGCTCGGTCACCCGCTGCTGGTCGAGACGCGCTTCAACCGGGCGGTCTGGGACGTGATCACCGGCGGGCGCTACTACCGCGGCGGCGCGATCCCCCGCGGCGTCGACTTCCCCAACAACCTCGCCGACACCGCGTACGGCGAGGGGGCGATCGCCGTCCAGGCGGCGTGGTCCATCAGCGAGCCGGGGGCGGGGCCCGCCGCCAACACCCTCTCACGCACGGTCCTGGTGACGCAGGATGGAAACGAGCACCGCGAGGGCACGGCGGACGAGCGCGTCGCCAACCTGGTCTCGCTCGCCATCGCGCACAAGACCGCCATGGGTGGTGACCGCTGGGTGTGGTCCGTCTTCGACCACGACTCCATCGCACCCGAGCCCGGGGCCGCGAAGCCCGAGGCCTACCTGCTGTGGTCTGCGGCCTGCGCCGAAGCCGCCCCGGAGGGTTGCGAGGCCGCCTCGGTCCCGGCCGGAGACCAGCACCGGTGCTGTCCCAACACCGACCTGCATGGCGTCCGCGGGCCCAAGACCCGCCTCTACGATCAGCTCGCCCCCACCCAGCTGGTGCGGCTCCAGGAGCTCGGGGACCCGTCCGCGTGCGGGCGCGAGTACGGGGCCGCCTTCCCGAACAGTCCGCTCCCGAACTTCCGCCTGGTGGGGACCCAGTGGTGGCCCGAGGGCGCCTGGGGGCCGCTGCCCGGCAGCATCCGCTCGCTGCCGCTTCAGCCGTGGGCCGTGGAGTGGGGCGATGACGCCCAGCGCATCGACTCGTCCTGCATCGGCTGCCACGACTCGGGCGACGACAGCCTCTTCCTGCTCAGCTCCCGGTGGCGGCGGGAGGGGGAAAGCGCTTCGCCCAGTGGGGAGCCATCGGCTCCTGAATGATCGGCGCGTCGGACTCGAACTCGAAGATCCGCTTGATGCGCCCGTCGGTGCGGCGCGTGCGCAGCTTGAGCATCGCGATGAGCTCCTCGCGCGTGCGCTCGTCGCCGGGGTACCGCACCAGGTGGTCCGCCAGGCGCCCGTAGTTCTTCGTCATCAGGCACCACCACACCGTCTGGTTGTTGCCGATTCCATCGAACACGAGCGCGTCGTTCTTGGCGTACTCGGCGAAGTTCGCCTCGAAGTGCCCGGGCATCTCCGACCAGTGCAGCATCGGGACGATGTGGTGCACGACGTGATAGCCGTCGTTGTAGCAATTGAAGTTGTAGCGGTGGTTGATGAGCGTGGTGCTCGCCAGGTACGGGTTGCCCGGATCGTCCATGTCGACGAAGGCGTGCTGGGCCCAGTTGCCGGACATCATGAGCACGCGGATGAGCAGCAGCGGCAGCACGAACACGATGAACGTGGCCTGCCAGTTCACGAACAGCAGCCCGATCACGCCTGCGATCCACACGGCCTCGCCCACCAGGAAGCGCCGCAGCAGCCGGTCCTTGCCGGTGTGCCGGAAGTAGTTCACGAGGTGGAACTCGCCCGTGAAGAAGAACCGAGCCCAGTAGTGCAGCCAGTGGGTGAAGCTGTCGCGGCGGTAGCAGATGGTGGTGGACAGGTCGCCCAGCAGGTTCTCTTCGCCGTGGTGCATGCCGATGTGGTGCACGTAATAGGACGTGGGGGTCTGACCGAAGAACGGCCCCAGCACCATCGGGATCCACTCCCCCAGGAGGGGCACGTTCCGCTTGAACAGCGGTCGGTGCGATGTGGCGTGCAGCATCAGGATGTAGCGGCCCATGTACCGGATGAAGAGCGTCGGCACGTAGAGCAGTCCGGCCAGCCAGACCCACGGAGTGGGCAGCCAGAACAGGACCAGCGCAGAGGCGATGACGTACAGCGACATGTTGGTGCCGCGGCGGATGAAGATGAGGTCGCGCTCGTCCCGCATCAGGCGCAGCCAGGCCTTCTGGTACCAGCTCATGCGGTCGCGCTCGGACTCGTGCCAGCGCATGTCGCGGGTGCGGAAGGGCGGGGGAGTGGTCGTCGCGTTCATGGGATCCCTCGGCCCCGGGCGTGGCGCGGGGCGGCAGGGTGATACCAGAAGCGGCCGCGAGCGGCCCGCCGATCCGACCCGTCTCCGCCCGGTTTCCGGTCCGAACCGATCAGGACCGCGTGTACACTCCGGCGCGCCGAAAACACCTCATTTCCACGGGACTCACTCCATGGCTCGCACCCTGACCTTCGCCGTCACCGTCGGCGCGCTCCTCCTCTCCAGCACGGCCTTCGCGGGCCCCACGTGGCCCACGATCAAGGCCACCACGAGCTGGGAGCACCTGTCCGACCGGAGCCACGACGACGCCGGAACGATCACGGTGCACGTGGCGGAGATCGACGGGATCAAGTGCCTGCGCGGTCAGTCCAGCACCCCGGGGACGGTTGGCGCCTACCTGGGCGTCGCCATGGACATCCGGGCCGCGCTCACGTGGAGCACCGCGGGCATCAAGTACAGCGAGGTGCTCGCGTCGAGCGGCGCCACCATCGACTACTTCCAGTACCTCGACGTCCCCGGCTGGACCGGCGCGTCGGACCGCTTCTGGTTCCTGCGGGGGACGAAGGAGTCGGCCGGCGGGGTGGAGACCTTCTGGTGGGATCGCATGGGCGACCGCGGCGGTCCGCACAACGCGCGCTTCGAGGAGATCGTGGCCGAGAACCCCGACGCCATCGAGCCGCCCCTCAACGTCGGCGGGTGGAGCTTCCAGCAGGACGGCGCCAACGTGAAGAGCACCTACTACGTGTGCAGCGACACGGGCGGGGTGCTCCCGAAGGCGATCCAGTACGCCGCGGCCAAGAAGACGCTGCCGGACACGGTGGGCGACCTCGTGCGCGAGGCCATCAAGCGCTCGAAGTAGCGGGTCAGCCGTCGCGGACGGCCTGGGCGATGAGCCCCTCGATGCGTGGCTTGTCGAAGCCGCGGACCATCGTCCCGTTCACATCGATCAGCGGGACGCCGCCGTAGCCGCCGGACTTGCTCCGGTACTCGGCGTTGGCGTCCGGGTCCTTCTCGATGTCCTTCTCCACGAAGGGCACGCCGTTGTCGGTCATCCACGCCCGGGCCCGTCGGCAGTAGCCACACCAGGACGTGCTGTAGAGCACGATGTCGAGCTTGCTCCGGTCCGCGTCCGTGAGGGACATGGAGGCAGCGGGCGCAGCCTTCGGCGGGGGCGCGGCCGCGCGCGGACGGGGCGGCTCGGGGGCTTCCTTGCCCTGCAGGCGCTTGGGCAGGTGGTCCGTCTCGGGCATCGCGTCCACGAGGGCGATCCGGCGGCCATCCATGATCCGCTGGGCCATGCGGTCCGCCTCGTCCCGGTCGTTCGACCGCAGGGGGACGCGGTTGAGCTCCCGGAGCACGAGCACGTAGCGGTGGTGGTCGTACGTCGCCTCGGGCGTCTGGCGCAGCAGCTCCCGCTCGATGGCCTCCGCCCGCGCGAGGTGGTCGATGCTGTCGCCGCATCCGATCAGCCCGAGCAGCAGGACGAGAACAGCGATCAGTGGTGTGTTCGGAACGCGCGGCACGCTGCTACCATAAGCGCCCTCACGGGCCGTGCCAATCGAGGGACGCAGCCCATGGAGACCACAGATGCGCGACCTCTTCAGCGACGTGGACATCAACAAGGACGAGGCGGTCTGGATCGCCCAGGGCCTGCGCGCCCTCGCCAAGTGCGACGGACTCGCCGCGGCCGAGCTCGCGATGGTCGAGAGCCTCGAGGGCGAGCTGGGCATCGAGTCCACGGCCCACGACACGTTCGACGCCGACGCCAGTCCGCTCCGCGGCGAGCCCCAGCAGGCCGTCTTCGTGCGGACGCTGGTGCTGCTCTCGCTGGTCGACGGACGGGTCAGCACGCGGGAGACCGACTTCATCGTCGACGCCTGCAGCCGCATGGGGCTGAGCGACGACCGGCGCGCCGAGCTCGAGGTGGACGCGAAGCAGTACCTGCTCAGCACCCTCGAGGGTGTGCGTCACTTCCGCCAGCAGGCCATCGCGGTGGGCAAGCGCCTGGGGCTCTCCGAGGCCCAGATCGACGAGGCCCTCGCCAACTGACCGACCGGGTCAGGCGCGGGCTTCGGGCTTCGCGGTCGCGCCGACGGCGCGCAGCGCCTCGTAGCAGGTCGTGCGATCGCGCCCGCGCTGCTTGCTCAGGTAGAGCGCCTGGTCGGCCTTCTCGATCAGATCCGCCTTCGCCGTCGCGTCGTCCGGGAAGCAGGCGACGCCGACGCTCATGGAGCACCGGAAGGTCGTGGGCCGGGCCCCGTCCGTGTCCGTGTAGACGAACTGCTCCTCCTTGAACGCCGCGCGGAGCCGGTCCGCGAGGATCAGGGCGTCGCCCGCGTCGGCGTCTTCGAGCACCACGCAGAACTCCTCGCCGCCGTAGCGGGCCGCGAGGTCCGTCCCGCCGCGGACGGCGTCCTCCAGGACGCGCGCGAGCCGGCGGATCACCTCGTCGCCCATGGGGTGCCCGTAGGTGTCGTTCACCGACTTGAACTTGTCGATGTCCATGAGGAGCAGGCTCAGCTTGTTGCGGGTGCGCCCCACGCGCGCGAGCTTCTCGTCCAGGACTTCCTGGAACCGGCGGTGGTTGGGCAGGCCCGTCATGCCGTCCGTGATCGAGCGGGCCTCGTGCTCGGCGAAGAGCCGCCCGTTGCTGATCGAGGCGCCGGCCTGGTGGAGCAGGACCTCGAGCCGCTCGGCGTCCTCCCGCGCGAAGTCCGGCGCCTCGTCCCGCGCGACCACGAGCGCGCCGAGGGGCGGCATCGTGTCCTCCGCGGGGCCGCCGGGGGCGTACACGGGGAGCACCAGGAGGGACCACAGCCCGCTCTCGGCCCCGGCCTTCTGGCCGAAGAGCACGGGTACGCGGCTGGTGGAGTGCACGTCCGGCCGGTCGATCACCGTGCGGTGGCGGACCGCCTGCGCGAGCAGCCCCTCCTCGGCGCGGATCGGGAACGGATCGCTCGGCGGCGGGACCTCGAACCCGGCGTGGGCGACGACACGCAGCGTGGCTCCGCTGTCGTCGGCGAGGGCGAAGGCGCAGCGGTCGAGCGGGACGAAGCGCCCGGCCGAGTCCACCACCGCGTGGGCGATGTCGTCGATCCGCACGTGCCGGGAGACGGTGCGGCAGGCCTCGTAGAACGCGTGGTTCTCGCGCATGCCTTCGCGGATGGCAGACAGGTCCACGGCGCGGGCGATGAGGCGCGCGACGAAGTCCGCGAGATCCCCGGCGAGCTCGCGGGGCTGGCCATCCAGGTCCACGTCCGTCGGCGCGTCCAGCACCATCATCCCGAAGCGGCGCTCCCCGTCCATCAGCGGCAGCGCCAGCACCGACCCGATGCCCGCGCAGCTCGTGCGGTGCACGACGCGGGGGTCGTCGGGGCGGGGGTTGCGCAGACAGACGGCCGAGCCGGCCTTGAACGCAGCGCCGAACAGGCCGTCCCGCACGCCGACGCTCTCGATGAGCTCGCTCAGATCGCCGGCGGACGCGACGACGTTGAGGCGCTCGCCGAACTCTTCGCCGTCGGGCCGGTAGACGCTTGCGGTGCGCGCGCCGGTGGCGGCGGCCACCGTGGCGGCGGCCCGCTCGATGTCCTGCTGGAGCTGCCGCGCGATCGAGCGCAGATCCCGCTCCCGCTCGTCCTCGCCGTACCCGCCCTCCCGCAGGTCCGGGAGCACCTCGCTGGACTCGTGGCGCAGCCCGCCCGCTTCGTCTTCGAGGGTGCGGAGCCGCGTGATCGTGCGCTGGTGCGCCGTGCGCTCGGCCTGCAGCGCGGAGCCGGGCACGAAGGCGCACAGGAGCAGGCCGGCGGTCCACGCGAACGCAGCGGACAGGGAGGTCTCGGCGGCGACTCCGAGGAGCGACGGCGCCAGCACCGCGCCGCCGATGATCAGCACGATCCCCACGATCCACCCGGCGCCACCGACGGTGAACCAGGACTGGAACCTCTCTCCGGGCTCGGGAAGCCCGATCGCATCGCGCTCCGCCTTCGCATGCACCAGGAACTGGGGCACCGGCCCCGTGGTGTAGCCCCACTTCTTCAGGCCGTTGAGCGCCTTCTCGGTCTTGGCGACCTGCTCCGCCATCCGGGGCTCGGTCTCCATGAACTTCAGGTGCTCTTCCATCGACATGTCCGACAGGGACGTGCCGATCTTCTTCAGCTCCGC
>ENA-OWNT01001262-OWNT01001262.1-seawater-metagenome-genome-assembly--contig:-NODE-1262-length-33762-cov-8.651982_pt1 | contig 33762 bp, 27 predicted proteins | sample MGYA00238136_ERZ651165 | MGnify/ENA primary metagenome ERZ651165 (study PRJEB26861, sample SAMN08777766) | seawater metagenome | isolation source: coastal seawater | place: USA: Florida | collected...
CTCGCCGTCGCCCAGCAGCTGACCCGGGTGGGTCACACCGTGGCGGTCTACGAGCGCGACGACAAGATCGGCGGGCTCCTGCGGTACGGCATCCCCGACTTCAAGATGGAAAAAGAGCAGGTGGACCGCCGGCTCGAGCAGATGAAGGCGGAGGGCACCCGGTTCCGCACCGGCGTGGCCGTCGGCACCGACGTGACGTGGGAGCAGCTGCGCCGCCGGTACGACGCCGTCGTGATCGCGACCGGCGCCACCGTCCCGCGTGACCTGCCGATCCCGGGCCGCGAACTCGAGGGCGTCCACTTCGCCATGGACTACCTCGTGCCGGCCAACCGCGTGGTGGCGGGGGAGACCGTGAAGAACCAGATCAACGCCGCGGGCAAGCACGTGGTGATCCTGGGCGGCGGCGACACCGGCGCGGACTGCCTCGGCACCGCGCACCGGCACCAGGCCGCGTCCGTGACCACCCTGGCCATCGGCAAGCAGCCGCCGGTCGAGCGTGCCGGCCACCAGCCGTGGCCGACCTTCCCCACCCTCTTCGAGGTCGCCAGCGCCCACGAGGAAGGCGGCGAACGCACCTATCTTGCCTCCACCGTGGAGTTCGTCGGGGAAAACGGCAAACTCACCGGCGTCAAGGTCGCGGAAACGGAATTCGTCGACGGCAAGCGCCTCCCGAAGGCCGGCACCGAGCGGATCATCCCCGCGGACCTCGTCTTCCTGTCCCTTGGCTTCACCGGCGCCGAACCGGCCGGCATCGCCGAGCAGGTCAGCGCAGACTTCGACGGCCGCGGCAACGTGGCCCGCGACGGTTACTACATGACCAACACCGAAGGCATCTTCGTCGCCGGCGACGCCGGCCGCGGACAGTCGCTCATCGTCTGGGCCATCGCCGAGGGGCGCGCCTGCGCCGCCGCGGTGGACAAGTTCCTGATGGGCAGCACCATCCTGCCGGCACCTGTGGCGCCGACCGACCGCGCGATGGCCGTTCTGTAGTCCGTCCGGTCACTGGTTGTCCGGTCATCTGGGATTCACACCCGCTTCAACTTCATCCATGCAACAGACCACTAGGGTAGGTATATGAGACGCGCTAAAATCGTGGCCACGTTCGGACCGGCAATCGCAAGCTTTGACAACACGCTTGCCGTGCTGGAAGCCGGCGTCGACGTGGCACGCATGAACATGAGCCACGGTGATTACTCCGTGCACGACAACACCTACGAAAACGTCCGCAAGGCAGCGGGACAGCTCGGCAAGGCCGTGGCCATCATGGCCGACCTGCAGGGCCCGAAGATCCGCCTCGGCCGCTTCGTTGACGGACCGCACCTCCTCGAGGTCGGTGACACGTTCACGATCACCACCGAGGACGTCCCCGGCACCAAGGACATCTGCTCCACGACGCTCAAGAGCCTCACCGAGGACGTCAACCCGGGCGATGCACTGCTGATCGACGACGGTAAGGTCGCCCTGCGCGCCATCGACGTCGACGACGTCAAGGTGGTCGCCCAGGTGATCGTCGGCGGCTGGGTCTCCAACAACAAGGGCATCAACCTGCCCGGCGTGGCCGTCAACGTGCCGGCGCTGAGCGAAAAGGACGAGGACGATCTGCGTTGGGCCATGCGCCGCGGCGTGGACATGGTTGCCCTGTCCTTCGTCCGCGACGCTTCGGACATCGTCCGCGTGCACGAGATCATGGACGAGGAAGGCCGCCGCGTACCGGTGATCGCCAAGATCGAGAAGCCGCAGGCCGTGGACCAGCTGCCCGAGATCATCGACGCCTTCGACGCCATCATGGTGGCCCGTGGCGACCTCGGCGTGGAGCTTCCGCTGGAGGAAGTGCCGATCGTCCAGAAGCGTGCCGTTGAACTGGCCCGCCGCTGGGCCAAGCCGGTCATCGTGGCCACCCAGGTCCTGGAATCCATGATCGACAACCCGCGCCCGACCCGCGCCGAGGCTTCCGACTGCGCCAACGCGGTGCTCGACGGCGCCGACGCGGTCATGCTCTCGGGCGAGACCAGCGTGGGCAAGTACCCGATCGAGACTGTCAAGGTCATGGCCCGGATCATCGAATCCACCGAGGTCCACGGCCTGGAGCGCGTCCCCCCGCTGGGCACCAAGCCCAAGACCCGCGGCGGCGCCATCACCCGTGCCGCCGTCGAGATCGCCGACCAGCTGGAAGCGAAGTACATCTGTACCTTCACCCAGTCCGGTGATTCGGCCCGCCGCCTCTCGCGGCTGCGCCCGATCCGGCCGGTGTTCGCCTTCACCCCGGTGGAGCACGTCTGGAACCAGCTCGCGCTGACCTGGGGCATCCAGCCGGTCCTGGTCCCCATGGTGGACCACACCGACGAAATGACCGCCCAGGTCGACCGCAGCCTGCTCGAGATGGACCTGGTGGAGGACGGGGACCTGGTGGTTATCGCAGCCGGTTCCCCTCCCGGAAAGGCCGGTTCCACCAACCTGCTGAAGGTGCACAAGGTGGGCGACCTCGCTGACTCTACCCGCGTCGGCGAAGTGGCCAGCAACAAGGAAAAGCTCGGACCCTGGCCGGAAAAGAAAAAGAACGCGTGGCCGTAGGGTCCGGTCCTTCTGGTTGAACGCCGGGCCGAGTATCTCCATGTCCACGGAATTCCCGATTATGGTCAATTCCGTGTTTGCGCCCATATCCGCCCCGTTGTGGAACCACATACAACGAGGTGAACTCCGAAGAGTCTTGCTGAACTTACCGGCCGCCGAGTCGGTCGATTGTTCCAGGTGCTGTTGGCCGGAGGCTTGTCCGATCTCGCAGGCGGGCTGGCGCACCGTCGTTAGTTGCACAGGAGCTTGGCGTGCGGCAGTCGAAAATAGCCAAAAAGTGAGGCAGGAAAGTTGGGCAGACGCGTGAACGTCGAAGCAGCAACTTCGTCGGAAATATCTATGGCGATGGTTCAGCGTGTGGTCCCGTGATAGCGATTTTTACGGCTGCCGCCGACATCAGCGACAACGGCTGTTGGACTGAGCTCACCAGGCGGACGCCGCCTTGACACTGAAGCGGCGCGAAATGCTCCGGGCCGCCATGGAGCCAGTTATTAGAATTCGTCAGTACCACCATCCGCGATCCAGGAGCGTCTTGTGCTTGTCTTTCCTCTTAGCCTTTGTTCCCGTTTTGGGGCTGTGGCGTCCAGGTGAAGCTCTTCCTCATACGACACGGCCAAACGTCCTCAAACGTTGATCGACTGCTGGATACAGCAGTCCCGGGAGCCTCTCTTACCCTGCGGGGACGTGCCCAAGCGGACTCGTTAGTGGAAACACTCGCTAACGCGCCAATCGAGGCCGTTTACGCTTCCACGCAGCATCGATCCCAACAAACTGCCGCACCGTTAGCCGCAGCTCGGGGGCTGCCCTTAATGGTGCGGGAGGGAATTCGTGAGGTGGAGGCCGGCGCGTTTGAGATGCGCTCGGACGAAGCATCAATTGCCGCCTATCAGGCTACCTTCACGTCGTGGGCCAGCGGCAGCCTGCATGCTTCAAATCCCGGAGGAGAAACGGGCCACGAGGCGTTCGCCCGGTTCAACAACGTCATCACTGAGGCTGCCAGCACAGGCACCCGCACGGTGGCACTCATCAGCCACGGGGCAATGCTGCGCTCCTGGGCGGGATACCACTGCCGAAACCTTGACGCACAATATGTGGACGCTCATCCTCTACCGAACACAGGCATCATCGAAGTATCCGGGAGCACTCACAGAGGCTGGACAGCAGAAAGTTGGATCGGTAAGGCCATCAACGGGCCGCTCCTCGACGGCCCCGCTGACAGCAGACCGGCGGGCGAGGCGCGAGAACGAGGCTTCTAATCCGGCATCCTGTTGCGCCGGGCCACGTTCATAGTGCCGACTGGCCGAACGAAATGATTTTTCCAGACAGGTCATCCCACTCCCGCGTCCCGGCTCCCTGACATCTGGTTGGGAGTGGGAAGGGCCGTCGATCCTTACCCCAAGAAGCGGGAATGCGTACCGTCAGGTCCCATTCTGCAGCCTTTGCAAAAGGGGAACATATCAAGCGGGAACTGCACTTATCCGGCTGAGTCCTAATCTCACCGCTCGAGCAGCCAATTTAGCTTAGCGACCTGACCGTCTTCAGGGGTGCGCTATCGAGGAGTCGAACCAGACCGTCTCCTGTCCAGGGGCGAGTTGGAAACGCGAGCAGCGAAAGACACCTCTACGGGCTGCTTAATTGGGCCGAACCGACGCAAATCCCGACACCGTCTCAGGGAACGCCTCAGCGTGATGTTCGTTGGAAAGAACTTGAATGGTTGAGGAAGTGAACGACCCCGTCTTACACGCTTATCGTCACTGGGGTGACCCTTCGGTTTCTCGCGGTAGTTGAACACATTCTCGTCCCGACGACTAGGACTTTCTCCCCAGACGTGCAGGGAACCTTGGCTGCGATAGCCCTCTACTTGCCGATCATCGGTCCTTCGGGCAGCTTCGTGCTGGTCGTTCTTCAAAGACGGACATCCTGACGCCCGACGGGCTCCCGCGTCGAGATGTGAGAACGGTCAGCCCGCGCCGCAGGCAGGACAAACGCGAAGGAACGCGGTCCCGGACGTGATCTGTCCGGAACCGCATCCTTATTAGTGCCGGCCGCCCGGTTTGCAGCGGCACCACCTCCGGAGTGTCACCCGGCGACCCCATCGTACGATTACCGGTATCAGGTTAGGTCCGATCCTAACCGGACCGGTCTTCAGGCGTATCACGCTCACATGGAAGGGCTGGCGAGAGGCCGATTCACGGCGTCAACGTCCAGGAGGGCGGTATCGAAGGGTTCGTTGGTGCCGGGTGCGTCGGCTACCCCTTTCCGACCCTCCGACGTGATCCGGCTGGGGAGGGTCGGCTAGTATGTCCAGAATCTCCTCGTAGCGCGGGAAGCCGCCGAAATTTTCCAATGGACCGCGGGCTCCGATGAGCGGTCGCGCCGGAGGGTTGGTAGCGCCACAGTGGCTTTAGTTAGCTGGTGGACGCCGGCGACCGCCCCTGAGGGGTGTCGTTTCTATTCGAACTGGCCGCAAAATTCAGCAGGTAGCCACCCCTTCGTAGTCGTTTATCAGGGTGACCTTTTCGGCCGAGGTAGAGGTCTCGTCGAAGGTGTACGTGAGCCATTCACGGGCGAGGCGGCGCGCAAGTTCAAGCCCGACGACGCGCTGGCCGAAGGTCAGGACCTGGGCGTTGTTGCTGAGCACGGAGCGTTCCACAGAAAAGCTGTCGTGCGCCGTGACCGCCCGTACGCCAGGAACCTTGTTGGCTGCGATTGCAACCCCTAGCCCGGTGCCGCAGATAAGCAAAGCACGGTCGGCCTTCCCGGCCGCAATCAATTCGGCGGCCGCTATGGCCACCGACGGATACGGCGTGTGGCTGATTGCGTCCACGCCGACGTCGAGAACTGACTCAACTAGTTCACTGAGCTCCAGATCCGCTTTCAAGGCTTCCTTGTACCCGAAGCCGGCATCGTCGGATCCGATGATCAGGCGCAGTTTGGTGTTCATGCTGTCTCCTTTGCATTTATTGGTCTACTAACGATTGAAGGGTGTGTCTTCGCTGAGATCTCGAGGTGCTCTTCATGCCCCTACGAGAGCCGCCATATCCCTGACGCTCCGGCGTTGCCGGCCATCAATCGACATCGGCTGGGACAGCTCGATCATTGGAGGTACCGGAAGACTGTCCAGCCGGGCGTGAGGACCTTGCATCCTTTGATATGCCGCGCTCCGAAGGCGGGTCGGGCCTTGGGCCCGGTCCTTCTGAAGAAGGCTTTTCCTCCACACGCGATGCAGACAAGATGGCAGCGCCGGACGTTGATGCCGACCCAGCCCAGCGAGTTGAATTCCTCTGCCTCCCATTCCTTGTCGTCAGCCACACAGTGAACGAGTTTCACGATCGTTCCTTCATTTGCAATTTGCCGGCATCACTCTTGGGGCAATTACCCGAGAAAGTCTTTGAGGGCCTTCACGAGGGCTTCGGGCTGCTCTTCGGGCACCCAGTGGCCGCATTCGTCGATGATGAGTTCGTCGACGCTTTCGGCCATCATGCGCAGAGATTTGCCGACTTCGGGACCGCGGCCCCATCCGTTGGCGCCGCCGATGGCGAGGGAGGGAACGGTGATCTTGGCGCCGCGGGCTTCGTTGTCTTTCACGTCCTGGCCGACCGTCCGGTAGTAGGCGAAGCCTGCCCGGAGAGCGCCGGGTGTGGTGTTGGTGCGGAGGTATTCCGCTACGGCCTCGGGGGTGATGCAGTCGGGGCGGTAGCCGTAGTTAGTGAAGAACCAGCCGAAGTAGTGGTGTTCCCGTCCTTCGATGAGTGCTTCGGGCAGGTCCGGTGTCTGCAGGAAAGTGTGGTGCCAGCGCCGCCCGGCCTGGCCGATGTTCTGCTGGCCGTCCCCGGGGATGGCGACGTCGATGACAGCCAGGTGGCTGGCGGCGTCCTGGTGGTCGGCGGCCAGAGAGAAGGCCACGGTGCCGCCCCAGTCGTGTCCGGCGACGGCGAAGCGTTCGATGCCCAGGTGCTCGGTGAGCAGTTCCCAGACGTCGGCTGCGATGGTCTTCTTGTCGTAACCGGACCAGGGACGGGTGGTGTCTCCGAGGCCGCGGAGGTCGGGGGCGATGATGTAGTAGTCATCCTGCAGCAGCTCAATGACTTCTCGCCAGCAGTACCAGCTTTGCGGGTAGCCGTGCAGCAACACCAACGGCTTTCCCTGGCCGGCGGTGACGTAGTGCATCTTGAGGTCCCTGAGCTGGGCATAGTGATGTTCGACGTTTGGCATGATCGATGCTCCTGATGTTTCTGTAGTAAATCTTCGCTTAGTTGGTGGCCGAGGCCGCTGTCTCAGAGATGCTCTCCGTGGCCGAGGCCCGGGCGAGGCGCTTCCTGCGGTTTGAAGCGACGATGGCCGCAAGGGCGGCGGACGCCAGCAGGACGTAGCCGAGGGTGTAGAAGCCTTGGGATACGGCTCCTCCGCCGGTGAGCAGCCCGACGAGGATGGGGCCGATGATGCCGCCGAAGTTTCCGACGCAGAGTACGAAGCTGGAAGCGAAGGCCGTCTGGTTGCGTGGCACACCTTCAAGGGCCCAGGGCCACCAAGGTCCGAAGGCGGCGTGCAGGCCGATGCAGGCGATGCTGAGGAAGACGATGTCGAGTGCCAGGTTGCCCGGGATGAAGTGCTGGCCCAGCAGTGCCAGGCCGCTGATTGCAATCGGGATGGCGACGAAGGGCGTCCTTCGGCCGTCGTGCTTGTCCGACTGCTGTGAAGCGACGTACATGCCGACGGCGGCGAATACGAACGGAATGGTAGTCAACCAGCCGACGGCCTGGATGCCGGACTTGGATGCCTCCGTTAGAACGGTAGGCAGCCACTGGTTGAAGCCGTAGAGGCCCGTCAGCCAGAGCAGGTATGTGATGCTAATCAGCCAGATACGCGGGTTCAGGTAAACATCACGCCAGGCACCGCCTTGTTCCTTTTCACCTGAAGCACGGTTTTCAAGGATGAAATCGCGCTCCGCCTTGGTGAGACGTGTGTCCTTGGTCGGGTCGTCCTTGAGGGCGAACATGACAACCAACGCGATAAGTACGGGGGGCAGGCCCTGAACTATGAACATTGCCCGGTAGTCCCAGTTGCTGATCAGCCAGGCTCCCATTGGCGCCATGATGATAGCGGAAATCGGAATTGCCAGAAGGGACAGACCGGACGCGCGGCCGCGTTCCCAGGACGGGAACCATTTGACCAGGAAGATGGTGATGGCAGGGAAGACGAGGCCCTCGCCGAGGCCCAGGACGACGCGGACGATGATGAGTTGGGTGAAGTCGTGCGTCAGGCCGGTCGCGGCGGAGGCAAGACCGAATACCATCAATGCAATCACCATGGAGCGCTTGGCTCCGAGCCGGCTGACGGCCAGGCCGGCGAAGGCCAGGCTGACGACGTAGCCCCAGAAGAAGGCCGAGAGCAGGACCCCCATCTGGGAGGCGTCCAGGCCTAGTTCCTTGGACATTGCGGGGGCCGCGATGGACATGTTGGTTCGGTCGATATAGGCAACGAGGTATGAAACCATCAACAGTCCGCCGACGCGCCACCAGCGGGCGTTCGGCACGTGGGCTGATTGGAAACCTGGCGTTGCGGGGTTCGTACTAGACATCTTTGTCCTCGGTTCTTAGATGAATGCTGGGTGACTTGTGGGACTTTGTCGAGAGGCGGTTTCCCACCTGCTGTGTGGGCCTGGCGGATCAGCCCGCAAAGGCCCGGATAACGGCCGAGTCGTCGAGCCGCCCAAGACCTGCCGCGGAAACTTCCCGGAACGTCGAGTTGGCGGCTTCCAGGAGCGGGATGTGCGCGCCGACGCGTGCCGCAGCATCCTTTACGAGTGTCGAGTCTTTGACGAAGATGTCGACTGCGCTGAGCACGGGAGGTTCGTCGGTGCTGAGCATGCGGGGTCCGCGGTCGTTCAGCATAAATGATGCTGCTGCTCCCGCGCCTACCGTTTCCAGCACGGCTTGCGGGTCCAGACCGAGCTGTTTGGCGAAATTCAGGGCTTCCCCCGCGACGGCCAGATGGACCGAGCACAGGAGTTGGTTGACGAGTTTGACCGCCTGGCCATCGCCTACCCGATTGCCGCTGCGGGCGATGTTGGTTCCCAGATGCTGGAGGACTGGCCTGACTTTTTCGATGTCTTCATCGGCGCCGGAGGTGAGGATGGTGAGCTCGCCGGTGATGGCGCGCACGACACCGCCGGTGACGGGAGCATCAACGACGTTTACGGTCAGTTTGTTCAGTCGTTCGGCGACGGAGGTGACGGATTCGATGCCGACCGAGCTCATGATTACCGCGGTCGCACCGATCTTTAGTCCCTCGGCTGCGCCGTCAGGTCCAAAGACGGCCTGTTCGAGCTGGTCGGGGGTGGCCACCATGATGATGACGGTTTCTGATGCCGCCGCTGCCTTCGCAGCGGACTCCGCTGACGATGCCCCGAGCTGGACCAGTTCGTTGACCCGATTCGTGGCGAGGTCGAATACTGTGACGTTGCAGTGCGGGATCAGCCGCTTTGCCATGGGCAGCCCGATGGCGCCGACGCCGATGAAGGATACGTTCATTTGGTGCCTTCCTTTGGGTCTTACTGGAGTGTGAGGATGGGGTGCCGGACCGGCGCGCCTGCGGAGACGGCGAGGCTTTCCAGGACAAGCGTGACGGACGTAGCGCCGGGGTCCTGGTGGCCAAGGGTGCGGTCTCCGAGTCGACTGGCCCGACCGATGCGAGCCACCAGGCCTTTGGTGCCTTCCGCGCCGGCTGCCGCTGCTTCGGCTGCGGCGTGCAGGACGGTGGCGGACGTGGCGCCGGTTTCCTTGGCAGCCGCGGCGGCGGCGTCTGCGGCCGGGACGATGGCGTCAACCATGGTCTTGTCGCCGACTGCGGCTTTCCCGCGGCGCTGAATGGCGTTGGCGGCAGCAGCAATGGCTGCCGCGGTGCGTTCAGCGCTGCTTTTCTCCGGGTCGAAGCTGCGGACCGCGGTGCCGGAGGAGAGGAATGCGGAGCCGAAGAGGGGCCCCATGGCGCCGCCGACGGCGTTCAGTACGGTGTTTCCAACCAGTTCCAACAGGTCTGCAGGATCATCCGCGCCGGAGGTTGAGAGCTCCTTTTCGACGGCGGCGAAGCTGCGCGCCATTGAGGTGCCGTGGTCTCCGTCGCCAAGGGCCGCGTCCAGGTCGCAGAGCTGTTCGCGGGCGCTCTGAACCTTCCGGCTGGCGAGGATCAAGGCTTCTTTGAGGTCCCAGGACATGGGTTTCTCCTATGATTGTGGCTTGGTTTGGGTGAAGTGGGGGGTGTGAGCAGGCTCGGTGAGCAGTTCACGGGTTCTGTCATTTAGTTTCATGAGTGTGATTGAGAAGCCGTGCATGCCAAGGGCCGTGAAGTACTCGCCGACAAAGTTGACGTCGAGGGCAACTCCGCGTTCGCGCAGCAGGAGGGCAACACGGCGGTAGACGATGTACAGCTCGAGCATCGGAGTGCCGCCAAGGCCGTTGATGACGACGGCGGCGCGGTCGCCTTCGTCAAGCTGCAATTCCTGGTTGATTTCATCAACCAGGCGGGTGACGATCTCATCGACTTCGACAAGTGGCTCGGTGGAACGCCCCCGTTCTCCGTGGTGTCCGACGCCAATCTCCATCTCGCCTTCGGCGATGCTGAAAGTCGGCTTCGTGCTGCCCGGAAGAGTACATCCGTCGAGGGAGACGCCCATCGTGCGGGTCACGGCGTTGACGTCCTTGGCGAGCGTCTGCAGCTCGGACAGTGATGCGCCCTGGCGTGCGGCGGCCCCCACCGTCTTCCAGATCAGGAACTGGCCGCTGACTCCGCGCCGCTGGTCGGGACGTACGTTGCTGCCGGCCCCCAGGTCGTCGGTGGCGACTGCCATTTCGACGTCTATGCCTTCTTCCCGGGCCATGTCGGCAGCCATTTCGAAGTTCATAACGTCGCCGGAATAGTTGCCCAAGAGGAGCAGGACTCCCTTACCGGTGTTGACCGTACGAATCGCTTCGAGGACGCTCCCGACAGGCGGAGAGGCGAAGACGTCGCCGCACACGACGGCGTCGAACATGCCGTCGCCGAGGTAACCGATGAAGGCTGGCTTGTGTCCGGATCCCCCGCCCGTGACGACAGCCACCCGTCCCGTTGCCGGAACGGGGGCCGTGATGACCCGGCTCGTGCCTCGTCGTTCCAGTTGGGGGTGGGCCAGCAGGAACCCTTCGAGCATTTCGGTCACTGCGTCATCGGGGTTGTTGAGGAATCTGCTCATTTCGCTGCCTTTGCTGGGGATCGGAAAACATGGTCCAGTCGGAGGAGTGCGTCCGCGACTTCCTCTTCCTTCGTTGTGAAAGGGCTGTCGTGCGTTTCCAGTTCCAGGACGTAGCTTCCGGCGTAGCCGGCCGCCTGAGAGGACGCGTAGAACGCCCCGAAATCCACGTCGCCGGATCCAAGGACCTTGCGGATGTTCCCCGGTTCGGCATCGCGTAAGTGGACATGCACGACCCGAGGGGCGAATTCTTCGTAGGCAGAGGCCGGCTCTTCTCCGGCGGCACGGACATGCGATACGTCGTAGACAAGGCCAACCTCTGGGTCCAGAAGGGGAATCAGATCCCGGACCCGGTCCAGCGTATTCACGAGGCGGTAGTAATGGGGGGCCTCCACGGCAACGCGCACGCCGTAACGGGCAGCGCTGGCTGTGGCAGCGTTAATGCCGGACGCGACTGATTCGAGTTGTGCGCGGTAGGGAACGTCGTCCCGTTCCGGCGCACCGCACGGCAGGAGGAGCAGCGGGGACGAAGTCTCGGCGCAAAACACAGCCAGTGACTCAATCCGGTCAAGGATTTCAAGCGGCGAACTGCCGTCGTTGAACGACCCCGGGTCGGCGTTTACGCTCAGGACGTCCAAGCCCGACGCTACGACAAGACGGCTGGCTTCGCGCAAATCCTCGGTCGTCCCAAAAAGAGGAACGTGCTCGCAAAGACCGTTTAAGGCCCCCAGATCGATGGCTCCGAATCCCTGCTGTCGCGTCCGCTCCAGAGCGCCCTGGAGATCTTCGTTGCGGAAACAGATTGTGGAACACGCTAAGGCCGGACTTCCCTTCGACCGGGAGTCTGCTCGTACGTCCATTACTTCACTCCCTTGTGTGTTTTGCCGATCAATGCCGTTCCATGCCACGGCCAGAGACTGCGAGTGCCTGCTCCCGGACGATAACCTCCGGGGCTGCACGACGCTCTTACCGCCCCCGCTTCTGTGACAGCGACCGACGGGATGTTGCCTGAATCACAATACTTTGTAGGACAAATATTTGTCAAACATTCATGAGCCGCGCGCAGAAGGGCCGGGGGCGCGCTCCGGCCGCCAATTGGATGGCCCGGGAGGGGTAGTAGCGCATCCGGCGGAAGCTCAGGCGAAACGCGCTATGAGGTGAGTCCATCAGCCCTAATGGGACAAGCGGCCCTGAAGTCGGGAAGAAGGTTCGTCTTGAGAGGTGGGCAGGAGCGCACCTAATGCGGCGCCGGGACCTCCGGCAGAAGGACGGCGGTGAGATACCCGGACGCCCCCTTCGTAAGCGCGAGACTGGCCGGAGAGTCCGCCGTCATCCGCCTGCCTCGGACGCACAGTTGCCTTTGACCCGGCTGGCCCAGGGGACTCGAGCCCGCTCTTCCAGGGGATCAAAGGGCGGCTTAGACGCCCCGTGCGATCGCGCCCCGGAGGGGTCAAAGTCCTTTCGGGTTACGTCTGCGGTGAACCCAGCTATGATAAATGTCAGCAATTATTTAAGGACTAAGGGGCCCCATGTCCATGATTTCCGCCTTTGATAAGCGAACCCTGAGGGAACGCTGCACGCAACATGTGCGCGACCAGATCATTTCCGGTGCAATCAAGCCTGGTGAGCACCTAAGGGAGATGCACCTGAGCGAGGAAATGGGAGTCAGTCGCGGTACTCTCCGTGAGGCACTTCGGCCCCTGGAACTTGAGGGGCTCATCGTTGATGACGGAAAACGCCACATGCGGGTCCGTGAGCTGACCTCCCAGGAAATTCTCGACGTTTTCGAAGTCCGCTCCACGTTGGAGACGCTTGCAGCCAGGAAGATCGTGGCAAGCGATCAGCGTGACGAGATGACGGCCGCTCTTCGGCAATGCCTTGAACCCCTGCGCGAGCCAGGTTTGGAGTTCGCACAGCAGTTGGATCTGGACCTTAGGTTCCATGAAAAGCTGTGCTCCTTGGCCGGAAACCCGACGTTGCTTGCGTCCTGGAGAAACCTGATCGGTCAGATCGAAATGATGATCATAGCCGCCGGCCCGGGCAAGGCCAGCGGACGCATGCGCTTTGACGAACATGTGCAGATCATTGAGGCCATTGAATCCGGCGTGGAGGATCAGGCGGTAGCGGCACTGCGCGAGCACATGAATGATTTCTGCTCCCGCTACGTTGGCGATTTGGTCGAAAGCGAACTTCGGGACGCGGTATAACAAGGGCAACCAACGCCAGCGGACGCCTTTAGCCGGTGGACGAGCCTGGATGGCATATGCGTGGAATAAGTTCATGCGCACTCTTCGGCTCCGTGCAAGAAAATGGACTTAGACCTTCACGGGAGGTTCTCCGGCAACTCACTGTGAAGCGGACACCTGACCGGGTTGCCGGCTTCGAATTGATGGACATCGCTCGCAACTAGGCGCGGCTTGGAATGCTGCGACAGCCCCTTTAGCTTCGCAAGGTTCGGCAACTCACGTCATGTCGTGTGCGCCGTGTCCCGTCCATCGTCGTGCACGGTTGTTCTAATCCTGCCGGGCGGCCGGCGGGAGCCAGTTACAGACGCAAGGTCGGGTTGCGGGCCTAGCAGTGTCGGGAGGCCGGCGTGTGCTCGACGCGATGATATTCAAGCGGGGGAGCAGTCCCCAGCGTGTCGCCGACGGGCGCGGGCCATGGAGAGCGCAGTAACGCCTGCGGAAGTGGACGCCGGTTGGGACGCGGGAAAATTCCAGGCCAAGCCGCCAAGGATGGGGCGAGTGGTGCGGTGCAGCGGGTCCGGAGCATCGGTCCGCGAATGCCAGCATGCTGCCGTTGCCCGGACAAGGGTTCTGCCAGTCCTCCGCCCGGCCGCGTATGGACGGGGAGCGCCGGTGAGTGTCGTCACCACACCGGGGTCAGGACGGTGACCATCCCCAACTGCTCCCACGCTTGGTGGAAGTCCCGTCCGGCGGCCCGGCAAACGTGCTCCTTGGTGCCGCTCTGAGGTCTTCTGACCCGCGCTCCTGTTCCCATCGCCGACCGGGGGGCAGGAAGTGCGTGATACGGGCGGGTGTCCTGCGCCGCTCCGCTATCTGCGTTGGCTGCTCCCAGGGGCGCGATGATCCGTCGCGCCCCTGGGAGTTGCCTAGACAGCGTTGGTGGCGAGGGCTGCGGTCCCTTCGTCTGCTTCAAGCGTCTCATGGTGCTGTTCCTGATCTTCTGGGAGCTTGCAGAAATGCACAAGCAGCGCCGAGAACAGGTAGAGGCCGGAGAATACGAGGACCAGGTTGGCTGGGCCGATCGGTACCAGAAGGAGGCCGACCAGGGCTGGCCCGACGAAGGCTGATGCGCCAGCGCCGAGGTTTAGCAGCGCCATGGCCCCGCCCTTGTTCTCCGGTGCCATGGAGGGAACCAGCGCTGAGATGGGGACCCACCCTGCGAGGCTCATGCCGTAGAGGATACCGTCGACCAGGGCTGCCCAGTAGTAGTCCTTGCCCAGCATGACGGGGACGAAGTAGAGCAGTGGGAAGGTAATGGCGCAGCCGATTGATCCAAACCAGAAGACTGTGTTCCGCCATCCGAGTTTGTCCGAGACGATTCCGGAGAGCAGGTTGAAGAGGATGCAGCTCCCGAACATGATGGCAACCAGTTGGAGCCAAGCGCCCTCACCGAAACCGATTTGATCGGCGAAGATGGTCGGGAAAAAGACGAAGAGGCCAAATTGAGGGGTGCTGTTGATCATGCGGGCGAGGGCTCCAAGGCCGACTTTTGGGCGCTGCCATGCCAGGGAGACGCTGGAGAGAAGGCTCTTGAGCGGTTTGACTTCTTCCGGCGCCAGAGACTTGGAGCCGGTCCTTTCGCGGACGCCGAGGATGGCAATAATGCCGCCGGCGGCGAGGATTGCCAGGGACAGCCACAGGGTTCCCAAATGTCCCAGGACCGGGGTGCTGAAGCTGGCGACCAAGGCCCCCAGGGTGGGCAGGCCGCCGGTGAATGCGAAGTAGTACCAACCTACGGCGGCGCCGAGACGCGCCCGGGGGGCCGCTGCCGTAACCCAGACCAGGAAGGAGTAGGCGAACAGCGGGTAGCCGAAGCCGCGGATGCCGTAGGTGATCAGCATGAGCTCGTAGCTTGCGCTGCTGACGGCTACAGCAAGGAAAGCTACATCGAAGAGGAGCCAGATGGCAAGGCCGATGACCATCACCCGGCGGGGGCCCCAGAGCTGGGAGAGCGCCCCGGAGAGCCAGGACGCGAACATCACGGCGATCCCGTAGACGGTAATGATGTTCGCGGCTCCGGTTTCATTCCCTGCGCCGTTGTCGACCAGGAACGGGGCAATGAAGCCAGCTTCAACGCCGTCACCGATCATGAACAGCAGCAGGCCCAGATATCCGAGCAGGAGGGCTTTGGGCAGTCCGAGGCGAGACAGGAAGGTTTTACCGCTCGGGGCGGGGGAGGTGCGTGCAAGAGTGCTCATAGCGTGTTCTCCTTCGTTTTCATCGGGCGGTGGCGGGTGTCTTGACGACGACGTCGCCATAGATCCGGGTTTGCTCGAACGCATGGGCGGCGTTGAGGACGGTCGCGTCCTGCCAGTGTCGGCCGGTAAGCATCAGTCCAACGGGCATGTCCTTGGACTTGCCGCAGGGCAGTGACAGGGACGGGTGGCCGGTCACGCAGGCAGGGCTGGTGTTGTTGACCATGTTCAGGAGGTAGTCGAAACGTTCTTCAGTGGAGACATCGTCGCCGGGCAGCGGTGTTGCTGTCATGGGCGTCGAGGGCATGAGGAGGAGGTCATAGGCTTCGAAGGCTCGTGAATAGGCTGCTGTGAGCTGCGGGGCGAGGTTCTGCGCCTTGGCGTAGTAGCTGCCATGAAATTTGTCCGTGAGGTACTCCCCGAGTATGGCCAGCTCTTTCATCATGTCGGACATGTCGGTGGAGTGCTTGGCCCGTGCAGTTCCGAGTGCTTCCATGAGCAGCCGGGGGTAGCGTCCCTTCCAACCGCTGCCGGCAAGGTTGCCGCGCAGCATCGTGGTGTTTGCGCCCTCCATCTGGATGGCTGTATTGATGTGCATACCGATCCGATGCATCGGTATGGAAACGCGGCCTACTGAAGCGCCCAGCTGCTGGAATTCCAGCGCGGCGCCTTCGACGATTGCATCGACGGCGGGATCCGATACATCCCAGGCGAAGCTCTCTTCAACGATGCCAATCCGCAAGCCCGAAAGGTCGTCGGTAAAGATGCCGTTGAGCCGGGGTCGGGAAACGGCCTCCCAGCCGACTTTCTGGCGAGGATCCTCTTCATCTTCACCCGCAACAGCATCCAGGAAGCGGGCGAGATCTTCTACGGTGGCCGCCAGAGCGCCGACGTGGTCGACCGTGTTCTCAATGGGAGCCACTCCGGTAGCCGGGACCAGGCCATAGCTGGGCTTCATCCCGTAGACGCCGCAGAACGACGCCGGGATGCGAATGGAACCTGACTGGTCGCCGCCGCTGGCGATGTCGACTTGTCCGGAGGCTACGAGGGCTCCGGCGCCGCTGGAGGACCCGCCGGCGGAACGGGTTGTGTCGTGCGGGTTGAGGATGGCTCCAGTGTCGGTGGTGAAGCTGCTGCCGGAGAAGGACAGGTACTCGCACGCCGATTTCCCGGTGACTGTTCCCCCGGCAGCAAGGACGCGGCTGACGATCGTGGCGTCTTCATCCGGGATGAAGCCGGCCAGCATGTCGGTGCCCACGCGCATGGGCAGTCCGGCCACCTGCACATTATCCTTGATCGCGACGGACTTGCCATCCAGAATGCCGGTCCCGGTTGGTTCGACGGAGGCCTTCCATACCCAGCCCCGGTGCGGATTCTCCTCCTGCTGCGGCGCGTAGCCCTGGTCACGGTCGCTGACGTCAGTTGGGCGTGAGTCGTCCAGCTCGTCGATCACGCGGTGAGCCTCAAGGGTCCGGGAGATGATCGTCGCCATGGACCCGAGCCACTCGTCGCTGACGCCGTGTAGATAGGTGCGATCAGCGATAATCCTTAGTTCCTGAACGGTAGGGTCTTCGATGGGCACGCAAACTCCTTATTCGATGGGTGAAATCACTAGAGTGCTTCCAAATGGAAGGATATGGGTATCGTGTTTCCTGGATGTTTCCGTCTGATTCCTACGGGATCTCGGGGTGAAGGACCTTGAACCGCAGTCCTTCAGCGACTGCCAGATACTGCCCGCTGCCTGATGGCCAGGCGTCTGCGGTATCCGTCATGGCGGAAAAACCGACGACGTCAAGGGACGCTCGCTGGTCGCAGCGGGCAAGCAGGCGTACACCCTCATAGCAGCGCTCGGCCCAGGCGTTCAGCGCAGGTGCCGTTCCTCCGGTGGCATGGCGGTAGCGGTCATTGAGTTCACGTCGTCTGGGGCAGGGGAGTGTCTCGAAAGACTGCATACTTGTGTAGAGATTCCCCGAATCGTCGCCTCCGATGGCGAACAGTGCATTCTCCTCAAGACATCCGCCGGCTACTCGGACGATCTTCCGGTCCAGGCCTCGATGGCGCAAGCCGGTCAGAACCGATACAAGATCACGGCCTGCCATGTTGAGAACGACGGTGTCGGCCCCTGCGGCCAATATCCGGTCAATTGTCCCTGCGAGGGCTGCTGGCGTCGGGTCTTCGGGAATGAGCAGGTCTTCAGCCACGCCGGCGCCGGAACTCTGCACTGCGGCTCTCTGGACGATGCGTGCCGCTCGTGGCCAGACGTAGTCGGTGCCCACAATGGCCACGCGTTGTAAGTCATGGTCGCGGATGAGGCGTCGCAGACCCGATGCGGATTTCACGGGAGTCTCCCCGGGGCAGAAGATACCGTCGCTGCGGTGGGTGGCTTCGAAGCCGGAGGCGAAGACGTACGGAATGCTGCCGCCGATAGCGGCCTCAATGTGCTGCAGGGTGCGGCTGGTGTGGAGCCCCACAAAAGCCTCCACGCCGGCTGATATTGCGAGATGGGCAATCTCGGCAGCGACGGTTTCGGCGCCCATACCGGAGTCGACCACAACGAGCTCGAGGCGGCGGTCGCGGCCCTGTGGGGCGTTGACCTCGGATGCGGCCAGGATGGCGGCTTCCATTGCGGAGGGGCCGTTCATCCCCAGTAGTCCAGAAAGTGGAATGGCAAGACCGATCCGGAGCGTGGATGGCTTTCCTGGCCGCAGGGTGGCCTCGAGCGGGTCGAGGATTGAGACGGTCCGCATCAGGTGATATCTCGGGCCGGGGTAGAGCTGCTGGCTGGGGGTCCAGCCGTGTTTGAGGGATTGTGCCAGGCTGCTCGTGTGCGTCGTTCCACCCCGGATTCGGTCAGCGCCGGGCGGTCCCAGGTTGGGTGGCGCGGTGCGGATAGGACCGGGCGCCCGCGCCCGGCATGCCCCTCGTTCTTCAGCATCGCGTTCTCCTAATTGCGCTATCCTCAGGCTCAGCTGTTCCGAGCGAATTTAGGCGAGATAAAATCACGACTGTTTCATGGTCAGTGGCCTAAGAGTACAGTGGAATTATTTCCAAATGAAAGGGGTTTTGGTGACCGATGTGAGTGCAGGGCCCGAAACGGCAACGGCGTCGCGCATCGCAGGGATCATTACCCAGGGGCGCCGGGTAGCACTGGCGGCCACCGATGCCCTGGGTGAAGTGGGTCTTCGCGAGGAGACGTGGCGCATTCTTCACACTCTGTCTGTCGGCACTGGACTGCCGATGTCCGACCTTGCAGGCAATCTCGCATTGCCTGCCGCCACGGCCACTCGATGCGTGGATGAACTGGTTGGCTCCGCACTGGTGTACCGAACGGCATCTCCGGAAGATGCCCGTCAAGTCATTGCGTGCCTTTCTCGGCTGGGCGCTGAAAAGCTCGAGCGGGCGAACGCCGTCCTGGACGCACGAGGCATACTCAGATCGGAGTAGGCACGGACTAGCGTGTTTTTGGTCCTGGTCATGGACGCTTGTCATGCTGTTCCGAGGTGCGCCTCCCGGAGGGGCCAGAAGGTGAGCCTTGTCGACCGCATGCGACGGTTGCGCGGTCGCAGTCCATCCCGTCACTCTTCCATGTCCGGAAACAGCGTCCGCTCATAATTGGGTATGGGCTCCGGCGTTGCCTGCAGTTCATCGGGCTTGGCGGCTGTACGTCCAGCGATAACCAGGCTCGAAGGATTGCGTCTCCGCATCATTGTCGACCACACCTCCCTGGGATCTTTCTGCTCTTCCAGCGAGGGAGTTAGGCTGCCCAAACTGTGAGCCTCATCACCATTTATACTACTTTGTCGGACAAATAAATGTCAACAATTATTCTTTATCGTCTACGCGGTCTTGAGCGGACTTGGCCCAGGCCACCCTCTTACATCCTGCAGTCGGCCCCTGCAACGACCGAATGTACTTGTTGCGACGTCGGCGAAGTGGATTCGGGCCTACGCTCCGCCACCTCCTTCATGCGCCCGCCCCCCCGCCTGTTCCCAATTGACATGCGCCAGCATTCGCAGCTCGGGGACTGGTGGGAATATCGGTGCATCCGGCGCGAAGCGCCGGATGGGGGCAAATATGGGTTTCGCCGTAGTACTCGCCGAAAAACGGGCGGCTATGGCCGACCGGCGGCAATCCGGCCGTCGAGCGGATTCCACGCCTGAACGACCGTTATCAACGGTGGACATATTCGCAGAAAATGCGGACAACCTCTTTACTGGCACCCCTGCGTATCAAAGTCGTGCGTGTTCCTGGATCAAACCCCGACCTCTGAGTCGACAAGTGAGACCAAATTCGGACGTTAGAGGAACCCCGAAAGGCATGTGCGATTGGCCGCTGCGGGCTCCGTGAGGCTGCTTGAACCGCGAGGAAATCACGGCCGTGATCGCGGCGAGAATGGCAGGGGTTACGAGGACGACCGTTGCCATTTTCCGACGGGTAGCTATCGCACCAACCAGGCAGGCGGGTTGGCGGCCCTTACTCCTGGTGGGATCTTTCGAACCGTGCTTTCGTTGACCCATACAGCTTGATTTGGGGAGTCGTATGGAACGGCATCGAGATTCCAAGAATGTTAGCCAAGTCCTTGCTGTCTCACTCGCGATAATTGCTTCCTTGGTGCTCTTACTGGTTCCCATGTATACCCAGGCAAGGATGACGTCTGGTGGGGTAGAGCAGGTAAATCATCCGACCTTGCTTGAGGTAAACGGCCCGTCGATCTTGGTGCCGTTGCTCATCCCCGTGGTCCTGACTGCGCTACCGCTCCTGATACACGGACGTGCGCGGATTTCAGTGTCGGTCTTGACCACGGCAGTTCTTGCTGGCTTCGTATTTATGGGCTCTGCAAGCATCGGCTGGTTCTACGTCCCAGCCTTGGCCGCCGCCTTAGCCGCCGTCATTGCCAATTTGTTCATGGTTCGCTCCGCAGGTTGACGTAGCGGGACCATGTGTCGCCGGCGGCGTCGGCGTGGAGGAATGCGACTTGGTGGCTGTAGCCGAGTGCGTCAGCGACCAGCGGCGGTGGTGTGACGGCGAGGTGTTCGTCCAGGGCTGTGTTTAGTGCGCCTCGCAGGTCTATTCCGAGGCTGCGGAGTCTGGCGACAAAGGCGTTCGGGTGGAGATGTTGGCCCGCTCTGGTGCTTGGGAAGAGCCAGGGGCTTTCTGTGCCGGCGCCTGTCCTGAGGTTGGGTCGATTCCGGAGGTGTTGCCTCAGCAGTTCTGCTAACGGTTCGGGGATGCCCACCGGGTGCTTGCCAAATGAAATTACGATGCCGCCGTCGTCGTTGACGCCGATGGCCTCGGTTCTGAGTGCGGCGATGCGGACGAGGGGTTGGGCGTAGAGGAGCAGCAGTATTCCGGCGATTCTGTAGGGCAGGGACTCGCTGGTGCCTGTGATCAGTTCCTTCAGCCAGGCCAGGCGTTGGTCCTGGGTGATGGCCGGGCGGCTTTTCGAGGTGGAGTGGCTGATTTCGATGCGCATGTTCGTGCCCGTCTTCTTAGCGAAGACGAAGAAGGTCCGGATGGCTTTCCTGGTGGTCGGTCCTGTCGTGAACCAGGTGTCCACGTCCTGCTGGGTGCAGGTTGTGGCCGTGCGGCCATGGGTCTGCCAGAGCCAATCGAGGAACTTGATGGTTTCGGTGATCTCCTGTTTGGCGGAGTGCACCGAATGCTGAGCCGGTTTGTCCGGCGTTGCCATGGTGCGGATGCGTCGGAGGTGGTGCCATTTGGCGAAGTGCTCGACGGGTTTGGCAACTTCGGCGGGCAGGGGTCGGAGCTTGTTATCGATCCAGGCTTCGAAGCGGGTCAGGTAGGGGTCCTGATAGGGGAGGAGCCCGTGATGGACGAGAAGGGCCCGGAGATGGTCGGCCGCCCGTCCCACCGTTTCGCGGTGACTGTCGATGCCGGCGTGGGTCAGGGGAGTCTGGCCGCTCGAGATGGAAGTCAGGAGCGACTGGACCTTGGCAGAGCGTTTCCAGGTGATGATGCTTTCCGGTCGGTCGGCTTGGCAGAGGACATCGATAAGGCGGTTGGCTGTGGCCGGATTGGCCGGATTCGTGAGCAGGAGGGCGGTGAGGTCGTCCCGGAGTGCGCAGCGGGCGCAGATGCCGCGGCGATAGAACTCACCTTCGTTGCTGCAGCGGGTGCAGTGGAAGTTGTGGAGGATGCCGGCGCATGGTGCGCACCGGGGTCCTCCCTGCTCTCCGGGTGGGCCGGGGAGCAGTCTGTGCTGTTTGCAGTCGGGGCAGGTGCCGTGGGTGCGGGTCGCCACGGTGAAGCAGGGACCGCAGATCTTGCCTTCGGGCCAGGTTGCCCTGGTCCTGCCGGCGTTGCGGCCGCAGCGGGCGCACCGAGCGGAACCGGATGTGCGGGGCCGGCCGCGGACGGTGTTGCGCGGTGTGAGTCCTGCCGGGACCTCAGCGGTCATCGTCGATGATGCGGGCGCGGCGGGGGCGGGCGGTGCGGTTGAGGTCGACGACGTTGGGGGAACTGGTGGTTCCGGTCTTGCGTGCCCGGACGTCGGCGGCGGTGACGGTGATGAGGTCTTCGGGGCCGCAGGAGAAGATGTCGCAGATCGCGGCGATGACCTGCAGTGCGACGCGTTCGGGTTTCTGGTTGACGATGCGGTAGACCTGCGGTCGTGACAGGGTGATGCCGCGCTCGGCGAGCAGCGGGATGAGGTCGGTGGTGTTGTGGAGGCCCCGGGCTGCCATCAGCTCGGAGAGCCGCCACGTGTATTCGACCTTGCGCTTCATCGCCGGCCTCCCGATTGCTTGCCCAGGGCCTGGTCTATCGTGCGGTCCAGGGCGGCGCGCAGTGTGGTGTTTCGGAAGTCGTCGCTGACGAATTGGTAGATGCCGGTGGTTGAGGCGTATTCGTGGCCCATTTGGTGTTGCACGAATCTAGGATCCCATCCTGCTTCCAGCAGGTGGGTGGCATAGGAGCGCCGCAGAGAGTGCAGGTCCAGCCCGTCCGAAGGTATCCCCAGCTCGTCGAGGTAACGACGGAGGCGCCTCAGGAGAGTGGATTCGACGATGAGTCCGCCGCGTTCGCTGGGGAAGAGGTCGAGCGTGTGGAGTGTGCCGCGGCCGTTGGCGAGCCAGTCCTCAAGGACGCCCGCCGTCCAGTTGAAAACCGTCAGGACGCTGCGGGGCTTGGGCGGTGATGCTCTGCGGGATTTGCCGAATCGAACCTTGCAGACACCAAATTTCCCGAATTTGCGGGCGTGCGGATTGGTTGCGAAGTCGACGGTCTGGAGGTGCCGCAGCTCGTTGAACCGGAGCCCGTAGGAATAGGCCACCTTGAGCATCACTGCGTCACGGTAGGCTGCCTGCCAGCCCTTCTTGCCGGAGGCTTCAATAAGTTCGACTTCGTCGTCGGCGTGATCGAAGAGCTTCTGGAGCTCCTCCTTGGTGAAGGGACGTTTGGAGGGCTGGCCTTCGAATTCCTGCACATGTGTGGAGGTGTTCCACTCGTAGAAGACCTGCGCCGGATGCGTGCCGAAGCGCTGTTCGCAGACCCGGTCCCAGCCGTAGTCGGGGTTGGCGACGTAAGAGGTGAAGTGGCGCAGTGCGGACTGGTGGGCGCGCAGTGTCGAGTGGCCCAGGTGACGGACCGAGCGCAGGTCACCGAAATACTCTTCGACATGTGCCGAGGTCCAATGCCACGGAAATTCATTCACATGGTCGACGAACCTACGAACGTATCGGATGCGCTGGTCAATGGTGTCGAACTTCAGGTTCCGGGACAGCTGCTGGTTGCGCCAGCCCGAGAGCATGTCCTCAAGCGTCTGCTCCTCTGGATGCAGCAGCTGAACGGTGCCTAACTGCAGCACACGCCCGGACCCATCGACCGCCATTACGCCCCTAAATTCGCATTCAAAATCTGAATCAATGATTCATTAAATGCATCACCTCAACAAACCTGCAGGTCAGGGGCTTTTTTTCTGTCGCTCAGCGCGTTGACGCGGATCAGGAGCCTGGCTGCTCGCATGGATTCGATCTCAGAGAAAACTCGGGAATGTCGCGCCACCATGGCTCATCAGGCGCCTGGTGCGGAACGCCGCGGGAGAGGGCCTGATTGATTCATCAGATGAGATACGCAGAGTACTACTTGACATAATGTTGATTATCGGCAATACGTAATCAGCCGGAAGGGGCTGATTATCCGCCGGCTGCGTGGATGTGGCGCCGCCATTTTTGGACAGACAATCTGTCGCCCGACGCCGACGTCACAGCCGCCGCACTAGTCGTCCGATGCCGACAAACTCCTAGGCTCGCCAGGCGCAAGTTCAACTTCGTATCCGTGGTGTGCAGATGCGTCGTAATGAGGCGGATGGAAAATCCGACACCGAATTCCGTCGGAATCCGGAACCGGATCGATCAGGCCAGGCCGGGGAAAGTTACCGGAGCAGGTTGACATAACTAAGCTGCCAGGACGTGGCAAACCGTCATGACGCAGACGGCCGCTGTTGGTGTCCGCTCGGCCACGATTGATCCTGTCCCGCCGAAGTGACGCTTTCACCCGGTGACTCCGTTGGCCGCCTAAACAGCCCAGTCGGCGTCGTCGTAGGGGCGGCCGCGGAAATGAGCGCGGAGGTACTCCCCCACAACGGCAGCCCCCAGGTCCCCGGTCTCGGGCGCGACGACCCGGCCGTCGATTCGGCGGACCATCCGTTGGACGAACCGCTCGAGCCCTGGGTCATCGCCGAGCCGGAAGAACGTGGCTTGCGTGCCGGCACGCCCAAGGCGGTCGAGCTCGGCGACCGTGACGCGGATGGTCTCGGCGTCGGGAGGCCAGGAGAACCAGGACTCGCCGTCGGCCAGCAAGTGCGCGGTGGGCTCGCCGTCGGTCACTACGAGGAGGGCGGGCTGCATCGACGGGTGCTGGCGGAAGAAGCGGCCCGCCAGCAGCAGGCCGTGATGCAGATTGGTTCCCTGTTCCCGCAGGGCAGGCAAGGCCGTCAGCTCGCCGATGTCCATGGTCTGCGCGTAGCGGCCGAACGTGATCAGCTGCAGCCGGTCCCCGCGGAACCGGGTTGAGATGAGGTGGTGCAAGGCGAGTGCGGTGCGTTTCATCGGCACCCAGCGGCCCTCGGCGGCCATCGAGAACGACACATCGACGAGCAGGGCGACGGCGGCCTGGGTGCGTGCCTCTGTCTCCGTCACCTCGATGTCGCCCACACCGAGGCGCACCCCGCGGCTCGGGTCACCGCCCTCGGCCATCGTCCGGCGGATCGCGTTTGTCATTGTCCGGGTGACGTCCCATGGCTCGGCGTCGCCAAACTCCCACTGACGGCTGGAGCCGGTCTGCTCCCCCGCCGCCCCGGCGGCGCGGGTCTCGCGGCGCCCTTGCCGGCCGGACAGCTGCTTGGCGGTATCCCGCAACAGCGACCTGCCGAGCCGCCGCATGGCCTGCGGGGATAACCTGAGGTCGTTGTCTGCACCGCGTCGCAGGTAGCCGCCGTCCTGCATGGCCCGCTCAATCTCCCCAAGGGTGCGGGCCGTGACGGCGGCACTCTGCCCAAGCTGGCGGGCGAGGGCATCCAGGTCCAGGTCGTCGAGGCGTGACCCGTTATAGGCCTGGGACAGCTGTTCAGCCAGCTCGTCGAGTTCGGCGAGATCCTGCAGCATCCCGGTGCCGTCACCTAGCCCGAGTCCCTCGTCACCCTCGAACCGTTCGGAACCCGACCAGTCCTCCCCGGGCCGCAAGGCGCGCAGGCTCTCGTCGAGCTGACCGAGCTGGGCCATGAGTTCGGGGGAACCGAACGCCTGGGCGGACAGCTGCATCAGCTCCTCGCGCTGCTCGGGAGACATGGAATGCAGGAGCCGCTGCGCCGCGGCCGCGCGCTGGGCGAGCGCGTCCACCAGCTCCTCGACCGACTGCGGGTTCTCCGGGAAGAACTGGCCATGCTTGGCCATGAACTCCTGGAACTCCGCGTCGGTGTCCTCGCCGCGCCGGTGTTTGCCGAGGAGCTCGTTGAGGTCGCGGAGCATCTCGCTGACGGCCGCGCGGTCCTCATCTGTGGCGCCCTCGAGCGCCTGTTTCATTCCGGCGAACCTCTGGTCGAGGACCTCACGGCCCAGCAGATCCTTGATCCGCTCATACGATTCCCTGGCGGTGCTTGACTGCCAGTCATAGGAGGCGAGCTGGTTGACCGCCGCCGCTGTCGACGAGGGCAGGTTTTGCAGCTGCATCTCCCGGAAGGCGCGGTCGGTGTTGTCCATCGTGACGTCGCGGGCGAGCTGCTTGCGCTCCTCCAGCACGGCAGTATCGAGCAGCTTCCTGACCTCGCTGAGGGTACCGTCCAGCCGGTGGCGGCTCAGCAGTTCACTCCGGCGCTGTTGAACGCGGCCGGCGAGGTCGTCGAGGCCTTCATGGTTACGGCCGCCGCGCCGCAGGAACTCCTGCAGGGCGTGCCGGGGCGAGTATCCGGCCATCACGTCGTCGGCGATCGCGTCGAGCGCCTCCGCCAGGTCCACCGGCGGGGCGAGCGGATCGGGTCCTCCCCTGTACCGGCCGTACCTGGACCGGTTATGAGCGGTCATGAGGCCTCCTTAGCCGTAACGCTGCCTAGCCGTAAATCGTCTCCTCGTCGTCGAACTCCTTGGAGATCCGACGCGCGAGGAAGAGACCCTCCAGGGCAAGTTCGATCGCGGCGGCGCGCTGTCCGTCGTTTGTCGCGCCTAGGCGCCCGCTGATGTCGTCGTAGAGGCTGGATCCGTTGAGGGACGGCAGGTTTTGGAGGAACTCCCGCGCGGTGACGTGTTCACCTGTGGTCACGGTCCTGTGGCCGTCGAGCGCCGCCACGAGTGGACCGAGATCCAAGCCATGGAAGTGCGCCCGCACTGCTTCGGCGGTGGCCATGCGCAAGAGGTGATCCAGGACGGACTGTTCACGCCCTTCCTCACCCGATTCGAACTCAATCTTCCCCGTCAGGACCTCGACCGCAGCCCCCAGGTCGACAATGCGCGCAACTGCCTCGTCCTCCGCGCGCATACTTGCCCGGCGCAGGGCCGCAGCGGCGACAGTTTCGGCCCCCGCGATGGCGAACCGCGCCGAAACTCCGGAAGTCTGGTTGATAGCCGGGGATTGCCGCAGCGCGCGGGTGTAGCGGGCCAGGATCTCGAGTATGACTGGCGGGACGTCGGCCACCAGCCGCCCCTCCTGATGGATGACCGCGACTTCGTCATCCAGCTCTATCGGGTAGTGCGTGCGGATCTCGGCGCCGAACCGGTCCTTCAGCGGCGTGATGATCCGGCCACGGTTGGTGTAGTCCTCCGGGTTGGCGGACGCAACCACCAGCACGTCCAGCGGGAGCCGCAGCACATAGCCGCGGATCTGGATATCTCGTTCCTCCATCACGTTAAGCATTGCCACCTGGATCCGCTCGGCGAGGTCGGGCAGTTCGTTAATGGCGATGATCCCACGGTTGGAGCGCGGGACCAGACCGTAGTGGATGGTTTCCGGGTCCCCGAGCCGGCGTCCCTCTGCCACCCGCATGGGGTCGACGTCGCCGATGAGGTCCGCAACGGAGGTGTCCGGAGTGGCGAGCTTCTCGACGTAGCGTTCCGAGCGGTGACGCCACGACACACGCAGCCGGTCACCTTCGGTGAGTACACGGGCGCGGGACTGCTCCGTGATCGGTTCGTACGGGTGTTCGTTCAGTTCCGATCCCTCGATGACCGGAGACCATTCGTCGAGCAGCCCCGCCAGGGTGCGGAGAAGCCGTGTCTTGCCTTGTCCTCGCTCGCCGAGCAGGACGACGTCGTGGCCGGCGAGCAATGCACGCTCGAGCTGGGGAAGGACGGTCCGGCCGAAACCAAACATCCCAGGCCACGGATCGCAGCCGGCGGAGAGCGCGGCGAGCAGATTGCCGCGGACCTCATGGCGCAGGTCCTTATAGACATGGCCTGCTGCACGCAGTTCGCCAACAGTGAAGATATCGGGACGATCACTCACCCCTCTAAGGTAGTCCTCCACTGTGCGGGGAATCGAGGGATTCATCCAGATTTCCTGCCCATGCGGCGGGAGTGCGCCTACGCTGGAAGCTGATGACTGCAGCCACGCCGCCGGCATCGCCGGCACCGACATCCGGGCCTTCCCCTGAGCGCGCGGGAACGCTCCTGCTTCTGGTGCGCCACGGGGAAACGCCGACGACGGGCACGGTGCTGCCGGGGCGGGCCCCGGGGCTGCATCTTTCCGACCGGGGCCGGGCCCAGGCAGAACGGGTGGCGGAACGGCTTACGGGCCTGTCCGTCAGCGCCATTTATTCGTCGCCGCTGGAGCGGGCCCGTGAGACAGCGGAGCCGACGGCGGCCCGCACGGGACTGGAAGTAAACCGCGACGACGGCCTGCTCGAATGCGACTTCGGCGACTGGACCGGCGCCGCGATCGCCGACCTGGCGGCCCTGCCGGAGTGGCGCACCGTCCAGCGCAGCCCCTCCGCCTTCCGTTTCCCGAACGGCGAAGGCTTCACGGAAATGCAGGCGCGGATCGTCGGGGCGCTGGCGGTCCTGTGCACAGCCCACGCCGGCGGCGTACTCGTGTGCTTCTCCCACGCCGATCCCATCAAGGCCGCCGTCATCCACGCTCTGGGAACGCATCTGGACCTCTTCCAGCGGATCGTCATCAGCCCGGGCTCGGTGTCGGCCATCTCGTTTGTGGAAGGCCACGCACCCGCCGTGCTCATGGTGAATTCGACGTCGGAGCCGCTCAGTGGGCTGAGGGCGTCGTGAAAAGGGAAGAAAAATGTCCGGCCGGGAGCTGACCCTCCTCACCGAGGGCCGCATCGAGCTTCTCGGACGCATCCCGCGCAGCAGCAACGAGACGTTCTTCGTCGAGGTCTCCTGCGGGGACGACACGGCGTACGCGGTGTACAAGCCCGAGGCCGGGGAACGGCCGCTGTCCGATTTCGAGCCCGGGCTCTACCGGCGGGAACGCGCGGCGTACCTGCTCAGCGAGTCCCTGGCGTGGGGACTCGTGCCGCCGACGGTGATCCGCGAGGAGGCGCCGCTGGGGGTCGGCTCGCTGCAGTGGTTCATCGAGTGCGACTTCAGTGAGCACTATTTCACCCTGTATGAGGACGCCCCGGAGGTCCATCGGGACCTGGCACGGATGGCCCTGTTCGACTACATTGCCAACAACACCGACCGCAAGAGCGGCCACGTGCTGCGCGGCCACGACGGACGGGTCTGGGGCATCGACCACGGGCTGTGCTTCTCGGCAGGCTTCAAGCTGCGCACCGTGATCTGGGACTTCGCAGGTGACCCCATCCCCGATGCGCTCCTGCGGGATATCGCTCCGCTCGCGGCGGCCGTGCCGCCAGATATGGCGGAGCTCCTCGACGGCGACGAGGTCACCGCCCTGCAGCGCCGGGTGCGGCGTTTGCTGCACGACACGGTGCTGCCCGTTGACCGCACCGGCATGCGGTACCCGTGGCCCCTGGTGTAGGCGAGCGGCCATCAGCGGAACTTCTCGCCGGACGGTACTCGCCGGAGGGTACGCGCCGCGGGCCGGCTCCCCTCGGGAGCCGGCCCGCGGCGGCCAACGGGTCACCCCATGACGGGACCCTAGGCGCTGGCGCAGGTCAGGCGGACATCCGCTCCGCGAGAATGGACTGGGCCTCGCGGACGGCCGGCACGCCGTCGCCGTCCTGGCCGTACAGCCAGTCGTTGTACTGGAAATCGTTGTCCTTCCGGCTCTTGAAGAGCAGGTTGCGCAGTGTCCGGGCCAGTCCGGAGACGTGCCAGGATTCGCCCCAGACGCGAGCGGTGCGCTGGACCCGGGCGGTGCGGCCGGCGCGGATGCTGTTGAACTCCTTGATCGCGCCGTCCCACGCTTCCGGGTTAACGCCGCGATCGGTGAAGACGGTGCCATTGGTGGCGTCCTGCAGTACGGCCGCGTCCTCGAGCGCCTGGCAGGCGCCCTGGGCGAGGTACTGGAGCATCGGGTGCGCGGCATCGCCCATCAGGACCATGCGGCCGGCGACCCAGTTTTCGATCGGGTCGCGGTCGTACATGGGCCAGCGGATGCCGGTGGCCAGATTCTTCAGCGCCTCCTGAACGGCCGGGACGCAGTCCTTGTACGCAGCCTCAAGCTCATCCACGCCGCCGTACTGCTCTTCGCCGCGCTCAAAGGAGGCAGACTTGAAGACGGCCACGGTGTTGAGCAGCTCGCCCTTGCGCAGCGGGTACTGCACGAGGTGGCAGTCCGGTCCGAGGTAGACGATGACGTCCTCAAGATCGGCTTTGGGGGTGCTTTCGGTGATCGGGACGGTGCCGCGGTACGCGACGTAGGCCGAGGAGACGGGCTCGTCGTTGACCACGAGCGGACGCAGGGTGGACCGGAGCCCGTCGGCGCCAATCACGACGTCGGCCTCGTAGTCCACCCCGGTGGCGGTGTGGGCCACGCCGCGGCCGTTGACGGTTTCAACGCTCTCGACCATGACGTCGTTGACGAGCGTGACGCCCGCGGCTTCGCAGCCTTCGAGCAGGACCCGGTGCAGGTCGCTGCGGTGGATCACGACGTAGGGTGCGCCGTAGCGCTCAGCGAACTCCCCGCCGAGGGTCTGTCGGGTGAGCTCCTCACCGGTGACGGCGTCGCGGAACACGAGGTGCTTCGGCTGGACACCGATTTCCAGTGCCTTTTCCAGCAGGCCCCATCGCTTCAGGACGCGGGAGGCGTTCGGGGCCATCTGCAGCCCGGCGCCGACCTCGCCGAATTCGGGGGCCCGCTCCACGAGGGTGACGTTGGCGCCGTTTTCACGCAGCGCGAGGGCTCCGGCCAGTCCGGCCATTCCCCCTCCGATGACCAGGACATCGGTGGACGGGACACTGGTGGACGGGACGCGCTCAGACATTGCTTGCTCCTGTTGATGAGGGTGAAATTGAGAGTTTGGACTTGAGGTTGAGGCCGACGGCGGCCAGCAGGACCGCGGCGATGGCGGCTGCGCCGGCGAAGGCGAGGAAATTGGAATTGACGCCCAGTCCGGCGGCCAGCAGGAGGCCGCCGATCTGGGGTGCGGCGACGGCGCCGATGCGGCCCGTCCCCAGCGCCCAGCCCAGCGCGGTCCCGCGCAGGTGTCCGGGATAGTGGCTCGCGACCGCGGCGATGATGAGGCACTGCGTGCCGTGGGTGCCGACGCCGGCGAGGACCAGCATGAAGTAGACGACGCCGACGGGCGGCCCGGTCACGAGGACCACGAGGGCTCCGGCGGCAACGGCGGCCGCGGCGATCGCCGTCGGGATCGGACCGAAGCGGGTTCCCGCCCAGGCTGTGATGACCGAGCCGGCCACCGCACCCAGGTTGAGGGCCAGGGCGAAGGTCAGGGCGGACCCCAGGTTGTAGCCGGCCAGCTGCATGAGGTTCGGCAGCCAGGTGCCCAGACCGTACCAGGCGAACAAGGTGGCGATCGTCGCCAGGGCGAACAGCACGCTCACCCCCAGATACGGGGCGCGGAGCAGGGTGGAGAACCCGGACGGCTCCTTGACCGCCGGCCCCGTCCCGGCTGCGATGCGGGCGGCCCTGTTTGCCGCCTTGTCTGCGGACCCTCCTGCGGCGCTGGCCGGGGCCAGGGTCTCCGGAAGGTATTTCACTCCGAGCGGCACCACGACCATCAGGGCGATGACCGCGACCAGGAACATGGACTCCCAGCCGAACGCGGGGATCAACTGAATGCCGACGAGGGCGGCGATGGATCCGCCGATCGGGACGCCGGACATCATCAGGGTGGCGATGGTGGACCGCCATTTGGCCGTAACGAGTTCGGCCACGAGCGCATTGGCCGAGGGCACCAGGCCGCCGAGCCCGATCCCGGCGAGGAGCCGCAGAGCGCCGAAGACTGGCGCGCTGGGGGCGAAGGCGCAGAGGATCGTGAAGATTGAAAAGACGATGGCGCAGCCCAGGATGGTGCGGCGGCGGCCCCAGGAGTCGGCCATGCGGCCGGCGAAGATCGCCCCGATCATCATGCCCACGAAGGCCATGGAGCCGATCGTTCCGGCGGTGGCCTTGTTCAGGCCCCAGCCGGTCTCGGAGATCAGCGAGGACTGGACGGTGCCGTAGACGATCAGGTCGTAGCCATCGAAGACCACCAGGAGCCAGCAGACGAGGACGGCCGCTGCCGAGCCTTTGGAGAACCGTGATGCAGGCCCATCAGCGGTAGTGGGGCCGGGAAGGCCCGGTGTCGGCCGCTCCGGCGCTGCAGCGGAAGGTATGTGATTCATCCCACTACTGTCATGGTCATGGCAGGCGAACAACAATACAATTCTGATGTGCAGAACAACCCGCCAGCCAGGTCCACCCGCAAGCCCGTCCAAAAGCGGCCAACCTATTCCATCGAGGCAGTCGACAACGCACTGCAGCTCCTCCAGCTGCTCCGCGACGGCGGCGCGCTCCGACTCAAAGACGCCGCCGCCGAGCTCGGCGTGGCCCCCTCCACCGCCCACCGGCTCCTGGCGATGCTGGTCTACCGGGGCTTCGCCGTGCAGGACGAAACCCGTCGCTACGTGCCCGGACCGGCCATGGGCGTCGGGCCGGCGGGCCTGAGCTGGACCAGGCAGCTCCGTTCGCTCGCCCAGCCCCACATGGAGCTGCTCTCGGCGCAACTCAACGAGACCGTCAACCTCATGGTGCGGGTGGGCACGAAGGTGCGCTTCCTGGCCACGGTGGAAGGGAGCAACGTGTTGCGGGTTGGTGACCGGCAGGGGACGGTGATGCCCGCCAACAAGACGTCCGGCGGGAAGGCCATGCTCGCCGAACTGGAACCGCACATGATCGACCAGCTCTTCCGCAGCAACAATGCCGAGATTGGTGGGGACACCATTCCGGCCGCGGAGTACACGGCGTTCCTGCGCGAGCTGGAGTCCATCCGGAGCAACGGCTTCGCGGCCAATTTCGAGGGCACGGAGGAGGGCGTGAGCGCCCTTGGGATGGCCCTGCACAACCGGCACGGGCACGTCGTCGGCGCGCTCAGCGTCGCCACCCCCGCCACCCGATTCCGCAGGGTGTTCGACGCCGGGCTCGTCCCCGCGCTGCGGGAAACCTGCCGGCAGCTGGAGATCGACGTCGCGGCCAATCCGGTTGACCCGGACTGAACGCGGGGCGCACCTGCGAGTCAGCCGGCTTGCAATTCTGACTGGCAGAATATGCTGGGGGTCACACTCCGGCGTCCGTAGAGTCGAACTACGCCAAGAAACCGTTCTGACCTACCGAGGAGGCCCACGTGTCCATCAGCGCCGAGAACACGACTCATGAATCAGTGGCCGCGGGGCACACTGCTCCGGAGCCGACGCCCGAAGAAGCCGCCCAGCTGGAACAGCTGTATGCGGACTTCGAGACCGAGAACCTGATCCCGTTGTGGACCGAGATCGCGGATTTGATGCCGATGGTCCCGACCCCGAAGGCGGTCCCCCACGTCTGGCGGTGGAGCGATCTGTACCCGCTGGCCGCACGCGCCGGGGACCTGGTCCCGGTGGGCCGGGGCGGGGAACGCCGGGCCATCGCCCTGGCCAACCCCGGCCTGGGGAACACCCCGTACGCGACCCCCACGCTGTGGGCGGCGATCCAGTACCTCGGCGCCCGCGAGACCGCCCCCGAGCACCGCCACTCGCAGAACGCGTTCCGCTTCGTCGTCGAGGGCGAAGGCGTCTGGACGGTGGTGAACGGGGACCCGGTGCGGATGTCCCGCGGCGACTTCCTGCTCACCCCGGGCTGGAACTTCCACGGCCACCACAACGACACCGATGAGCCGATGGCCTGGATCGACGGCCTGGACATCCCGTTCGTGCACTACGCCGACGCCGGGTTCTTCGAGTTCGGCACCGAGCGCGTCACCGACGAGGCCACCCCGGACATCTCCCGCTCCGAACGGCTCTGGGCCCACCCCGGGCTGCGGCCGCTCTCCGGACTCGATGACACCACGAGCTCCCCCATCGCGGCCTACCGCTGGGAATACACCGACCGCGCCCTGACCGAGCAGCTGCTGCTCGAAGACGAGGGCCACCCGGCCACCGTGTCCCAGGGCCACGCCGCCGTCCGCTACACCAACCCCACCACGGGCGGGGACGTGATGCCGACCATCCGGGCCGAATTCCACCGGCTCCGCGCCGGCGCGTCCACCGAAGCCGTCCGCGAGGTCGGCTCCAGCGTCTGGCAGGTCTTCGAAGGCTCCGGCTCCGTGGTCCTGAACGGCGAGACCAGGACCCTGGCGAAGGGCGACCTCTTCGTCGTCCCGTCCTGGGCCGCCTGGTCCCTGCAGGCCGACACGGAATTCGATCTCTTCCGTTTCAGCGACGCCCCCATTTTCGAACGGCTGAACTTCAACCGCACCTACATCGAAGGACGCACCAAGTAATGAGACTCCTCACCCTCCGCACCTCTGTTGGAGACAAAACAGTAACTAAGGCTGTGCGCCAGGACGGCGACACCCTGACCGAGATCGACGGCTTCGCCGACGTCGGAGAACTCCTTCGCACCCCGGGCTGGGAAGCCACCGCGAAGGCAGCCGCCGGCGCCACCCACCCGCTGGAGGGTG
>ENA-OWNT01001264-OWNT01001264.1-seawater-metagenome-genome-assembly--contig:-NODE-1264-length-33692-cov-8.490555_pt1 | contig 33692 bp, 26 predicted proteins | sample MGYA00238136_ERZ651165 | MGnify/ENA primary metagenome ERZ651165 (study PRJEB26861, sample SAMN08777766) | seawater metagenome | isolation source: coastal seawater | place: USA: Florida | collected...
GTCGGTTTACCGTTTTCGATAAGTGCAATATTTACCGTAAACTCACCGTTTTTCTTAATAAACTCTTTAGTGCCGTCAAGCGGGTCTACCAGCCAGTATGACGACCACGTTTTGCGTTCATCCCATAAAATATCTGCTGACTCTTCAGAAAGAATCGGCAGGTCAGATTCAGCTTCTAGGGCGTTAACAATCACGTTATGTGCGGCAAGGTCAGCTTCTGTTAGCGGGCTGGTATCCTGCTTTTCATAAATGGCGAAGTCTTTTTCGTAAATCGCCATTATTTTATCGCCGGCTTCTTTGGCGATAGCTAGCACTTTTTGTGCAAGACTATTTAAAGGTTGTGCCATTACACCAATCCCTTTTCTTGAAGCAAAGCATACAAACGTTCAGCGGTTTGCTCTGCAGGTTCATCCTGATACGTTAAGTGTACTTCTGGCGCTTCAGGGGCTTCATAGGCTGAATCGATACCTGTAAAGTCCTTAATTTCACCGCTACGCGCTTTCTTGTATAGCCCTTTCGGGTCGCGTTTTTCACACACTTCAAGCGGTGTGTCGATAAACACTTCAACAAATTCACCATCACCTAAAAGGCTGCGGCAGTAGTCGCGATCAACCTTAAAAGGTGAAATAAATGCAGTTAATACAATCGTGCCAGCATCAACAAATAGCTTTGCCACTTCGCTAATGCGACGAATATTTTCAACGCGATCCTTATCGCTAAAACCAAGGTCGCCGCACAAACCGTGACGCACATTGTCGCCATCTAAAAGGTAGGTGTGCTTGTTTTGCTCGTGAAGTTTCTTCTCAAGCAAATTTGCCAGCGTCGATTTACCAGAGCCGCTTAAACCCGTTAGCCAAAATACACGTGGTGTTTGACCAAGCTTTTCAGCGCGGGTGGTCTTGTTTACTTCGTGTTTATGCCAAACAACGTTGTCGGTGGCCATTAGAAGTATCCTTCCATTTTCTTCTTCTCCATAGAGCCTGCGCTGTCATGGTCGATAACTCGGCCTTGACGTTCAGACGTCTTGGTAAGCAGCATTTCTTGAATAACTTCAGGGAGGGTTGCTGCTTCTGACTCTACAGCACCCGTTAGTGGGTAACAGCCGAGGGTACGGAAACGCACAGAACGCATCTCTGGTACTTCACCTTCTTCAAGCGGCATACGGTCGTCATCAACCATAATAAGAATGCCGTCGCGCTCAACGACAGGGCGAGGCTTAGAAAGGTAAAGTTGTGGAATATCGATGTTTTCTAGGTAGATGTATTGCCAGATATCTAGCTCAGTCCAGTTAGACATTGGGAATACACGAATGCTTTCGCCTTTGTTAACCTGAGAGTTATAGATATTCCAAAGCTCTGGACGCTGGTTTTTAGGGTCCCAGCGATGGTTGCTGTCGCGGAATGAATAAACACGCTCTTTCGCACGCGACTTTTCTTCGTCACGTCGAGCACCACCGAACGCAGCATCGAACTTATATTTGTTCAACGCTTGCTTAAGCGCTTGGGTTTTCATGATGTCAGTGTGTTTTGCTGAACCATGCGTAAATGGGCCGACACCAGCTTCTACACCTTCTTCATTAATGTGAACGAGCAAATCGAACCCGTGTTTCTTAGCTTGTTCATCACGGAATTTAATCATTTCACCAAACTTCCACGTGGTGTCTACGTGTAAAAGTGGGAAAGGAATTTTGCCAGGCGCGAAGGCTTTACGGGCAAGGTGAAGCAGTACAGAAGAGTCTTTTCCTACAGAATAAAGCATAACTGGGTTTTCAAACTCAGCAGCTACTTCACGGAAAATCTGAATACTCTCGGCTTCGAGTTGTTTCAGATGCGTAACAGACGGGATACTAGCAGTCATTTTGAAGTCCGAATTTTATGTTATATGCAAAAAAGTTATAGCTGGGTAATTTTATTGCATAGAACGATAGCATACTTGCATTGAAAAGTAGTATGCGATTTTGCTATTTAAAATAGCTAACTTATTTCAATAAATAAAACTGTCATACAATTGAAGCATAAGTCCTATTTTTCTGAGCTAGAAAACAAAAAAAGGCTCCTCATACAACGCATGTGGAGCCTTTTAACCGTCTTAAAAAAGTTTATTTTTTATTGAGTTGAGCTTGGAATGCATCAAAAGTTTCGGTAACACCTTCGCGAGGGCTGCCTGACTTGCTCAATACCATTATGGTCAAGCTAGATAAGATAAACCCGGGCACAATTTCGTACATCCATGCACTTAATCGCTGCCCACCAATTTCAACAGGGAGATAAATCCAAATAAGCACGGTAACAGCACCAACGATCATGCCGCCAAGTGCAGCACGGCGAGTCATTTCGCGTTTGAACAAACTAAACAACACAAGTGGCCCAAACGCAGCGCCAAAGCCTGCCCATGCATTGCTTACCAGCGTTAAAATGCTGCTGTCTCTGTCGTAAGCCAAAAATATCGCAACAAGCGCCACTGCAACAACGCTTACGCGGCCGGCAATAACAAGTTCACTGTCTGATGCGTCACGTCGTAAAAACGCTTGGTAAAAGTCGCTGGTTAGTGAGCTAGAGGTCACTAATAGCTGCGACGAAATTGTACTCATAATGGCCGCAAGAATGGCTGCCAGTAAAAAGCCCCCAATTAACGGGTGGAAGAGAATTTGAGACAGATAAATAAAAACAGTTTCTGGATCGATTTGGTTTCCGTTGCCAGTAACATAGGCAAGTCCAAATAACCCCGTCATCAACGCGCCGATAATCGATACAATCATCCAGCTCATACCGATATTTCTTGCTGTTGGAATATCTTTAACTGAACGAATAGCCATAAAGCGCACGATAATATGTGGCTGACCAAAGTAACCTAAGCCCCAAGACATCAAGGATATAATGCCAACTACGGTAAGTGCTTCATTCGTAGATGCGTCCATGAAGGCGTTAAAAAGAGCTGGGTTTATGTTTTCGAGGGCGTCAATTGAGGCGCCAATTCCACCTAGTTCATTAATGACTACTGCTGGTACCATCACCAATGAAACAAACATTATGCAGCCTTGCACAAAATCGGTCATGCTTACTGCCATAAATCCGCCTACAAGTGTGTAAGCAACAACAACGCCCGCTGTTACGTATAAGCCAGTCTCGTAGCTTAACCCAAATGATGTTTCGAATAGTTTGCCGCCTGCAACAACGCCAGAAGAAGTGTAAAGCGTGAAGAAAACAACAATAACCACGGAGGCGATGACGCGAAGTAAGCGAGAATTGTCTGCAAAGCGGTTTTCAAAATAATCGGGTAGGGTAATTGAGTTATTTGCTACTTCGGTAAAAATACGAAGTCTTGGAGCCACTAAAATATAGTTGGCTAGTGCACCTAACACTAAACCAACGGCAATCCATCCCGCAGATAAACCTGAAATGTACATAGCACCAGGAAGCCCCATCAACATCCAGCCACTCATATCCGAAGCACCTGCAGATAGTGCGGTTACCGCCGGCCCTAATTGGCGACCGCCAAGCATATAACCTTCAACGTTGGTGTCGGTTTGACGGTAGGCAAATAAGCCTATTCCCAACATTACTACAAAGTACAAGCCTAACGAGATAATCGTGCCAGTTGCCATATTATTTCCCTGTGATTTTTTCTTTAATGCTAACACCTTAGCGTTTGAGTCTCTACGGCTGTCATAGAACTCAATCAATACAATAATGGGAATGTGTAAATTTTGTTTGGCAAATCCATAATGTGGGAATTTAATGGCTTGTCGTAATTTGTGGCGTTGTTTAAAAGGCTATTTGCAGTATTTGGCTAATTTGATCTAGCACTATTTGATTTCGCTTTTTGATTTCCAGCAATGCGTCGCCATATGAGCAATATAGCTGCAATAACTACTATTAACAGGTAGATAGTATTTGTTTTTTGCTCGTTATCTTCAGATAAGCCCAAGCGCTCAGCGCGAAGTTCATTCAACTCTTCTCTTCTAAATCTCGCTAGCTCTATATCTTTTAAAATACTATTGGCAAAGGGGACATCGCTTATTTTAAATTGCTCACTGTTCTTTTTAACCAGAATAGCATTGTAGTTTTTAAGGTGATGGTAAGCTAAATTGTTATCGCCAAAAACTTCGTAAAGGCGAGAGAGTTCGAGTTCAACCACTAATGCAATTTGTGATTCAAAAGCAGAGTTGTCCTGAGCTTTTTGCAGAGCTAACTTGTAATTTTTTACAGCCAACCCAAAAGCGTTTTCGTCACCGGTCAACGCATGCTTTAATGCATAATAATATGTTACTAGAAGCTCAGCCCTTGTAATGAACTCCTTTTGATTAAGGGCCTCTATTTCGGATTGTATTTTTAAAATTTCTTGTTGGTTTGTTTCGACGCCACTAAACACAAGAACTCTAAGGTGTTGTACCTTTATTAGGAATTTTTTGTGATGTGAATTTACGTCAACTACAAACTCAAGAGCTTTGTCGCTTAAACGAAAGGCATCTTGAAATTTATTTTGCAAAATGAGCGCGTCGATAGCGAAAAAATATGCCCAAGCTTTAATTGCTTTGTCCGGACTGTTTAGCAATTCTAAAGAGTGATGGTAGGCTCTACTAGGAACGGAAAGCTCAATATAAGCAACTCTAAGCCATTCGTGAGCCGCGTATTTAGTAAAATAACTTTCAAGTCTTTTGTGGCTCGTCTTTTCAGGTAGGTATGGCAGAGCGTACTCAATCTCAGATATAGCTTGAATAGGACTCGCTACCCCGAGCTCCATTGCTAACCATATACTCGCGATGGCCGTTGCTTCTTCATCCCCTAGGCTTAGTAATTCAGTTTTAAGATCTAACAGCTCAGGAACTGAGTATTTTATTCGCATGCTAGAGTCTTCAAAATTGACCGCATTCTTACTAAAGATGTAATAAGCTTTTGCCGCAGCATATAGTTTAGGAGACTGCGCTTTTAAATGTTGCCAATGCTCTTTGAGAAGAGGGCTTTTAACGAACACCGGAATTTTTGCGCTACCAACGTCGTTTGTTGTAGAGGTTGCTAGTAAGTGGCGAAAAACGATAGCTTCCTTGGACGCGTCTTCTTGTAGGCCAGATTTATCAAGAAGGTTTAGAATATCGTCATTAGATATATCACTTGCAAAATTCCAATGATAAATGGCTGTTGCGACGAGATGGCTATAAACAGATAGCTTATCGTTTCCAGAAGTTGATACACCTTGTTCAGCTTTTGCTGGAAAGGAGCAGCCGAAAAATAATATAGCTAAAAAGCTATACCATTTGATACAACGCATTAGTGATACTTGTCCATTAATAACTCAAAGCGGCATTATATCGCAAATGAGACACATATTTTAATTACTATCTTAGTACTTTTGACTATGTATAAATCCAGCGCTTGACAACCTAAGATAGTTTTTTTGAATGGCATTGCCCGATAAAGCGGAGTAGATGATTCACTTCGCCTTCTTTCTAGAAAACCACAACCATGAAGACAGTAGTGTAAGAATTACTATGAGTAGTGCCTGAATTGTGGAGCGCAAATTCTCTGTCTTGTTGTATAGCCCTAGTCGCTCTTTTCTTAGCTGTTCAAGTTCTCTTTGTCGCAGTATTTCTAATTCTAAAAAGGTGTTTAAGCGTTAACAGCCTCCCAGTTCTGCTTCACGTTTAAAAGATAATTCTTCAATCTTCATTGATACAGCGCTTTCATAAGCTGATATTGCATCGTCAAATTCATCATCTGAACCAAAATAGGCTTGATGTACGGCAGAAGCATAGTCTGTATATTCTGCCATCAATATGGGAACCTCGTTTATCTTTAATGTTTCTATTATCAGTGATAATTTCTTTTATTCTTTTTGATGGTTCGAAATCAGATCGGTAGTTCTATGTTGTGAGTTCTAATACATAAATGACTAGCTGCTTAATTGGGTCTTTTTTGGAGTTAACTTTTTTTGCATCTTCTATAAAGCTAAGTGCTAAGTCATGCTTACCTACTAAATTTGCTGCTGTTATTGGATAAGCGTAATTCCATGCTTCTATGGTACCAAGCTTCGTTTTGAGCGCTTTTCCATATTCCAAAGCACGACTTGGTATATTAAGTTCAATATAGCTATCCATCAGCCAAACATAAGCCGTAACTCTGTCTAACTCTGTTTGAAGAAGCTTGGATGGCGACCTAATTGGAAGGTGGGGCAGTGCATACTTAATTTCATAGATTGAATACAACAACGAGGATTCTGAATATTCCATTGCCAGCCACATACTCACCGTAGCAACAGTATGTTCGTTGCCAGTTTTGAGCATCTCGCGCTTTAATTGCTGCATTGCAGGAATGGTTACCTGGCTTCTATTTTATGTACCTTTGTAGTTGTTCAGCCCTTAGATATATACCGTAGGCTCGAGCGTAAGCATACGTCTCTATTGATAATTCTTTTAACGCGGTCCAGTTTTTTTCAAGTAACGGCTTTTTCACAAAAACAGGCACTTTCTCATACTGTTCCTCTTCTGCTGTACTCAATGCCATAAGGTGACGAAAAACCACATTTAATTCCGACTCATCTTGCTGAATCCCGCTTTCTTCAATACGTATCTTAATATCTTCATTAGAGATAGCTGAAGTAAAGTTCCAATCGTAGATAACCGCGTGCAACAGTGCCGAATATTCGGCGAGTTTCTGTGTTTCTTTTGAGCTCTCGATTACAGCCTCTTGTGAAGTGGCATATGTTGAAGGCAGTAAACAAATTAATAGGATTGCCTTCAATAATCGGCAGCAGTGCGTCACTTTAATTATTCTCTTTTTATTGAAAGTCTAAAACTGAAAGGTAATTGAAACGTTTGTTTTATTTTGGAAGCAGTATAACCTTGCTTTAGATTCAAATCGGCCCGTTTGAAGGGTGATATGAATTGACTTAAAAATTAGGGAATGCTTTTATTTTAAAGATGAAAAACAAAAAATCGGCCGTGAAGGCCGATCTCAACATAAAGAAGTACAGTCTCGTAAGCTTATGTACTTAAACGTTAAATGTATCGTGATACTGCACACAATGTGTTGTTTAGACTTTCATTTTTTAAGCAGAAAACTGAATACGCTTTGCAACGGCTTCTTTCATTTCGCTTAAGTCTGCGTCTTTATCGCCTACAATCATCACGTTAGCACGTTGAAGCTTTAAGCTTTCACCACGATATTGTTTGTCTGCGAACTCGCTTGGCACAGTAACGTCGCCTCGCTCAGGTACAACAAATACCGACATTTTGCCTTGTGGTGTATCAACAATAAGGTGAAGGCTTCTTACTGTACTTAAATGGCAATAGTTAGCTACTTCAACGCCGTCTAGCATTTCATTAAAACTTGCGCCAAAACTAGCTAGTTTGGCATTCACCATATTCAAGTCTACCGGCAACAGCGAATGCGCTTGTTCCATATCTGCATATTGCATATGCGCCAGCGCTTGCCCGCCAATGCTAAGTGGCTTGTGGTACCACATCGTCAATGCAATGCCTACAGTAAACGCCACCGATGCTGCCATAGCTAAATACCAACGACTTCTTCGCTTGTAGCGTGTAAATTCATCGGCCGACTGCTGCCAAATGAGTTTACTAGCTAAATCCTCTGGTACATCTACTTTCAATGCTTGCTTAAGCTGTTTATCTAACTGTTTTTGTTCATTCCAGAAATGGCGTTTATTGTCATCCGCTTTCGCCGCTTCTACAACGTCACTGTCAGTCGTTTCTGGATCGGCGTAAATTCGACGCCTAAATTCTAATTCATCCATTTACACGACCTCTCTGTTCATTTTGCTTCTCTAATGCCTCTTTAAGCTGGTTTCTTGCGCGAAAAAGGCGCGTCATTACCGTGTTTTTGTTCAGGCCCAGTTGGTTGGCAATTTCTTCACCGCTAAAACCAAAAATAAGCTGAAGTATTAGCGGCTCTCGGTACTCAACACTTAAACCGCCTAAAAGCCGCTGTAATTCTCTGTCTTTTAAATCGCCATCGGCCTGCTGGGTGTCGTCGTGAATACTCACGTCATCAATATCAACGGTATCAAACTGTTTTCGTTCAAAACGCCGAGCGTTCTCTCTGCGCAAAATAGTGATAAGCCAAGACTTAGCGGCTTTTTCATCATTCAATGCATCAAGCGAGCGCCATGCTCGTAGAAACGTTTCTTGCACGATATCTTCAGCTACACTTTGGTCTTTCACTAACCAGTAAGCGTAGCGGTATATGTCTGCGTGAAACGCCTTAACAAGCGCCTCATATCTTTGGTGTTTTGCTTTCATACTCGATAAGACCTGAGCATTATCGATTTTATTTCGCGAAAACATAAATATTTCCAAAAATAAATTTCTTGTAACTATGACACAAAAAACCACACATAAAAAACGCGCCTTTTCGTTACCAAAAAGGCGCGTTCGTTAAGCGGTCAATTTTATTTTTCGTGAACGGTTCAATTACTGTTGTTTTTGGCTAGAAATCCAAGTTTCTATGTTTTCTTCCAAAATAGACAGGGGTACTGGCCCATATTGAAGGATTTCATCGTGAAATCCTTTCCAATCAAACTTATCACCCAATTCGTTCATCGCTTTTTCTCGAAGTTCCATGATTTTCAATTTGCCAATCATGTAAGCTGTAGCTTGACCAGGCATAGCAATATAACGCTCAATGGCCTTTTGCGCGTCGTATTGTGGGTTTGGTGTATTTTCTACCAAGTAATCAACGGCTTTTTCTCTCGACCATTGCTTTGCATGAATACCTGTATCAACCACTAGACGGCATGCGCGCCATAGCTCCATTGCTAAGCGGCCGAAATCAGAATAAGGGTCTTGGTAGAACCCCATATCTTTTGCTAATTCTTCGGTATACAGGCCCCAACCTTCAGTATATGCCGTAAAGCTCAAGAATTTCTGGAACTGTGGTACGCCTTCTAGCTCTTGCGCAATAGTTCGCTGCATATGGTGGCCAGGAATGCCTTCGTGGTAAGCCAATGCTTCTAACTGATAGGTTGGCATTGCTTTCATATCAAAAAGGTTAGCGTAATAAATACCTGGTCGACTTCCGTCTTGCGCTGGGCTTTGATAAAACGCCTTACCTGCAGACTGTTCTCTAAATGCTTCAACGCGCTTAACGATCATAGGCGCTTGCGGCAAGATACCGAAGTATTCAGGTATTGCATTACGCATATCGTCAATGGCTTTTTTTGCGTCATCAAGGTATTGCTGTCTGCCTGCATCGGTAGAAGGAAGATAGAATTGATCATCTTCACGCATGAAAACAAAAAATTCTTGAAGGGTGCCCTCAAAGCCAACCTTCTGCATGATTGCTCGCATGGCGTTGTGGATACGTTCTACGTTGTCTAAACCAATTTGATGTACTTCTTCAGCGGTCAAATCGGTAGTTGTGAACCAATTAAGACGGTTTTGATACCATTTGTCGCCGTCAGGTAATCGCCAAACGCCGTCACCTTCAGGAGTGAGGGTTTGTTGATGAGCTAATGCATCAATGAATTTACTATAGGCAGGTTTAACCGAGTTTATTAATGCTGCTTTCGCATCGTCTAGTAAAGCTTGCTTTTTGGTCTCTTCAAGATCCAACGCTGATACTTTGTTCTGAAAGTCTTCCCATAGTGTCGACGCAGTTTCACTGTCATCAAACGGCGCACCAGAAACCACATTCTTTGATGCATCAATCATTTGGTCGTAAGCCCAAGCAGGTGGGAAAACACCTAAATCTTCGCGAATTTTCATTTGAGCAATAACTTGATCAAAATAGGTGGCCACGTTATTCAATCTTCCAATGTAGGCCTTTGCATCGTCTTCGCTTTTAACGCTATGGATATTAATTAGAAAGCTAGGAACTTGAGTATGTGCAGCGCGAAACTGATGAACAATGTAGCGGTGGTGGCGAAACTTATCATTTGCTAAATCGCGCTCAATGCCCAATTTGTATAGGCGCAGGCTAAGTCGCTCTTGCTCGCTTAATTGCGTGGTGTCAAAAGTATCAAGTGTTGCAAGACGCTCTTTAGCAATGGCAACACGCTCATCTGCTTGCTTATCGCTAATGTCATCCCATTTGTCGTAATCCCACTTTTTGCCTAAATAGCTTTGAAAAAGAGGAGAGCGTTTTAAATCTTCTTCGAATGTTCTTTCGAAAAATGCGCTTAGTCGCTGGGATTCAGATTGCTGAGCTACTTGTTCTTGTTTAGGCGTTGACGCTTGTTCTATGGCTGTTTGCGATGTAGGTGTGGTTTGCGAGGCTGGTGAACACGCAGCTAGGCCCGAAATAGCTGCTATGGCTAATGCCAAAGGCGTAAGTTTAGTCGTTAAATGCTTAAATTGTGTTTTCATAAAGTTTCCCTGTGCTTTTCATTTGCGCTTATTTGTCAAAGACGCCTGCTTTTTAAAAAAAGCTTCGCGCCGCGTGACGTTGCAAAATTTTATTCTTCGGTTTCTCACTTACCTTTATTCAACTCTTACTCATTTGACAAGTGCTGTGCGGTTTACCCAGCAGGATATAAGGTGGATAACCGTTGCGCTTTTGCTGATTCTTTATCTAACCAAAGTTTTCGCGACGTTTTTACGGCGTCCAACAGACCTACAAAAATCTGTTTATTGCTTTGTGACTTAACGTTTGCTTGAGAAGGCGAGAAGCGAAGCGCAACTAACGCGTCAAAGTGAGGCTTGATTGCCTTTGTTTCAGGAATGTTACCTGGTAAAGCACGCGGTTTGTTCTCACTTTCAAGTGCAGCCAGCCATCTAACCAGTGCGCCCTCGGTAGCTTTCAAATCTTGCTTTTTCAATGTTTTTAAGAGGAATTTGAACGCGTCGCTCTCTGTATTATTTACTATTTGCTGATTACCTTGCGGCGCGGCTACATAACCACTAGGGCTTTGTAGTAGCCTTGTTATGCGACGAAGTTTAATACCAGTATAAATCCAGCCTACTAACAATAGCGTGCTTACCAGCAGTGAAGCACACGCAGTATAAAACCAAATTCTATCACCAGCTGATGCTTCCGGTGTGGTTTGCGCTGCGACATTAGTTTCGTTTTCACTAAGCACAGTAGTATTCTGCCCACTTACGTTATCGCTATTCTCATCATCAGTTGAAGTATTACTTGTCGTAGAAGGCGCCAACGGTTGAGCGGCTGTATTTGCGTTCGGCGCCACTACATTGATTGTCCTTGCAGCAATAGTTGCGTATTCCGTTTTTTCAGTCAGCGTATTAAACCAAGGTATAGTTACCTCGGGTAACACGTAGTTGCCTGGCTGTGTTGGAATAATCGCTAACGATGTTTGACGCTGCGATATTAAGTTTTGGTCACGCTCTACCGTGGTTGTGGTTGACTGATCGGGATAAAGCTTAAAGCTAGGAGGGTAAAATTCAGGAATGTCTGGCAGTTGCTCTTCAACCACACCAAGCGCAGTAAGTGTCACAATGCGTGTTACAGGCTCACCGGCGGTAAATTGATCGCCTTGCGGCCATTCTTCATCAACTCTCACCATTTCAGATGGGAGCCACGGGTAATCAATACCCTGGGGGATTGGCTTTATCGTAATAGTAATATCAGGCCCCACGCGATTTATCTGTTGAGTCCTATTAAAAAAGCCGAAGCGTTGGTTGGTATTAGGGGCAAGCACTTCGCCGGTAAAAATAGGGCCGCGTAGTGTGAATTCACCAGACGCCTGAGGTATAACGGCAAATTGCCGTTCAATAATTTGATAGCGCTTACCGTTAACGATATCACTGTACTGCTTGTCTTCACCTAGCTGTTTAATATCAGCATTTTGCATTTCAGGCGCCTGAAGGCTGCCGCGCTCAATGTTGCCTGATAAATACAACTTAACGGTATAAAGCAGTTGCTGATTCAGGTAAGCCTCTTTTAAGTCAATGTCAGTCGTCACGTAGTAATCGCGTGCAACGCTGCCTTGCCCTTGTTCTTGAACAGGAATGACCTTAACGCGAATAGGCTTTGTTGATTTGCCTTCAACGCTTAATGCTGGAATAGTGAACGTGCCTTCTTTTCTGGGAAATAATGTTGTTGTCCAGACCGTGGTGCGTTTTGTATCAAAGTTAACTATAGAGGTTTGGCTGCTTACCGATGTTCGTCCAACAACAAAATCTTTCAACAGCGGTGAGCTGTCGAAGGCGTCTCTGTCTGCACTTCCATCTGCGGTTACAGTAAGCCGTATTGCCTCATCCAGCATTACTGGATTTCTGTCTATCGTTGCTTCAACAGAATTTATATCTGCGTAAGCTGAGTACGAAAACGTACAGAGAAATATAAATATAAACGTAGATAGGGAAACTACTTTCATCTACCAATCACTCCGATTTGAAGGCATGCGTTGTCGTTGTCGTTTTTGGGCTTCAAGCTGCATTTTGCGTTTTAACAGAAACGCGGGGTCGTCGGGAACTCTACGCATTAGGCTTTCCATACGCTGCATTTCTTCTTTTTCTTCATCCGTTAGCTCTGTTTCAGCAATGGGTTGCCCTTTGGCGTCTACTTCAGGTTCGTTCTTACTTTGTTCCGCTTGCTGTTGACGCTGCTGCTCACCTGTTGACTCTTGTTGTTCTGGTTGTGGGTCGTTCTGTGCAGCTTCATTGTTATTCGCTTGTGATTCAGGCGAATTGGCATCATTTTGCTGATCACCATTGTCTTGTTCACCGCTCTGCGAGTCTTCATTGCCTGGCTCTTGGTTCTGATTGTCTGAATCAGAGCTTGAATCATCGTTTTGCTCGCCGTTCTGATTGCCGTTTTGGTCTTGATTATCGCTATCGTCGCCAGCTTGCTCGTTTTCATCTTGGTTGTTTTCAGATTGTTGATTCTCTTGCTGTTGCTGTTTTTCCAACAGCTCTTCTACAACCTTTTTATTCACTTGTGCATCTTCTAAAGATGGGTTTTCTTCAAGTGCCTGTTCGTATTTCTTTAGGGCTTCTTCTAATTGACCAAGCTTGGCAAGCGCATTGCCTTGGTTGTAAAGGCTATCAGCGCCAGGTATCTTTTTATAAGCATCAAGGGCAGCTTCATAGTCACCTGATTTGTACAACGATGAAGCTTTCCACTCATCATTTTCAAACACTTTAGCCGCGTCTTTGAAACGCTCTTGTTTAAACGCTGAATGTCCTTCTTGATCTGCATTTAAGAAGGGTTTTTGCCACCACGACAATGGTTGTCTATTTTGTGATTGTGTCGATGATGCTGATGTGTTTGAAGCTTCTTGCGCCAAAGACGGCGGGGCAGAGAGAGGTAGCAGTAAACATGTTGCGAGTGCAAAAATCACCCCTCTCTTGAATGCAAAGGCGGCAAAGGGAACAAGTAAAAGAAGAATATATGGTCCCATCTCTTTAAACTGGTCACCTTGAATATTACTCTTTTCACCTTCATCGTCTGCATTCCCGCGATCCATTAATGACAATGACGCAAGGGTATTCACGTCATCATCGTTGGCGGTAAATGAGGCGAAGGTTCCACCATTTGCATTTATCACACCTTTTACCGAGCTTTTATTTAGTTTAGGGATAACAATGCTGCCTGTTGCATCCTTCAATAGCTCGCCAGTCAACTGGCGAATAGGTGCACCTTGGGGCGTTCCAACGGTAAGCGCGTTTACCTTGAAGGGAAGGGTAGATACGTATTCTTGCAGTTCCGACTGTTGTTGAAAGTCAATGCCGTCGGTGATCCAGTAAATCATACCATCGTTGTAACCTGCATTGGTTAGAAGCTCTACCGCGCTTTCTATACCAAGCAAAGGGTCGCTTCCTGGAACTGGCATAATTTCAGGCGATAAGCTTGGAAGCAAGGCCGTAATGTTGGCAGCATCTTCAGTCAATGGACTTATAACGAATGCGTCACCCGCGTAGGCAACCAGCCCCATCTCGCCTTCATTTATCGCATTAACTAAATCGATTGCCTTGTATTTTGCGCGGGTCAATCGGTCAGGCGTCATATCAGTAGCACGCATAGATAGAGACATATCCAGCACAATCACGTGCCCCATTTTTAACTGATATACAGGCTGGGGCAAGCGTTCCCATGTTGGCCCAGCTAACGAGATAGTTAGCATTAACCAACCCGCTGCGAGCAGCCAAAAAGGAGGGCGCTTACCTTTTTGCTTTTTACCCACAACCATGTGCTGATATAGGTGAGAGGGGATAACAGATTGCCAGCCAGAGCTATTGCTGGCTGTGCGTTTCAGCCAGAGATACAAACCTATTAAAGGGATGAGTACAAGGAACCACTGCGGGCGGATAAAGTGAAATTGCTCAATAAAGGTATCAAGTGAAAATGACGAAAAGTCCATTATACCTTGGCTCCTTCAGTGGTATTTTTATGCTTTATTTTTTTCGCTACACGGCTAAGCAGTGGTGACAGAACTGCAACCATTACCCACAAAATGCTCAGTAACAAAGCAAGTGCTGCAGGATAAAAGTAAAGCGCTGTAAGCGGGCGCATTTTGCGTGTCTCACCTTCAATGGGTTCAAGAGCATCTAATTGTTGATAGATGGCTTGAAGTTCCTCTGCATTTCGCGCTCTAAAATATTGCCCACCGGTTGAAGTGGCAATGTCTGTCAACATGCCCTCATCGAGTTCTTGCGACGGGTTTACTTGTCTGCTTCCAAAAAAGCTTTGAATAAGCATTTTGTCTGCACCCACACCAATGGTGTATACCTTAATACCTTTATTTATAGCCAAATTTTTTGCTTGCTCAGGGGTAATATTTCCTGCGGTATTTTGTCCATCGGTAAGCAAAATAAGCACATTGTTTGACTCTTCTTTTTCGTCGAAGCGTTTAACTGCTAATCCTATAGCGTCGCCAATAGCGGTTTGTTCACCTACAAGACCTATAACAGCCTCGCGAAGTAGGGTAGAGACGGTATCTCTATCGTAGGTAAGAGGAGCCTGTACATAAGCAGTATCAGCAAACAAAATAAGGCCTAGTCTGTCGCCCACACGGCGTTGAATGAAGTCGTAAAGTACCGACTTAGTCATAGTAAGCCGATTAACTTGGCGACCGTTTAACTGCATGTCGTCTATTTTCATGCTGCCAGAAAGGTCCACTGCAAGCATCATTTCTCGCCCTTCATTGGGAATGCTAATAGGCTCACCAAGCCATTGTGGCCTTGCGGTAGCACATATCAACAAGATCCAAATAATCGTAGCCACCAACATGGGTATTTTATTATTTTTAGCACTCGACAAATGTGCTGTTTCGTTAGGCTTAAGTCTTGGCACTTTTAACGCTGACATCGCAGTTTCCTGCGCTCTGGGTGAAAACAAGCGAATCAATAGAGGAAGCGGAAGTGCAAAAAATGCCCACCACCATGCAAATTCAAGCACTATGCACCTCCGAGCTTACATCTTTATTTGCTTCTGAGGTTTTACTCGAGTTTGATTTCTTGTGAGCTGAAAGTCCGTGGCCTTGCTCTGAATTTTGAATATTGTCTTTTGGAAATGATGTGTTGTTTATCCAATATTCCGTAGCGTAGAAACAATCTGCAAATGCGTCATTGTTAACATGTCTTTTATAGAGATTAAGATGCAATGCATTGAACCCTTTATCAACGCGTTCATTTGCAATACATTGATTTGTTAAAAACGTAAACCACGCATTCCCATGCAGCGACGCCACGTCATTTTGCGGGAAATAAGATAACGCCACACGTTTTAACATGGTATTAAGTGATTGTGGCCAATCGTTATCTTCTATCGATATTGTCTTCAGTACTTGAAGGGCATGCTTCTTGGCCTTAGTGTGTTGAATGTGACGATAAATGGCTCTTACAGTAAAAAAAGTAGTAGTGATAACGACGACAATAAGACACCACCACCCCCAGTCGAGAGGCCATGCATTCACATCTGACGGCACGTGAATATCGCGTAGCTGTGCAAGAGGGTCCTGCTGCGCAAGAGGGGCCTGCTGTGCAAGCGTACTTGGTATCGAGCTATTAGTTGCAGGATTACTTGATACTGTGTTCCCGTTAGGTGTCAAAGGTTGTAACTGCATTACAGTAGCTCCCTTTGCATACTAAGCAACTGATCATCAAGCGTTGCCCCCGCTGAAACGGTATAGCGTGAAATTTTATTTTTACTTAGTGCTGTACTGATACCGTCATTCTGGGAGGCACGCCACATTGCGTACTCTTGTTGCTCTTTTTTGTCGCCCAATATCCAGCGTTGTTGCGTTACACCGTCAGACACATTTACTGCCTGCACAGCGTTTAATTCAGGCAAGCTATGCTCAATGGGGTCGGTAACCACTATTGCTCTTACCTCACAATGTTTAGTCAAATTATTAAGGTGGCTTAATGCTTGTGAAGTAAGATTTTGAAAATCTGATACCAAATATACAAGACTACCTGGACGAGCAAGCCTGCGTGCCCTTGCACAGGCATCGACGAAAGCCGCTTCATCGCGTGTCTTATTCGGCGAAATATTTAGGCTCTCACTATGTAACGACATTAGTTCGTGGCACACTCTTAACACCGCTTTTTTTCGGGTAAGCGGTTTTACTTCTTTGTGTTGGGATTGATTGAATATTAATGCGCCTACTTTGTCGCCCCTTGCTGCGGCCGACCAACTTATTAAAGAGCAAACGTGAGCGGCTTGTACCGCCTTGGTTAGCAGTTTCGTGCCAAATGCCATAGAAGGTAAGTAATCGCAGAATAAGAAAACAGGGCGTTCGCGCTCTTCTCGGTACACCTTGGTGTGTGTTTTGCCCGTTCGCGCAGTTACACGCCAATCAATGGCGCGTATATCGTCGCCAGGTTGGTAATGCCTAGCTTCGTCGAACTCCATGCCCCTACCTTTATGCTTGGTCAAATAGCTTCCTGCTAGCCGCGCTTGAGGCGCATGCTTAGGTGCCAAACTAAAAAGTGTTGATAGCTGCTGGTAACGAAGTAGCTCTGCCGTTGACAGCGTAACACCGTCAGTCAGCAGCTTATTCAATTGAGTTTGAATATCTGTCATGATTTTACGGTACTGCGACAGTCGCCACTATTTTGTCGAGTACGTCATTTACCGTAATGCCTTCAGCTTCAGCTTGATAGGACAAAATTATCCGATGACGAAGTACATTATGAGCCACTGCTTGTATATCGTCAGGCCCCACAAAATCACGACCGCTTAACCAAGCATGTGCTCGTGCACATTTATCTAGACTAATGGTGGCCCTTGGGCTAGTGCCCATCGCAATCCACTGGGCTAGATCTGGACTAAATTGCGCAGGCTGTCTAGTGGCCATAATAAGTTGCACTAGGTATTGCTCTAACTCTGGCGCCATGTACAAAGAAAGCGCTTCTTTGCGAGCGGTGAATATATCGCCTTGAGAGAGAGTAGGAGGCGTTACAGGCGGCTCAGAAAGTGCTTCGCCTCTTGTCAGTCTAAGTATTTCTAACTCTGTTTCTGCACCCGGATAATCAATATCAACATGCATTAGGAAGCGGTCTAACTGTGCTTCAGGCAGCGGGTAAGTGCCTTCTTGTTCAAGTGGGTTTTGCGTTGCCATTACAAGAAACAGCGGTGGAAGTGGATAGGTTTTGCTTCCGACGGTTATCTGCCGTTCTGCCATTGCCTCTAATAATGCCGACTGAACCTTTGCCGGCGCTCTGTTTATTTCGTCGGCAAGTACTAGGTTGTGAAACAATGGGCCTTTCTGAAATACAAATTCACCCGTTTCAGGGCGATAAATGTCGGTGCCTGTTAAGTCGGCAGGAAGTAAATCTGGGGTAAATTGTACCCTATGGAAATCCCCATCAATGCCGTTAGCTAGTGCATTAATGGCTCTTGTTTTTGCAAGTCCAGGGGGGCCTTCTACCAGCAAGTGACCATCGGCAAGTAGCGCGATTAAAAGGCTTTTGGTTAGCGCACTCTGACCAATAATTTGTTGGTCTAAATACGCATGCAACTGTTGAAACTGCTCTGCTGCCATATTGCAATTTTCCGTTTTAATTCTCGTTTTTTGGGGTGTCAGTGAAACGTATGGCGTTGTATTGAAGTTCATTTTTCAATACATCGAGGTTAGCCGAAGTGAACATACACGCTACAACTACGTACTCACTATGACACAAAACAGACTATGATTTTCATATAAGGTTCATTCTACCTTTCTTCAATATCATAATCGTAAAGAATTTGTCTTCGAAAGCGTTTTTGGCAAAAACGGGTGTTGGCAAAGCTTTGATGCCAATATTCGCAAAATAAATATTACGCTTAACACTCACCTTAAGTGCATTATTTGCTATTTTGTTCATTGTTTGTAAAAATCAGGTGTATTACAGGTCAGACCACTTTATTGGTTTTCAAAGTAAACCAATACGGTCAATTATTTAGGTGCATTATGGCTACAAAACAATCAGTAACAACCCGAGAGGGTGATCGCATCGCCATTGTCGCGGGGTTACGTACTCCGTTCGCAAAGATGGCTACATATTTTCACGGCGTGCCAGCTGTTGATTTAGGTAAGATGGTCGTTAACGAACTTCTTGTTCGTCATGGTGTTCAAAAAGAGTGGGTTGACCAAGTTGTTTATGGTCAAGTTGTTCAAATGCCAAAAGCGCCAAATATTGCTCGCGAAATTGTACTTGGCACCGGTATGAATGTGCATACAGATGCTTACAGCGTATCGCGCGCGTGTGCAACGAGTTTCCAGTCTACCGTTAACGTTGCCGAGAGTATGATGGCTGGTACTGTTCAGGTGGGTATTGCTGGTGGTGCCGACTCTACTTCTGTTTCTCCAATTGGTGTGTCTAAAAACCTTGCAAGGGCGTTAGTTGACCTGCAAAAGACAAAAACGTTAGGTCAAAAGCTTAATATCTTTAAGCGCCTGAGCTTGAAAGACTTAGCGCCTGTTCCGCCAGCGGTTGCGGAATATTCTACTGGTTTGTCTATGGGGCAAACTGCAGAACAAATGGCAAAAACACACCAAATCTCTCGTGAAGAGCAAGATAAATTAGCACATCGTTCTCATAGCCTTGCAGCTGAAAGTTGGGAAGGCGGTAAGTTAGCTGACGAAGTTATGACTGCATATGCAGAACCTTATAAAGGTGCGCTTGAGCGCGATAATAACGTACGTTTCGACTCCAAGTTAGAAGGCTACGCCAAGCTACGTCCAGTATTTGACAAGAAATACGGCTCGGTAACAGCAGCGAATGCAACGCCTCTTACTGATGGCGCCTCAGCGGTGCTAATGATGACAGAAAGCCGCGCTAAGGAACTGGGCTATAAGCCACTAGGTTACATTCGCAGCTATGCATTCTCTGCAATCGACGTATGGGAAGATATGCTAATGGGGCCATCTTACGCCACACCAATTGCACTAGACCGTGCGGGTATGACGCTAAACGACCTTACGCTTATCGAAATGCACGAAGCCTTTGCGGCACAAACGTTGGCAAACGTGAAAATGTTCGCAAGCGATAAATTCGCGCAAGAGAAGCTAGGCAGAAGCAAAGCAACGGGCGAAATTGATATGGATAAGTTCAACGTGATGGGTAGCTCTATTGCTTACGGTCACCCGTTTGCAGCAACAGGTACGCGAATGATCACGCAAATGCTTAATGAACTGAATCGTCGTGGCGGTGGTACTGGCCTGCTAACAGCCTGTGCTGCTGGTGGTCTTGGTGCTGCAATGATTGTGGAGACAGAATAATATGAGTCAGGAACAAGAAATGACAAATGACGTTCAGCCAACATCAGGCGCATTTACGTTAACCAAACAAGACAACGGCGTCGCTATTCTAAGCATGGACGTACCAGGTGAGAGCATGAATACGCTCAAGGCTGAGTTTGGTGATGAAATCTCAGCCATGCTCGATGACATTGAGAGTGACAACAGCATCAAAGGTGTTGTATTAACTAGCGGCAAACCTAGTTCTTTCGTTGCCGGTGCTGACATTACCATGCTAGCTGCCTGCAAAACTGCCGAAGACGCTACAACCATTGCAGCAGGCGGCCAAGCTATTTTCGACAGAATTGAAAACATGAAGGCTACATTCGTAGCGGCAATTCATGGTCCGGCATTAGGTGGTGGGCTAGAGTTAGCGTTGGCGTGTCACTATCGTGTATGTACTGACTCACCAAGCACGCAAGTTGGTTTGCCTGAAGTTCAACTAGGTTTACTGCCAGGAAGTGGCGGCACACAGCGCTTACCTCGATTAATTGGTATTCAGCAAGCAATGAAGATGATGCTTACTGGAGCGCCAGCGCGTGCAAAACAAGCTAAAAAATACGGCATTGTTGATGAAGTTGTACCGCAAAGCGTTCTACTAAAAGTAGCAGAACAGTTTGCCCTTAAGCGTAAACCAGAACGCGATGCACCGCAGAAAGGTGTGATGAACAAAATGCTTGAAAATACTGGCCCAGGTCGAGGTATGTTGTTCAAAAAAGCGCGTGAAGCTACGTTTGCAAAGACGAAGGGTAACTATCCTGCGCCTGGCTATATTATTGATGTAATTGAAACTGGCATGAACGACGGTATGAAGGCTGGTTTAAAAGCCGAAGCAGAAGCTTTTGGTAAACTAGTTATGACGCCAGAGTCTTTCCAGTTACGTCAAATTTTCTTCGCAACAACCGAGATGAAGAAAGAAAACGGTGTTGAAGGTGTTAAACCTGAAAAAATGAAGAAAGTAGGCGTGCTAGGTGGCGGTTTAATGGGCGGCGGTATTGCGTTCGTTACCTCTACGAAAGCAGGAGTACCAGTGCGTATTAAAGACGTACGCGCAGAAGGTATCGCCAATGCGATGAAGTACAGTTACGACATCTTGAACAAGAAGGTTAAAAAGCGCTTTATTCGCAATAGCGAAATGCAAAAGCAACTAGCATTGTTAACAGGAACATTAGACTACAGCGGCTATCAAGATGCTGACATTGTCGTTGAAGCTGTTTTTGAAGATTTAGATCTTAAACAAAAAATGGTTGCTGACATTGAAGCAAATTGTAAAGAAAGCACAATTTTCGCTTCCAATACATCATCTATTCCAATTACTCAAATTGCTGCAAAGGCTGAACGTCCAGAGAATGTGATTGGTCTACATTACTTCTCGCCTGTAGATAAAATGCCGTTAGCAGAAGTAATTGCACATGAGAATACGTCGGACCAAGTTATCTCTTCAACAGTAGAGTTTGCCAAGAAACAAGGTAAAACGCCTGTAGTAGTGAAAGACGGTGCTGGTTTCTACGTAAATCGTATTTTGGCGCCATACATGAACGAAGCGGCAAACCTTATTTTGGGCGGCGAGCCGATTGAACATATCGATAAGTCTTTAGTGAAGTTTGGCTTCCCTGTAGGCCCTGTGAAGCTACTTGATGAAGTAGGTATTGACGTCGGCACTAAGATCATCCCATTCCTTGTAGAAGCGTTTGGCGAGCGTTTTACTGCTCCAAGCGCGTTTGACAAAGTACTTGCTGATGGCCGTAAAGGTAAAAAGAACCAAAAAGGTTTCTACCTTTACGAAGGTAAGAAACCGGGTAAAGAGGTAGATGAAAGCATCTACTCACTTCTTGGCTTAACACCTTCAGCGAAGCTAAGCGAGAAAGAAGTTGCTGAGCGTTGTGTTTTGATGATGCTTAACGAGGCTGCACGCTGTCTTGACGAAGGCGTAATTCGCAACGCTCGTGACGGTGATATTGGCGCTATTTTTGGTATAGGCTTCCCGCCTTTCCTTGGCGGTCCATTCCGTTACATGGATACCCTTGGTATCAAGCACGTGGTTGAACGTTTGAATCACTTTGCTACTGCTGTTGGCAACAAATTTGCACCAGCTGAAGTACTTGTAAAAATGGCTGACTCTGAGCAGACATTTTACTAAAAAGTAAATTTAATGTTAAAAGCCGGGCTTTGCCCGGTTTTTTTGTATGTAATGTTTATTTTTGCTGGTTTATTGCGCAGTTTTGGGTAAACTTCGTGCCGCTGATTTATTAAACAGTGTTTAGCGGTTTCGCGAAATCAATAGGTTGCATCTTAAAATACCTATTTAAGTCGTTTTGCGTAGATATCGAGTTCTCTTGGAGGTAACGTGATTTCCCTTTTACTACTTAGCATCGTATTTTCTTTCTACTTTTATGTTGAAGCCTTCAAGTGGGGTATGCATGCAAAGAAATGGGCCGTTGCAGGTTTAGTCTTAGGGCCTATTTTGTTACCCATGTTTTCTATTGCGCGGCATGTTCACTGGCGAAATGCCGTTGGTTTTAACAACCTCTATATTGCTGCGTAAGTCTTCAGTACTACGTAAAAAGCTATTTCTCGCACCTGACCGATGTCGGTGTAAAAAACTTCCTTTTCTTTAGACGAAAAAAAAGAGAGCACATGGCTCTCCTTTTGGGAAATTTGGTTAGCGCTTATTTACCAGTACCGAAAGTACCTGCACCAGTTTTTGGTCTTGTAGTTTGAGGCTGAGTTACTGTCTCTTTTTGAGACTCAGGTGCTTTTTTTGCACCTTCTTGATTGTCAGCAGCTACAGGAGTGGCGGTAGAAAGTACTAGTGCAACAGCGTACTCTTTTAACATGTTATTTTCCTCTAATTTTTTTTGAACGAACAAACAAAACCGATATGTAGTTGTTGTTATCGGCATTAATGTATTAGCTAGTAGCATGCCAACTTTGATAAGTTATTTAAAATCAATACTTTATGTTTGTTTTTGGTGAGAGTGACATTTGTTTGACGTTAGCAGTATTTTAGTTATTGTTTAACGGCAACTTTCCGTCGCTATTGTTAATGTTAAGCGTATTGAATCGTATGGCCTAATGTGTGGTGTGTACGGCGACCTTAACGGGTTACTCAGTATTTATAGGCGTTATTTAGGATTTAGAGGAGTAAGGCAAAAGGATACCGCCTGCGCTAGGTTATTTATTGCTAAGCAGGGAATAAACGAACATAAATATTGATGGCTTACGGGCGAATTTATCTCTTGAAAGAGCGTTAGTTAGGGGCGCACCAATTTAGACGCCAGACTGGCTCAGAATAGTGTGAAGCTGCTGGTTTTCAGTGAGTAGTTTTTCAAAGCGTTCTGCGTTTAGCGGACGGCTATATAAGAAACCTTGTAGCATTTCGCAATCGTATCGTCTCAGAATATCAAGCTGGGCTTCTTCTTCTACACCTTCAGCCACAACTTTTAAACCGAGATTGTGAGCAATGTTAATGATGGCTGCCGCCATGTGTCTATCAACATTACTAACGGCAATGTCGTCAATAAAGGCTTTATCAATTTTAAGCGTGTTTAGCGGAAAGCGTTTTAAATATGCAAGTGATGAATAGCCCGTTCCAAAATCATCTAAAGCTAAGTGAATACCACGTTCACGTAGCCTGTTCATCATCTGTAGGCCATTTTCAGGACTTTCCATTAGCGTGCCCTCAGTAATCTCACACTCTAGGTGAAGAGGGGAGAGGCCCACATCGCTTAGGATTCGGTTAATGCGATCATCAAGGTCTGGTAATTCAAACTGTTTTGCAGAAATATTAACAGCAACTCGACCACTGAAAAGCCCCTGACTAACCCAACGTTTGGTATCAGCACAGGCTTTTCGTAGCACTTGCTCACCAATTTCAATTATCTGACCGGTTTGCTCAGCAAGTGGAATAAATTGCCCTGGGCTAACGATGCCTTTTTGCGGATGTTCAAAGCGCACTAAGGCTTCCATGCTCACAAGCTTACCAGTAGCAATATCTACTTTGGGTTGATAATAAACCGTAAATAGGTCTTCTTTAATGCCTTGCCTAATCAAGTTTTCAATTTGCAGCTGGCGAACCGCATTTTGATTCATCTCGCCACTGAAGAACTGGTAGCTATTACCGCCATTGTTCTTGGCAAAATACATTGCAGTATCGGCATTTTTCAGCATTTCTTGTGGTGAGTTACCATCATCTGGATAAAATGCTATGCCGATACTGGCGCCCAATACAAACTCTTGCTTATTAATAATAAAAGGGCGAGAAAGTGTATCTAACAAGCTTTGAGCGTAGTGAGTAACGGTGTGAACGTCAGCATTATCGTCCATTAATATACTGAATTCATCACCACCTAAGCGGTAACAGGTTGCACTTTTACCTGTTGTTCGCTGTAGACGCTTCGCAATCTGCTTAATAAGGATGTCACCAGTTTGATGGCCTAGTGAGTCGTTAATTTTCTTGAAGTTATCCATATCCAAACACAGCAAAGTGTGCTGCGCGCCTTTACGAACTAAATTCTGATGGCTAGCCTGGAAGAATGAACGGTTTGGCAATTCGGTAAGCGGGTCAGTATTTGCAAGTTTAAGTAGTTCCTTCTCGGTATTTTTACGAGAAGTAATGTCACTAAATACACCCACAAAGTGACTTATTTTACCATCTTCATCATGAACGGCATCGATGTTTAATTCCATCTCATAACGTTCGCCGTTAACGCGAACACTTTCAACTTCACCAGACCAATTACCTTTTGATTTAAGCGTTTTTTTAATCTCTTCGGTGAATGCATCTGGATATAAATGGAAATGCATGTAGCTAGCGAGTGCTTGATCTCGCGTTTCGCCCGTGTAACCGCAATACGCATTATTCACGCTGATAAACTTAAACTGTGTATTGGTAATGAATACACCTTCAGAGATGTTTTCAATAGAGCGTTTAAATAGGTTAAGTTGCTCTTCCGCTTCTTTAAGGTGGTGTATATTTTTTAGAGTACCCGTCATTCGAACAGGCTGTTCGTTGTGGTCGCGCTCTACCACTTTTCCGCGATCTAGGATCCAAATCCACTGATTGTTAAAGGTCTTTGCACGATACGCCAGTTCGTAGAAGTCGCTTTTACCTTCTAAGTGTTCACGTAACGAGTCTTTCACTCTTGTTATATCATTAGGATGAATATTGGCATCATAAGCGCCTGTGGTACGAATATCGTCTTGTGGGAAATCTAGCGTTCCCCATGTGTTTGCGCGATACACCTGACCACGATATACATCCCAATCCCACAGCTCATCACCTGAACTCCACAAAGTGAGCTTTAGGCGCTCTTCTGATTCTTTAATGGCCAATTGACTGGCATTTCGAATTTGATACTGGCGTATAATGAAAGCTAAAAATGCCAATGCAATGATACAATAAAAAACAAGAGCTACAGTATGTAACCAAGGTGGGCGGGCAACGCGAATGTTAAGAAGCTTTGACGCAGACCATGACTTTTGCGGCTCTTTAGCTTGTACTTCAAAAATATAGCTCCCAAACTTTATATTGTTGAATTGGGCCGTTCTTTCAATATTTGTATAGATCCAATTTTCATCGAAACCTAAAAGCCTGTATCGATAAATTGTTTGTTGTGGATAAATAGCATTTAGAAGATAAAATGAAATACTAAATCTGGATTCGTCATATTCCAGAGCTACTTCTTGTTTGTAAATGACGTTATTTTCAACACCATTATTAACATTGGTTCCGTTGTGAAATTGTTCATCGCTTTGGATTAGACTGTTATGTGAACCAAAGACTCTAAATTCCTCTATCTCAGGTGTTAGCGTCACATACGTTGCCTTAGTGCTACTCGCATGGTCGACGGTAACTCTGTTGTATCCTTCCATTCCCCCGAAATATACATAGCCATTAGATGAAGAAAAAACTGAGCTTTCACCAAGAGAGTTATAATTTAACTCGGAGTTTGGTATCAAAGATGTTTCAACAAGTTCTGGTAGTGATAGTTGATGTATTCCGGAAGAATCTACATATAAGATACTATCTCTGACACCAATCGAAGAAGTAATGTGACTAGAACCCTCAGGTCTCTTCTGACTTTTCAAAACTTCCAAAGAACTTTTGTCAATCATAGTGATTCCGTTCGATCTCGTGGTTACCCAAAACGCGCCACTGGTCTCGTAAATACCATAAGCAATCGAATCTATCCCATTATCAGAGGAAAATGCTTTAACAATTCGTTTGTTATTGATATCGAAAACTTTAAGCTCGTTATCGTCGCGGAGCCACAACCTGTTATAGCTGTCTTTAAAAATAGGAATTAGTCGATCAGATGGCTGTATATTCTGTAGCGAGGCCACAGATACAGACACACCATCAAAACTTAGCTCAACGGTGCCATGTTGCTCGGTATAGAGCCAAACACTACCATTTTGATAGTACAAAAAATCAATAAAATTTCCCTCGAATACGTGCTCAATTATTCTAAGTTTTTCGTCTACCAACTTGAGTAAATAAACACCATTAGAAGAAGCTAGCCAAAAATAACCGTTTTGGTCGATTTCCAAGTCCCAAAAAGTAATACTTGCTGGCAAATGCTTAAAAACATCGAAAAATAGAACGTCCGAAGTATCACTTTGAATGCGCCCCACACCTCGCTGTTGTGAAACTAGGTAAATTTGATTTTCTTTATCTTCAGCAAAGCCCCATATTGCGGAGTGGTCGTTCTCTAGGTTTTGTCCTGAATTAAAAACTGGTTTATATTTGCTCTTTGCGTAAGCTGGGTGAAATTTGTACGCCCCTCTTTTCAATGAACCTAGCCACAGAACCTCCATTCTATCTATATAGATGTTGGTAATATCTGCCAACGGGAGTGATGTTGTCTCTTGAGAAGCCTGATCTAGATAAATATAGTCTATATGGGTTACGGTGCTTATATCGTTATTTAGTACATTCTTTAAGATAAACGCACCCTGTCCAGTACCAACCCAAACGTTATTATTTATTTCTTTAACCGCTTTGACTTGTTGCTTCGATGCATTATCGAAAACTTCCTCACCTATATGTTTGAGAAGCTGACCAGAAGCAGATACTATCCGTATGCCGTTATTTGTAGCAAACCAATAATTACCATTGATCACCTGCATTTCATTAACGGTCTCAATGTCTAACGAGATCCCCCAAGGATTAACTTTACTTGTATGATAAAGTTCATTTGTCTGCTTATCGAGTATTGATAATCCAAGTTCCTTTGAGCCTAACCAAATACGATTCATTTCATCTCGAATTACACCAATTATACTAGGTTTATCATAGACTTTTTTTATTAACTCAATACGCTGCTGTGAAACTGAAAATTTATATAAGTGTTTGAAGTCGGTGAATAAAATATCACCATCTGAGGATTCGCTGATACCCGTAATTATATCTGCTTTTAAGGCTGAATTGTTTTTGTTAAAAACTTCGAAGTCATCACTTTCAGGTCGATATCTCGCTAACCCAGAATGAGTAGCAACCCACAGGTTCTGCTGTGAATCAAAAAGGAGCTTATAGATGTAACCTGACGGAATCGAGTTGGAGTTTGTGTCTGAAGGGTGATATTGCTTAACGTTATATCCCGAATATCTATTTAACCCGTTTGCGGTGGCAATCCAAATGTACCCTTTATCGTCTTCGACAATATCCAGTACTGCGTTATCGGAAAGTCCTTCAGGTTTTCCTACTTCTTTGAACTTAAGATCAGAAATCTCTATCGCTTTCGCAGGAACACAAACGAGTCCTGGCAAAACCGACATAAGAAAATAGATTGTAAATATTAGGGTTGAGCGCACCTAAACACCTTTGGCTTACACCATTTATTATTTTTTTATTTTTACTGGCAGCATCCCTAACAACCAGAATAATAAATATGCCGAATTAAAGTAGCCTCTACAAGGATTTTTTAACTTTAAAAGGGTGATGGTTTACTTCTTGAGCAAACTTTATGGCGTATATCGCTATATACGTATGGTGCGGCGCATTTTCAGGCTAATAGTAGGGAATAAGCTGTTTGAATTCTGAAATGCTATTGATCGTTCGTTTCGCGTTTGTTGTCATCGCCTCAAACTTGCCTTTTGAATACAATACCAGCTCACCGCAACGCTCTCTTTGTGCTAATTCTCCAGCAAAAGCTTGTACCTCTTCAAACGTCAAAGACTTTATTCTTTCGGCCAGTTTAGCGTTTCTATTAAAGGAAAGATCTTGTGTTCCCAAGCTTACCCAAAGCCGCTGAGATTTCATCGACAACGTGAGGTCACGCTCTTCCAGTTGTTTTATTAAGTTTTGCTGAATAGTTGGCCAATAAAAACGGTAAAACTCTAATTCGTGAAGCTGTTGAAACAGGAATGTGGTTATTGCATCAAGAAGCTGCTTTGGGCTGCATTGAGGGCTTTGGATATAAAAAGCCATACCTGGATGCTGATTATGCGGAACGAAACCAGTACCCACAATATAACCCAATTGTTGTTCAGTTCTCAGCGCGTTGAAAAACGGTGCTGCTAGCATTTGTTCAATGACCATGCATAAAACGGTATCGGTAAGTTCTTGCGATGGCGCTTGTAAGTAGAGTACTACGGCAGAATCATCATGATTACAGGTTACTTCGTGGTATAGCGTTTCGCCAATCGGTAACTTTGATACCGACCTAGATAGAGGTTGGCTATTCGCATTCGCGCAGTGTTCTTTTATTTGATTGCAAAATGAGCCCGCATCTTTACTTGTCCAATTACCGTGCATAAAGGCTTCGACAAAATATTGACTAAAAGCGGCCGACTTAAACTCGAGCAATTGTGAATATGAAATGTTGTCAATTACATCTAGTAGTTCAACCGGCGCTTGCGTATTTCGTTGAATAAGTACACTTAGTCTAGAGAACAAACGGTTAGTGGGTTTGTTTAGTAACGAGTTATGAAGGCTTTGTATCTGCAGCGCTTTGTGATGCTCAAAGTCTCTTTCTGAAGGAGTAAAGTTGATAACGGCATCGAGCAGTTGATTAGCTAGCAACGTTTGTTGATTAGTGAAGCCTCGCGTGTGCAAGGTAAAGCCCGCTTGGTGGCCATAAATTCGATAATGTAAACCTGCAATTTCAGCGCGATAATATCTTGCCTGAAGGTGATCGTTCAACGCGCCTAGCCATATACGCTTTGCTGCTACTGCTGGCAATGAATCTGAAAAGTCAGCAGAATCGAAAGAAACGTAGATATCGCCCTTAGGGCTGTGAAATTGTTGATCTTGTGCAAACCAAAACCTGAAGCCTGACGCTTCATGCATCTTATTAGGCTTATCAAAAGAGGTTTCAGGCAAGACTAATTGGTACTCACTGCCCAAGTAAGGGTTCGCTGGAGGCAGTTGCAAAGCTTCAATTTTTTGGGGAGAGCGAAAAGCGATTAACTCTTTTTCGTCAACAGCTTCAACACTGTATTCGGCATTGTAAAATGCACATACCTTTGTTGTTTTGACGTCTTTTGATATCAGTTTTATTCGCAAGTTATTCGGCGTAAAGAAAGACAGCGCATGCTCTAAAACTGCTTTATCATAATTACCTATTGTGGTGCGAAGCTCGTTAAGTTGCTCAGGAGTAAAAAGAAATTGATGCTGGGCATATTCTGTTACAAGACTGAGTGATTTGACGTTTTCTTCATGTTCAAGTGCGAGCGCATTAAGCTTGGCTTTTTCTTCGTATCGCCACGCCTCACCTGACGACTGTCTTATGAGAGCGATGTAACTAAAAAGCGCCTCTACAACGCGATATCTATTTTCTAATCCTTTTTGAGTAAGCTGAAAACTGACATTGAAATCTTTAAATGCGTCACCTTCAATACCAGAACCGGCTATAAGATTTAGCGCCCATTCTTTCTGTTTTAGATACGCTAATAAACTTCCTTCACCTTCATCGCCAATTAAATGACTTATATAATTCAACGGCTTACTTTTGTAGTCATTTTGCAATGCTGGCAATGCGAAAGTTACGATCATCCGCTTCGCAGCCTGCAGTGGATGAATATTTATCTGCACACCGAGCTCATTTTCTGTGTACAAGCTTGGCCAGTTATCATTGGCAAGTTTGCCAGCTTTGAAAGAACCGAAACACTGATGTATTAATGCCTCTAGTTGTTGAATAGGCATGGGACACGAAATACATAACCTCATATTCTGTGCACAATACAGCGCACCGTGCATTGTTTTAAGTCGTGACTTTAATTCAGTGCTTGAATGCTTTGAAAAGGTATCGCTGTTTCCTACTGAAAATTTGGCAAACGGGTGCTCTGGATTACATGTTTCTTTGTGAATTTGATAAAGCCGGCGTAAATCGTCTTTTTTCTTAAATTCAAATTCAGCGTGAATATTTTTTATTTCATTACACAACGATGCTTCTTCGAAAAGCGGTTGCCGTAGCATGTCTGCGAAAGCGGGAAGGGTTTGTGCCACCGCGTCGCCTGAACAGTGGTAATGGTAGTTGGCATATTCAGTGCCTGTCCAAGCATTTATATTGCCACCATGCTGCTCTATGAATCCATTGATGGCATTCGGTTTTGGTAAGTGCCTGCTGCCCATAAACAGCATATGCTCTAATAGGTGTGCAAGCCCGTGACAGTCGTCGGGGTCATAAAAGTGACCGGCTCTAATCGACATCGACACATTCGTTTCGTTGAGATTCGGTGTGTGACACACCATCACGCGCAAACCGTTGGGTAGGCTGAAGTGATGCGCGTTTTCGAAGTCGATAGTGTTATTCACATTTTCTCGCTATTTGGCAGTCAATGATAAATTGAGAACTGTGCGACGATTATTTAGAAATGTCTAATGTACAAAACCAATAATAGCTAAAAATTTCTATAATTCACCGTTTATTACTATGCGTATTATCAGCACTTTGATATCGTAACAATTCTTTCATTAATAGTATGCGCAATGTTATGTCAGGTCAAAGTAGCAACGACGACATCTATCTTTTTATCATGCGTCATGGCGAGGCTGAAGCACCACGATTGGACGATAAAAGCCGCCAGTTAACCGCGCTCGGAAGAGAGCAATCTACGCTTGCTGCACAGTGGTTGAAAGCGCACTATTGCAACAATGGTGCTGTAGACTTGGCATTGGTTAGTCCATACCGTAGAGCGCGTCAAACCCACGACATGGTTTCGTTAGACATTATTGCAAATAAAATCGAAAACAATGATGACATTGTACCTGATGGTTCACCGCGCCTTGTTAGCGACTACATCGATGCAAGAGTGCATGCTGCTGTTAATGCGAAAAAGCCAATTAAATCAATGCTCGTAGTAAGCCATATGCCATTGGTGAGCTACCTGGTCGACGAGCTTTGCCAGTCGTATACCACCAGTCTATTTTCGACAGCGTCCATTGCTGTCATAAAATACTCACTCAAAGACCATAAAGGTACGCTAGTTACACACTATCAAGGTGTATAGTCGCTCTATTTTCTGTTTAAGCACTTCTTAGTTATTTGTTTAATATTTTTCAGCAAAAAACGTTAAGTAAATAGTTTCTCGGTCGATACTTTCTTTGAGAGTGTCAAAGTTTATTCTATTGAAGGGTTGGGAAATGGACAGCAAATCTATTCCTGAGCTCCTTAAGCGTTCATTGCAGTCGCATATGGCGGAGGCAGATTTGCGTGAAGATGAGGAGACGCAGGATATTATTGCGAAGCTATCTGTATTATCAGACAAGGTCGCGGCTGCAAAAGCGAAAGCGTTAGCCAAACGGGCTGAGCGCGCTAGTACGAAATGAGTGATAAATAATTCTCAGGCCACTAGCGCACAGATTGCCGCTACGCGACACAATCTATGCTTACTAGTTCTTTCAATGCAGTACAGCGCCGGTTTCTAGTCCAACCCACCATCTTTAGGCGCAACATAATACTCAGGCATTATTCTTACGGTTTTAATCATGTTTTCCGTAATGTCCACTATCTCAAGCGGATAGCCCGCTAACCGCACGCTTATCTTGTTTTCCGGAATATCTTCCAAATATTCCAACAATAATCCATTTAGTGTCTTAGGCCCTTCGGTTGGTAAGTTCCAATCCATTTCTTTGTTTAATTCACGTATGTTGGCACTGCCATCAACTAATACTGAGCCGTCTTGCTGAACGTGGGCTTCCTTACTGTGATCTGGCACCATGCTAGTGGTGAAATCACCAATAATTTCTTCTAGAATGTCTTCTAGCGTGACCAGCCCCATAATGTCGCCATACTCATCGACCACCAAAGCAATACGCTCTTTTTCCGCCTGGAATTTATACATTAAGGTATGTAATGGCGTAGATTCTGGCGTGTAGTAAATCTCGCGAACTGCTCGAAGCAAACTTGATTTAGTAAATTGGTCTTTAGAAAGTAGCCGCAGTGCATCACGAACATGAACAAAACCAACCGCATCGTCGATACTGTCTCTGTAAAGTAAAACGCGCGTATGCTGGGCGTGGGTCAGCGACTTTTGTATTTTCTTCCAGTCATCATTAATGTCGATAGCAAAAATCTCCGCCCTCGGCACCATGATGTCTTCAGCGGTAACGCTTTCTAAATCAAGAATACTCACCAGCATATCTTGGTGTTTTTTAGGTATCATCGTACCTGCTTCAAACACCACAGTTCTAAGCTCTTCTCTGCTTAGTGAATCGTCATTACCGTTAGCCGGGCTAATACGAAGCATAGCTAATATGCCGTTGGTAATGCCATTAATAGCAGCTACGAAAGGGTACATTAACGTTAGCAGCGGCAATAAAATAATTGAGCTTGGAAAGGCTACTTTTTCTGGATATAAGGCAGCAAGCGTTTTAGGGGTTACTTCGGCGAATATTAGAAGAACCAGCGTTAAACCAAATGTTGCCGCGAATAAGCCCCAATAATCACCGAAAAGGCGAATGCATAGTATAGTGGCAAGTGATGATGCGGCAATGTTGACTAAATTGTTACCAATTAGAATTAAGCCTATCAGGCGGTCAGGGCGGTCAAGCAGCTTTGCTACGCGAATAGCTGAGCGGTTTCCTTCACCTTGAAGGTGTTTAAGGCGATATCGATTAATCGACATCATTCCAGTTTCAGAACTAGAAAAATACGCTGAAAGTAATATGAGTACGCCGAGCGCGATAAACAGCGTACTCGTTGATATGTCGTCCAAGTATGGGGTTCCTGTCTTTAATTAGCCTTCAAATGTAGTTTTTTGAGCAGCGGGTTTCAAGCGAAATGTGCTGAAATGTAGCAATGCTAGGCGAGTTTTCAAAAATTTAGCCTTCTTAGGTTCAGCATGAATGCTATGAGGCGTGTTCTTTGATGGGGTTAGAGAATTAGTTCTCTTACTAATTTGCTACCGAAATACGCTAATGACAGCAAAATCACGCCAACAATAGTGAGCACAATAACTTGCTTTCCGCGCCACCCTTTTATCTTTTGGCCTGCTAACAATATAACAAACACAACGAGTGCCGCGATAGACAGAGCGGTTTTATGCGCATACGCCTTACTAAACATGTCATCTAAGAAAAGAAAGCCGCTTAGCAATGAGACAGTAAGCAGTGTGGTTCCAGCAAGTAACAGTTTAAAAAGGATGCCCTCTACTAACATAAGCGGCGGTAGCGACGAGTGTAACAATGCGGCCCCTTTCTCTTTTAGGCGGTACGTTATGTAGGACATTTGCAGAGCATACAAAAAGGCTATTACAAGCGTACAATAAGCGAATAACGACAAACTGATATGGATGACCAGTCCAGGCTGCAGTTCAATATGCATAATGTAGCTTACAGGAATAAATTTAGACACCAGCACAGAGAAGCTAGCGAAACTAAATACAACGGGTAGTAGAATTAAATTTGGGATAGCGCGAGCAAAAAGCAGCATTGAAACGGTTATGATCCAAGACACTAAAGAGAGTACATTAGTAACACTCATGTCTTGCCCTGGAGCTCCCATAATGGCATTGGTCAAGTACGCAATGTGCGCAATAACACCCACACTGGCCAAGGATAATCCAAGCTTTTTATTAGGACCATCTTGATGGACAAACTTGCCAATTAA
>ENA-OWNT01001265-OWNT01001265.1-seawater-metagenome-genome-assembly--contig:-NODE-1265-length-33686-cov-5.114791_pt1 | contig 33686 bp, 30 predicted proteins | sample MGYA00238136_ERZ651165 | MGnify/ENA primary metagenome ERZ651165 (study PRJEB26861, sample SAMN08777766) | seawater metagenome | isolation source: coastal seawater | place: USA: Florida | collected...
GTTTCGATGCGTGCGCCTGTACGATAAGAGATGGCTTCCCTTTGCTGGCGTATAGATTCAATCAGACCGAGTTTTTCAAGCGGGGCAGGGGCAAGCTGTTGCAATAACACACGCATTTCGACCATTGCTTCCTGGGCGCTCTGACGCACATCCAGCAGAGCTTCCCGCGCCGCAGTCGGATTGCTTTCCAGATGGGCATGAGCAGCAGCAGCACTGACATTCATGCTGAAAACCTGTTGCTTAATCGAGTCATGCAAATCCCGTGCCAGACGATTACGTTCTTCCTGGGCAGCAACTTCACTAATTTGATGATAGAGTCTGCCTCGCATGGACTGAAAATCATTCTGATTCGCAACCAGTTTGTTGGTTTCAGTAATCAAGATACTCAGAAATCCAGCCGGAAGTTCTTCGATTTTTTCGGCATGTTTACCCTGATTGATGGCTGTGAGTGCGTCTGCAACGGTTTTGAGTTTGAGCGCCACAGGAAAGGTTGCAATCCCTAGAATGACAATCACGATGAGCCCGCTCAACACCACCTGCGCTAAGATGGGAAATGCTGCAATTTCATCAACTGCAATCAGTGCAATAGATGACATCACACCGATGCTCATACTGACCAGCATGAATACTAAAAATACGCCCGATTTGAATTTTTCCATACGATTTGTCTCGATACACAGTAATTTCATTGTCATGATAGAGGAAGTGACTACATTTTTCGTCCCTCCATCAGGGGAGATTCCGGTAAAGCATAAAATAGGGTATGCTGTTAGAAAATAATCAAAAGAGGATTTAATTATGACAATTGCTATTCAAGCATATGAAACTTATTTAGTAGATGTAGACAACAAGATTGCACATGTACGCTTCAATCGCCCTGACAAAGCAAACTCACTGGCACAAAAAGGCTGGGATGAACTGGAAGCGATTTTCAAAGAATTGGATAAACGCTCTGATGTGCGCGTGATTGTGTTGAGTGGCGAAGGCAAAAATTTCTGTGCCGGGATTGATTTAGAGATGTTCGCAGGTTTGTCACAGAATTTTGCTTCCGACGATGAAGGTCGCAAACGGGAAGCTCTGCGCGATAATGTTCATGCCCTGCAAGCGCCTGTCAATGCGATAGAAAATTGCCGGAAACCTGTTCTTGCGGCGATTCACCGTGCCTGTGTCGGCGGAGGAGTTGATATAATCACCGCCTGTGATATGCGCTACTGCACGGAAGACGCTTTTTTCTCAATTGAGGAAATCAATATCGGCATGGTGGCGGATTTAGGTACGTTGCAACGTCTACCACGACTCATCGGTGAGGGCATGGTTCGCGAACTGGCGTATACAGGTCGTCGCATGAAAGCCGATGAAGCGAAAGAACATCATCTGGTGAATCAAGTTTTTACTGATAAAGACGAAATGATGTCAGCCGTGATGGAAATTGCCGCGATGATTGCCTCAAAATCACCTTTATCAGTGCGCGGGACAAAGCAGGTACTCAATTTCTCACGTGATCGCTCTGTAGCTGATGGTCTGGAATACATTGCCACCTGGAACGCTGCCATGCTCCTGTCGAATGACATCACAGAAGCCATGACCGCAAAAATGGTCGGGCGTGATGCAGAATTTGAGGATTAGGTCGTTATGCACATTCGGATAATGATAGTAGATGGCGGTGTAACAGGAAATCTACAGCTAGGGCAGTTGCTTTGTGTGTATGAACAATTTCATATACTCCACGAAGCAAAAACGGGGAGGGACGCAATTTCTCAATGTGAAAGTCTTAAACCGGATATTGTCATAATTAATCCTGATGTGAGAGACATGAGTGAAGCGTCTTTAATAAGAGAACTCATCCGTATTTGTCCATTGTGTCAATGTATTGTTTTAACTACCTCTGATGAGCCAGAGTGGTCTATGAACGTGATGCGTGCAGGAGGGCGTTGCATCGTTAGTAAGCCAATAGATGCCACAACTTTGCATTCATTAATAAGTGAAATATATTCCTCCCTGCTGCGATACAAAGAGAGCTTAGACAGTGAGTAGATGGTGTTTTAGTATTTCAACCTGTCAATAGCTCTCAAAAAAACGGGAGTACAATTGCTTCTATGCCGAATTGTGTGATGGGCATATTCATTCTGGCACTATAATATGAAAAAGCGATTTGATGGAGCGTGACATGATTTCAATTGAACAACTCATTGAGGAAATTGATCAATTACAACATTCAGAGAAATGGCGATTGGTGAATCATCTGTTGCAATCCCTGGAGCATGAACAGCATCAACCGACAGATTGGAAAGCTGCCCTCAAAGCGACACAGGGCATTCTGGCAGATGATCCGATTGAACGTCCGCCTCAATTGCCACTTGAAGAACGTGAGCCACTCGAATGAAGTATCTGCTGGATACAAACACCTGTATTCGCTATATCAACGGGCGCTCGGATGCTGTGACGAAACGGATACTTGCGTTAGAAGAGCATGAAGCGGTGTTGTGTTCAATTGTTGTGGCAGAGTTGGTATTTGGAGCAAAACGCAGTCAAAATCCTAAAAAAACATTGCTCAAACAACGCCAGTTTATCGACTTGTTTCGTTCTTTGCCTTTCGATGATTCTTGCGCTGAACACTACGCCGATATTCGGGCAGACTTGACGGCAAACGGTACTCCAATAGGCGCAAATGATTTACTCATCGCCGCAATTGCCAGAGCTCATAACTTGATATCGGTGACACACAACACCCGTGAGTTCGGGCGCGTGACAGGATTAAAAATTGAAGATTGGGAAGAATCCTGAGTGGGGGAGTAAGACCCCGTTTCGGCATCTTTGCTCATCCAGACAGCCAGGCAGTTATTTGACTGACAATGGGAGTCTATTCACTCCCATTGTCTTTTTCATCGTTTTGCCAGAAGGTATTCGGCTCTATTTGATGGATCAAGTTTGAATTTGGGTCGCTCCCGGTACATATCATCCGGCGCATCTTCGTAGCCAATGACCTTGCTTTCAAAGTAACCCATTCCTGATGTATATTGATGAACAGTCACCTCATAATTGTTGCATAGCGCAACCGGAATAATACCTGTGATGATACAGTTATCCCCTTCGATGATCGGGTCTTCAATGGTGGCACTCATTCGGGACAGGTCAGATATAGCCTTGCCCATCCGTGTTGTCGGGACAGACAAGCGGTATTCACTGATAGGCCATAATAGCTTTGTTCCAGCATTCATCAGTGCTTCAAAAACGATGAGTGGCGCTAGATTCCGGTAATGGGCAGGAGTAGAATCCGGTATTAGCTCGTAATCAATCAGGGTGATTTTCATGTCGGTGAGTTCCCAGCCTTTGAGACCCTGGTCAAGATAAGCGAATACACCATCTTCTATTCCATTCAGAAATCGTTGTGTCAATCCACCTGTTTTGAGTTCCGATACATACTGGATGCCAGACCCGACTGGAAGTGCTTCGACCCTGAAACCGAGACCTGCATCGAAAGGTAAGCCATCTTCATGTACACCACAACTCACCTCAGCCATTCCCGCCGGGGTTTCCATGTAAATCGTCATCGGGTCAGTCATCTGGATGTCTACGCCATAATCCCGTTTGAGCGTTTCTTGAACGATCTCCATCTGAACATAGCCAAAAAGACTAATGTAGATGTCGTCGTTGAATTCGCTCAGTTCATAAGATAAATAAGGGTCGCCTTCTTCGATTATAGTTAGTGCTTCCAACAATTCTTTTCGTTGTGCAGGGCGTTCCAGTACAACCTTCACCTTTAGCATCGGTTTTCCGGGGGAGAAGCTCTTTTGATGAATACCTTCACCGAATGTGTCGCCAACATTCAGATGATTCAGTCCCATCGCCATGCCAATATCTCCGGCATGAAGGGTCTGCACGGACTCTGCCTCACCATGATTCCACCTGAAAAGATAGGTAATCTTGTCTTCCCCTATGAAATCCCGTTGCATCACCTGTCCGGCAGTGAGCTTAATCACGCACATTCTCCCCGCCATGATATTTTCCATCCGCGTGATAGCAGACACAATGCCGCTAGCAATATCCGTATCCAGTGGTTTGAATTGGGGAAGCAGATCACAAATAGCGTCCAGTACCTCCCGTACACCGATACTATGTAATGCGCTGCCGAACAGCACGGGGTATACGGCTCTCTCTGCTACTGCCATTTTGAGGGTATTGTGTAATCGTTCGGGAGATAAATTCATATTTTCAAGGTAGTCCAACATTATTGTTTCATCTACCTGTGAGACGAGTTCGATGAAATCATCATCTGCCTGTAAGTCTAAATTGTGAACCTGTGCCTCTCCACTGCCTGCATTGGTAATGTCTTGCAGAATGACAATGTCAGGGCTTAGCTGTTTCTGAATTTCCGTGATGACATGCTTCATATCCACACCGACTCTGTCGATCTTATTGACGAAAAAGAGGGTCGGTATTTCCATGTGTTTGAGAGCATTGAACAGTAGTTTTGTGTGGGATTGGACACCTTCTCTGGCAGATATGACGAGAATCGCGCCATCCATTAATAGCAGAGAACGTTCAACTTCAGCGACGAAATCCACATGTCCGGGTGTATCGACGATATTGACTTTTTGTCCCCGGTAATTGTACGAGGTTGACATGGATTTTATCGTGATGCCCCGTTCACGTTCCAATGCCAGTGTATCTGTCCGGGTGTTACCGTGATCTACGCGCCCCGGATTAGAGATTGCACCTGTCAGATAGAGGAGTTGTTCTGTGAGGCTTGTTTTTCCTGCATCAACATGGGCTAATATCCCGATGTTTTTTATCATTTCGATCATTGATTTGTCTTTCGATACTCCGAGTTTGATTGATGGGATGAGTACTTGCTGACCTGCATTGCATATTTTTTCTCCTTAATCTAAAAATTCGGTTTGAGGGTGATTCCTCTTAAGAATATATTGTAACGCATATTGACCCTTTAGCAACCACTAAATAACTGTTGAGACCTTATTCGTATGATTAAATAATATCTACTCGCCTTACCATGAAAAGATTTAATACAAAGATGCAAAGGTGCAGAGACGCAAAGAAAATTTCAAAAAGAATCTCTGTCGGAAACCTCTATAAATAAAGAGTTTAATGCTTTTAAAGTTGACTTTAGTCAACGACAAATTTAGCTGGATGCTTGAGCATCTAGCGATGAAATAGCAAACTCTCACGGATAGATGAGTAGTTACCGATGGATACGGGAATTTATTGGCGGGAAAGTCGGTTTTTATCCTTATTTTCCTGCCCGATGGCTGTTACAACACGATAAATTATTGCCCTCTGATTTCATTTGTGATTTTTGTCACAATTAATATGGACATATTTCAGAGTGAAGATTACTAAAAACATTATAAATTAGAGGCATGAACAAATTAACGACTTAACAGGTCAAAAGGAGACCGGATCATGCCTCTACAAACCGTCCAACACCCGCGCAGCCACAAAGTCGATCTTGATGATGTTGGTATCCATACCGCCGAAGGCTATAGTCTTGTTCACTGGAACCTCAATCCGTCTGAAATCATCGAATACGCGATTAAACTCGGTGAAGGTCATCAGACCAACAAAGGCGCATTGCGTGTTTTAACCGGACAATATACCGGACGTAGCCCTAAAGACAAATTCTTCGTCGAAGAACCCTCGTCACAGGATAAAATCTGGTGGGGTGATATTAATCAACCGTCATCACAGGAACTCTTTGACCACATGCACGAAAAAGTATGCTTCCATTTAGGACTGCGCGAACATCTATTTGTGATGGATTTGTTCTGCGGTACAGACCCTGAATATCGCTTACCGATTCGTGTTGTGAGTGAAGCCGCGTACCATGCGATTTTCGCCCGCAACATGTTTGTCCGTCCAACACAGGAAGAACTTGCTGTTCATGAACCGGATTGGACAGTCTTAGCTGCACCGACTCTGGTTGCTGACCCGCATAAAGATGGCACAAAAACCGGTACATACATCGGTGTCGATATCGCGAAAAAACTGATTATCATCGTCGGTACACGCTATTCCGGTGAGGTCAAAAAAGGTATTTTCTCGGTCATGAATTATCGCCTGCCGGAACTCGGTGTTCTGCCGATGCACTGCTCTGCGAATATCGGACCCGAAGGCAATACAACCGTATTCTTCGGTCTGAGTGGTACAGGTAAAACCACACTCAGCGCTGACGCATCCCGCACATTAATCGGTGATGATGAACATGGTTGGAGCGATGATGGTGTCTTCAACTTTGAAGGTGGTTGCTACGCGAAAGCAATCAACCTGAATCCTGATGATGAACCTGAAATTTACGCCACAACGCAAATGTACGGCACAATTCTGGAAAACGTACTCCTGCATCATGAAGATCGTAGCCCTGACTTTACGAGTACACGGTTCACTCAGAATACACGGGTCTCCTATCCGATTGACTATATCCCGAATGCCAGTGAAACAGGGCAGGGTGGTCATCCCGAAAATATCGTCTTCCTGACAGCAGATGCGTTTGGTGTATTGCCTCCAATCAGCAAATTGACACCGGAACAGGCGCAATATCACTTCATCAGTGGGTATACAGCCAAAGTTGCCGGGACAGAGCGCGGGGTAACTGAACCAACAGCAACATTCAGTGCTTGCTTCGGTGCGCCATTCATGCCACTGCATCCGACTGTTTATGCTGAATTACTGGCAGAAAAAATCGAAAAACACGGTGCGAATGTCTGGCTGATTAACACAGGCTGGAACGGCACAGGCGAGAGAATGTCACTGCGTCACACCCGTCGTATGGTCAATGCTGCAATTGATGGTGAACTGGACGATGCTGAATTTGTGCAAGAACCGTACTTCGGTCTGAGCATCCCGACAGCAGTTCCTGATGTACCATCCGAATTGTTGAACCCGGTCAATACATGGGCTGACAAAGATGCTTATGACGAAAAAGCACGCAAACTGGCAGGCATGTTCCGTGCGAACTTTGAACAATTCAAAGACCGTGCCAGTGAGGGCATCCTTTCCGGCGAACCACTCGTCTAAATCCGCATAACTCATAAAATAGATGCGTCGATCGAACAGGTCGGCGCATTATTTGTTTACATTGATTTGGAGTAACTGTCGCTGGCGAGGAATCTCAGCTAAATAGTCCGGGTAGTTTTGTGAATTCCGGTTTTCGTACACACTGCCCTGTGTATCAAACATCAACGCTATTGTGTCTTGTTTTTAATTTCTACGTCTAGCTCAACAATTTATTTGTCATCATCAGTGTCGTGTTTCAGCTTTAATTTCTTGTATATCAAGGAAAGTTTCAATGTGATAGCCAGCGATGGCAGGGCGAGGGTCGTATCTGTGCCTTTCACTTTGCTATACAACCAATCTCCTGATTCCTGACGTAAATAGCGCTCTATTTTTGCTTCGTCTTGCGAAATGAGCAGGTATTCATGCACACTATCGAGAGCCGTGTATTCGTCTAATTTCACGTTACGGTCTTCCAATGCCGTTGAGGGCGATAACACCTCGACAATCAGTTTCGGGTTGGTGATGATGTCTGTGCGATCTTCTACAAAATCAGGTTCACCGCAGACCACCATCAGGTCTGGATAGCGATAAGACACCTTTTTGGAGTTAACTTTTAATTTTAGCTCACTGGATACGACAACACAGGGCGTATCTGCCAGAAGATTATCCAGAGCAGTATGGGCATTGCCGGTGATGCGAATATGATTCCACTTTGCTCCTGTCATTGCATATACCCGACCATCGACATATTCATGCTTGATGTCACTGGTTTCTTCAAATTCCAGATATTCTGCTTCGCTCATCAGCAGGGGTTCTTGTTGCTGTGCCATTGCCATGTGATTGTCCCTCATAAATTCAATGACCTGATGTCTATTATACCACCTGATTTTAAGCATGAGAGAAGTCGATTTTCAGCCGTATGAAGCATAAAATCTATGATGCCTCATGATTACTTTTTCTGATTCCGGTCACTGAGAATTGATAACTTTAAACTCTCATATCAACGGTCATATGCACGACATCAACTACCGTTTTTGTGCTATCCTCGAATCACGCACCTTAAGAATCCTATTTGCTGAAATGCTGAATTGCTAACAGGCTATCCAGCAAAATCATGGTTTGTAAAATGAACCTGAATCCAACGCAAAACGGCAATTTTACAGAAATATTCCCCTGTTATTCCCTGTTTAACAGGCAAATATTTTAAACCGGGCACAAACTCGCAACATCCTGTTTCTTGTGCATTTCTAACGTGACCTACCCTTATGGGCAATACCTTCCGCCTGGCAATCGGTTATACTGTATGAAATTGTGTGTTGAATAGTTTAACGGGGCAGTATTTTGAATCCAGCACTCGATCTAAAAGAAAAACCACAGCACGATAATATGTATATGTTGCTCGGCTGGCGACAATGGGCTGACGCAGGGTCGATTTCCTCCGGTTTGCCGAAGTATCTGGCACAGGAAACCAACGCCCGCAAAATCGGCACAATCAAACCCGATGGCTTCTATGTTTTTCAGTTTCCGGGGACACATGACCTCGCCCGTCCGATTGTAAAATTCGAGCAGGGCTATCCGGTCTCTCTGGAAACACCTCACAATGACATTTACTATGCCGAAGTCGATGGCAACGGCATCATCTATGTGATCGGTGATGAGCCGCATATGGATGTCGAACGCTATATTGGTGCAATCCTTGACCTCGCAGAAGAATTGAAGGTCAAACGTATGGTGGGATTCGGCGGCGTTTTCGCAGAAGTCCCATATGACAAACAACGCACCATTTCCAGTGCCTATAGTTTGCATTCACTCAAACCGGAACTTGAAAAACTATCTGTGAATTTCTCAGATTATCATGGTGGCGCGGCAATCGGTTCGGTTCTCAGTAAACGTGCTGGCGAACGTGATATGGCATATGTCAGTTTTTATGCTTTCGTCCCGACCTATAATTTAGGACAGTTCGCATCTCTGGAAAATACGATTCGCCTTGAAAATGATTTCATGGCATGGGTCGGTGTGATGCGCCGTGTGAATTTCTTCCTGAAAACGCGCTTCGACCTCAGCGAATTGGAGACAAAAAGCCAGCAACTGATTGATGTTCTCAATGACAAAGTCGAAGAACTTCAAGGATTAACCTCATCTGCTGTGCGTGAATACTTTGATTTGCTCTCGGAAGATTTCGATGAAGAAGTGTTCGACCCGCTTGACGATGTCTGGGAAAACGAACTCAAACGTCTGTTGGATGATGAAACCGAGTAAAATGTTTTCGTAGGGGCAGACCGTTTGTCTGCCCTTATCGGACTGTATCCGCTTATTCGTCTGCCAGTAATTCTGCAACGACCTTTGCATATCCATCCAGGTTATCAACCATCATCATATGACCGGAATCGGGCACAATCCCGACTTTGATACCCCTTGAAGTCAATGTTTCCGGTTCGGGTGAGTCGGGCCAGACTTCGCCATTATTGTTTTCTGGCAGATTGGCATCCCCGTAAATGAAGCCCACAGGCATCTCAAGCGAGAAGAACTGCTCCATAAAGTCATCCGGCAATTCCACCAGCGAACGTGATTGATAGTAAATGCCATAGGGGTCTGAGGCTTCCCATGCGCCGGATGCCATCATTGCCCGTTTATCGCCATCCCGCGCCCGCTTCCGCGTATTGGTCATAGAGGCAGGATATTCATTAAAGAGCCATTCCTGTTCACTAAAACTTGCAATATGGCGTGTACCGGGTCCGCCTCCCGCTGCTAGATTGCCTTCTGCGACGACGAGCTTACTCACCAGGTCAGGACGTTGTAATGCCAGATAAATGCCGACCGTGCCGCCCATGCTATGCCCGATGACTTCACAGCCTGATAAGCCTTCTTTATCAAGTATAGCGGCGACATAGTCCGCATGGTGGGGCATGGTGTGATCGAAAGTGTGTGATTTATCGCTAAAACCCGAGCCAATATAATCAATTAACAGGGTACGCCGACCTCTGACTGCCGGGTGCATAGCAACATCGAGGCAAATGGCTGTCGAAGCGGAACTCAATCCTGCTAGATAGACCCGCGTTGCGCCATCATCATAACCCGGAATGTCAAAATAACGGACGAAGGCATCATATTGTTCTACAAAAAAACTTTTCATAAACGGCTTGCTCCACTGAACGATAAGTCGTGTACCCATTATCAGCAGATTGGCGTGGATTGCCATAACAAAAAACGCAGAGTGGTTATCTCTGCGTTCCATCTATGACAAATTTATCGGGCATAATTGTGTTCCCATGCTTTCATGCGATTCAGGAAGTCACTCCAGAATTGCATCAGATGCAGGGTGCGCCACCAACTTGCACTATGCTGTGCAGAAGCCGGGATTTCCTGATTGGCAATTTTCCGGTGTTCATTCGCCTGGAAATATTTAACTGTGTGCTGCGTGAGGTTCTCTCCTTTATCGTAGTCTTTTGTACGTCAAGAAACCGACTAGATTTTAAAGAGATATGTCAAGTTTCCGCCAAGAGACTTCCTTGACTCTCCAGTTACTGTCGATTTTATGCTGGATTCGATAATGACTGGAGAATAAGGACAGGTCATGAAAAATCGAAAATGGATATTTCGGATTATTGGCGGCATATGCACAATTGTAGTTTTGTTGATTATTGTCACATTGATAGCGGGGCAGTTTGCGAAAAATCAAGTGATGACTGATTATCCCCCACCGGGACAAATGATAGATGTGGGGGGCTATCAACTGCATTTACACTGTATTGGCGACGGCTCTCCGACGATTATCACCGAAGCCGGGTTAAACGAATTTTCACTGACATGGTCGCGGGTACAGGATTCGCTTGCAGAAACGACCCGTGTTTGTGTCTATGACCGTGCAGGATTCGGTTGGAGTGACGAAAGCCCCTTGCCGCGCACAGTTGATAATATAGTGTCTGAATTACATATTTTGCTATCAACTGCCGGGATAGATACGCCTTATATTATGGTCGGGCATTCATTCGGCGGGATTCTCGTTCGAGCATACACAAATCGCTATCCCGATGATGTGGCAGGTATGGTTCTAATTGATGCCTCTCATGAGGATATGATTGCTTTGCGACCTGATTTGTTTGAACCATCTACCGGACAACTGTTGTCACAATTTCAAAGTTTGGTGATCATGCAAAATACAGGTATTCTGGCACTCGCACCGGAAGAGATTCCCGCGCCGGATTATCCCGATACAGCAGTTGAACAATATCGTGCTATTCTGGCTGGAACGAATTATTTTGAAACAGCTATCGCGGAGTCAGAGATGTTTGCTGATAATCTGGCTTCTATGCAGGATATGTATTTAGAGGATTTGCCACTGATTGTTATCTCGCGGGGTCAACCTGAACCCTTGCCATTCATGGATGATTCCAGTGTTGATGAACTCGAAACCCTGTGGTCAGATTTACAGGTCGATTTGCTCAATTTATCGAACAATTCACAGCACATTATCGCAGAAAATAGCGGGCACTATATTCAGTTATCAGAACCGGATGTTGTCATCAATGCGATTCGTGCGCTTGTGTTATCCTTGCGCTAGATAGAGAGGCAATCATGTTCAAAATAGGCGATTTCGCAAAATTGACCCGTGTTCCGGTGCGAACACTGCGCTACTACGACGACATTGGTCTATTGAAAGCGGCTCATATCGACCCCGCAACAGGGTATCGCTATTATTCCAGCGCTCAACTGGTGCAATTGAATCAGATTCTGGCACTCAAAGACCTGGGATTATCGCTGGAGCAAATTTCGAGTGTCTTAGAAGATGAAACACGGTTAGATGATTTGCGTGGAATGTTGCGTCTCAAACAGTTGGAAATTGAGCAAACAATTCAAGATGAGCAACAACGCTTACTACGAATTCAATCATGGTTAGATCAGGAAATACCGGGTTATGAGATTGTCGTCAAAGCTGTGCCAGCACAGACCGTTGCTGCTTTACAGGCTATTGCTCCGACAGAAAAAGACCTGCCAATGATCTGTGAAAATTTATTCCAGACATTAAGCAGGGCGCTGTCAAAACATCGCGTTAATTGTGATGAGGCGGGCATTGTTCGCTATCTTGATGCTGATTTTACCGATACCGATATTCATGTTGAGGTGTTAATCCCTCTGCGAGATGCAATTGATGTTCCAGCGACTATTACTACTTATCTTTTACCGGAAATGATGGTTGCCAGTGTTGCTTTTCGTGGCGAAATCAATCAACTACCGGATGTCTACAGAGCGATTTTGCAGTGGTTAGACGTGCAGGACTATCACATTTTTGATAGTCCCCGCGAAATTCATTTATCAGATAGCGAAACAGCAATTATTGAGGTGCAAGTTCCTATCCAGAAAATTGCACCCTGAATTCTCACAAGCCTTTGATTTTGAGGACACCGTTATCATTGATGACCTGGTAGGTTGGTAAATCGGTTGTGCCGACGGGTCCTCTTATTTTATCGCCTGAGACAGTCTCAAATGTTGCGCCGTGTTTGGTACAGACCAGACAACCATTATCATCCAAAACTTCACTAATCGGAAAAGACTTGTGTGTGCAGGTCGCGGATGCTGCCCAGTAAACGCCATCGGTCAAGCCAATCAGATAAGATTCACCGTCAATCTCGCGCATGATGAGTTGTGTGCCTTCGAGTTCATCAACGGTTGCGATAATCGTCAAATCATCATTGAGTTCCATGGGTTTGACAGGTTTCAGAATGGGTTGTGTGTCGCTTTGTTGTTTTTGAGAGAATTCAGCGCGACGTGCCAGTACCATATCCCGCAGGAAATCGACAGCACTCTGAACAGGCGTGTTATCCGGCAAATCTTTGAGCCATTCATCCTGTGCAATCGACGGAGAATTACCCGCCATCGCAGAGGCTAATAGCACATGATGTTCGCCGTCCTGGACATACATATCCACAAATTGACGTAATGCCTGTTCCACATTGTTTGAGAGTGTGCCGCGTTTATCACGAAGCACTGTTTTTAGTTTCTCTTTTGCCATTTTGAAACGATTGAATTCCGCATTCTGGTCGCCGGAGAATCCATCCCCGCCGGGAACATCCTGCATTGCCATCGAAGGACGCACAATTTCGGCGTAAATATCACTGCTAAAATTCGCCGCATACCATTCACAGGCAATTCCCGCCCGCAAAAATGTGGATGCTCTATCCAGATTTTGAACTGCCCATTCATCATCCCCGTTTTCAATTGCAGTGATTGCTTTTTCTGTTGAAACAGTGAGGAAGGTTGTCAGCAAATTAAAGAGATGATGCCCGACTTTCCACCGGAACATGGCGATATTTTCCCGTTGCGAGACGTTGGTCGCCAGGGTGTTCCAGAGATATTCGAGTGCTTGCAGATTGTTGTTTTCCTGCATGACGAGTGATGCCGGGACAGGCGGTACACTATCAACCTTATCGGGCAGGAAGCTATTAAACATTTTATACAGTGCTGTGAATAAGACTTCGATTTCTTCGCGTGCCAGCATCGTAAATGGCAAATCGCCCAGAACTTCATAAGCAGTCGCCGCCGATTGGCACAATAATTGCGGGGCAGTCATTGCTGGAACACGAATGATATTAAAATACTCATCATAGACGATGTATCCGCCAAGATGGTGCATGTCCTCTTTGATGAGCGTATTTTCTTGAACTTCGCGATTGGTAGGAATGGAATAAGTCGCTGCCAGTTCTTCAAGAGCAGGGTAGGTGCGTTCGTAAATTTCCATCAGAATCGCACGGATGACCACCACCTGCTGACGTACCCGCGATAGTGGTAATAGAAATTGTTCAAGCTGGCGCAGTGTTTCTTTTAAACTGTTGTTCAAGCGGGTGACACGGCGCATCGTTTCTGTTGATAGCGGATCGGTATAAATGTGTTGTGTGTTCGTCGGCAGAAAAACCCGGGGAATCGAATAGGGTTCAGTAATGCCATAGACGGGTGTCCCCTCTGTCTGGAGCTTCGTTACCATCATAAATTCCTTTTGTGTTACAAAAAATGTGTGTGTTGCAGGGCATAGCGCGCCATGCCCCTACGGTGTGTTAAACTGTTGCTAAAATTTCTTCAAGGCGTTTGATAAATAAGGCGTTTGCTTCATGTGTTCCGACACTCACACGAACGCAATCGTGCAAGCCACTTTTATGTTGTGGACGGATAAGTATCCCGACTTCCATGAATTTTTCGGTCATTTCACGGGTTTCATAAGGTGATTTGAACAATACGAAATTCGCTGCCGGTTTCCAGTATTGCACATCGAGACGGTCAAATTCGGAGAGTATCCAGCGCATTTCATTATTCGTGAAATCGACCACTTTTTTGACATAATCTTGATCTCTCAGAGCAGCAATTCCTGCATCGAGCGTAAATACACTATGATGAAATCCTCTGTGGAAACTCGCGAGATAATTGGCGATTTCAGGGCGTGCAATCCCGTATCCGAGACGCAACCCTGCCAATCCATAGGCTTTACTGAAACTATAGGTCAGCACCAGATTGTGACCATCCAGCACATATTGCAACGAATCAGGATAATCGGGGTCATCAACGTAATTGTGATAGACTTCATCCGAAACCACCAGCACATGCTCCGGGATACTATTCATCAATTTGTCTAATTGTTCGGCAGTGATGATTGTTCCTGTGGGGTTATTCGGATTACAAAGCAGAATCAAGCGTGTTTTTGATGTGATTGCCGCTAAAACTCCTTCGACATCATAAGCGAAAGTTTCAGGATGCAATGCCACATCGACAACAGTTGCGCCCTGTAAAGTACTGGTTTTTTTATAAGCACTGATAAATGTGGGTGTCGAGACAATCACCTCATCACCGGGTTTCACAAATCCACGTGCGAGAATTTCCAGCGCTTCATACCCGCTCATGCCTGTATAGATATGGTCGGTAGTGATACCCCGTCCGGTGACATCAACGATGGCTTCACGAAGTTCAATATCAGAATAATTCGGATAAGAGGCAAGTGTTTGTGCTGCGGCGTGTACGGCTTCAATGACTTTCGGGGAAGGACCCAGGGGATTTTCATTTTGTGAGAGTCGATAGACAGTCTCGACTCCGTATTTTGCTTTAACATCCTCATTTGTTACACGGGGAACTTGCCGTTCGTAGCCCGAATTGAGCATCTGCAATGTTGTTTGAACCATTTTCCTGCCTGTCCTCCACATGAATTGTTGACTATAGATGATTTGATACTGTATCGAAGTCGGTTGAAATTCAGATTTGTATGTTTTTGCCCCGGATGGCGTCCCTACATTTTACTGCTTTGAGAGGTATATTTTGCAAATATAACCGGGTGTAGGGACACGATGCATTGTGTCCGAGAAATTTCAACCGGAACTGATACTCTACCAATGACTATTCTACGGGCGAATTCTCTCTACATAGAGCATAATCGTGAATCACAGTTGAGGTCAAACAGAAATTTTGTATTTTTCCACATAGTTCAGGTAGATTTTTCACACAACACGAACCTAATCCAATCAGCAACGTCAAGTTTTAGATGCGGGTTATGAAGAGATTTCAATATTGAGGCTTAATGTTTAGGCGGGGTACAAGCGGGAACAGATACACAGTTTATCATCGACTGACGGGGATAATAATGCTTTCGGGCGTAGCAATCTCCTACGCCCGATGAAAATTACAGCGCTTTTACTGTCGCCATCTGCCGTTTTTCAGGCACAACCGAACCCGGTAAACGAATATCGGGGTCATTGAGCCATTCGTGACGGTCTAGCATACCTTTGATGAGCTGTTTCTGTCGCGGATTGAGTTCCACTTCAGCAAGATTTTTGCGTGAGAAAATGGTATTTGCCTGTGAATTTCTATCAAAAGCATCCAGGGCAAGATCAACATCCGATTGTGGCAGGTCACAATAATCGAAAATCTGCGAGACGACTGAATAGGGTTCATCGACTAAATCTTCATAACGCACACCGAGAATCGGATAGCCTGCTTTGACCAAATTTGAATAGTGCTCATTAAACTTCAGCCAGAGCAATGCCCCTGCTTCGACCATATGCAAAGGACGGAATTCTGCCGGGTCGAGTGCGGGCAAAAATCGTTTGAATACCAGACGCACCACTTCATGAACAAGACCGGATGGCGTCGGTGTGCGGAGAATCAGACGCATGTTAGAGGTAATCCAGTCGTAGGTATTGCGATACATGTAAAGAATTCGTGCGTCTGGATACGCATCCAGAATCGAATCCATCATGTAACTCACAAAACTACGCTGTTTCATCACCAGACGGAAGCCTTCTTCGTATAGTGACGCAGTTGTCGCTTGAATCAATGGCAGGCGTTCTTCCGGTGAGAGGCGTACCATCTGCATGAATACGTCCGGTTCATCATAGACCTGTGTCTGTGGTAATTGATGGAAGGCACGGTTAATCAGTGTTGTGCCACTGCGCCCGATGCCACAAACAAAAATCGGTTTTTCCGGTACAGGTTGCGTTTTCAACCACTTGAACCACTCATCATACGAAACCACCATCACCCGTTGTGCATTCGCGAATTGTTCATGATACATGAAGGGCTTACCCAGCAGTGAGTAATCTTCCGGTGTTTCCACAAAATGCACCTCATCCTTGCCATAATTCAGGCTATAAGGGGTGATATTGTGAGGTAAATTATCCGGTATTTGAATCTCTGAGCCGCCCCATGTGAGGAAATTAATCGGATTGGCAACAGTGCCTTTGATAAATTTGTTGCGTGCAACGATCGGTCTGACTTTTGCTAACATTGTGCAATCCATTCCGTCTGACTATCTTAGCTGAAATTGTTGAGGCTGATTTTTACTGACAAATTAGCGAGAATTGTAAGACACATTACCCGTAAACGCTATAGCGCCCGCTACTCTCTGATTAACTATTAAGGCTATCATTAAATTAAAACCCGCAACCTGAAATAGTCACGGGTTTTGAACTGATATTTAGCTGATTCTCACCTTTTAATGATTATCCGCGTCCATCACGGAGCATCTGTGCAAATTCATCCGGCATATCAGTCGCTTCGATGGCGCTGGCAGCTTTTTCGACATCGTATGGCACGCGCACAAATTCAACATCTAAACCATCGCCATTTGCAGTCAGGACAATGTAGCAAGCATCGACATTGTTGTCTTTGGGTTTGCCGACGCTTCCCGCATTGATGATTCGTGCTCCCGACGGCAAAGTGCGGTCATAGGGCAGGTGCGTATGTCCACAGACCAGTACATTCGCGTCAATGCCATCCATAATGCGCTCAAGGCTGTTGTCCGGTCGATCTTCATAGAGGTATTCGTTGATTTTTCGCGGACTACCATGTACCAGCAATATATCGACATTGCCGACAGTGATGGGAATATTTTCCGCAAGTGACCGCAAATAGGCTTTATGATCGTCTGTTACGACCCCATTTGACCAGGCAATTGAGCGTTCACCTAATTTTCGTGCTTCGTCAGTTTTGTATGCACAACCACAATCATCACTGCTAATGCCGACTCCCTGATCGTAATTTCCCATGATGGTTGGAATGTTGCGTTCCCGGATCATCGTCACAACTTCATTCGGGAATGTGCCGTAGCCGACGAGGTCGCCGAGACAGTATAGATTTTCTGTATAGCCGCGTTTTTCCATATCGGCAAAAACAGCTTCCAGAGCCGGAAGGTTGCCGTGAATATCTCCGAATATGATTGCCTGTTCCATAAATGAATGTCCCTTTCTCTACTGTATAGACACTCATTATGGAACAAAGCCTACCCGCGATACAGGTCTCTAACAGGGGTTTAACAGGATGTTAAAGTCTATTTTTGCCCGACCACCATGATATGTGAACTTACGCCCAGAAGGGCAGGTTCACGTTCATGTTCGGCGACCAGAGCCAGAATCCGTTTTTGAACATTTTCATCTTCAGTGAATTTTGTGAAATCACTCATGAGCCATGCCGTTCCTTCGACTGCAAGCGTTCCATCGGTCGAAAATCCAGCATCACGGACTTCGTCGGCAAGCTCATCGGGATGATGGAAATAAGCAGTCGTGAAATAACCGTGTTCCATTGATGGATTGCGGTGTTGTCCGTCGCGGGATGTTTGCTCAATCATATCCAGTGCTTTCGGGATGAGATTGGCTTTGCGGAACTGGTCTATCATCGCGGCATAGCGACCCACTCCAACAGCAAAAACCTGTCCGCCGGATTTGAGCACACGATAAGCCTCCCGCAATGCCTGTAAGCGTGATTCGCGTGTCGTCAGATGGTATAGAGGTCCCATCAGCAGTACCGCGTCCGCACTATCATCTTCATAGGGCAAATCTAGCGCATCCCCGACCCGTGCAGAAGCCAGTTGACCGTTGGCTGCGGCGAGTGCCTGTTCAATGTGGAGTGGCATTAAGTCCAGTAGATGAACGGTGTACCCCTGTTCTGCCAGCCAGATGGCATAGACCCCGGCAGCACCCCCGACATCGTAAACCACACCGGAATCCGGCAAAAATCGACCTAAAATATCCTGTGTTCGCAATTGTTCCAATAGACCGCCATTCTGTGATAAACGTGCCTCTTCTTTACCTTCGTTGTAGTACCATGTAAGCATTTTATCGTCCCGCATCTGCACTCTTCCTTTCTATAGATGATTGATAGAGAAATTCTATATTAGAAATTATAAGGGGTCAATAAGGTTCATTTGGCAGATTGCACAATAGAGATATTTATCACAACAACACAGTCAATAATTTGTTCAGACTCACTATAATATGGTCGAATTCTTTGTTCTATCATGACTGGATTGACAGGCAGATTATAAGTGAGGGAACAATGTCAATCACAATCGCACCGGAACGTCCTGATACACCGGATTCAATGCAACTGATAGATGAACTGGAGGGCGTGCTATCACCACTCTATCCCGATGAAAGTCGTCATGGATACAGCGTTGAGAAATTATTGAAGCAATCGGTCACATTTTTTGTCGCACGTCAGGAAGAAGCAGCAGCCGGATGCGCTGGCGTTCAATTCTACGGCACAGAATATGCCGAACTAAAACGCATGTACGTTCGCCCTGATTTTCGCGGGGAAGGCATTGCTAAGAAATTATTGAACCACATCGCAGATTTTACACGGGAAAATGACATCCCCATTTTGCGGTTGGAGACAGGCATTCATCAAACAGAAGCCATCGGACTCTACGAAAAATACGGTTTCAAACGTGTGTCTCCATTCGGAGAATATAAGGAAGACCCGAATAGCATTTTCTTTGAGATAGCATTGGATTGATAAAGGGTTTGGCGCACCGGAAGGATTTGGCACGCCAAATCCCTACCATAGTCTTAATTATGTAGTGGCATGACGTGTCATGCCCTCTATTTTACATGAAAAAGTTTTCGATTAACCGCGACGGCGCATGAATTGAACCATCAGCATGAAACTGAGGATTGCACTCATTTCTTCAAACTTCGACGCATTTTGATCAACGAGATGAACGCTGTAGACCCCTTCAAAAAAGGCATTTTCTTTCTTTATTTGCATCACAGGATCGGTCAAATCTTCTGTATCAGCGCTGCGATAGCAGGTATAGGACGGGTGGAACATATAGCCCGTGAAGAAATTGACAATCGGAATTTCGTTGAATAGGGCATCTCCCATTTTGACCCAGGGATTATCTTCACGAATGTACATATGCGTATTCTGGTTGATGTCGTCAATCAGGTACATCGCACGCCAGATTGAGCGCCATCCTTTTGCCTTCACACTGCCGATGTGCTTTTGTGAATTTGCCGAGAAAAAATTGTAGCGTGTATCAAAATCAAGAATTTTTTCTGCCCGGATATTGAAGATTTCCTGTTCTTTCGATTGGTCACGATAGATACGAATATCTTCTTTGAGTTTGAAAATTTTCTGACTGACAAACATGATTTCACGACCCTGTGCGTCAGTCACAATCATACGCGGCGCAAGTGCCACCAGCTTGAAGCGAACGTTAAGGGGATATTGAAACATTGGCATATGATTATGTCCCTGATAAATGATTATTGCTCAAATTATACTCTCGATGTGAAATTCGTGCGTTATTGACTAACATCAATCACAACACGTCCGCGCACCTGTCCGGCGAGAATGTCTTTTGCCAGTTGCGGCACATTCGAGAGTGGCTCAATCTGTTTGATAGCTAACATTTTTTCTGATGTGAGGATATCTGCTGCACGTTCCCACACCTCAATGCGATAATCTGTCGGACACATCACCGAATCGACCCCGAGCAGACTCACACCCCGCAAAATAAAGGGGAACACAGTCGTATTGAGGTCAGACCCGCCAGCTAATCCGAAACAGGCGACACTACCGCCATAGTGAATTTCCGGGAAAAGTGCTGCCAGTGTATCGCCACCCACAGAATCAATCGCACCTGCCCAGCGTGTTTTTGCTAAAGGGCGTGATGGTGCTTCAAAACGTCCGATAACCTCTTTTGCCCCGAGTCCGGTTAGATAATCCGTAAGTTCATCGCGTCCGGTTGATGCAACTACGTCGTAGCCCATTTCTGCCAGAATCGCGACTGCCATACTGCCCGTGCCGCCGGATGCCCCTGTGACGACAATCTCGCCTTTTTCCGGTGTAACCCCCTGTTTTTTGAGTGCCATGACTGCCATCATCGCTGTGAATCCGGCTGTGCCAATTGCCATGCTATCTTCTGCTGATAGTCCATCCGGTGATTTGACAAGATAGTCACCCGGAACACGCGCATAGCCAGCATATCCCCCTGTATGTTTTTCACCGACGCCCCATCCAGTGAGAATGACCGCATCTCCCTCAGCAAAATTTTCGTTGTCGGATGATTCGACTGTTCCAGCAAAGTCTATGCCCGGAATCATCGGAAAAGAGCGAATTACCGGGCTTGAGCCTGTCACGGCTAATCCATCTTTGTAATTCAAGCTGGAATACGCAATTTTGACGATAACATCGCCTTCGGATAGGGCATCGACTGTAATTTCTTCAAAATTAGCATGAGTTTTGCGCTCATCATCCTGCGTGAGCATCAATGCGCGGAAAGTGTTTTCTGTCATAAATGTTGTCCTAACATCAGTTATTTATCAATTTTGGTTATGAGAATAACATACAATTTGTAGGGGCAGACCGCCGATTTGCCTCTACTTAGTCCATATTGTAACAAGTCCCTTTAGACTGTAAATAACCGATAAAAGAAAACCGTAACGGCGAAAAATAAGCGTTCTCCAGGCGTTCGCAAAATACAGTGAGAGTATCAAACGCAAACATATTGGAGAGAAAACACATGTCCCGTAAATTAGTTGCAGTACTCATAATTTTGATGATGGCAATACTTGCTGTACCGGGTGTTCTGGCAAATCAAGCTCCACTGCCCGATGCTGAATGGTTCGCTGTTGTCCATGTGCCGGAAACAGATACGTTACACTGGGTAAATGATGGTGGATACCATGCCAGCACACAACGTCCGACATGGACAGACGAAAATCCGAATATCGCGCCAAAATTACACATCACACCAGATGGACGCACACTGATTCAGGTGATTACTGCCGCGAATGGTCGTCAGCAAATTGCATTTCACGATCTCGAAACAGGGCAGTTGCTTGCCTCCCATGAAGCACAATCGGGCGAAAGTTTTATCTGGTCAGATGATAATCCATCAGCTTTAGCAGCAAATCGTTTCGCAATCGGCATGAGCGCACCGGATGTCTCACAATGGCGCATCATCGTTTTTGATACGGCAACAGGTGCGGCACTTCATGTACTGACTCAAGATGCTCCCGGTGTTCCTTTACCTGCCAACACATTCTTCCCTTATGTCCTGCATTATGATCTGAATGAAGGTCAGGGACAACTCAGCGTACATTTTCAGATGCGAAGTGCTGCCAATGAAGTCCATGCTTTTGAATGGATTCCTGAACAGGGTGAGGCATCGGTCATGATGGGCGCGTATAACTTCAATCCTGAAAGCGGATATGATGTTGATCTTCTGAGTGATTCTATCCTCTTCATCGAAAATGCTCAGACTGTTAAAGGCTATTATGATGGTGTCATGGATGAACTGATTACCGAAAGTGGCACGCCAACAAATCCAATCTGGCTGAATCGCACGGAATGGTTCGCATACTACTATCAGGACGGTGTTTTCGCTCCGCACTGGCGCATCGCTGATGTTGAATCAAGTGTACAGGTCATTCCCTTCGGACCCAATATCACTGCACTCTATAGCACACCGGATGGTTTACTGGCATTCGATACATTTGAACGCACCCTGATGCACAGTACAGCCTTGCCTGTCGATGCTCATCAAGCACAAATTGGCACAACGATTTTCTCATCGGATTATGCTTTTGATGTGGTCTATGTCACGCCCTGGGGAGCAAATTTTAATCTACCATCAGTCTATTACAGTGGCGGTGTGAATAACGATCTCGATGTTGCCGCTCCGGTACTCTGTGATGAAGCCCCGGAAAGTCGTCTGGCAATCGGGATGCGTGCCCGTGTGACCTATACCGACGGTGTTCCGCTTCGTGTTCGCAATGCTCCGAACGGGGAAATCATCACGCAATTGCAGGAAGGCACAGAATTCAACGTAATCGGTGGCTCAGTTTGTGAGAATGGTTATCTCTGGTGGCAAATTCAGACCGATGACAATCTCATTGGCTGGTCAGCAGAAGGCGCAGATGATAGTTATTTCATTGAACCCTGGCAGCAAGTTGCACCGCCAACAGCCGAACCGACAGAACTGGTATTCGTAGCACCGGTCAATCCAACAGCAACAACAGTCGTCGGCGGGGTTTATGTCGCGCCACAACCGACAGCAACCGCAGCCATCGGTGTCTATGTTGCCCCTGCGATTTGCAACAATTCACCGGAATCCCGCTTGAGTGTTGGCGACCATGCTCATACAGATACGACAGGCACACTGGCAATGCGAACCAATCTGAGCGATCAATACCCGTCCAATCAAATCCCGGATAACGTGACCGTGCTCATTCTTGAAGGACCCCGTTGTTCGGATGATGGACAACGCATGTGGCGGGTTCGTACACGCAATGTCGATGGCGATCAGGTCGAAGGCTGGATTGCAGAAGGCTGGCAAAATACCTACTATCTGATTCCAGGTATGGCACGCGCAAATAGCTAATAAATCACTGTAGGGAAGGATCAGCGTATCCTTCCTTTGTCATTTAATCCTGAAGTGGTACAGGCAAATGCTCATTGAATATCTTTATGAAGTTTGCAGTTAGCGGAAAATCTCCTTCTTGCAACACAAATTTTGATTTCAACAGTGCTTCATAGACCGCATCAGGAAAATTGTTTTCCAGATTCATTGCTATGATTCTCGCTGTCGTCTCGATTGATGTATTCAGTTTTTCAGTAATTGTTTCTATTGAGACACAGGCTTTATCCGGTAAACCTGTGGTCAAACTTCGCCCTTTGATTTCTATACAGTCATCACGTATTAATCTCTCGTCATCATAAAATAGCTTCTCTACAGTCCAACGACCTACCAGAAGATTGTGATTGTCACGAATGAGTTGAATTATTGTTTGCATGAACTCAATCCCGGATGGGCTATATGACAGTTCGCGGTTTTCATTATCCTGAGAATGATAGCCAACATAAATTGCACGATAATCCAATCGTATATAGAACTCAATCTCTTGTGCCATGTTCAATTAGCCTATCAAATCTTCGTTACTGATTGCTGACTGGCTGATAGCTGACCGCTATTTCACACATTGAACCGGAACTGAATCACATCCCCATCTTTGACGCGATAGTCTTTACCTTCGACCTGCATTTGTCCGGCATCTTTGACAGCGCTCCGGCTACCATGTTGTGCAAAAACATTAAATGCAACCACTTCCGCACGGATAAAACCTTTCTCAAAATCGGTGTGAATGACTCCGGCGGCTTGCGGGGCAGTCCAACCATCCTGAATCGTCCAGGCACGAACTTCGCTCTCATTGAAGCTAAAATACGAGATTAGTCCGAGCGTTTCATAGCCTTTGCGGATAACTTTCGCTAAACCCAATTCGGTGATGCCGAGTAATTCCAGATATTCACCGCGTTCATCATCTGCCAGACCGACAATTTCCGCTTCGAGCTTCGCACAGAATTTGACGATTTCCGCGCCATGCTGTGCTGCGATGTCACGGGCAACTGTGACATAGTCGTTATCACTATCGAGGCTATCTTCATCGACATTCGCTATGTAAATCACAGGTTTTGCGCTCAGAAAACGCATTTCATCATTGAGTGCCTGAAAATGTTTGTCCTCACGTTGCGGATGTGTCCACAGGGGATTGCCTTCGTTCAGAAATTCGACCAGTTCTTCAGCTAACTTTTTGACCGGAATCAGATCAGAATCCCCTTTGACCTGGCGCTCTAATTTTTCAATTTTGCGTTCCAGTTGTTGCATATCGGCTAAGGCGAGTTCGGTGTTGATAATGTCGATGTCCAGTTCGGGGTCGGGCGTATCGCGAACATGCAGCACATTGGCATCGTCAAAACAACGCACCACATGCAAAATCGCATCCACATCCCGGATATTACCGAGAAATTGATTGCCAAGCCCTTCACCTTTACTCGCGCCTTCTACCAGTCCGGCGACATCTACAAATTCGATGGTCGCATGAATCACATTATTGACTTTCACCATCTCGCCGAGCTTATCAAGACGCTCATCAGGGACAGTGACAATTGCTTTGTTGGGTTCAATCGTGCAGAAGGGATAATTCGCGGCTTCTGCATTTTGCGCTTCGGTCAGTGCATTAAAGAGGGTACTCTTGCCAACATTCGGCAATCCGACCAATCCAATTTTCAAACTCATAGATTTCTCCTGTTGCGTATATGCCGCCATTATAGGGCAGGGGATGCGATGCTCCTATGCCATTGTTGGTGAGATAGAAAGTGTCCCGAAACACAAGCACGCAGGTGTATAGACCGCCCGGAGCAGGGTGGTGTTTTCGGAGAAACAATCGGTGGTGAGCGCAGAATAGGATTACTATGTATCAACATCCACAGAGTCCCGATAGCACGCAAGGACACGAGGACACTATCATTAGGCGTTGACTCGATGAATGTATAAACCATAACCCTGTCTGTGATACATCAGAAACCGTGACAGCGACTACTGTTTACATTACAATAGCACGGTCATCGGTTCATGCCGATGTTTCGGGACTTACCGTCGTAAACACTTACCAGGTAGGATACGACGGTAGGTTACTACTAAATTGTTGACAGACCCATCACATAATGCCTGTCACCTGAAAATATAACACATAGTTGGCTATCCCCGCAACAAAATCCCCTCATTTTGGAGAAGGGATTTTGTACAAGAATGATGGATGTCGGGTGTTACTCTTCCCATGCCTGGATATTTTCAGCTTCCATGATAGTCAGTGCCGCACCTGTCGGGTCATTAATGACCGCAAATGGTCCAACGCCGGGTGCTTCGGCTTTTACCATAATTTTGCCGCCCAGTGCTTCAACCTTCTTGATTGAGGCGTCCAGGTCAGCTACATTGAAATATACCGTCCAAACAGGTGGCATCTCACCATAGCTTTCGTCCATCGCCATCATGCCGCCGTTATAGCGCCCTTTGTTCTTGATGGAGACATAACCATCGTCGCCCGTTTCATATTCCCAGCCGAGGATTTTGTTATAGAAATCTTTTGCTTTTTCGATGTCACGGGTTGCCAATTCGTTCCACATCATCGCGCCAGGTTTGTTAACAACACTTGCTCCGATGTGTGATTTCGCTTGCCAGAGTGCTACATGAGCGCCTGTAGAATCCTGTAAAACTAACATTCGTCCACTGTCAAAAACATCCATAGGACCGTGTACAATAGTGCCCCCGTTCTCTTTGATCGGGTCTACGATTGCATCTACATCGTCAACCGTGATGTAATTTGTCCATGCAGGTGGAATACCCTGTTCAGCAGCACCTGACTGCATCGGGCTAAGTGCCGCGACTGTCTCATTGTCGAGTTTGAACATCGTGTAGGTCTCGCCGTCGCCCATTGGTATCTCTTCTTTGTCCCAACCGAAGAGTTCCATATAGAACGTTTTTCCTTTTTCGGTATCGTATGTACCAACATCTGCCCATGAAAATGTACCATGTGGATATTTTGTGACTTTATACATTTTGTCTCCCGGATTAATTGTTATAGAGTGATTAGAACTTATGTTCATATTCAGTGTAGTTGATCCGGTCTGAAATTGTCAATATAAGAGCAGATTAAACTGTCGCCAATTATGCCTGTTTATCAGAATGAATCTCGTTTCATCATCCGAACCTGAAAATCCGATAAATGATGCACATCGCAATAGTCATCTCAACAGGCATCCGCTATCATGGCAGAACGTAATGACTGTATGGATAAAAATAAGAATGACAACTACTGCCAATCAATCAAAAGTCGCTGCATGGGTTCAGGCAACCCGTCCGCGAGTATTTACCGCCTCTTTCGTGCCAATGGGATTAGCCGCCGTTATTGCTTATCAGGATGGCGTGTTTAACCTGCTGTACTTCGTGCTGGCGTTACTCGGGGTGATGTTCCTGCAAACGACTGCTAACCTGGTCAATGAATATATGGATTTCAAGCGCGGGTCGGATGATCTCAAGCAAGCAGGGCAGAGCATGGCACTCAAGCAGAAATTGCTCTCTGAACAGGAAATTCTTTATGGTGCAATATTTGCGACAGTCGCGGGGTCGTTAATTGGCTTATTCTTGCTATTTCAGAGTGGTCCCTGGCTTTGGGCAATCGGTATTGGCGGTGTTTTGATTGCCATTACCTATACGGCGGGTCCTTTTCCACTGGCGTATAACGGTCTCGGGGAAGTGGCTGCTGGCGTGTTCATGGGTCCGATGATTGTGCTTGGCGCATATTATGTGATGAACCCCGATATTGATGCTGCAAAAGCATGGCAACTCTGCCTGATTTCTTTCCCGATTATGTTCACCACCGCAGCGATTCTTCATGCCAACAATATCCGTGACCTTGAAGCCGACCGTGCCGCTAACAAACGCACCCTGGCTGTCATGTTCGGACGGGAGATTGCACGCAAAGAATACATCGTTCTATTAGCCGCAGCCTATATCTCACAGATTATTCTGGTGATTATTCAATGGATGCCTGTTACCACACTGTTGACACTGCTGATGATTCCGCAAACACTCAAACTCATCAAGATATTCAACACGGAAACTGACCCCAAAATTCTGCATCCTGCACAGGGTAACACGGCTAAGTTACACGGTCAGATCGGCTTGCTGATGGTTCTCGGATGGATTGCCTGGGTTGTGATACAATCATTTATGCAAACGTAAGTCACAACAAGACACAGGCTTGCTGGCAACGATTAACAAGAACAGGTACAATTTAGTTACGGACACAAATTGGCGTTTCGATTGCAAATGGGGGATAATAAGATTTGCAAGTGACTATGTTATACTTATTTCCCGACGATAATGGATAATCAAACACAGGTATATTATCTGACACCGTGCATGGCGATGTAGCGTGTCAGTCAAACCGCAATAGGCTAACATTGCACGCGATAGGAGCTAAGAAATCATGACTATGGAACAATCCGAAATTCAAGAATATACCGCCGAAGTTGCTAAAATATTAAACGAAACCGAAGAAAAGCCTCTTCGCCAGATTGAACTCATGGTCGAACATCTGGGACGCGAGTGGGTTGAAAAAATGCTGGAAGAGACCAAAAAAATCGAAGAAAAAGGCGGTATGAAAATTGAGAATGGTAAGCGCCGTCGCACTATCGGTGGTGTTTTCTTCTATATCGCCAAAGGCAAAATGAACGAAGAAGAAAAAGGCAAAGTATTCCCGAATTACGGACAGAAGGGCAAAGTAATTGAGTGGGAAGAACGTCATGAATATGTCGATCAATTGCTGGATAAGGGCGAACATGGCGAAATGCGCTATGTCATGATTACCTTGCAGGGTCGTCCCGGAGAGGTGATTGAAGAAGATCACTCGATTATCACAACAATCAGTCATGTGCATAAGCAAACCCCGATGCCCAAAGGTGTGCCACAACCACCAGAAGAGCCTATTATTTACACAGTCTATATGTCCAAAAGACATTGGACGGATGTTGCGGAATCACTTGCCGAATACAAAGGTGATCGTATGATTGTCGAAGGTACGCTGACAATGGATACGGAAACCGATACGCTGGCAGTTCATGCGACCCGTGTCTCAACCCGTCGTCTGGATAAAGCTGCACAACAGAGTGCGGATGCCAAACAAAAGAATAATCAGAAAAAACCGGAAAAGAAAGAAAAGTCAGAAGACAAACCGAAAGCGACTGCGACTTCTAAACTGGAAAAACTGTATAGCGCGGCAGAAAAATTGCGTGAGCGCATTACTGATATGGAAGCCAAAGGTCAACGCGGCGTCAATATGACCAAACAATTGCTCCGTAACACTGAAAAACAAATCGAGGCACTGGAAAAAAGCCAGTCATCCTGATGATTACTATGATTTAGAGGTATTTCCGGGGGACTTTGTGTCTCCCTTTTTTGATAGTAATAGTAGCTTGTATTTCGTAATATTTGATTGGACTATTTGCGAATAGTACAATATAGGATACATTAAAGCTGACCGGATAGCGAAGAGACAAAAATCGTGATGAATTCTATGCAAAAAGACACCATCGTGGAGAATCACGTCAAAGATGTATCCGTTCTGGTAGTAGATGACAGTGAGATGAATGTTGACCTGCTGGAAAACATGCTCGAACACTATAACTATACTACCTATACAACTGTGCGCGGGTCAGAAGCCATCAAGATTGCTCAAACAAAATTGCCAGAAATTATTCTGCTCGATATCAATATGCCGGGCATGGATGGCTATGAGGTATGCCGTCAGTTGAAAGCTGATGAACGGACGGCAGATATTCCCGTGATTTTTATCAGTGCGCTGGATGATACCGATAATATCATCGAAGGATTTGATGTTGGCGGGGTTGATTACATTACGAAACCCTTCAAGTATCGTGAAGTGATTGCGAGGATTCAAACTCAGGTGACGCTCCTCCGGCAGAAACGCCAGATTGAAGAAATGCGTCAACGCGAAACTCAGCATTTTGAAAGTATGGATAAACTGCGTAGACAATTTATCGGCTCGGCAACCCACGATCTCAAAAATCCATTATTTGTGATTTCTGGCTATGCAGACATGCTGGAAATGTCTCCTGAAGTGAAAGACAGCGACCATCTGGTAGCCTTTGTTCATTCGATTCAGCGCGGCGTTGATAAGATGAGTGACCTCGTCCACGATATTCTGGATTTGTTGCAACTTGAAACAGGCGTGACCCTCAAAAAATCGAAAATTGATTTCACGACTTTTCTTGAAGAATCAATTAAAGACATGCGGGTTCGGGCAAAAGAGAAAAATGTTAGCCTGACTCTGCATAAACCGGATGAGATCGCCAGCATTAATATTGATCGGCAACGCTTTAGCCGGGTGATTGATAATCTCGTTTCTAATGCGATTAAATACACTGAATCCGGCGGCAAGGTCGAAGTTATCGGCAAAGTCGGGCATACAACGGTGGTAATTGAAGTCGTTGATGACGGATTGGGTATCCCGGAAGAGATGATTCCGCATCTATTTCAACCTTTCCAGCGCGTGAACACAGAAGAACACATGTCACGGGAAGGCACGGGCTTAGGTCTCTCGATTGTGAAAACTTTAGTGGAACAGCATAGCGGCACAGTCGAAGTGAAATCAAAGTTAGGCGAGGGTAGCCGCTTCATCGTGACCATACCGATGTAATCGAATGGACGCGAATAGTCGCGCCCATCCATCGTTTATTTTTTTTCTGCGAGATGCAAGATGGTGTGCAGCATCACATTTGCGGCGTGAATACAGTCTTCATCTGTGGTGAACTCTGCCGGATTGTGGCTGATGCCATCGACCGACGGAACAAAATACATCACACTACTGGTAATTTGTGCCATTGATTGAGCATCGTGTCCCGCGAAACTCAATAAAGGTGTGTGAGTCAAATTGAGATCATCGCAAGCATTTTCGACTGCTGCGATATAAGATTCTGCCATCGGCGCGGCTTGAATATCGTGCATCCGTATGACAGATAACTCTAAACCTGTTTCATCGGCAGATTGCTTTGCCAGTTCTAACAAACGCGCTTCCATCGCATCGAGTTGTGCTGTTTCTCCGTGACGAAATTCAACGCCGAGCCTGACTTCTGCGGGAACAATATTAAACGCACCGGGCGCAATTTCAATATCTCCAAAATTGACCACACCGGGGTGAAAATCTTGCATGATGACGTCTCTAGCATTGAGCGCAAATTGTGCTGCACCCCAAAAAGCGTCTTTGCGGCTGTTCATCGGCTTTGTGCCAGCGTGCGCTGCCTCACCTGCAAATACCAGCCACATTGAGCGAATCCCGACAACGCTTGTCACCACACCGATATTGTGATTGTTATCTATCAGGCGCGTTCCCTGTTCGATATGAACTTCGATATAGCCTTCAATATCATCCGGGTTGCGTTTTGCCGCAAGAATGGTCTCATCAGTAATGCCGATTCGTGCCATTCCTGCTTCGAGCGTATCGCGTCCGCCGCGTGGTTTGTCCAGCGATGATTTTTTCAATATTCCGACCAGCGCCCCGCTTCCGAGTAATCCAACCAGCGTGCCTTCTTCATCCGTGAAATTGATGACTTCGACATGGAAGGGGAGTTGCTGTCCTGCATCTTTGAGTGTGAGAGCTGCCTCTAATGCCGCTACCACTCCCAGCGCACCATCAAAGCGACCACCATCAGGAACACTATCGAAATGCGAACCGATGATGAGTGTCTTTGCATCGGGATTGCTGCTTTTTAGTGTGCCAGATTGATTGCCAGCCCCGTCAATCCCATAATCCAGTCCATGTGCTTCAATCTGTGTTTTGAACCAGTTGCGAATTTCTAAATCAGCTTCTGAAAGAGACGGGCGTGTGAGACCTCCCGCGTCCGTTGCACCGATTTTTGCCTGTTCACGCATCAAGCGCAAGAATCGGTCTTTGTTAATTTCGAGCATATCAATAAAGAACTTTCCTTTGGATCAGTATTGCCCTCTATTGTGTCGTGATTTGTTGTGATGTTGCAACGGTGGGTTGATAATCTGTTGCGTCTGTTTGCATTGTGACATCTGAAAGACGGTCGAGGGCTGAGTCATAATCCTGATTTTTGGACTTATTCTTTTGTTTTTCGGGGTGTTTTGATAATGATTTGATCTCTCGAAACCAGACAGCATAGGTAATCCACATGAAAATTACAGGAATGATGCTCCGGCGATAACCAACATAGAAGGGGTTTGAGAGGTCTAGCTCGCCTGTTTGAACAGGAAAAATCAGATTATTAATCCATGTGACGGGTGTAAAGAAGACTATCAATCCAAATACCATCAGGAAATTTGCTATGATAATTCGTAACCCAGCATCCCTACGGCGCCGGAGTGTCTGTATAGACGGTACAAAAAAGAGGACAATCGACATCATATAAATGATAGCTTCGCCCGTTGAATTCTCAAAAAAATCGTTCAGCGTCCGTTGCCATGTGCCAATTTCGGGACGAACAAGTGCGGTGTCCCAGGGAACTAACAATAAGAGATTAAATATGCCAAACAGCCATGCTATATATGCGGTTGATGCCAAGACAAGTATCAGCACGATTAAATTTCGTATGAGCCGCAAATCTGATTCCTTTCCGAACGGGTAAACATCAGTCAGTTTACTGTTCAGCCTGGAAATTGTCAGCCTACGGTTACGCTACGCTAAAATTGTGCAAAGTAACTAAAAAGTAACGATTGAATCATTACAGATGTAACGAACTTTTTGCATTGGCAGGGAAAATATTGATTCGATTTTCAGAAAATGATACGCTGTACCCAACAAATTGCACAATTCGGTGCAATTGAGGAGGTGCGATATGTCACACAACCCAACAACCTTTGATCCTAATAATTTACCGGAGCTACCAACACCAATTTTTGATGTTGATGGTAAACGAATCGGGACATTTAATCCGCATACCCTCATTATTCATCCTACGGGTGACACTGACTACGGTCCGATGAAACTTCTCGGGCGTATGGTCTTTGATATGAGCGGTAACATGATCGGAACATTTACTGCGAACGGGCATTTCAACCCGGCTACAAACGAAGCAACAGCATAAGATCAGGTGCAAGAAAAGTTATTTTAACGGGAACTCCTCACACCGGGGAGTTTTTGCTTTAATGGTAATTCTTCGTTATGATTTACGTTACGATAGGTGCATTTCCTTCATATCTTTGATGTCTTTACTTAAAATTAAACCTCTGTTGACCATGTGTTAACCTGTTTCAGTTCCACTATTAGCCTGTAGAAGTTATTCTTTGAAATATTAATGCTAAACCTTTTAAAGATGGGCTATAGAGAAAACTGTTGCGGAGGCACACTGGATGAGTTTAGACCCCAAAAAGACCTATATTCCGGGTAAATCTGAGAAACCATTTCCGGGTTTAGCAATTGATTGGTATAACAACGATGAAGTAATCGTTTATAAGATGACTGCTGTTTCTGAAGATATTGTTAATTCCTGGGCAGAACACGTTCAAACAACCCTCAAAAGATGGGACAAAACTAAGCCCTACCTCGCGATTCATGACTTATCTAAAGCTGGCGTTTCATTACAATTTGCTGCGCTTGTCAATTTTGATATGATGAACATTGGCGTAACGATGGCGGGGCGTATCCTCTCCGAGCAATTATTTGATCAGTACGATAAATGGACTGCACGGGTCGCGGTCAATTTCAATCTGTCATTATCGGGACAAACGAACCGTACTTTGATGAATTATCTCAATCGCGACCATCCGTCAATATCCTACAAGACTTTCTACAACCGCACGAAATGCTTACGCTGGTTGCTGGGTGGTATTTCAGATACATCCGAGATGAAAGCGGTTGAGGATGTCGATAAGAAAAAAGACACAAAAAATAAGAAAGAATAATTGTTTTCCTGTTACAATCACATCGGCGGTCTCAGGACATACCCTGAAGTCGGGGGAAGCAATAAGGAACGGTCTAAACCATGATGGAAAATCAAATAGGCAAAGTAATCAAAAGCTACCGTCTTGACGGCTTAATCGGGACAGGTGGCTTCGGTGCTGTGTATAAGGCAATGCAATCCATAGTAGACCGTGAAGTCGCGATAAAAATTATCTGGCCCGCATTTGCCAATCATCCCAACTTCATCCGGCGCTTTGAAGCCGAAGCACAACTGGTTGCAGGACTTGAACATCCGTATATTGTGCCACTGTACGATTACTGGCGTGACCCCGAGGGCGCGTATATTGTTATGCGCTATCTACGCGGCGGGGCATTGCGGGACAAAATGACAGGTGAGCAATGGGCATTACCCGATGTGAATCGCCTTGTGAATCAGATTTGTTCGGCGCTTGCACTGGCGCATCGTTCCGGTGTGGTTCACCGTGACATTAAGCCAGAAAATATTTTGCTGGATGAAGAAGGCAACGCATATCTGGCAGATTTTGGTATTGCTGAAATTGTGGGGAGCGCTCAGGAAAATGGCAATGAATTCTTTGCTGGCATGGGGTCTCCTGCTTACGCGCCTCCCGAACAAATTTCCGG
>ENA-OWNT01001266-OWNT01001266.1-seawater-metagenome-genome-assembly--contig:-NODE-1266-length-33615-cov-6.408313_pt1 | contig 33615 bp, 21 predicted proteins | sample MGYA00238136_ERZ651165 | MGnify/ENA primary metagenome ERZ651165 (study PRJEB26861, sample SAMN08777766) | seawater metagenome | isolation source: coastal seawater | place: USA: Florida | collected...
AAGGTGCGCGAAGCCAAGGCCGCTGTGGTCGAGCGCGAAGGCCAGGCCGAAGCCGAAGCCGTCAAGCTGCGTGCCCTTGCTGAGGCCACCGGCAAGAAGGCGGATGCGGAGGCCGTCGAGGCCCACGGTGTCGCCGAAGCCCGCGCCGTCAAGGAGCGCATGGCTGCCGAGGCCGCTGGTCTCGCCGAGAAGCTGGCTGCGATGAAGGCCATGGAAGGTGCCGCGCGCGAGCATGAGGAGTTCCGCATCCAGCTCGACCACGCCCGCACCATCCGCCTGGCCCAGATCGACGCGCAGAAGGCCGTTGCCGACGCACAGGCCCGCATCCTCGGCGAAGCCTTCAAGAGCGCCGACATCAAGATCATCGGTGGCGAAGCGCAGTTCATGGACCGCTTCACCAATGCCGCCATGATGGGACAGGCCGCCGAGTCGTTCATGGACAACTCCCCTTCGGCCCAGAAGGTGTTGGAGAGCGTCACCACGGGCGAAGGCATGGGCAACCTGCTCACCAACGCCAGCCTGGCCGCGATGCTCACCCGCCTGATGGACCGCGCCGACGGCCCCTCCAAGGACAAGCTCGCGCAGCTCCTGGAGCAGGCCAAGGCCCTCGGTGTCGACGGTCTCAAGAGCTGACCGTCCCGGGTCGCCGTCGGTCTCGGCGGTGACCCCTGTGCTGTTGTCGCGCGCTTGCGTTGGGTCCCCCGGGTCGTCGGCGGGACCCCCGGCGCGTGAAGCCGTCCCCCAATCTTCCGACGGCGCCCCACCCCCTCGTCTCTGCGGACACCCTCCATGGCAGACCCCGCCACCTCCTCGGACTCTCCCCCTGACGCTGGTGAACAGCAGCTCCAGGGCGGCAACTACGAGGTCATTCGGGCCCGGCTCGAAGACGACTCCCGCACCCTCGGAGGCCTCGCCACCTCCCTCAACGAGCGCCGCAAGGAGATCTTCGGCGGCCAGGAGCTCGTGGTGGTGGGCAACGAACGGATCCGAACCGAGCACAACTGCGTGCCGCGCAACCTGGTGAACGTCCGTGGCAACCTGTTGCTCGGCTACAACGTCCGCTTCGCGCTGAAGAAACAGGTCGCGGTGCGCGACGTGTTCAGCCTGCACCGCTTCGCCGAGGTCGACGAGGGCTTCGACTTCGCCGAGATTCCCGACGAAGAAGGCCTGCTCACCGACGAGCGCTTCGTCACCGACTTCGAGGAGCTCTACCGCTACTACAAGGAGGCCCGGCTCGAGGCCCTCCGGGTGCATGCCGGCAAGCTGCTGGCGGTCTTCCGTATTGGCGAACGCGTCGAGGACATCCGCGTCTTCCGCTGGGACGCCACCCCCGGCCAGCCCCTCCGCTACATCGACAACCGGGGCGAGCGCGACCACACCTTCCCGCCCAGCCACGACTTCGACTGGGTTCGGCCGTCCCGCGACGACCACTCCCTCGGAGCCCACCCCCACATCAACATCCAAGACAAGGTGTTTGTGGAGACGGTCGGCGGCGACCTCACCATCAAGGTGGAGGACAACACCGAGGATGGCGAGGGCATCTACCGCGAGCCTGTCGACGACCCCCACCAGTCGCTCGACGACGCCGACATCAAGTACGCCGAGGTGGGCACCCTCGTGCTGCTGTCGATGCGTCCCTTCGGCGAGGAGCACACCCGCTACCTGGTGTTCAACACCCGCACCCACGATGTGAAGCGCATCGACGCCATCGGGCAGGCCTGCGTCCAGCTTCCAGAAGACCACGGCATCATCTTTCCCGGTGGTTACTACCTCCGAAATGGCCAGTCCAAGGTCTTCGACGCCAACCCCGAGGGCCTCATCTTCAAGAAGGTGGTGAAGTCGCCCAACGGCGAAGATGTGCTGTTCGTCTTCCATGAGCTCGACACTGGCCACTTCGTGCTGCTGCCCTACAACCTCATCCGGCAGGAGGTCGCGAGTCCCATCCACGGCCATGGCTACACCCGCTACGACGACGGCCGTATGGTCGTGTTCCGGGCCGAGTCCGACGACCCCACCCGGGTCCACCCAGTCCAGATCTGGGACACCCCCTTCACGTCCTCGGAGTTCGCCTCCCAGAACCCCGTGGAGGGCGGCTACCTCGCGAAGGTGGGCAATGCAGACCTCGTGCGCGGCATCTCGGATGTGTTCGCGATTCAGCGGCAGATCGCCAACCTCACCCCGTCTCGACAGGTGTTCGAGGACCTCGTGGCGGCATGCACGCGCAGCATCGACCACTACCATTGGATCTCCCACGAGGAGACCGGTGGGCTCAAGGAGGCCCTCGACCACACCCGCCGCAACGCCGAGCTCATCATCGACGAGTTCGAGAAGCTCCAGGCGCTGAGGAAGAAGGCCGAGGCGGCGCTGGCCCAGGCGGTCAAGGACCAGGACCGCGTGCTCCTCGACGCCCGCCCCGACGTCTGCACCAGCGTGCAGGACTTCATGGCCGGCATGGCGCAGCTCCGCGAGCAGCGCGGGCGCCTCATCACGCTTCAGGAGGTGCGGCTGATCGACCGTGCGGCCCTCGACGCCATGGAGCAGGCCGTGGTCGCCCGCTTCGATGAGCTCAGCGCCGCATGCGTGCGCTTCCTGCTTCAAGACGACGCGCTGGCGCCTATTATCGCCGACATCTCGGACATCGAGCAGCGTCTCGACGGCATCGACCGGGCCATCGACCTCGTGCCCATCACCGAACAGATGGACACCACCGGAAACGGCCTGGAGATGCTCATCGAGGTCATTGGTGGCCTCGACGTGGGCGACCCCAACGAGCGCACCCGCATCCTGGAGAACATCTCCGAGGTGTTCGGCCAGCTCAACCGGGTGCGTGCGGTGTTGGAGGGCCGGCGAAAGTCGCTGCTCCGCAACGAAGCCAAGGCCGAGTTCGCTGCCCAGTTCAAGTTGCTGGGCCAGGGCGTGTCCAGTGCCCTGGCGATGTGCGACACCCCCGAGAAGGCAGAGGAGCAGCTGTCTCGCCTGATGGTGCAGCTCGAGGAGCTGGAGGGCCGCTTCGGCGAGTTCGAGGAGTACCTCGAGGACATCACGGTCAAGCGTGAGGAGATCTACGAGGCCTTCGAGAGCAAGCGTCAGCAGCTCCTCGAAGCCCGCCAGCGGCGCGTGCAGTCGCTGCATTCGTCGGGCATGCGCATCCTCGAGGCGGTCGCGCGCAGGGCCAAGGGCTTCAAGGAGCCCGAGAAGCTGCACGGCTACTTCGCCAGCGACAGCATGGTGCTCAAGCTCCGCAAGCTGTCCGAGCAGCTGACCGAGCTCGGCGACTCGGTGAAGGCCGAAGACCTGCTCGCCAAGCTCAAGTCATCGCGCCAGACCGCGCTGCGTGGCCTGCGAGACCGCTCCGACCTGTTCGTGGATGGCGGCAACATCCTCAAGTTCGGCCGCCACCAGTTCTCGGTGAACACCCAGGCCATCGAGCTCACCATCGTCCCCCGGGGCGACGAGATGGCGGTCCACCTCAACGGAACGGAGTTCTACGAGGTGATCACCGACCCCGAGTTCGTCGCGACCCGCCCCTACTGGAAGCAGGCCGTCATCAGCGAGACCCCCGAGGTCTACCGAGGCGAATACCTCGCGGCCATCATGCTCTTCGCTGCCGAAGCCAACGAGGAGGGGCTCACTGTCGAGCGCCTCGACATGGAGCGGCTGTCCGAGGAGGGCCTGCTCGCCACCGTGCGGGCCTTTGCGGCCAACCGCTATGAGGAAGGCTACGAGCGCGGTGTCCACGATGCCGACGCAGCGCACATCCTCGAGCGCGTGCTCGACCTGCGCCACACTGCGGGTCTGTTGCGCTACCCGCCCGTCCCCCGTGCCGCGGCGACCCTGTTCTGGGCCTTCTTCCAAGAGCGCGCCGACCGCGAAGCCTGGCAGCGACAAGCCCGCTCACTCGCCCGGATGCGCGAGCTGCTGCCCAATCCCGCCGCTCTCCAGCGCTTCGCCGGTCTGCTCGGTGCGGCCATCGGTGCCTGGCTGAATGACCACGCGTCGTCCTTCGCGGCCGACCTCACCGAAGACGACCTGCAGGTGGCGGGCGCATACCTCGCCGACGAGCTGGCAGCGGAGCGTCCGCGATTCGTGTTGGGTGCCCAGGCCAGTGCGCTGGTCGACGGCCTGCGCGCCGTGCTCGACTCCCACATGGCACGGGCGTCCTTCGACGACGACATGCGGGCCCTCGAAGGTCGCCTCGACGACCGGCTCGACCTCGCCCGGCAGTGGCTGCGCGCCCTGGTGTCCCACTCGCCCGACGAGCGCCTGCGCAAGCTCGACTTCCTCGTCGAAGAAGCCGCGGTGGCCATCGTCACCGACCGCAAGCTCGACCGCGAGGAGAGCCGGGCGGGCACCACCGTGGAGGTCCCCGGGCTGCTGGGTCAACATCCCCGCATCCACGACCGGGTGCTCCAGCTCCGTCTCGACGAGTTCCTCGACCGGCTGCGCCACTACGTGCAGCACCGGGTGCCTGGCTTCCGCGCCTACCGCAAGCTGCGCCATGAGTTCGTGGAGCGCGAGCGCATCCGCCTGCGGGTCGACGAGTACAAGCCGAAGGTCATGACCACCTTCGTGCGCAACCGGCTCATCAACGAGGTCTACCTCCCCATCATCGGCGACAACCTCGCCAAGCAGGTGGGCTCGGTGGGCGAAGGCAAGCGCACCGACACGATGGGCATGCTGATGCTCATCTCGCCGCCCGGCTACGGCAAGACCACGCTGATGGAGTACATCGCGAGCCAGCTCGGCCTGGTGTTCATGAAGGTGAATGGTCCGTCGCTCGGTCACGAGGTCACCAGCCTCGACCCAAGTGAAGCGCCCAATGCCACCGCGCGCCAGGAGGTCGAGAAGATCAACCTGTCGTTCGAGATGGGCAACAACGTGATGCTCTACCTCGACGACATCCAGCACACCGACCCCGAGCTGCTCCAGAAGTTCATCTCGCTGTGCGACGGCACCCGTCGAATCGAAGGCATCTGGAACGGCCGCACCCGTACCTACGACCTCAAGGGCAAGAAATTCTGCGTGGTGATGGCGGGCAACCCCTACACCGAGACCGGTGCCAAGTTCCAGATTCCCGACATGCTGGCCAACCGTGCCGACACCTACAACCTGGGCGACATCCTGGGTGGCCGCGAAGACCTCTTCGCCTTGTCCTACGTCGAGAACGCGCTCACCTCCAACCCGGCGCTCGCCCCCCTCGCCACCCGCGACCCCGCCGACATCCACCGGATGATTCGCATGGCCCAGGGCGAGGAGGTCGACCAGACGAAGTTCTCCTACGACTACTCGGCCGGTGAGCTGCAGGAGTACGTGGCGCTGTTCCGGATGATGTTCAAGTGCCGGGACACCCTGCTCAAGGTCAACCTCGAGTACATCCGCTCGGCCGCCACCGACGACGAGTACCGCACCGAGCCCGCCTTCAAGCTGCAGGGCTCCTACCGGAACATGTCGAAGCTGTCCGAGAAGCTCGTGTCGGCCATGAACGACGACGAGGTCAACCGGCTCATCGAGGACCACTACGTGGGCGAGTCGCAGACCCTGTCGGGGGGGGCCGAGAACAACCTGCTCAAGCTGTGGGAGATGCGGGGGACGATGTCCGCCGAGCAGCTGGAGCGGTGGACCCTCATCAAGAAGGACTTCGCCCGCAACAAGCTGATGGGCGGCGGCGACGACGACCCGGTCGCGCGCGTCACCGGAACGCTCGCCGGACTCGGTGAGCAGATCGAGGCCATCGGAGCCGCACTCACCGGCGCGCCCACCCTGGAGGTCCCCCTCGCGAGCCTCCAGGCTGAACTGGCGATGATGCGGGCCACCCTCGGCAACGCTTCCCATACCCAGAATGCCCTTGCGGAGGTCGTTTCGGGGCTGTCTGGGATCCAGGCGGGCCTCGACGCCGCTGCAAAGCAGCAGAGTGCGCTCCCCAGCGCCCTGGCCGCTGCCATCGAGGAGACCGGCGGCGACGTGGCCGAGGCCATCAGCAACCTGGAGCTGTCGGCGCCCGCAGCAGCGCCCGCCCCCGCCGCGGCACCGGTGGCACCTGCCGCGCCCGCCGCCAACTGGATGGTCCCCCACCTCGAGGTGGGTGCCGAGGCCGACATGGTGCTGCGACACGCCGTCTTGCTGGAGGTCCAGCGAGCCCTGGTCTCCTACGGTCGCATGAAGCACACCAGCGCCAGGCAGCTTCGGGTGGGCGAGTATGTGTTGGCGGGCGCTTTGCCCGTCCTGCAGCAGCTCGTCGACCACGTCACCTCGCTGGTACACAGTCGCCTGCCCAAGCCCCAGCAGGCTGCCTTCCTCGATGAGCTGCGACGGGGGGTGGCCAAGGCCATCGCCGAGCTGTCCGAAGCCACCGGCGAGCGCATTGGCGAAGCGCCCACGGGCCCCACGCGTGCCGTGTCCACTGCGCGCCCCCCCACCGCCGCGCCCCCTGTCCGCGTGGCCCCACCCCGCTCGGTGCCCCCGCGCCGAGACCCGCCGAGCATGCCCCGTCCGCCGAAGCCGCCCGAGGTCCGCACGGTCACCCCGCGCACCCAGCCCCCGCGGCGCAAAGACGACGAGTGAGCCCGCCCCGCAGCGAGTCGGAGCTGATGGCCCGCGCAGATGCCTGTGCGGGCCGCACTCTGGGGGAGCTTGCCCGGCGCCTGGGCCTGCCGGTGCCCGATGACTTGAGGCGCCACAAGGGCTGGGCGGGCAACCTCGTGGAGCGCGCGCTCGGGGTTGAAGCGCATGGCCGCTCCGGGCCCGACCTGCCCGAGCTGGGCATCGAGGTGAAGACCATTCCAGTCGACTCCAAGGGCCGTCCCCACGAGTCCACCTGGGTGTGTACCGCCCCCATCGACAGCTTCGAGCCCGGGCCCTGGCGCAGCTCCCCGGTGCGGGCCAAGCTTGCCAAGGTGCTGTGGATGCCGCTGCTCGATGCCGATGTGTTGGCGGACCGCAGAGTCGGTGCCCCCATCTTGTGGACGCCCGACGCCGACGAGGAGGAGACTCTGGCCCGCGACTGGGACGCCCTGTCCGAGCTGCTGGCGGAGGGCCGGGTCGACCAGTGGCATGCGCGGCATGGGGTCGCCCTGCAGCTTCGTCCCAAGGCCGCGCGCGCCGATGACCGGGTCTGGGTGGTGGATGCCGATGGCGAGTGGGTGCAGACCAACCCCCGGGGATTCTACCTCCGCACGTCCTTCACCAAGGCGGTGCTGGCCCGTGAGGCCCGGCTTCTGAACCCCTGAGTCGACGTCGAATCGTGACGCCCGGCTGACCCCGCGGTCGATATGCGCGCCGAATGAACGCCCCCGCCCCCCACACCCTCGACCCCCGCACCGCCGACTGGGATGGCCTCACCACCGCACTCGATGCGTTGGGTCGCCGTCTTCGTCAGGAAGGCACCGACGGAGACCTCGCCCACATGCACCGCATCGCCCGCTGGGGTCGGCTTTGCACGCTCCTCGGGGTGGTGACGGCCTGGATCGTCCCCAACCCCCTCTCGGCCCTTGCGCTGTCCACCGGACGGGTCGCGCGCTGGGCCATGATTGGCCACCACGTCGGACACCGTGGCTACGACCGGGTGGGTGGTCCCAAGGGCAAGGACTTCGCCGAGGGCTGGCGGCGCGCCATCGACTGGTTCGACTGGCTCGTGCCCGCGGCCTGGAAGCACGAACACAACGTGCTGCACCACTACCGACTCAACGAAGAACGCGACCCCGACCTCGTGGAAGCCAACCTCCACTGGTTGCGCGACGCCAGGCTTCCTCAGGCCCTCAAGGTGCTGGTCGTCGCCTTCTTCGCGCTCACCTGGCGTTTCACCTACTACGCCCCCAACACACTCGGCGAGCTGCACAGAAAGGACGTCAAGCCTGTGCCCGGCGAGCCCTGGGAGCGCAATCCCTCCACCCTCGACCCCTCCAAGCCCGCGGGGCGCGACTTCCTGTTCAAGAGCCTGCTGCCCTACGCGGGGGTCCAGTTCGTGCTCTTTCCGTTGCTGTTCGCCCCTCTGGGTTGGGAGTACGCTGTGGCTGTGCTTGTGAACAGCCTGCTGGCCGAGGTCTTCGCCAATCTGCACGCCTTCGTCATCATCGTCCCCAACCACGCGGGCGGTGACATGTACCGCTTCGACACCGCGCCCAAGGGCAAAAAGGAATTCTACCAGCGCCAGATCCTGGGCTCGGTGAACTACCGCACCGGTGGCGACCTAAATGACTTCCTGCACGGCTTTCTCAACTACCAGATCGAGCACCACCTCTGGCCTGACCTTCCGATGAAGGCCTACCAGCGCGCCCAGCCCGAGGTCGAAGCGCTCTGCAAGGACCACGGTGTTCCCTACATTCAGCAGTCGGTGTGGGTGCGGGTGTGGCGCACCGTGCGCGTGATGACGGGCGCCGAGTCGATGAAGCGCTGGTAGGACCGCTCACTCACAGGCGCACGACCACTCCTTGTCGAGGTCGATGACGGTCACCACCAGCGTCTCGGTGGGGCAGGCGGCGTAGACCACACGCAGTCGCCGGCCGTCTTCGGTGGCGTGCAGGGCGTGGCTCGGACAGCGGCCGTCGTCGCGGGTGCGGGAGGGGTCGCGCTCTCCGTTGGTGAGAACGGCTTTCACGTCGCCTTCATCGATGTGCCGACAGTCCATCCGGCACGCGGCATGCTTGGAATAGGCGAGGGGACGGCTCTGCATGGCCGCGACCACCGCATCGCCGGCCGGGGCGGCCTGCTGGGCGGCGGGAACCCCGGAGGACGTCGCAGGGGCCTGAAGCTCGCAGCCCGCGAGCCATAGGAGTCCAACGTAGAGTCGCGCGGTCATCCGGACCTCCATCTGCCGGCCGCCTATCGCCGAAGACCCCGCGGTCCACGCCACCGTGCGATAAGCGCCCACCGTCCCGACCCCACTGCAGAGGCGTGCCATGGCCGAGCTGTTCACTGTCCACAACCTGTTCACGCTCGGCATGTTGGTGTTCCTCCAAGCCGTGCTGGGCTTCGACAACCTGCTCTACATCTCCATCGAGTCGAAGCGGGTGCCGAAGGAGGACCAGGCGAAGGTGCGCAAGTGGGGCATCGGACTCGCCATCGTGCTGCGCATCGTGCTGTTGTTCGTGGTCATCCGGGCCATCGATGCCTTCCAGATGCCGTTCTTCGACCTGCATGTGGAGGGCATGTTCGAGGTCGACATGAACGTGCACAGCCTCATTGTTCTCGCGGGTGGCGGCTTCATCATCTACACGGCGGTGAAGGAGATCACGCACATGCTCTCCATCGACGATCTCGCCCACGAACAGCCCGATGGCAACGGCAAGCGCACCGTCGCCCACACCATCGGCCTCATCGTGCTGATGAACCTTGTGTTCTCCTTCGACAGCATCTTGTCCGCCCTCGCCCTCACCGACGTCTTCCTCGTGATGGCCACGGCCATCGTCATCAGCGGCGTGCTCATGATCGTTCTCGCGGACCGGGTGGCCGAATTTCTCCAGAAGAACCGCATGTACGAGGTTCTTGGACTCTTCATCCTGTTCCTCGTGGGCGTGATGCTGGTGAGCGAAGGCGGCCACCTCGCTCACATCTCGCTGATGGACCACCACGTCGAGCCCATGGCCAAGTCCACCTTCTACTTCGTGCTGATTGTGCTGGTCATCGTTGATCTCGCCCAGAGCCGCTACCAGCGCAAGCTCGACATCGAGCGCAAGCGGGCCCAGTCGGCGCCGTCCGAGTAGACGGCCTGGCCGCCGACCGACTCGTCACATGTCAGCGCCATTCTTGACCTCGCCGCTCGGTTAGCCGCCGGCGGTCTCGCCCCGCAAAGGGGCCCGGAGGAGGCAGGGTGGCCATCGAAGCGTCGAAGTCCGAAAAGCTGCGGTATCGCATCGACACATTCCTGGGTCAAGGCAGCCGCGGGCTGTTCATGGCGTTGCTGGGGGCATTCTTCGTGTCCATCCTGGCGGTGTCGGTGCTCCGCTGGGTCTTCCTCGGCGTGGAGGCGGCGTTCGGGCTGCCCGACGGTGCCAGCTTTCTCCGAGAGGCGGTCTTCGGGGTGTGGATCACCTGGCTGCAGATCACAGACCCCGGCAACATGGCCCAGGACAACGACTCCTTCGGGCTCTACAAGATCCCGGCGGTGCTGGGCGGTCTGACGGGCGTGGTCATCTTCTCCGCGCTCATCGCCTTTCTCACCACCGCCCTCGACCAGGCCATCGAGGACCTGAAGAAGGGCCACAGCCGGGTGCTCGAGACCAACCACACGCTCATCCTCGGATGGGGACCCCGAGTGCTCGAGATCCTGCGCGAGCTGGTGGAGGCCAACGAGTCTGAGGACGACCCAGTGGTGGTCATTCTGGCCGATGTCGAGAAAGAGGAGATGGACGAGTGGCTGCTCGAGAACTGGAAGGACCGCCGCAACACACGCGTGGTCACCCGGTCGGGCGGCACCGCCAGCCTTGCGTCGATTGCCAAGGTGAGCGCCGAGCACGCCCGCAGTGCCATCATCCTCGCCCACTGCAACGACTCGGCCCCCCGCGAGGAGCAGCTCGTCTCCGATGCCAAGGTCATCAAGACCGCGCTGGCTCTGTGCGCGCATGTGGGCGACGAGCACGAGATCAACATCGTCTCGGAGGTCTTCGACGACCGCAACCGCAAGGTGGTGCAGGACATCTCGCCCGAGCGCATCAGTGTGCTCGATGCCACCGAGATTCTGGCGAAGGTGATGGTGCAGACCTCGCGCACCAGCGGCTTGTCGGTGGTCTACGCCGAGCTGCTGAGCTTCGAAGGCTGCGAGATGTACTTCTACAACGCGAGCTGGGGCGGCATCTCCTTCGGAGACCTCGCCTTCCGCTTCGAAGACGGCGTGCCCCTCGGTGTGCGGCACGGCGACGGCAGCCTCTCCATGCGGCCCGACGTCGGCTACGTGCTCCAGAACGACGACGACATCATCATTGTCGCGCAAGATGACAGCGCCATCGACTTCGGCTCCAGCGCGGTGATGCGTCCGAAGGAGCTGCCGCTGCACGAGAGCCGCCTGGAGGCGGAGACCGAGCGCCTGCTCATCCTCGGCTGGTCCCCCAAGGCGGCCATCATCATCTCCGAGTTCGACGAGTATGTGCTCGAAGGCAGCGAGGTGCATGTGATGATGGCGGAGCCGCCCGAGTGGCTTGGCGCCCAGGTCGAGGCCCTGTCGGAGGGCATGGAGAAGGCCTCGGTGACGGTGATGGCGAAGGACCCCCTCGATGCGGAGTCCCTCGGCAGCGTCAATCCCCTCGACTACGACGTCATCATCATCCTGCCGCAGCGTCCCGAGGATGAGATGGACGCCGAGCGCATCGACGCGGAGACCATCATCGTGCTGCTCCACCTGCGCAAGCTGATGCAGGCGGCGCGGGCGGAAGGTCAGCCCGTGAGCACCAAGCTCATCACCGAGGTGGTCGACTCCGGCAACCGCGAGCTCATCAGCCGGGCGGGAGTGAACGACTTCATCATCAGCAACCGCATGGTGTCGATGATGTTCGCCCAGATCTCCGAGGAGCCCGACATCCAGGACGTCTACGACGACCTGTTCCAGGAGGACGGCTCCGAGATCTACGTCAAGCCGGCCTCTTTGTACTTCCCCGCCGACCAGTTCCCCATCACCTGCTCCTTCGGCGACCTGATGGCCCATGCCCGCAAGCGCGACGGTGAGATCTGCCTCGGGGTGAAGCTGAAGGACAAGGAGCAGTCGAGCAGCGACAACTACGGTGTGTCGCTCATTCCCGAGAAGACGACCACCTTCACCCTCCGCGCGGACGACGGCCTCGTGGTGCTCGCAGAAGACGACACCTGATCAGCCGGGGCGGCCTCGATGGCTCGCGCGCGGAACTGCCCACGGGTGTGCAGAGGTGGGTGCGACGGCGATGTCCCACAACCGCGGACCCGATGGCCCCGCCGTCGACCCGTCACGCCTGGGGGTTGGTGAAAGAGCGCACCGGTAGGGTGTTCGCGGGGGGGACGACGAACTGGCACAGAGGTTGCTGTTGAAGCCGACCACACCCGCGGAGGTCCCGTGTCGACCCTTGTTGCCCTGCTGCTTTCACTGCCCGCCCATGCCCTCGACTGCGCGCCCGTGTCCCTCGGAAATGCCCTTCCTGCCGACGGGGCGGTCGATGTACCCCTCAACGCGATGCCCACCATCGAGGTGTACGGCTTCGATGACTTCGACGACTTCGAGCTGAGGCTGGAGGACGGCAACGGCGACGCGGTGGCGGCCGAGGTCGTGGAGCTGTCCGCGGGCGACCCCGTGGTCGTGCAGTTCCAGCCCGAGGCCGAACTCGGCGAAGACAGTGACTACACGGTCGTCATGGAGCATTTCTATCCCGACGGTTCCCCCGGAGAGCAGGGCGCCGTCACCTTCCACACCGGCGTCGAAGTCGACCTGGAGGCCCCCGAGGCGGTCCAGGTGCTGCGGGTGGATCGCGAGGTGACCCTCGGTGGCGACTGGGGCAACGAGTACGAGGTGAAGGTTGCCCTCGAAGGCGGCGAGGACCCCAGTGGGTCGATGTTCCGGGTGGAGCTGTCCCACAGCGCGGACTTCTCCGAGACGGTCGAGCGAACGCGTCTCGAGGCGCCCGTCCGCATCTTCCACGGCCTCTGCACCTTCGACGCCGCTGCGAAGCGCGACGCGGACGAGATGTGGGTGCGCGTGACCCCGGTGGATGCGGCCGGCAACGAGGGCCCCTCCGCGGTGTTCGAACCCACAGAGGACGGCCAGGGCAAGGAGGGCCGGTGCGCCTATGTGTCGGGTGCGCAGCTCGGCTGGATGGGTGTGGTGGTGGGCCTCATCGGTGCCTTGCGTCGGCGTGACCGGGACTGAGGCCCCTCGCCGGGCCTGGGATTCGGGCCACCTGAGGTAAAAGGAGACCTCTCCTCGGAAGTCTCATGCGCGTGCTCTCGATGCCATTGCTGGCGGCTGCGGTCATCGGCTGTGGACCCCGCTCTCGGAGCGACGGGTCGGCGAACCCCCGGGTGGTGGAGGCGGCTCAGAGCGGCGTGGTGCTCGTGCTTCGCCGCAATCCAGACGGTTCCTACGGCTTCGGCTCGGGCACCGTGTTGGAGGACCGCAAGCGGGTGCTCACCAACCTGCATGTGGTGCGCGACGGCGTGTCGTTGCATGTGTTGCCCCACGACCCCGCTCGCCCCACCTATCCAGCGACCGAAGGCGGCCTCGCACGGGTCATCTTCGAGAATCGGAGCGCCTTTCTCGACGCGGAGCTGGTGCGCGCCAACCCCGTGCAGGACATCGCCGTGCTGGAGCTGAAGGAGCCCCATCTCGGAGCCGGCATCACCCTGCGGTCGTCCCCACCGCGGGCTGGAGAGGCCGTGCTTGCCCTCGGCCATCCGGGCGGCGACCTCTGGAGCCTCACCACAGGCACCGTCTCGGCGGTTCGTCCCGATGTCATCCAGCACAGTGCGCCCATCAATCAGGGCAACTCGGGCGGGCCGCTGCTCGACGGGAAGGGGCGGCTGGTCGGCCTCAACACCTGGAAGCAGACCTGGGTGGGCAGCGGCGGCGAGCGTGTGGCCAGCGATGGCGTGAGCTACGCGCGTCCTGTGTCGACCGTGAACACTGTGCTGGGCACGACCGAGGAGGCGGTGCACGATCTGTCGAATCCCGCCCAGGCCTTCCTCACCTGCATGCGCATGTACGAGGGAGCTCATCCCGACTACTACGACCAGTGCGTCGATCTCGACGAGTCCACCGAGCTGTACACCGAGGGTGTCACCGAGGTGGTGCGGCGGGTGGCCGACCAGTGGGCGATGCCGGAGGGCAACAAGCAGCAGCTCATGGACGCCATGCTTGCGCCTGAACAGCTCCAGCTCGCCATCGCGCCTCCGCTGGAGATCACCGACGCCCGTGAGCTGTTCGCCATGGTGGCCGACCTGCAGCGCGAGGCCGGAGGAGCGCCCCCCGAGGAGGTGCTCGACAAGATGGCCGAGGCGATGGTGTCGGGCGACTACCTTCCCGAGATCGAGCCGCGCGGTCTCGCCCGGTGTGGCCTGCGCCTGGACGTGCGCAACATGGTGGCGCTCCGAGAGCTGCTGCGGATGGGATACTTCGTTGAGAGCATCGAGCCTGTCGATGAAGACATCACCTGGTTGAGGGTGCGGGGCCGCAATGCGGATGCCTCGGAGTACGACTGCTCGGTGCGGATGCGGCGCGTGGAACGGGGTTGGATCGAGCAGCCCGTCCGTGCGGCCCACCTCGACACCTTGCCCGAGGGTTGGCCCGGCCCGATGAACTCCTGGGAGGATGGGGTCGCCATCTTGGTGGAGGCGCAGCTTGCGTCTTTGAAGGCCGCGCTGGACGCCTATGCGGAGACCCAGACCATCGCGGTGGCGATGCTGCAGGTGGACAGCGACTGGACGACCGTGACGGCGCTCCGCCTGACGGGCCAGGTGCGTGCCAGTGCGGCTGCGCGTCCTGCGTTGATGGTGATGGCCCTCGACGGCAAGACGCCAGTGGGCATGCACGAGAGCGTGACCCAGGCCGCTGCGGTGGGCGAGTGGGTGACGCACACCGCCGAGGTGCCTCTGAAGGGCGTGGCCGACCGGGTGTTCGTGGGCCTGGAGGCCATCGGGCAGGGCGCGGTGGGCTTCGACGAGCTGGTGCTGGAGGCCCGCGGGGCAGATGGGGCGTGGACCCGCGTGCCGCTGGCGGACGGTGGCTTCGAAGAGGGCACTGCGGGCTGGGAGGTGGTGGACCGGGCCGCCGGCGAGCTGTCGGTCGGGGAGGGGGGCCCCGCCGGCAGCCACCATGCCGAGCTGAAGACCGGAGCTGCCTCCGCGGAATAGGTCTCCAGCTTCGCGGCCGGCGGGCCCGGTGGACCTACAGCGGCAGAGCCTCGATGGCGCCCTTGAGCTTGGAGTCGGCCGGGAGCAGGTGGCTGGCCGACTTGAAGGCCGTCTTGAAGTCGCGGTCTGCGATGGCGGTGAGGCAGGTGACGCCCGCGCGCACCGGGTTGTCTTCGGGCAGCATGCCGACGAGGCCCTGTGCCGCCTGGGAGAAGCTGCCCGACGCCAGGCCGCCCACAATGGCGTTCATGGAGCCTGCGAAGCCGCCGGGAGGGGCCTTCACGCCGCCGTTGTTCTCCTTGGACCAGGCCTCGAGGTCCTTGATGGCCTGCTGGATGGCGGGGTCGGCCGCGGCGTCGGCGCGGGCTTGTCGGTGCAGGGCCTCCAGGTCGGCATCGGTGACGGTGACGGGCATCTCGAGCACTTCGGGCAGTGCGTCGATGAGCGGCTGGACCGCCTCGGCCTTGAGGGCTCCCGCGCCCATCGCCTGGTAGGTGGCCACGAGGGTGTTCACACCCGCTGCGAGGGCCTGGCCCTGCTTCGCGCCTTCGAGAATCTTGCGGTAGTGGACGTCGTCGGCGGCGTAGTCGGGGGCCCCGGCGCCCATCAGGTGGGCCTTCTCGGCGTTGGTGGCCGTCATCACCGCCTGGGCCTGACAGCCGTAGCTGATGTTGTTGGCGAGCATCAGGGCCATGCCGGTGTCGAGCACCGCAGACTGCAGGCCAGCGAAGGCGAGGTTGATGTCCTGCAGCTTCGGGGCGCAGGCCTGGAACTTCGCCATGTCGCCGCTCTGGTGGGCCATGCAGGCATCTGTGGCCGCTTGAACACCGGCCCGGTCGAGCTTGATGGTGCTGGGGAGGTTGACGGTGATGTCGACAGTGACGTTGTTTTCTTGCAGCACCGACAGGTGGTCCCACACCGACTTGCCCTGGGAGGTGGGGCTGGTGCCGTTGGCCGAGGCAAGCGCCTTGGTGAGGGCGTCGGTGCCCATCTGCTTTGTCTTGTCGCATGCGCCGACCATCGCGGCAGCGGCCACATTGGGGGCCTGCATGGCGGGGGCGGCTGGCTCCTTGCCTTTCTTTCCGGCGATGGCAGGGGCAGCGAGGAAGGCGAGGACGACGGGGGACAGGAGCAGTGCTCGACGCATGGGATCTCCGCTTTCGAGGCGCGGAGTATGCCACGTTGGAGGCAGCTGGGTGACCTGCGAAGGTTTCGTCCCGACCCCGACAGGATCCGACCGAATTGCTGTGCTTGGGGTGGATGAGGTGGCCGCACCAAAGGACTAATGGTAGGACCATTATGCCAATCGAGTGAGGCCCGATGCTGTCCCCCGTCTCCCGTCAGACCGCTGCCGAAGCGTGCGCCCAGGTGCTGCGCAAGGGCATCCTCAGTGGGGAGCGCCCGGTTGGCGCAAGGTTGCCGCCCGAGCGCGAGCTGGCCCGTCAGCTGGGGGTCACCCGGGTCACCGTTCGCACGGCCCTGGCCCATCTGGTGGCCGAGGGGCTGGTGGAGCAGGTGCAGGGGCGCGGCACCACGGTGCTCGACTTCCACCGGGGCACCGGTCCGGGTCTGCTGGGCGATGTGTTCGCCCTTTCGGCCGGGGATGGGGTGGCGGTGGCCCGCGACCTGCTGGCGGTGCGGCGCGCACTTGCCCGCGCGGTGCTGGAGCGCTTCGCTCTGGTGCTGCCCGACACCGCTCCATTGGAGGCTGCGGTCGAGGCCTTCGCCCGCTGCATCCGCTCGCCGGGAGCCACGGTGTCCGACATCGCCCGCGCCGACCTCGCCATCGTGGAATCATTGCTGGAGATGCTGGACAGCACGGTGTTCTCGATGTGCTTCCACCCGGTGGCGCGCTCGCTGATGGCCCGACCGGAGCTGGGTGCCGCCATGTTCCGCGACCCCGAGTCCAACCTCATCGGATGGCGGCTGCTGCTCGCCTGGTCCTCGCGGCCGGATGTCTCTGAGATCGACGCCATCATGGAGATCCTGGAGACACGCGACGCCGACACCCTCTACGCCATGGAGTGCAACCGATGACTGTGCAGTTCCCGTCTGCGGTGTCCCCCGACCCTGCGTTGCCCTGGCATGCATGGCCGTTGTTCATCGACGCCCGCTCCGTGGCCCGGCGGCTGGAGCAGGTGCAAGCCCGGCATCCAGGCGCGCCCAACCTCTGGCAGCTGGAGCTGGGCGTCCTGCGCATGTGGCATCGCGCACTGTTCCGCAGCGACACCATCGGCACCTGCATCGACCACCCGGTGCGGTCCACCCTGCGCGCCCGTGTCTTGGAGCAGCGCTGGGCCCGCTTCCCCTTCTTGATGGCCGAGCGCGCCATCGCCCCCTGGGACATGACCGGCCTGTACAGCTCCCGTGAGCGCATCATCCGCCACCTGCTCGGCGCCCACCACGACCGGCAGCAGTGCGCCTACGACTTCGCCCTGCTGGAGGTGCATCCGGGGGCCCTCGACGAGCTCCGGACGCGGCTCCTCGCGGTGGTCGACGGCACCGACCCGCGCGCCGTCTATCTGCGCGACCTGTGCGTCTACGAGCGATACCACGAGGAGCTGCTGACCAGCTTGGATGCCTGGCTGGCCGGAGAGCCCCTGTTCTCCGACTCCGAGGCCCGCGATCCCGACGTCAGCTTTGCGGCATGGTTGGCGTGGTGTGCCCGCCAGCCCGCCACGCCGGATGCCTGGTGGCAGTCCGTTCGGGCGGGCGAGTTCCGATTCCATGAGCCTGTGGAGGGCCTGCCTGTGGATGCCTTCGACGTCGACCCCCGGGTGCGCGAGCTCGACAGCCTGACCCAGAGTGGCCTGAAGGCGCGCTTTGAGCAGGGGCGTCCGCTGGCGCGTGTCGACCTGCTGCCCGGTCGCTACCGAGGCGTGAGCCTGGGCCTGCCGAAAGTGGCGGAGCGTCTGTCCTGGAAGACCTTCGTGAAGACCATCCTGCCCGATGGGGCCGGCGGTCTCGGTGGCTACAACGTGCGCCTGGAGCAGGACTGGACGGCCGACGACCCCCTCTGTCTCGCCCCGCGGTCGATGCGCAAGCAAGGCGAGGAGTTCCGGTTCGGCTTCTACGGCATCTCGGAAACCCCTGCCGACAAGCCCGGCGGCGGGGGTGTTCTCATCGACTACCGCCTGGGCGACAACCCGGCCCTCGACCCCATGTCCCAGGTGGTCGACCCCTTGGTGGAAGTGACCCCCGGCGACCCCACCCTGCTCATCAGCCGCAGCTACTTTGTGGTGGGCGGTCGTTGGATGCCGACGCCGACCTGGTTCGTGTTGCAACACATGGGGTAGGGCGACGGGTACCGCGTACCCGGAGCTGCCGCAGGCGCTGTGCGCCGGAGGCCCGGAGCCGCTGTGCGGCGGAGGCCCCGATGGCGACTCAGAACTCGGCCTGGCCCGTGGCCCTTGGGTAGGGGATGACCTCGCGAATGTTGGACACGCCGGTGGCGTACAACACAGCGCGCTCGAAGCCCAGGCCGAAGCCGGCGTGGGGCACGGTGCCGTAGCGGCGCAGGTCGCGGTACCACCAGTAGTGGTCGGCGGGGAGGCCCTGTTCGGCGATGCGGGCATCCAACACATCCAGGCGTTCTTCGCGTTGGCTTCCCCCGATGATCTCGCCGATGCCGGGAGCCAACACATCCATGGCAGCGACGGTGCGGCCGTCGTCGTTCATGCGCATGTAGAAGGCCTTGATGTCCTTGGGGTAGTTGATGACGGCCACCGGGCCGCCCACCACCTTTTCGGTGAGGTAGCGCTCGTGCTCGGACTGCAGGTCGATGCCCCACGACACCGGGAACTCGAACTTCACGCCCTTGGCCTGCTCGAGCACGCGGATGGCCTCGGTGTACTCCATCCGGGCGAAGTCGCGGCTGACAACGCCCTCGAGGCGGTCCACCACGGTCTTGTCGACGAACTTTCTGAAGAAGGCGAGGTCGTCGCCCCGCTCGTCGAGCACGGCCTTGAAGATGTACTTGAGGTAGGCCTCGGCGAGGTCGGCGTCGTCGTGGATGTCGGCGAACGCGATCTCTGGTTCGATCATCCAGAACTCGGCGAGGTGGCGGCTCGTGTGGCTTCGCTCGGCCCGAAAGGTGGGGCCGAAGGTGTAGACCTTCGACATCGACAGGCAGTAGGCCTCGACGTTGAGCTGGCCGGAGACCGTGAGGAAGGCCTCCTTTCCGAAGAAGTCCTGCTTGTGGTCGATCTCACCGGCATCGGTGCGGGGCAGGTTGGCCAGATCCAAGGTGGAGACACGGAACATGTCGCCTGCACCCTCGGCATCGCTCGTGGTGACGATGGGCGTGTGGATCCAATAGAAGCCCTGCTCGTGGAAGAAGCGGTGGGTGGCCTGGGCCAGGCAGTTGCGCACGCGGGTGATGGCGCCGATGATGTTGGTGCGGGGCCGCAGATGGGCGTGCTTGCGCAGGTGCTCCATGGAGTGCCGGCGTGGCGCCATGGGGTAGGTGAGGGGGTCGTCGACCCAACCCACGACGGTGACGGAAGTGGCCTTGACCTCCACCTTCTGGCCCTTGCCTCTCGACTCCACGAGCGTGCCGACGACGTCGACCGCACAGCCGGCGGTGAGCTTCTGGACCTCGCTCGCATAGTTGTCGAGGCTGTTGGGGGCGACCACCTGCAGGGGCGAGAAGCACGAGCCGTCGTGGACGGCGATGAAGGACATGCCGGCCTTCGAGTCGCGGCGGGTGCGCACCCAACCTTGGACGCGGACCTCGGAGCCGAGGGCGTCGCCGGACACGAGGGCGGCGATGGAGGAGGCGGACGTGGACATCGCGGGCTCCAGGGCAGGCACGGTTCAATGGAGGCCTGCTGCGAGGCGGTCCCGCTAACCCCCACGCGCCGGCCCTGCGGACTTCGCCTGTCGCCGACTGCAATTGCCGCAGGTTCGGCGCTACTCGAGGGAGGTGTGTCCCCGAGAACGCTGTGCTGGTGTTGAAAAGGCGCGCTGGCACGACTCCTGCTTCTTCGGGGCTCGGAGGCCACATGCGGGCTGTAGGTGATGTGTATGAAGAAGACGAGCGCAGTGGCGTCGGCGCCACCCTGGACAGGAGGCGACCCGATGCGCACCATCTCACCCCGGCATGTGCAGCCGCTCGATCTGGAGCTGGACGCTGTTCTCAAGCAGGTGCTCGGTGGCGCTGACCCCCGCACGCTGTCTCCGGGCGACTTCGGGGCCCTCCGGTCGGCCCTCGACCGACGGGGTGTCCTGCGCCATCCGGGGCTGGTGGGTGCCCTTCGTGCGCGGCGCATTCAGCCCGATGCGGTGCTGCGCGGCGGCACGGTGCGCTCGATGCGCTGGCAGCCGGTCGCGCGTCCGCCCGCGTGGACCCTGGGGCGAACAACCCGGTCCACTTGAGGCGCAATCAGGTCCACTTGAGGCACAGCACCCCCATCGGGTCCCCCACGGCGAGCAGCACCGCCCCTTCCTCGATGAAGGCCACCGCCTGGGCATCGCCGCCAAAGTCACGCTTTGCCAGAAGCGCGCCGGTGTCGGTGTCCCAGACGCTCAGTCGACCGTCCTCGCCCGCGGCGGCCAAGGTGCGGCTGTCGGGATGCCAGCTTGCGTCGTTGACGTCGTCGGCGTGGCCCTCGAGGGTGTGCAGCAGGGCGTGGGTGGTGGTGTCCCACACCTTGATGGCGTTGTCGTCGGAGCCTGTGGCCAGGCGCCTTCCATCTGGACTGAGGGCCACCACGTTGATCCAGTCGGAGTGTCCGGGCAGGGTGGCGAGGACTCGGCCCGTGGCGGCTTCGAGCAGCAGCAGGTTGTCGTCGAAGGTGCCGAGTCCGGCCCAGATGTGGCGGTCGTCGTGGGTGAACACCATCGCGCGCCCCTGACCGGCCACCTTGATGTCCCACTCGATCTCGTCGCGGCGACGCAGCACGATGCGGTTGTCGTCGCCGCCCGAGACGAAGGCCTGGCGATAGCCGCTGTCGTGGTGGGTGAAGGCGACCGCTCGCACGTAGTCGGTGTGGGCGCGGCGCAGCACCAGCTCCTCGTCGTCGTCGGTGTCCCACACGACGATGTGGCCCTCGTCGCAGCCCGAGGCGATGAGCCGATGGTCGGGGGACATCGCGAGGGCCCGCACCCAGTCGGTGTGCTGGCGGTGGTGATTGCGCCGGGAGAGCGTGGACAGGTCGCAGTGCTCCACGGTGTGTTGGCGCGTGCTGAGGGCGAAGCTGCCGCGGCCGGGCGACAGCGCGATGCTGAGCCCGCGGTCGTAGTCGCGGTGCAGCAATGTGCTGAGCTGAGGGCCTTGCAGGGTGCCCGTCTTGAACAGCTGCGGATGGGCGGTGCGCTTGTGCTTGTCGAGGCAGGCCGCGCACAGCTTGAGGGTGTCGGGACAGCCCGAGACGTCGCACCAGGCCGGGGCCTCGTCGGGCACGACATCGCAGGTGGCGCAGTGCTGTTCACCCTCGTGGGTCTCGAAGCAGGCGGCGCACATGGCGCCAAGGTGGGCGTGGTCGGGGCAGGTTCGGACCGCGGGGGACAGGGCGTTGCAGGCGGCGCAGCGGGTGGTGGTGGGGGCATCGCCGGCGTACAGCGCGATGCGGTGCACCTGGATGGCGGTGTGCTCGCCCTCCTCTCCATTGCCCGCTGCCAGCAGCTCTCGGCCATCGGCCACAAAGGCGACCGCGTGGACCTCGCCGCTGAACTGGAGCATGCCGAGCAGGGCGCCGGTGCGGGTGTCCCAGGCGTTGATGCGTCCGTCCTCCGCCACGGAGACGAGGGTGGGGGTGCTGGGATGCCAGGCGAGCGCCTTGACGTGGCCGGTGTGGGCCTTGAGCGTGTGAACATGCTCGAGCTGGTCATTCTGGATGCGCCACACCTTGACGTCACCCGCATCGCAGCCCGACGCGACAAAGCGGCCGTCGGGACTCACCCGAACCGCACGCACCCAGTCGCCATGGGCCGACACGTGGGGTCCGAGCTCGCCTGTGGTGGGGTCGATGCCCACGAGGTTCTGCTCGAAAGCGCCCAGGCCAGCCCAGATGCGGGTGCCGTCCGGCGACCAGTCGAGGGCGTGCACCTGGTCTCCGATCTTCGCCTTCCACAGCACCTCGTGGCGGTTGCGCAGCACGACCTGCTCGTCGTCGCCGCCGGTGGCCACAGCCTGCTTGAAGCCGCTGCCAGAGGGGTCGAAGACAGCCGCCCGGATGTAGTCGCTGTGACAGCCCGGCAGCTTCATCTGCTCGTTGTCGAGGGTGTCCCACAGCACGATGGCGCCCTGGTCGCAGCCGCTGGCCACGAGCCGTCCGTCGGGGGACACGGCCACGGCACGCACCCAGTCGTCGTGGTGGCTGTGCTCGCCGGTGGTCGCCAGGGTGAGCGGGTCGAGGAGCACGACGGTGCGGTCGTTCGTGCCCACGGCCACGCGGGTGACCTCGGGGGAGGTGGCGGTGGAGATGGCCAGCACCGAGTCGTAGGCCCGCGTGTGGCGGACCTGCAGGGAGAGGCCCTCTCCGGGCGGGGGCGAGGGCGCGTCGACCACCTGGGGTGCGCCTGTGACCGGGGCGCCGTGGGCATGCTGTTTGTGGAGGGTGAGGCAGTCCTCGCACACCTTGTCGGTGTCGGGGCAGCCTTCCTCGTCGCACCACCGCACCTCGGAGTCGGGGGTGGCATCGCAGCGGGCGCAGTGCCTGCTTCCCTTGTGGCGCACCATGCAGTGCAGGCACAGAGTGCCCTGCTCGGGGTGCTTGTCGCAGGTGGACAGGTCGTGTGTGCGCGCCTGGCAGCCCGCGCAGGCTGGCAGTTCGACGGCGTCCGTGGCCGTCCACTGCACGCGACGCAGGCCAAGGGAGTCGTCGGCCCAGAGCAGGGTGGTGCCGGTGTCGACGAAAGCCACCGCCTCGCCGTCGGCGTTGGGGGTGGACTCCAGAATGCCGAGCAGGCGGCCCGTGTGGGCGTCCCACAGCGACAGCCGCCCGTCGTCTGCTGTCGCGGCGAGCATACGGCTGTCGGGATGCCAGGCCACATCGTTGATGTCGTCGCCGTGGGCCCGCAGGGTGTGCCTGAGGGTTCGCTGGTCGAGGTCCCAGATGCGAATGGCGTTGTCGTCACCGCCCGTCGCCATCCAGCGGCCGTCTGGGCTGACGCGCAACGCGTTGATCCAGTCGGGGTGGCCTTCGAGGGTGGCCACACGGGTGCCGGTGTCGGCATCGAGGGCCATGAGGTTGTTGCCGAAGTCGGCGACGGCCACCCAGATCCAGCGGTTGTCGGCGGTGAAGTCGACCGCCCGAGTGCCGTCTTCATGGTCGAAGCGCCAGAGCTCACGGTCCTGCTGGCGCAGCGACACCCGGCCGTCGTCCCCCACCGTGACGAAGCGCTGCCCGGGACCCTGTCCGCCGCGCTGGAAGGCGATGTCGCGCACGTAGTCGCCGTGGACCTCTGTGGCCTCTCGCCGCCCCTCCTGGAGGTCCCACAGCACCACGATGCCGTCGTCGCAGCCGCTCGCCACCAGTCGGCCGTCGTCGGACATGGCCAGGCCCCGCACCCAGTCGGTGTGGCGGCCATGTCGGGCGAGGGTGCTGAGGTCGGAGAGGCGAATGTGCAGTGCGTCGTGGTTGCTTGTGCCGACGGCCAGGGAGTCCTCGCTGTCTGGACCCCGGCGGGCCGCGATGGCCTTCACCCGGGTGTTGTCCCGGGTCTGGACGACCTTCAGCTCCACGCCCCCGGGAAAGTCGTGGGCGGGGGGCGCAGGGGCGGGAGCCGGGGGACGCGCACGCTCGGCCCGCAGGCGGGTCGCTGTGGCGTCGTCGTTGGCGAGCACGGCGTAGGCTTCGGCCAGCAGCTGCAGCGCTCCGTCGCGTGCGGGGCCGGGGTCCGACTGACGCAACCGTTGGGCGGCTTCGTCGAGAATGCTCTCCACTTCATCGATGTCGCCGGTCAGCTCGTGCCATGCACGGGCCACCTCCACCTGAGCTGCCAGCCCCTCGCTGGCACTCTGCCACTGGAGCATCGTGGCGAAGAAGGGGGCGTCGTCTGCCTGTTCGTGGGCTTCTTCGGCCACAGCCCGCCACTCGTCGGTGGTGGTGGCGCGGTCGCGGGCCTGCGCGATGCACGCCGCCGCGGCGTCGGGGGCATCGAGCACCGAGCGGTGGATGCGGCTCAGGATCACCAGTTCGGCCGCGCTCTCGGCGCGCCTGGACCATGCCGCGACCCGGTTGATGGCGACATGGGCTTCGTCGAGGGCGTGGACCCAGGCGGCTGCGGTGGCGGTCCAGCCAGACGGACCGTCGGTGTCGCGCTCCAGGACCTGTCGTGCCCGCGTGCGGTCGTCGGCGAACAGTGCCCACGCCTGGGCGAGTGCGGCAGCCACAGTGGGACGGGGGGAGCCGGAGAGGCCCACCTGCACGCGCGTGAGGGCGCGCTCGAGGCTGCGCGCATCGGTGTCCAGCAGGGCGCGGGCGCACAGGTGGTCGAGCAGGGCGCCGGCCGGGGCCATGGCCACCGCGGTGGACGACGGGACCTGCAGAGCGCTCTGGGCGGCTTCTGCAGTGTCGAGCAGCAGACCGTGGGCCAGGGCCAGCCAGGCCGAGCGGGCGACCGGATGGGTGAGGCCCGCCCGCTGCTGGAGGGCGTCGTCCTCGGCCACAGAAGCCACGATCTGCCGCGCGAGCTGGCGCTCTCCCAACAGGTGTACCACCACCCGCACAAGCTCGAACAGCTCGCCGGCATCGGTGATGGAGTGGCGCTCGGTTCGGGCGAGGACCAGCGCCCTGTCGGGGTCGTCTTCACGGGCACAGGCCATCACGCGCAGGTCGGCCGGCAGGGCAGGGTCTGGGGCGGGGGCCACGGGACCGGCCATCGCTCGGAGGGCGACGGCGAGGGGACGGTCGTCGCCGGGCTCGATGGCCCGCAGCAGCAGGCTGTTCTGGCCGGTGGCCAGCAGCGCGGGACCGTCGATGGTGGCGAGCAGGCGCCCGTGGTGAAGGAGAAGACCCTTGACCGCGCCGCTGTGGACAATGGCCTCGGTGTCGACGTTGTGGAGGATTCTCCAGCCGTGCTCGGCCCGCAGGTCGATGCCATGTACCGGGGCGCGCAAGGTGAATGCGACGCGGTCGGGAGCGGCGTCGGCAGCGAGTCGGGCCGTGATGTGAGGTGCCAGTCCGCCCCAGAGCGCGTCTGGCTCCCGCGCGTCGAAGCCGGCGCGGATGGCAGCCACCTCCGACCATGGACACCACCCCGACAGCCCGGGCGCCCACACGAGGTGGGGCTGGTGGGGCGCAGCCACGACCCGCTGCACGATGGCGTCTACGGACAGGCGCGCCGGCACACCGCCTCCGGGAGATGCGTAGTGGAAGCTGTCCGCGAGCTCGCCTGGACTGCTGGGCGTGCCGCACTGCCCGCAGAATCGCTGGTCGGGCTGCATGTCCGTTCCGCACGTCGCACAATTCATCGTGGCCTCGCTTGCCGCAAGCTTGGGTGCAACGCCCCCACCGATTCGACGGGGTGCCCGGCACCCCTGCGCCCGGCCGGTCCATCGTGGAGGACGCCCCCGCGTACTATCTGTCGGTCCCGACCGTGTCGCCGAATTCCGCCTGAAGGTCGGCCCGTCACGACCTGGGTAGGCGCGCCTCTCAGCGGCTACGGTGATGTCCCCCAACATTGCGAGCGGTCGCTGTGAGCTCCCATCCCACCCGTCCCGACCCACCCTCGGCCCAGACCCCGAACACGCGCTCGCTGTCGGGCCGGTCGTCGGTCAGCCGTCCCACCGAGCCGCATCCCGCCACGCTCGACCCGGCCCTGGAGGCGGCGCTCTCTCGACCCATCGGCCGGGCCGCGCCCGACGAACGCTACGTCCACCGCGGCATTCTCGCGAGCGGCGGGGCCGGCACTGTCCACGCTGTGGAGGACCGGGTCCTGCGTCGCACCGTCGCCGTCAAGCGTCTGCACGACACCCTCGGCACCCGGGCCGGCAATGCCTTTCTCCAAGAAGCGCGCGTGTTGGCTTCTCTCGACCATCCAGGCATCATCCCGGTACACGACTATGGCGTCGACAGCCGGGCCCGCCCCTACATCGTGATGAAGCGGGTGGAGGGCCAGGATCTGTCGGCCTGGCTCAAGTCCCTGCCAGAGGTTCAGCTGCGCGCGAGACACCACCAGGTGCGGGTTCTCGACCATATGCGCCGTGTCTGCGACGCGCTCGGATTCGCCCATGGTCGCGGCCAGGTGCACTTCGACCTCAAGCCCTCCAACCTGATGCTGGGCGACTTCGGGCAGGTCTACGTGGTGGACTGGGGCAACGCCCTGTCGCGACGGTCGTGGGGACGCTGCCTGCCCAAGATGAGCGGCACGCCCTCCTACATGGCGCCCGAACAGGCCCGCTGTGAGGCGGTGGGCCCCTGGACCGACATCTTCGGCATCGGCGCCACCCTCTACACCCTGCTCGTGGGCCGTCCGCCCCGCTCGCGCATGCCCATCCACGCCATGCACGAGGCCTCCGAGGCCATGCCCATCCGGCCACCGGCGGGCCACTCGGTCCCTCCCGGCCTGATGGACCTGCTGCTGCGCTGCATGGCGCCCGACCCCATCGACCGTCCCCTGAGCATGGAGCAGGTCGCCGAGGCCCTCGACCTCGCCCGCCATGGCACCTGGATGGAGCCCCGGGTGGCGCTGACCGCCGGGGAGGCCATCTTGCGGGAAGGGGAGGGGGGAACCGCCGCCTATGTTGTGGAGAGTGGTGAACTGGAGGTCGTTCAGGAGCATAGTGGCCATGTGCGCACGCTCGGACCGGGCGATGTGTTTGGCGAGCTGGCGGCCCTCACCGGTGGCATCCGCTCCAGCTCGGTCATCGCCCGCACCGACTGTGTGTTGGCGTGCATCGAAGGCGAAAAGCTCGTGCAGGCGCTCGACATGGGCAACCTGGGTGGCCGCTTCGTGCAGGCGCTCGCCCAGAGGCTCCTCGACAACGAGCGCCGGGACCGAGGCGGCAGCTCCGACGCATAGCGGCTACCTTTGGCGCGGGTGCGAGGAGCGCGCATGCTTGGACGCCGACATCTCTTCCTCATCGCCAGCCTCGCCGCCTGGGGCTGTCGCGCGAAGGACACCGATGGCAACGGCGACGGCGACGTCGACATCTACGACGCAGGGCCGGGTGGGGGCGACGGCGGGGGCTCGGATGACTCGGGCGACGGCGGCGGCACCTCCCTCGGTCTGCCGGCCTGCCCCGACGATGGCTTCGCCCACGACCCCGACTGGGTCAATGAAACCACCACCGGCAACCTGGAGCTGGTGGTGTCCTACAGCGGGGGCTGCGAGGAGCACTTCTTCGAGTTGTGCTGGCCCGACGCCACCTTCATGGAGAGCGACCCGGTGGGCGCGCGCCTGCAGCTCTGGCACTCTGGCGCGCCCGACCCGTGCGAGGCCTGGATCGAGGAGGAGCTCACCCTCGACGTGACCCCGATGGCCGATGCCTGGCACGCCGCCTACGGCGCAGGCTCCGGTGAGATGGTGCTCTACATCGGTGACTTCGCCACCTGGTACAGGTTCTGAGACATGCGCAGCCTCGCCTTCGTCGTGTTGGTCGGATGCGGAGGCAAGCCCGACCTCTCCTGCTACTGGGACGCCGACCTCGACGGCTTCGGTGACGCCGACCACGGTGGCATCGACTGTGCCGAGGGGGTCGACAATGCCGATGACTGTGACGACACCAGCGGCTCGGTCTTTCCGGGCTCCACCGCCACCGAGGTGCCCTTCGATGGCATCGACCAGGACTGTGACGGCATCGACGCCTGCACCGACCTCGACTGCGACGGGCGACCCGACCTCGTGTTCGCCCAGACCGACGACGGCGAGGGCGACTACTTCATCGACTCGGCCATCTGGCTGTCCTCCGATGGCTTCTCCGAGCCCCACCCGCTGCCCACCATCGGCGCCATGGGGGTCGACGCCGCAGACTTCGACAACGACGGCTACATCGACCTTGTGGTGGCGTCGGTACAGGACGGCGAGCGGCGCGATGTCGACTCGCTGGTGTTTCGCGGCAGTGGTCAGGGCGTCGACCCCGAGCCCTGGCTGAAGGTCCCCACGGTGGGTTGTGCAGACCCCACGGCCGCCGACATCGATGGCGATGGCTGGGTGGACCTCGTGTTCGCCAACCGCTTCTCCGGCGGCGACCCCACCTTGGACAATTACAGCAACGACTCCTTGGTGCTCTGGGGCTCCTCCGACGGCTTCCTCGATGAGACGCGGCTTCCGACGGTGGGTGCCGCCCGCAGCCGGGTCGCCGACCTCGACGCTGACGGACACAATGACCTCGTGTTCGCCAACGGTGTGTTGGAGACGCTCGATGTGCCCCACAGCCCGGTGTTCTGGGGTTCTGCCGAGGGCTTCGATCCCGAGCGACGCACCGACCTGAGCACGGTCTTCCCAGAGGGGCTTCTGGTTGAAGATCTCGACTACGACGGCGTTCTCGATGTGGTGTTCACCACCTGGCTGTGCCTGCTCGACTGCGACTCGGCGAGCCTGGTGCATCCGGGCGATGGGGCGGGCGGCTTTTCGAGCCCGTGGACGCTGCCCGAAGCGGTGGGCGCAGTGGACGTACAAGCGGCAGACCTCGACGGGGATGGTCTGCTCGACCTCGTTGTGGCCAACGGTGGGGTGGACCTCGCCACCCAGGCGTTCGCCACCGAGTCGTGGATCTATTGGGGGACGACGGCAGGGGACGGGTTCTCCGTAGACGACCGAACGGCCCTGCCCACCACTGCCGCATCCGAAGTGGGCATCGACGACATCGACGGGGACGGCGATCTCGACATCGTGTTCGCCTCTCACTACGCCCCGGCCGACGGGGGACCCGAGGTCTCGCAGATCTATTGGAACCGCGGCGGCTTCTCGCCAGACGACCGCACCGAGCTGCCGACTCTGCATGCCGCTGGCCTGGCTGTCGTCGGACGTCGCCTCACCGCGGAGGAGACGGGAGGTTAGCGGGCGAGAATCCCGGAGCTGCCGATGTCGCCTCGTGTCCTCTCTCTGTTCGGCCTGACCCTGCTGCTCGCAGCGTGCGGGGGCGACGACCCCGACAAGTCCACCGATGACCCCATCGACGACCCCGACTCGGGAGAGGCGGACACCGACGACTCGGGAGATGCGGAGGGTCCCGACCCCTACGACGTCGAGGTGGGTCCCTACTCGGCCACCGTGCGCTGGACGGAGTACGGCATCCCGCACATCACCGCCGACGACTACGGTTCGCTGGGCTACGGAATGGGCTTCGCCTTCGCCCAGGACCACGTCTGCACCCTGATGGACCAGATCGTGATGGTCCGCAGTGAGCGCAGCAAGTGGTTCGGCCCGGGTCCCGGCGACCTCTATCTCAACCAGGACTTCGGCTGGCTGGGCCTTCGTGTGGTGTCGGACGCCGAGAGTGGCTGGTTCGAGATCGACAGCGACATCCAGCAGGGCCTCATCGGCTACGCCGCCGGCGTGAACGCCTACGTGGCCGAGGTGGGCGTCGACAACCTGCCCGACCCCCGCTGCGCCGGTGCGGAGTGGGTGCGCGAGCTCAACCACATCGACCTGCTGGCCTACTACCTCGCCTTCGGACTGCAGGGCTCCGGCTCGGTCTTCGTCGACGCGGTGGGCTCCGCCGCGCCGCCCTCCATGGCCACCGCCACCGATGCGCCAGACTACGCTCCGCCGCCTGTGGAGCGCACCCTCGAGCTGGTGGCCGAGCCGCCTTGGGGCTCCAACGGCTGGGCGCTGGGCTCCGACAAGACAGCCTCCGGCGCCGGCATGTTGCTGTCCAACACCCACTTCCCCGCCGTCGGCGAGCGCAAGTGGCACGAGTCCCACCTCACCATTCCCGGCCAGCTCGACGTCTACGGCGCGTCGCTGATGGGGGTGCCGCTCATCAACATCGGCTTCAACCGCTCGGTGGCCTGGACCCACACGGTGTCGTCGGCCCCCCGCTTTGTGGCGGTGCTGCTCCAGCTCGATCCCGGCGACCCCACTCGCTACGACCACTACGGCACGATGAAGGACATGCGCTCCGAGGTGGTGTCGGTCGAGGTGAGCCGCGGCGGGGAGCTGGAGACCGTGGAGCGCACGCTGTGGTTCTCCGATTTCGGTCCCGTCATCAATGCGCCGGTCATCGGATGGACCTCGGCACTCGCGGTCGCAATCCAAGACGCGAACGCCGACAACCTGGCCATGATTCCCACCTGGTTCGACATGAACCGCGCTGGCTCGCTGGCCGAGTTCCAGGCCGCCCACGAGAACCACACCGGCATCCCGTGGGTACACACCATGGCTGCCGACACCGAAGGCAACGCCTGGTACATCGACAGCTCCGCCGTTCCCAACTGGAGCGACGATGCCGAGCGCGCCTACCCCGGCTTGCTCGACACCGACCCCATCGCCAACCTCTTCCATGGCTACGGGGTCTACGCGGTGCCTTCGAGCGACCCCACCTTCGCTTGGGTGGAGGAGGACGGCGCACGGGTGCCCGGCCTCGTGCCCTACGACCGGATGCCCCAGCTCACCCGCACCGACTACGTCTACAACGCCAACGACAACCACTGGCTGAGCAACGGCGATGCCCCACTCACCGGCTACCCGCTGCTCTACGGGCCGGAAGAGACGGCCCGCACGCCCCGCACGCGCATGAACCTGCGCTACCTCACCGCCTCGGGCGCCGACTGGGCGGTGGGCGAAGACGGGCGCTTCGATCTGTCCGAGCTGGAGGCCGCCGCCTTGTCGGGCCGCAGCATCTTCGCCGAGGAGCTGCACGCCGCCTTGCTGGGCCGCTGTGCCGTCCACGCCGACGACCGCATCCCCGTCGAGGGTGCTGCTGAGCCGGTGCATCTCGCCCCGGTGTGTACGGCCTTGGCCGCATGGGACGGCCGGGTGCGCACCGAGAGCGTCGGCGGCGCGGTGATGCGCGAGTTCCTGGGCAGCGGCGAGTTCTCCTGGGACGACCTCAAGGACGGCGGAGCCCTCTGGGCCGAGCCCTTCGACGCCGACCTGCCCGAGACCACCCCCCGCGGGCTGGCGCCTGTGTTGGGTGATGTGCCCGAAGACCCCATCCTTCGGGCCCTTGCGTTGGCCACTGTGCGCATCGAGGCGGCCGGCTTCAGCGTAGACACCCCGCTCGGCGACATGCAGTTCATGGCCCGGGGCGACGAGCTGATGCCTGTTCCCGGGGGCCCCGACCTCGAGGGGGTCATCCAGATCGCCACCTACAGCGGCGGGGCCAGCGGCACCCTGTTGGAGACGCCCGGCCGCGGCCCTGTGGTCCACGACACCACCGACCTCACCGAGGATGGCTACATCGTGAACTACGGCAACTCATGGGTGATGACGGTCGACATGGGCGGCGAGTCCCCCACCGCGCGCGCCATCATGACCTACAGTCAGGCCGAGTACCCCGCTTCGGAGCACCACACCGACCAGACTGCGCTGTATGGCAGCGAGCAGCGCCTGCGCGACGTGAAGTTCGACGAAGCCGACATCCTGGCCGACCCGACGCTGGTGGAGCGGGTGCTCACTTACGAGTAGCCGTCAGCCCGCCACCTCGACCTCGGTGTCGGCGTAGAGGGCCGCGAGGGCGAGGGTGGTGTCGAGACCGGGCAAGATGGCCTCACCGTCGGTGTACTCACGCATCAGCCATCCGTCTTCGGTGCGCTGGTGGACCTCGACCAGTGGGCGCCTGCTGTCGATGAAGACCACGAGCCTCACGCTGGGCGTGCTGCGGTACTCTTGGAATTTCGGGCCGCGGTCCTCGCCTTCGGTGGAGGGGGACAGGGCCTCGAAGACGGCGACCGGGTTGGCGAGGGCGTGGGTGTCATCGGGGTCGAAGGTGCGGTCTGCGCAGGACACCATCACGTCGGGATAGCGGATGTTGCGGAAGACGGGAGACCGGAACTTCTGGTTGGTGACGTGGGGACGGCAGGGATGACCGCGGAGGGCCTGGCGGAGCTCGAAGTACACGTTTCCGATCACGGTGGCGTGGTCCCGCGTGCCTCCGGCCATGGCCACGATGTGCCCGTCGACCAGCTCCAGGCGCTCGTCGGAGGCGTCCTGCGCCGCGAGGTAGTCGGTCACGGTTGCGTGCTTGTGTGGGGGCTCACCCATGGCGGACCTCCACCGGCATCATAGCGTCGACCGGAGGCGCCATGCCCACCTTCCAGGCCACGCTGTCCCGCTTCCCCGGCAAGGGCGGCTGGACCTTCGCACCCGTCCCCGCGGAACATGTGCCGTCCGAGAAGGGCGCGTGGGGCCGCACGCCCGTGCACGCGACGGTGGACGGCCGCAGCTGGGACACCAGCGTGTGGACCGACAAGACCGGCTGCTTTCTGCCCGTCCCCAAGAAGATTCGCCGCGGCAAGGAGGTGGGCGACACGGTGGCAGTGAGCTTCGAGCTGCGGTGACCGGAGTCAGTTGCGGATGTGACCGTGCGGTCATAGCCAAATGACCAGTCGGTCATGTGACCGGTCGGTCATTGCATCTGTCCACCCGAGAATGCCGTGCCAAAGGCCACCTTCCACAACCTCAGCGCCGAAAAGCGCGCTCGGATCATCGACGCAGCCCTCGATGAGTTCGCCATCCACCCGTTGCAGTCGGCTTCGGTCAACCGGGTGGTCAAGGCGGCCGGCATCGCCAAGGGCAGCTTCTACCAGTACTTCGATGGCCTCGAAGACCTGTACCGATACCTGGTGTTCGACCACGGCGCCGAGCTGAAGATGGCCGCCTTCAAGCAGGCCGGCCCCCCGCCCGAGGGCGACCTGTTCGACTCGCTCGCCTGGTATGGCCAGCAAGGCCTGCGGTGGGGCCTGGAAAACCCCCGGCTCGCCGCCGCAGCCGCCCATGTGCGTGGCACCACGGTGCATCCGTCGATGGCGCCCCTCGCCCGGGAGGTCATGCTTCGGTCTCGCGCGGGGCTCAAGCACCTGCTGGCGGAAGGGCAGGCCAAGGGAGCGGTGCGCGCCGACCTCGACCTCGATGCTGCCGTGGTGCTGGCCGATGTGGTGTTCCGTCACGGCTTCGACGAGGTGTTCCAGGCCCGCTTCGGCGTCGACATGCTGAAGCTGTGTGCCGAGCCGGGCTCGGTGGGGCCCTTTACCGACGACGACCTTGCTGGCGCTGTTCACGCAGTCATCGACATGCTCCGGCGGGGTCTCGGCACCCAGCAGCCGGCCCCCGAGAGTGGTCGGCTCGACCTCGACGGCATGGCCGAGCGCTTCAAGGCGGTCGAATGATCGCGCTGTGGCTCACTTTGGCCCAGGCGGCCGACGTCGAGGGCTTTGCGGAGGTGCGCGCGACCACCTATGCCGGGGTGGAGGGCGAGCCGGTGTTCCTCGTGGAGCGCTTCCGGCCCACTTTTGATGCCGACCTCGGCGACCGCTTCGCCATCTCGGCCACGGTGGAGGCCTCCTTCAACCAGGGCCGGCGCACCCAGACCGAGCTGCAGCGCACCCTCGAGGACAGCGACCTCGGCCCCCTGCTCGACCAGGCCGAGTGCAGCTGGCCCACCGAGGACAACACGTTCCTGGGCATCTCCGAGACCGACGACTACCTCTGGGTCGACCGCCTCTACATCGACGCCTACCTCCCGGGTGCCGACCTTCGGTTGGGTCGACAGGCCCTCAACTGGGGCTCGGCCTTCATGGTGAACCCCACCGACCCCTTTCCACAGGTGCTGCTGCTCGAACCGTGGAAGCCCCGGGCCGGTGTGAACGCCCTCAGAGCCTCGATTCCCGTGGGAGACGCCCACCGCGTGCAGCTCGTGGCGGGCACCGACGACGACTTCAAGCAGCCCCGGCTCGCCGGCCGGGGCACCCTCAATGTGTTGGCGAC
>ENA-OWNT01001269-OWNT01001269.1-seawater-metagenome-genome-assembly--contig:-NODE-1269-length-33453-cov-4.952870_pt1 | contig 33453 bp, 28 predicted proteins | sample MGYA00238136_ERZ651165 | MGnify/ENA primary metagenome ERZ651165 (study PRJEB26861, sample SAMN08777766) | seawater metagenome | isolation source: coastal seawater | place: USA: Florida | collected...
ATCTCCCCCTAATCTAACGAAATAATCCGTCTGCGGACTCGATTATCCCTACGGGGAACTGAAACAAACACCGTAATCGCCTCCATAAGTTGCTGAGGGATGTCTGCGGACTCGATTATCCCTACGGGGAACTGAAACCCAATAAACAGTATCGGATCGGCGTATTGTTCAGCGTCTGCGGACTCGATTATCCCTACGGGGAACTGAAACTTTTCATGCGACTCTAAATCGCCCGCATACGTAAAGTCTGCGGACACGCTTATCCCTTCGGGGAACTGAAACGATTCCGGGAAAAATTCATCTGAGTCATCGCCATTGTCTGCGGACTCACTTATCCCTACGGGGAGCTGAAACACGTCCTCGATTTGCTCCCGATTCGGCTTATCCTGCGTCTGCGGACACGCTTATCCCTACGGGGAACTGAAACCAGTGTTACGGACTTAAAATTGTCAAAGCTCATCTACGTCTGCGGACACGCTTATCCCTTCGGGGAACTGAAACACCGTTTGACCAGCACCGATTTGCGTACCATCAGCGTCTGCGGACACGCTTATCCCTACGGGGGACTGAAACTATTCTGCTTTCAGGTCGTCAAATGTCCAATTGCGGGTCTGCGGACACGCCTATCCCTACGGGGAACTGAAACTCATATGCGACAGCTTCATCACAGCCTACAAAAAGAGTCTGCGGACTCGATTATCCCTACGGGGGACTGATGATTGGCTGTTAGCCTTTAGCCACTGGCTTTTGGCTTTTTGTAGTTAATTGAGAATGCTTCATGAAGCTGAAATGCTGATGGGCTGACCTGCTAAACTGCTCTTTTCCTACGGGGAACTGAAACCAGCTTGCTTATTGCGCGGTTATAGATTGCCGCGAGGTCTGCGGACTCGCTTATCCCTTCGGGGGACTGAAACTTCAAGCAACCACCGGACAAAGATGAGATACCGTTGGTCTGCGGACATGCCTATCCCTTCGGGGTACTGAAACAAAATCTTTTTCGTTGAAATATGTATAGAAAATCTTGGTCTGCGGACTCACTTATCCCTACGGGGAACTGAAACAAATCAATCCACGGAACTACATGCTCGATTGCGGGGGTCTGCGGACTCGCTTATCCCTTCGGGGGACTGAAACTTGACCAACGGTCATGCTAAAAAATCGACGTTTCGCGTCTGCGGACACGCCTATCCCTTCGGGGAACTGAAACGTAATTTCTGCCGCCAGCTTTTCAGCGCGTTCGAGGTCTGCGGACTCACTTATCCCTACCGAGAACTGAGCAAGAGTTATCAGTTATTAGTCATCAGTTGTTAGTTTTGTAGCGGATTGAGAATGCTTCACGAAGCTGAATTGCTAAAATGCTTCTGACAGAGGGTGTTGATGAAGAAACCGGGCGGCAGCAACAATTTACTGCCCGGAGTAATTGTTAGATAGGGGAATTATCGACAGCTTAGATAACCAGTGATAATGCAAGGATAACCACTGCGTATCCAACGATGATAAAGCTAACCATCAGAGCAATAGGACGATTTTTCAGGTTCATGGGACTGTCTCCGTCATTCAGGCTAATTCGTAATTATCATTAGATTAGCCTGAATTGGACAAAATGACTTCCGCCAGGCAGGTATAAGCCGACTATCCACATGGCTAGTTTTGCATAAAATGCCCTTATGCCCTGTTACAATAATCCACTGTCGCCGCCAGCAAAATATCCGCCAGTTGATAAACCGATTCCAGCACAACATACTCTTCATCAGCATGTGCGCCCGCGCCTTCGGGTCCGATAATCACTGTTTCGATACCCGCTTCTGCCAGTAAAGCCGAATCCATCCACCAGAGTTCACCGTACATTTCAGGCTCACGCGAAAATTTTGTCTGATAAGCATTCACGACAGTCTGAACAATCGCTGTTTCCGGTGCAACCTCGTAAGCAAGGCGTCCAAAAGTCGATTTCACGGTCGCGTTGAAATTGGGGACGGTCTCCGTCAGTTTATCGAGGATTGCCTGTATTTCAGCGAGAGCTTTTTCAGGTGTTTCACCGGGCAACAAACGGCGTTCGAGTTCGGTCAGACAGTGTGCCGCATAGACCGATTGCGAACTCCCACCTTTCATCAATGGTGCATGAATCGAAGGCGCTCCCAGTAAATCATGTTGTGGACGTTGCAATAATTCTGCGGCGAATTTATCCAGTTCAACCAGAAAGTAGCCCATCAAGCGATTGGCATCTATCCCATCCTGATAGCGGCTACCATGTGCAGCACGTCCGGTTGTTTCGACATCAAACCAGCAAAATCCACGATGCGCGACACAGACTTTCAAGCCTGTCGGTTCGGTGACGATTGCCCCGTCAGTGGGATGACTCTTGATGACGGCTTCTGTGCCCTTCGAGTGATATTCTTCATCAATGACCATCGCCAGCACGAGGTCTCCTTTGAGGGATGTGCCGGAGTCAATCAGCGCTTTTGCCACGCCCAATGTTGCCGCGAGACTGGCTTTCATATCGTATGCACCGCGACCGTACAATTTGCCATCGCGAATCTCTGCTGAAAATGGCTTATCCATACCATCAACACCCACAATATCGGTGTGTCCGTTGAGCATCAGTGATTTGCCGCCCCCTGTGCCTTTCAACACACCAACCACATTCGGACGACCCGGCGCAAGTTGCATCACATCAACCTGTAAGCCCATCAAGCGCATTTCATCTGCCAGATAATCCGCCAGCAAGCCTTCACCTGCCCCGCCCGGCACCAATCCCGGATTCACCGAGTCAATCTGCACCATTTCCTGCAATGTTCGTAAAATATAGTTGTTGTCTATTTCTGGCAGCATTGTATCATCCTGAATTTGTAAATAATTATAAAATGTAGTGGTGTAGGGGAGTGCCTCTGTGCGCTCCCGCAATATGGAAAAACGGGCGGGCACGGCGACCCTATTGTCTATGCGCTCTCAAAAATCTCTTTTATTGTGGCCAAAAAACGACGGTCATCTATCGGTTTTGCAAAATAACTGTTGAAACCTGTTTCCATCACTCGCTGACGCAATGTCGGGGTATGAAATGCTGTCACCGCGATGCAATGCAAATCTTTTGTAGCATCATTCCCGCGAATCTCCTGCAACAGTTGAAACCCATCCATCCCCGGCAAAGCGAGGTCAATCACTGCCATGACATGTTCATCTAAGGAGAGAATTTGCAGGGCATCTTCGGCAGTGCTCGTTAACTCTACCGGAATATTTGCCCGGAACAACATTCGCGCAATCAACTCTTGCCCGTCGGGGTCATCTTCAATCACCAGTACTGATTTACTCATGTGTGTGTGTCCTCCAAATTTAAGGGCAATTCTACCGTAAAAATAGTAAATTCGTCGGGTTTGCTCTTCAAAAAGATACGTCCGTTCATCAATTCACTGAGATTCCTGACAATCGACAATCCCAGACCGGCTCCCTGATTCGGTTCTTGATGCTTGAGTTGTGTGAAATTCTCAAAAATGAAATCTTGCATATCGTCGGGGATGCCAATGCCTGTATCCGATACTTCAATGATAAGGTGGTCATCAGCGCGTTTGAGTGCCAGCCGGACTTCGCCTTCCCGGGTGTATTTGATCGCATTGACCAGCAAATTTGACATAATCTGAGTCAGGCGTTCTTCGTCATGCTGAATGACAGCCGGAAGAGTCGTATCAATTTCGAGTTCGAATTGCAGCCCTTTGTCTTTTGCCTGAATCGACAAATCTTCGCGGATAAAATGCGCCAGTTCTTTCAAATCAACAGGCAGAATCACCAGTTCGAGGCTATTCACTGCCAATCGCGATAAATCCAGCACACTATTCACCAGCATATTGAGGCGTTTGCTATTCGCGAGACAGCGCTCTGCCATGTGCGTATTATCAGAATTGAGTTGTTCGCTGTAAATCATCTCCCGCAGAAAACCGATAATCGCGTTGAGGGGTGTTCGCAATTCATGGCTCATGTTGGCGAGAAAGAGGTCTTTCATTTTGGATGCTGTTTCTGCCGCCTGACGTGCTTCCTGTTCCTGAATCACCAGTTTTTGCAATTGTTCTTCGGCATGTTTACGTTCGGTGATGTCGGTTGCCACGCCGAGCAATTGTACTGTGCCATCACTCAGAATTAGCGGCACTTTTGTGGTTTGATACCAGCGTGTCTCATTGGTAAACGTACCTGTAATTGCTTCCTGCGCGATAAATTTGGGTGTGCGCGTGCGAATCACTTCAATATCATCGGCATAAATTCGCTTGACCTGTTCGGGGTCAGTGTTATAGTCCACATCCGATTTACCGACCATCTCGTCCGGCTTTGCTCCGAAAGCATCTGCCAGCGTTTTATTGACCAGCAAAAAATTGCCTTCTTCGTCTTTGGCAAAAATCAAACTGGTATTAAGATCAATCACCTGACGTAAAAATTCGTGTTGTGCCTGTAAACGATCCTGGGTGCGTTTGCGTTCGGTGATGTCGGTTGCGATTCCGAGCATCTGCACACTCCCATCTTCAAAAATGAGCGGCACTTTGATGGTCTGATACCAGTGTGTGACCCCTGTGGAACTGGAAACAGGCTCTTCGGGGATAAATTTGGGTGTAAGAGTACGCACCACCTCTAAATCATCACTTCTGAAATGCACAGTCTCTTCGCGATTGACGTTATAATCCTCATCATATTTACCGACCATCTCTTCGGGAGAAGAACCGTACCAGTCAGCAAGCGCTTTATTGACCAGGGTATAACGTCCATCAAGGTCTTTGGCGAAAATAAAACTGGTGTTGAGATCAATCACCTGACGCAAAAACCAGCGTTCGGCTTGCAAGGCATCACGTGCCCGTTTCTGTTCACTGATGATGGAGATGTACATGATGAGTCCACCGACAGTCTCATCGGATTGATACCAAGGACGAATCTCGCGCCGCAACCAATCGACCGAACCATCCATGCGCCGGAATTCGACCTCGTCATCGGTGTGGATATGCCCTGCCAGACAGCGCTGGTGAATCGCTTTCCAGTCATCGCCTATTTCGGGAAAGACATCATAGTGTAATTTGCCGATAATCTCATCCCGATTCAGATGAAAATCATGCAGCCAGTGGTCATTGGCAAAAATATAGTGCAAATCGCGGTCGAAGATTGCCGCCGCCATCGGGAGGTGTTGCGCCAGTTGCTCGAATTGGGTGCAGCGTTCGTCTAATGAATAGGTCATCTGACCATCCCTGAAAGAAAATTTTTGTCTATTGTATCAGGAACAAAATAAAGGGCAGAATGTCATCCGAGGCTGTCGAATGCGACTTTGCGGGCATCTTCGTATTCGCCTTGTAACTTTTTGTATTCTTTCTTTTGATCTTCGGACAATGCTTCTTTACCTTTTGAGCGCACAATCTCATAGAGTTCGTGCTCTTTCTTGAAAATCGCGTCAATGCTGGCGAGATGCAAACGCAGTTCAGCGACATGCCCGTTGGTGAGTTTGACACTCATGATGATGTCCGAGTAGCCGCTCTCTACCGGTTTTAGAAAACGGTCACTGTAGAAAACAACTTTATCTGATTTTTCTTTCAATATCACATCAACGGCAGCGTAAACATCTTTGAAGTCTTTATAGACAATCTTGCTAGCAATAATATCAATGAGACCCTTCGGATTGGATTTATACTTGTCAACAATTTTCTCCCAGGAACGATTCATCCCCTTGAGCTGATCCCGAAATTCAGGTTTGCCGCCCGTCTTCCCTGCGATTTCAGTGGTCAATGATTTCAACTCATCAAAGCCTGCGATTGCATCGGCACGCATGGTACTGAATGCCTCTCTCGTTTGTAGGGGTTTTTTAGTACTAAATTTCGACCCGGCAGCATTCGTGATTTCCATTGCCTCTTGCATATTTTTCGGTGTTTTGCGCTGAATAATCGGCGTAGCAGCGTTATCCGGCATTCGGGAGAGCATGTTGAGGGTCGCTGAATTACCGTGTAAAGCTTGCATTGCCATGATGTGACGGGGCAGGTCGTGTGCAAACATCGGATGCGTGTAATCCGATGATTCAGGGGATGAACCGGACTGCCTCTGATTGTGTTCAGATGGTTTTGATGGGCGCTGATTTTTTGATTGTCCGGGGTGCTTCTTGCGATCACGCATAATGATTATCACTACATTACAGTATGCAGGTATTATAAACGGGGCAAAGGAGGTTGACAAATTCCGCCCATGAATGAATTGTGTAATCTTTTGGCATAATTAGTGAATCGGATATAATCAATCAGGTACGGATTTTATTTTTATTAATTAACATTAAGGATAGTCATGCACCGCACTATCGACATTGACGGGCATCAGCTTGCCTGTATCGAGCATAATGCTTCAGCAAAAAATCCCCCGATTATTTATCTGCACGGCATCTTGAACACGATTTGCATACAGGAAGCAGCGTTGACTTCCATATTAGAGGGAAAGCGCTGGATTGCATTGAGTTTACCGGGGCATTATCCCGCAAAATTACGCGATGACTTTCAAGCCGACCAATTAACGCCAGAATTTATCGGGGATGTGCTATCAAAAGCGATTCGCGAGATTTCAGGTGGAGAGCCGGTACATTTAATCGGACATTCAACCGGAGGATTCAGTTGTATGGCGATTGCGCTTGCTGCACCGGACTTAATACGCTCGATTTGTCTGGTGGATGCCTTCGCACAGGGCAAATGGCATAGTCTCGCTCTGCGTCCATTGCAATTAATGGCGAAAATACCGGGGATGGGATATCCGATATTTTCCGCGTATTCGCGGGTTGCAATGGGAAATCGAACCTTAACCAAACTATTTTTGCGTTTCATCTCTTATCAATTTAAAACCGTCCGCGAGAATCCCGCTTATGCTGACAGCTTAGCCACGATTCTTAAAGAAACCAGCCTCCTCAATCCCGCAGATTTTTATCCTTATTTCCGTTATATGCCGACAACAAGCATTGTACCTTCTTTGAAAAATATCCACATCCCGACGTGCATCATTCACGGGAAATACGACCCGGTGATTTTGCCGGAACATGCCCGCGACATGGATAGTCAGTTGCCGGATAGTGAAATGGTCTGGTTGGATAATTGTGGACATGACCCCTTCTCGGAAGCATTCGATACCCTATCAGACGCGATTCAAGACTGGTATCACAAATTTGATTGTTAATACAACCTATTCCGGGTGATTCCTGTCTTTTCCATGCAGCGTAATATTTTTGTGAGGGGCATTATTTCACATATAATTTATAACGATAAGTTCTTTTTATATCTCGAAAATAGAGTTTAATTCGTATGTACATTTCCACGAAATCTCTATATCCGGCTTGCGGCATATCGAAATCTAGCATATACTGTAAAAACTAAATATTTATTGGTTATTCCAATACAATTTATCATTAACATAATATAAATAATCGAACGGGAAATAGCACTATGTCAACTGAAACACAACGTGAGTACACCGAAATCCGCGACCTCGATATTGCAATGGACAGATTGATGCAACGGGTCGAAGGTATCACAGGCAAACGTCTCACCCAGCTAGAAATCAGCAGTGCGACAGGTATTCCTCAGGGCACAATCAGCAAATGGTCAAATGGCTATGTTTCACGCCTGGATAAGCACATCATTGTGGCATTGCTCAACTACTTCAACCAGTATTTTGAATGTAAATTAGAAGACTTACTCGTCCCACTGACCGACGACTAAAGCCGATTACCAGGGAGAGGATACCGTTTATGGGTACAAAAATTATTGCAGTCACCAATCGTAAAGGTGGTGTTGGCAAAAGCACAATGTCGAGTCACCTCGCCGCAGGTCTGGCAGTTAAAGGATATAATGTCGGTCTGGTCGATACCGATAGTCAGGGTCACGGTGGCATGATGCTTGGCATTCGCCCGGAAGATGGTTTGTTCAACTTGCTTATCAACAAATCACAACTCGAAGATGTCGTCCGATTGATTCCAAAAGAAAATTACACCACACCGGATGCGACCGGGAAACTCTTACTGATTCCATCATCCGAACGCACCTATCAAATTCCGTATATGTTGCAACAGGATGAATCTTTTCTCTTCCTTGAGAAGATGGAAAATTTTGCTGAACGTGGCGACCTTGATTTTATTGTCATTGATACCAACCCTTCATTGAGTCTCTTTGATGGCTCGATCTATCTTGCGGCAGATGGCTTCGTCTATGTTACCGAATGCGAAACCATGTCAATGCAGGGTGTTAAACAGGCATTTGAACAAATGAAACGATTCAGTGTGCAGCGTCAAAAATATCTGCGCCGCGAAACCAAAATTCTAGGCATCATCCCCAATAAATTCCGTCAGAAAACTCTGATTCACCAGCGCAATGTCGATGCACTACGGGATGCTTTTGGCGATCTGGTCTGGAATCCGATTGCTCTCCGCACCATCTGGACAGAAGCCAGCAATTTCTATCAACCGGTCTTTTTAGCTGCGCCCGAAAGTGCCGCAGCAGCCGATGCAATGTATATCGTCAGTCAAGCTGAGAAAGGTCTACTCCAATGGCAAGCCGAAAAGAGCGTCTAGACAATACAGACCCCTTCGGCGGACCCGGTGGCGGAAGTGACCGTCCAGCATTATCTGACCTGACGGGGTCAATGCTCTCTTATAATGATGATGCCCGGCGCATAGCCGATTTAGAAGAACAAATCGAAGAACTGAAAAAACTTGATCCTGAAAATGCAATTGTGGTTCGTCAGGATGGCTTGAGCAAACAATACAAACAATTTGAATTGCGGGATACTGAACTGGTCATTCCTGAAAATACCGCCGAACGGGATTGGGTTGAAATCGGTGTCTTGCTGATGCGGATGCAGGGCACAATTCAGTGGTTACTCGGTGATTGGCTGGTCTATGGTATGGAGCGGGAAAAAGCTGGCGATTGGCAGGGAACATACTCAAAAATGCAAGAAATTTTTGGCTATGAACTGGAATCACTTCACAGTTATGCATCAGTTTGCCGTCAAGTACCCGCCTTGACGCGCGTCAAGGAATTGTCATTTTCGCATCATCGCGCCGTGACAAAATTCTCTGAAAATCCAACATTACAACAAAAATGGTTGGATGAAGCACTGGAACAAAGCTGGTCGGCAAAAGAGTTAGTTGCAAGAATACGGGACGCTCAGAAACCCAAAATCGCAGCTAAAAAGCTCAAACCCTGGGAAGAAAAAATTGCCAGATTACAGGAAGATTTTGCACCGGAAAAGTGGGCAAAATTATCACGGTCGGAGAGAAGTGAAGCCATGAATCAACTCAATTCTCTACTGCTACAATTAGAAGAAATGGGTGTCGATTAAACAGGCAAAACCTCCCTGCGCGGGTAAACCCGGGATATAAAACCGGATACAATTTTCATCGGACGGCATCCATGCCGTCCCTACATTTTATCACTTACAGAAAATAATCTTGAGAAGATTGGCATGTAGGGACACGATGCATCGTATCCGAAACTTATAAAAAACAACCATTTTTGTCAGAATACATTGCTGATTTAACAGGCAAATATCCCCCATCTCATTTTCATTTCCGATAAGTTCAACCTGCCCCGCTCACAGAGAAATACCCCCTGAATCGAGCGAAAAACGGGCATTTCCGGGTGAAATCACCTGATTTTGAGGGGTATCCGGGTGGATAGGGCAGGTGGGGTAGAGTCACATCTGAATCAGGTAACTTATCAGAATCATTTAATGCGAGTCACTGCCAACTTATCAGGAACAACCTCCGGCTACTCTCCCTTGTGCTTCTTGTCACGCCTATCAAAGAGAAAAAATTGAAGCGCTGCTCCTGCAACAATCAGTCCGAAAAACCACACAGCCTGAATTTGCACAACAACACCGATACTAAACAACACCCCGCCGATACCCATCAGAATATACATCCAGAATCGAAAGCCATGTCGATCAACTTTACGTATAGGTGCGTCCTCATCAAAGACAGACATTTCCTTGATTTTTTGCGGTTTCACATTTTGATGCAGGTCAAGAAATATCGCATCAATTTCTGCGGAGCTTATTTTTTTCGATACCAGAATCATGCGAATCGTATCGTCATCTTTGCCATTTTCACGCATTTGATAGGCTTCTTCATAGCGTGATTCGTCGTAATTCAAGGCATTTTCTCCCGACTATTTTTCTTTGATTAAATAAGTTGAACAATATCTGCTAGATGCAAACGTTCATGTTCAATTGCGCCTTCCAGAAATTCTGTCACCGTGTTTTGTCCCCAGGGAAAAGTCAACACAGCATCGAAATCTCCGATTTGTTCGAGCAAAGTGAGAATTGCAAAACGGTTAATCTCACATTCCAGACGGGCATCGTATACTGTTGTACTTTGACGCACCATCACGTAATAAGCATTTAATTTATCCACCCCCTGATAATCAAATTCCAGACTGCTTTGGTTGGAGAGATATGCCCTAAGTACTGTAAAAACCATCGCTTCCCATCCGGCAACATGCGCGAAAAATTCCCGTTTTTTCCAGCCGGGATAAATCTCAATCGCCTCATCCAGTGTATCCAGTGCCGCCCATAAATCATCACGGGCGAGTTTCAAATCCTGTATTAATTGATTGTTCAAAATAAACCTCCATTGATTGAATAAGATTATACACTTGCTATCATACATAGCATTTGTCCATACGTATGGACAATTCAACATAGTGCTTTGTCTATAGGTATAGACATTCACTTTAGTGCTATCAAAGTTTCTCCTTGTTTGGATTTAGAGGAGGTGTTGTTAACGATTCTGCGCTATGCTAAGTGACATAAAAAAGAGAGGATTGAATATGCAAAATCTATCACAATATCCAGAGTTAGAGGATGTTCTCAAGCAATTTGTAGAGCGCGTCAAACCTGTTCTGGGGGATAATCTGCTAGCGATCTATTTGCAGGGATCATTCGCTTTAGGCGGCGGTGATAAAGACAGCGATGTCGATTTTCTGGTGATTGTTGAGGACGATATTCCTGAGAGTCAGTTGTCTGAATTAGAGGCGATGCACCTCGCTATGTTCGAGATTGAGTCGTACTGGTCGCATCATCTGGAAGGCTCATATTTCCCGCGAGAATGGCTCAAAAATATCGACTACAAGCCACTCGTTTACATCGACAATGGACACAAAAATCTGGAACGCTCCGATCACGATAACAACCTCGTCGTGCGATGGGTGACACGCGAACATGGCGTCACACTCTATGGCGAAGCACCGGAAACTTACATCGACCCCGTAGACCCGGATGCGCTCAAAGCCGAAGTCAAAAAAGTGATGAAATGGTGGGGCAATGACCTTGTGAGTGGCAAAGAAGTTATTGATACAGAGTGGCTACAGGCATTCGCAGTAACATTTTTTTGCCGCACCCTCTACACACTCAAAACGGGGAAAGTCTATTCCAAACCCGATAGCGTCGAATGGGCAAAATCGACACTCGACTCGCAATGGAAGACATTGATTACAGAGGCATGGCAAAAACGCAAAAATCAGTACAAAAAAGGCATTGTAAGCGTGAATGCTGACCTCGTACCCCCGACAATTGAATTCGTGCAATATGCCCTCAATTTGAGCGATGAATACTTTGGCTAATTTCCATGCTAAAATAATAGTCAATCAACACGACATCAAAACTAAGAATTGTTCGTGAGGTGTACGAAACATGGTCATCAAAGAGAAACTCATCACCGCTGATGAATTCTGGCAAATGATTCTCAAGGGTGAAATAGACGAAAAAGGGACTGAATTAATCGAGGGGATACTTCATCCAATGCCACCAACAGGTTGGGAACATGGCAATATTGCCAGTGAATTAGATATGATTATCCGCATGTTTGTCAAAAAGCATAAGTTAGGAAAAACTACGGCAGCAGAAACAGGCTTTCGTCTGGAAAAAGATGTGGTTGTTGCACCCGATGTTGCCTTCATCCGTGCTGACCGTATCCCCGATGAAATTCCACAGGGGTTTGTCCCTTTCGCCCCTGATTTTGCTGTCGAAGTCATGTCGCCAAATAACACCGCCACAGAGATGAGTCGCAAGGTTGATTTACTGGCAAAACATGGCACAAAACTCATCTGGATAGTTCATCCATCAACAAAGAAAGTCGATGTTTATCAGGTGGTCAATGGCACAGTAAAAATCGAATTTTTATCTATAAAAGATACCCTCACAGGTGGCGATATTTTGCCCGGTTTTAAACTGGCACTCTCCGATTTATTCGACGCATAACATGCAGAACAGGACACCTTCTCGCACATGAAATGGACACCTGAACGCTATCTCAAATTTGCTTTGCATATATTTCTGATGGTACTACCTGTCATCATTTTTCTCGCTTTCTTGAACTACAAAATACCGGTTAATCCATTGTTTCTGCTGATTGTATTTGCTCTTACGGTCAGGATTTATTTTCGGACATCGCTGCAATCTTTTATGACACTCTTCGGACAAAACGACCGCGTCTCAACTGATATTAGCGATCAAAATCCACCTGTCACAGATGCACTGCAACCTTACGAGGAAACACTGTACCGGTCGGGATTTGAGCGCAGTTCCCAATCTTCATCCCGGATTCCAATGGAAAAAAGAGAAATAATTACATGGGAATATGTATCCTGGAACGATATGACTTATGCTGAACTTGTCGATTTAAAGGGAAAATCTCAACCAACAAATGCTGCTTTTACAACATGGTTTGACGGACCCCGTCTAGTGATAACACGGTATCCGATCGGGATGAATAATCATAGTGACGATATACACGAATCAAGCATCACCGATAGTCTGGACGCTGCTTACAACTATCATCTTCAACAGGTCGCATTATTCAGAAAAAAGTATGGCGAACCCATCATGAGCCACACAGCACTGGAACGCGAACAACTTTACAGAGCGAACTACAGTGCTACACGTTTACATTCTACTTATTATGGTGTTCTCTGGATGTTCGCCGCTCTAAAACTGGGTATCGCATCCGCCATCACAACAATATATTTCCTCTACATACAATTCTTCCGGCAGGAGATAGCTCAAAGTTATGATGGGGCAATCGGAACAGGAATATTGCTCAGTATCGTGATATCTATACTCTCATTTATTGTGATGTTTAATACTGCGAGATTGGGCGCTGGCAAAACGATCAAAAAGTCGAAAGAATAAACTCCGCATAATTTCTCCCTGACAAAAAATAAAGAGCCAGAGGCAAACAGCTAATAGCCAATCGCTAAAAGCCAACCTGCCAACGGCTCTTTTTCATCCCCTGGAAAATGGTTAGAAAATTCTAAACTTATTACCGTTCATATCAACGTTCATATGCACGACATTTCATCGGCAAAATGTGCTACACTGCAAATCAAATGAAAATGCTGTCAGGTTGAGTCAATTTGAATCATGAGTCATACCTGAACAGCAAGCAGCCTCAAAACGCAAATTAGAGCGATTTTGACTCATTAATGAGGCAATTTGCAGCAATTTTAAGATTCAGTTTGGCGAATGGGAGAATATGGTGTATAATACGTTTACTTCGAAAGAAGCAGGGTTCTTTAACAATGTAGACATTAATTCAAAAACCTGCTGGTATGTCGTTCCATCGCCAAACAGAATTTTCCAGCAGGTTTTGAAGTCGCAGAAGCGACAGCACACGGGCAAGTGTGTTTTTATGTTCTCAACTCGCATTGAGTTACAGGTAGTGTAACACAAGTTGAGCAAATTGTCACCTTATTTTGGCGAAATGTGATAAATTTGCCCGGATTCGTTGCCCTATATCCGGCTAGTCTGACCCTTTAGTGAGTGAATTTTGGCGATAACTCACGCCCATAAACACAAAAATATCAGTTTCATGAGAGGTGATTTACACCATAATTTCGATTTTGTTATCCAGAATCTAAAATAGACTCCATCACAATTTACAGTGATGTGTAGGGACAATGCCTGCGTTGTCCACCGTGTTTTGTGTATTGCAGAACGTATCCAATTAGATTCGTTATAAATGATTGTTTTGCTTCGGAGATTTTCTGAGGCGTAAGTGTCCATTAAAGAAAAAGACCATCGGGGTATTGTTTTGGCGAACGAACCCAATGGCTTTTGACAGTAGACCACTTCACACGAGTTGAAGCGGAACATATTTAATTTCACTAGTCACAATATATCACGGACAGAATCATAATGCAACACATTGATTCTCAATTTAAGCAAATTGAATAGGTTTCTTAACACAATTTCATGTGAGGCGGTCAGAAAGTTGACCAAATCATGGAGAAAAACGCAACATTTGACGTAAATGCTATCAAACAACTCGATTGCCGTAAGGTTGTTCGTAATTTATTGGGTGAGCCAGCCCGTTCAACACAACAATTTGATCGCTATTATTCGCCGTTTCGACAGGATGGTCGCAAACCCTCGTTGACTGTCTATGAAACAGGTATCAAAGATTTTGGTGGTTCAGGTCAATCATGGGATCTGATTGGCTTCGTCATGGATTACCTCAAGCTCGATTTTGTCCCTGCCTGTGAATATCTTTCCGGCAAGATTGATATGTCACGCCCGATTCCCTCTCCAAAACGGTCATTTTCAGTGGATGCACCCTCAAACACATGGCAGGTCGCCACCATGCAACAACTCGAAAAATATGAAAAAATCCTCTGGCAATCCCCTCAAATTTTGAATTATCTGCGTCAGGAACGCGGTTTATCCGACAAAACAATCCGCCAATTTCGTCTCGGGTACAATCCTGAGTGGGATGAATTCCGTGCGGAAGGCAAACTCTGCAAGGTCGCACCGGGGATTGTGATTCCCTGGTTTGCCGATGATATTCTCTATGCGGTGCGTATCCGAACTCGAACCGGAACACTCGCCATCGCCGCCGGAAAAGACGATAGCTATCTCGATAACAAGTACATGAGCATCAGTGGAAGTCGCCAGAGTGCAGGTCTATTCGGTGCCGATAAATTGCAATCCGGCGCAAAAATCATCATCACAGAAGGCGAATTTGATGCCATGCTCGCCGCACAGGAAAGTGGATTTCATGCAATTACACGCGGGAGTGCTGGCGATCATCACAACATCACCGATGAATGGCTGGAAAAATTACGTTCCGCAAAAACGATTTTCGGCATACTGGATACCGACGCGGCAGGGCAAAAAGCAACAGAAGCCCTTTTGACAAAACTCGATAATTTCATCCCGTTGACACTTCCATCGGGCAAAGACATCACTGACTATTTGCTGGAAAAAGGTGGTTCGGTCGATGCGATTTTCGAAAATTTAGAAGAAGCCACACAAAAAGCAGACAATTTCCGCGCAAATTTAGTGAATGATAATGAAGAAATAGTTTTCACGCCACAGTACAAAGCACATTATCTCAACCCTGAGTTAATTCTCAATGTGCCGTTTATCTCGAATGCCAGTAATCAAATTCCGCAATCGGGCGTTGTCGTTCTCTCAAGTGATAAAGGAACAGGAAAAACCAGTTACGGCAAGCAGATTGTCAAAACTTATCGTGATAAATATGACTCTGTGATGGCAATTACACCGTATCGCAGCCTGACCTCCGCCGCCGGAGAACAATATCAACTGGAACATTACAATTCACTTTTCTGGAGTCAGTGGTTACAGACCAGTAATCTGGCAATCACACTGAAATCTATTGGCAATTTTGGCACAATGGGCAGCATTCCGACGCCAACTTTACTGGTTTTAGACGAATTTTCGAAAATGCTGGAGCAACTTCACAGTAATATCTATCACAAAAATGAAGCCTCACAGGTCTATACTGTGCTGAAACATATCATCGCGAAAGCAAAACATGTGCTCATCATGGATGCCGACATCAGCGAAGTAGAGGTTGCCTGGTTGAGAGCGATTCGTGAGGATGTGCATGTGGTCGTCAACCAATTTAATCGCGATAGTGGCAAACTGGTGGTGCATGAATCAGGGGATGCTTTGCGCGATGTCTTCATTAATAGTCTCGGAGATAAGCAGAGGGAAAATCGTCCAATCGCATTTTTTGCTAACACAGCATCCGAGGTTCAAACTCTGACTCTCTATCTGCGCGACAAAACAAAATACAAAATCCTGAGCATCCACAGTCAAAATAGTGGCAATGCTGAACAACAGGCATTTTTGAAACATCCTGATAAACACATCAACAAATATGATGCGGTGCTGATTTCACCCTCAGCAATGACCGGCATTGATATTCAGACGCAAGTTTTCGCGAAATTCGGGCATTTTGTCTATTCACCACAGCATACACCTGCCGCAACAGGATGCGCTCAATTATTGGAACGCGCCCGCAACGCTGACATCACACATATCTGGATTGAGCAGGCAAATGGCACAGCCGAAGAAGATGCCAACGCAATCTATGAAGACTATCGACAGGCGGCTCTGCGCTCCAACGCCTTTTTGATGGGATTGGAAGTTGACCACACCGGACAATTGAACTTATCAGGAGTAACCAAAGAAATTCATCAGTTACAGTCCAAATTGATTGCGCGTGATAATGCCAGTCGTAATAATCTCTATGAAAATCTGCTCAATTTGCTATCCCGCAACTATGAAATACACGCAGCAGAGGGCGCAAGCAGCATTCATAAGGATGATATCAAAGCAGCAGCGAAATCCCGCAAAGAAAAATGGGATAATCTTGTTTGTACGGCTGAGCCTATTGACGATGAAACACTCGATAATCTAGTGGCACAGGGTGCAGTTACCGATGTGCATTATGCGGGCAACGAACGTTTTCATATCGAAGAATTCTACAATCAGACGATCACACCGGAACTATATGCCTTCGATAAAGATGGAAAAGGACGCTATCGCATCAGCAATTACAGTCAAGCCTTCCTTATAGAAGAGAAAGAACTGGGCGTACTCGATTTAGAGGAAAATGAAAATGATACCCCGCTCACCGCACGTCAATTTAGAGTGATGAAGGCAAGAACAATCAGAGCCTTCATTAATAGTGTCTGGGGAACAGAAGACAGTTTTAGTACGAATCCGGTACTGACCATGCGTGAAATTGCTGACAAAACAGAGGCATTCATGGCAAATTATGAAAATGATGTGCGCCTGTATTTCCGTTATCGCCATGACCATAAAGAGGATAGTTGGAGTGCCGCCAAACGATTATTACGTCGTTTCGGACTGAACTTCAAGCAGATACGCAGTCGCGATGAACTGGCAGAGAAACGCTATCAAATCGACCCGCAAAAGTTTGAGATGGTCAAGCAATTATCGAAACAACATCTGACGGGTGTGACAAAAAAACGCAATAGTAACTATAAAGACAGTCGTTTTTCTGCGAAGGCGGCATAAAACAACAATATCGCCAGAGTGACAGAAAACTTACAAATAATCTTCACTGTGATATATTAGTATCTTATATACAAATTATTTTTGCAGGGGGAATCGAATGATAAAAGTATTTTTTTCTTATCGACGAAAAGAAGTCAATATTGTTGGTCGATTCTTTGACCGATTGCGTGCAGAAAGTACCCTGACCAGCGAAGATATTTTCTATGATGAAGAAAGTGTGCCCGGTGGCGCAAAATTTCCTGAAAAAATTTTAGATAGCATAACCCGGGCTGAGGTTGTGCTGGTATTTATTGGAGAGGGGTGGATACAGGAATTTGCAAGACGTGAAGATAATGATGATTGGGTTCTTCATGAGATAAAAGAAGCGCTCGACTTAGATAAATTTATCATTCCTGTACTGGTCGATGATGTGAAAATGCCAGCACGGGAGGTATTTCCTGAAAGTATACAAAACCTGGCTTACAGAAATGCACGTCGATTGCGGGCGTCCCGTGAAGCATTTGGAAATGATGCCAGAGCCTTAATTGCATCAATAGAAGAGAATATTACCGTAGAGGGTATAAGTCCACGTGCTAAGTCACCCCGGAATATTCGAGGAGCAGAAATCTGGTGGAATTGGCGATCCTGTGGAATTATTTTCTTTGTTTTCCTTTTGATACCAATCGTTTCCTTTGTATTATTTCCGGTACAGGCTGACAATTTGCTCTATCAAATCGGATTGATTCCGGCATCTGACATACCTTCAGCGACAGAAACACCGGATACAACAAGCTCATCTCCCGTATTGACTGTGAATAGTCTCCCACAGATTTTGACATTCCGTTCTTCCGCATCTTTCCTGCCCGGTGAAGAAAATAACATTGAAGAAGTGTCCATACAATTTGAAGAAACAGGCACATATCAACTGCGCTTTGCTAACGCCAATGAAAGTTTTGGCGGATACTGGATGATATGGGATTATATTTCGCTAAGTGATACAGATAGCATAATCTGGATTGTCGGGGAGGATGAGACACCCGATGTGTTTGATGACACTGCCTTCGACGAATTTTGTGATGTGGCAAGCAACAGGTGTACTAATGAATACATTGTAGGAACAACGGAGGTTGAAGCGCTGGTCAGGGAAATTAATGACAATAATATAACAGAAATGTTCATTGAATTTCAGGTAGATGATGAATTGGTCGAACAAGACCTGATACTCACGATTAGTACGCTTTACAGTTCGCATGAAGATATTGAAGTGTTTGAGTTGGAATTAAGTCTTTCCCGGAATTAGGGCATCAACTTACTGTTTGACCGGAAAAAATTCACGATAATACCGATAACTAAACAATTTTCTCAAAGGAAGCACTCATTTGCTCAAAGCCCATCGACTCCAAAATCAGCAAATTGAATTCCCACAATATGATAATCCGGTAGATGTGCTCTCGCATTTGCTGGCAATACAGGGACAGGATTTCCCCGGTGCGAAATGGTCACTCGGATTACGTTATCCTGACAGCACCGATGCACAAATCGAAGCGGCAATTGCAGAGAAAAAGATCGTTCGGACATGGTTGATGCGCGGTACACTTTTCCTGACAACCGACCGTGATCTGCGCTGGTTACTGGATGTGATGGGTGAACGGGTCATCGCAATTTCACAAAGGCGTTATAAAGAACTGGAACTCGACACAGAAACACTCAATCGTAGCAATGATATTCTGGTGAACGCTTTAGTAGATGGCAAGCAAATCGGGCGGTGGGCACTTTACGCAATCTTAGAAGAAAACGGCATCTCCACAAAAGGTCAACGCGGTGTGCATATTGTCCGGCACGCTTCATTAGAGAGTTTGATTGTGCAGTCAACCGTTATTAAGAATGATCCTGTTTTCATGATGATTGATGATGCTATTCCGGCAAATAATTTATCACGCGATGAAGCCTTAGTTGAACTGGCACGGCGCTATTTCAACAGTCGCGGATGGGCAACATTTCAGGATTATGTCTGGTGGACAGGCTTGCTGATGGGGGATGTTCGCGCAGGTTTTGAGGCAATTCAATCTGACCTGATTGAAGAAACTGTTGATGGTGTTACTTACTATCACATGGATAATGCACTAAAACAGTCGCCGGAGTCCCCATGTGTTTATGTGCCAGCTGGATTTGATGAATATTATCTTGGCTATTCCGATAGAAATCCGATCATCGACGCTGAATATATGACGAATGTTTGCCCCGGTAACAATGGCATTTTCTTCCCGACGATTGTGATTGATGGGCATATATGCGGTATCTGGAAGCGCACAATTAAGAAAAAGAAAATTCAACTCACTGCTTTTCCATTTGCGCCTCTCTCTAAGGAAGAAGAAGCTGTATTCCTCTCTGCAATCGAACGCTACGGCGATTATATGGACATGCCACTCGAAATCACGATTGAATCCCCAGCATGATTTTCTGTACTTTCTGCGATAGCCCTATAGCCAGTGGATTGATGCTATAATGAATACGTATGTGTAGATTCAGGACAAATAACTATGGCGCTCCCACAGGAAAAAACAGTCTTTGGTGAAGTTACTGATTTTTTAGCAAATAATCCTACACCTCAAGAAATTATCGACTATCGTTTACCTGCATATTTACAAGAACGCGCTCATGAATTGTTGGACAAAAATGGTGAGGGTATGCTCACAGCAGATGAACAAAAGGAGATGATGGATTTTTCGCGCATTGACCATATGTTGACTATGCTTAAAGCGAAAACCCGGCTCAAACTAAAGAAAGCATCGGAATGAGTCTGACTAAAAAGCAAAAGCAAGATGTGCATGTACGCGCAGGTGGGTGCTGTGAGTATTGTCGTCTTCCTGCAAATGATGTTGCTGTTGCATTCCATGTAGATCATTTCATCCCACTTAAGCATGACGGCACAGATGAGTCAGATAATTTGTGCCTGGCGTGTTTCGACTGTAATATGTACAAAAGCCATGATCTCACAGGTTTTGACCCCGCTACAGGAGAGATTACAGAACTATTTAATCCCCGTCAGCAGGTCTGGGCAGAACACTTTTTGATACAATCGGATATGCAAATTCATGGATTATCTGCACAGGGCAGAACGACTGTCCGTGTTTTGCGGTTGAATTTGAAAGAACGTGTCGAAGATCGCTTTGCACTGGCAGAACTTGGCGCTTATCCCTGTAAACCTGATAGAGACCGATGAGATTATTTATGCGTAAAATTTCAATTTTGATGTGCCTGATGTATGTATTGCTTACGATTTCATCGGGGCAAGCACAGTTTTGCGAGGGGGCATTGCACTCCAATTTATTGCCCGGTGATATTGCGATTGTCGTGGTTGAGGAAACACTGAATGTCCGTGCTGAACCGGGGCTGAACGGGGTGTTTATCACAGAATTAGAACCGGATACTGAAGTTCCGATTATAGCAGGACCCCGTTGTGTGGATGGTTTTGCCTGGTATCAGGGTGAACTTGATAATGAAGAAACCGGTTGGATGGCTGAATCTGATGGGGAAGATTATTTTCTCGGGAAATTGCCCCGTGACTTTGTGACCTATACCACGCCGGAAGAGATTCAACCGCAATTACACTTCACGTATCTCGATGGTAGCATTGAGCGGATTGTGCAGGATAGCAATGGCGCGCATGGTCGTTCGTGGGCTGGCACATCAACGATTTTATACCCTGTCGATGGCGATCCTATTTTTATCAGTGTGATTGCTGTCGAAGATATGGAAACTGATAATACACTTGCAGCACTGATTGAAGAATTACAGAGTCTGATTGAGTTGAATTCAGATGAAGCCTTCACACAAATTCCTGAATTTGCGAACAACATGGGATACCCGCGTCAACTCATCGCACAGCAAAATTTCGCTGATTTTCAGAGCGGTACTGGCTTCCGGTACATTGCCTTTTATGCTGAGGATGATTCCTTTGCTGAGGTCACACGCGATAGCTTTGAATACAGTTTTCATGGTTTAACAGAGGATGGATTGTACTATGTCAACGTATCCGCATTGACTGTGGCATCACCTGAAATTCCACCCTCGCCCCCGCAAAATCCCGATGATATGAGTGCCTATTTTGCTGGATATGATGATTGGTTGCTAGAGATCGAGACATTCCTGAATTCGATAGCCCCTGCATCTTTTGCCCCGCGTTTCAGCATGGTTGAAAATATCATCTACTCACTGGAAGTTGCTGACACATAAAATGCACTTTATGAAAGATACAGGGTAGCCACAGTTAAATTTTTACCCTGTATCTCACTTTTTGCCTTTAGCTAAATTCAAGCCTCATTCGAGATATGTGTGATGAGCTGGTCTAAAGGTGCAGGTATGTGACTCAGATTTAAGGCATTCACCAGCAATTCCGCGTAGCGAATCTTCCGTGTGCCACCTGAACCCATCCAGCGACGCAATTGTGATTTAATCTCGCGTCCCTGCCATTGCGGTTGTCTCTGGAGTTTGCGAAAAGCATTTAACTCTCTCTGTCGGGCAGCAACATCCAGCACAGTATCGACCCCGACCGCATTAATCAATTCGTCTTCCAGATCAGCATTACAGACATAAAATCCCTGTGCTTCAAGGTCTCCTTCTAAAGCCTGCTCGAAATGATATTCTTCTCCTATATCATAGAGACCCGCGATACTTATTCTGTGCTGATACGGTTTCAGCAGCGTCATGAAATGTCCGATATTGGTCGCGCCACCCATTGAGATGACCGCAATACGTCGGGCAGTGAAGTCGATATCGAGTCGCCGCGCAAGGGTGTTGATTGCCAGCATATCACTGAGCCCTTCAACAAGGACAATCGTGCGGTACTCTTTCGCGATGGCTTCTGTCAGTTCCAGTGTTTGATTGAGTGTCAGGGGATGTGCTTTATAACGCTTCATTATTATAACCCCACACATCTAATCGTGGTGGACGGATACCTTGAAGCGTTAGCAGGGTAGCAATTTGCGACCGATGCTCAATCCCGTGACAGATTGCTTCATTTAGTACGATGTACATCGGCGCAATATAATCTTCTGGCAGATGAAGTGTTTCATAGAGATTCGCCTGTTCTGCGACTTTGATTAATTCTGTGCCGGAGTGTTCTGCCCGTTGCCTGAGTACATCAAAACCCGGAAAATCCATTGATTCATCTAGTTGCGGCGATGGGATGAGATGGACAATTTTGCAATCGCGCATATCCCGTTCTTCTCCGGTAAGAATATGAACCAGTGTGTTACGGATACTGCCATAAACGCCACCGGACGTAAAATCCAGTTGGGTATCGGTCAGTTCTGAGCAGGAATCCAGCAACTTGAGATTTGCCCATCGGTTAAATTTGAAAAATTCGTATAGCCCTGTTGTCATTGCTAATATCTCCTCGTTTGTACAATTCTGAAATACGCATGAGGATATGAGGAAATAGAAAATCTATGGCGGGGTGATTCCCGTGATTGCTAACTGTGCAATTTCCATAACTTTCATAGTCCAACACATTTACGAATCATGCGTATGGTGGAATAAGCTAAGAAATGTGAGTTTGCTGTTTTTGGAAAACAGACGGAGTTAGCAATAGGGCGCGGGCATGGTTCATCCTTTTAATGTGTACTGATATGACTGTACCGTTTTTGGGATTATGTTGTCAAGCAGCGCGGAAATCAGAGTAATCGTATCAAAAAAATCACCCGGAGTTACTCACCTGTGAACAGGGTTCACTACGAGCGATGAAAATTTGCTCCGGTTGCCTTGATATAAACATCAAGGCTACATAAAACATCGACACAAGGTCGATAGCTTATTTCTGTCGGCTTCAGCCGATGCCAAAATCTAGCATTTGAGCTTATTCAAATGCCTATGAAATCTTACTTACTGCCGCAGGATTCGCGCACGATGAGCTTTGTGGGAACGACCATCGAAACCGGACTATCCATGCCGTATTCTTTTTGTGTTTGCAATGCCTGAATGGTGTGTTTTGCCAGTGTGCGGGTCGGTATATCGACGGTGGTCAGCGCCGGACGAATCATGCCGGAGACTTCTAGATTATCAATCGACGCCAGCGCAATATCATCGGGAACAGTTAACCCTCTATCGGTCAGAGCGGCAATTGTCCCGATAGCAGCTTCATCTGTGGCGGTACAAATCGCAGAAAATTCAACACCACTATCCAACAAATTCATGGTTATCTCATATGCTGATGTGTAGGGCGACTTTGCTGTCGAGATAAAATCGACCAGTTCTTCCTTATAAGGAATGTGATGCTCAAAGAGACTGTGCTTATAACCCGTGAGTCTGCCATCATTGATGCCGATAAATGCGATTTTGCGGTGTCCGAGTGAAATCAGGTGTTCCATAACAGTACGGGCTGCCTGTGCGCGGTCAAATGTTACCGCCGGAAGATTCCGCACCGTTTCTTCAAGACAGATAATATTCGGGATGCGTTCGATTGTTTCCGTTAATAGCGCCTGATTATCCTCATCATCAGGAATATAAGAGGGCAAAATCAGGATAAGTGAGGAAATTTCCTGTGTGTGAATATGCTTGTTGAAGAAAATCGGGTCTTTCATCGCATTCCAGTATGCCAGAAAACTGATTTGTTGATTGTGGTCATACGCCTGTTGATATAGCTCCGAAAGCAAAATGTTGTAGTAGGGGCGTTCCATGATGTCATAGCCTTCACCGCCCGTCAGGATGCCAATCGAATTAGAAGCAAAATCCTGTCCCTGTTTGAGGCGTTGAGCATGTTCATTGGGACGATAGCCTAATTCCTCGATGGCGCGTAGCACCCGTTGCCGTGTTTCTTTAGCAACTTTACGGGGTCCATTGTTTAATACATAAGAGACGACCGAACGCGAGACCCCTGCACGTTTGGCAACATCATTCTGATTAACGCGATTTTCTTCTGCCATGATTGACCATTCAATGAGTTTTTAGGTGATTTTCTGAAAGTATTTAGCCTTCCGTAGGGGCAGACCGGCGGTCTGCCCTTACACAAAATGACTTTTGGACTAATGACTTTCGGTAACGCACATATCATTAGTTGTTAGCTCTTAGTTCTTTGTAGGAGCTAATTTGTTGAAATGATAATTACATATTCATTGCTCACCACAATTAGTTTTGAACATCGGTTGTTGAAAATAGCTAACGTATGTAACTTAGCCTACTATATCAATGTCGATTGTGACAGGTTTTAACATCAGGACAGATGCCATCACCGAGATTGTGCCTGTTTCATGACCTGCACGAACAAAACATGCGCCCTGTCCACCGATGAGCGCCATCGGGTCTTCGCCAATTAGTTCGGCGTTCCCTTTAATGGACCAGGTGACAACTTCGGTGCGATAGGGCAGGACATTGCCATATTTATCGACAATCGAAACACTGAGCCGTGCCATATCACTACCATCAGCATGTAATTCGGTGCTGCTACTCTGCAAACAAACTTCATGCGGTATATGATCGGAATCAACACAATGTTCTGCGACCACTTTATCGCCAATGTATCCGCGCACAATCAAATCTTCGAAACCTGTTCCCCAGGGATTATAGGGTTGTTCCCATTTCAGCACAAATGGCGGGTGTGGGAGATGCGGATAAGTTTCATAGTCCGGTTCACAGATTGCCATAGATTCTTCGCCAATGAGAATTTCGACACGCTCACAATTACTGAATATCACCAGTGGATTATTGCCGCCGCCATCACGGTCGCCCATTGTCCAGCCTGTTGCCGCGAAAAGCACAATTTCATCGTCAACGGCTTTCTGACTGCGATAAAAATAGGCAGCATATTTCGGTAAACGGAACATATCCATCACGCCATGATGACAGATTCTATCTCCCGAGCCGAATTCTTTATGGGTGTGATAATCAAAGGCGCACCATGAAATTGCTCCGGCGACCTTGTCATGACCATATTGTAAATTGTGTTTCCGGGCATGTTTGAGGGCGTGTTCAACCCGGCGTGCTTCGTGGTCATTGGTTTTTGTCGGGAACATATGCCCGCTAAATTCGGTAATCAGATGCGGTGGACGCGGTGTCTGAATAATTTCCAGAAAATCATTGAGTGTGAATACATCTTCTAACTGCTGACTTTCGATGAAATTACGAACGCCGCCTGTCTGACGCGAGGGGTCTAATTCGTGTGCCATTGCATTGGTTTTTGTGTAAAAGGCTTCATCATCGGGCGATTCATTGACACGCACGCCCCACAATATAATGGAAGCATGATGCCTATCGCGCTTAATCATTGCCTCTAAATCATCATAAACCAGTTGCTTCCACGTCTCATCCCCGATATGTTGCCAGCCAGCTAATTCTTCGAAAACCAGCAAACCAATTTCATCACAGCGATTCAGAAAATGCGGTGACTGTGCATAATGTGAGGTTCGGACAATATTGCATCCAAGTTCATGTTTGATGATGTCGGCATCCATTTCCTGCAAACGTTTGGGAGCAGCCGCGCCAATAAATGGATAAGTTTGATGTCGATTCACACCGAATAATTTGAGCTTTTCACCATTGAGATAGAACGCGCCATCTGTGCTGAATTCAGCCTCACGGAAACCGATTTTTGCTGAATAATTGTCGATTACTGTGCCATTTTGCAGTAATTTGACCTCAAATTGATAGAGAAGGGGGTCATTGAGTGTCCATAGATGAATGTCCAAATCCGGCAGAGCAAAATCAAGCGACTCACGATTCACTGTGCCTTTGTGCCGTGCGACGATATTGCCCTCTGCATCCAATAATTGTGCTTCAACGGATAAGCCGGATTGTGCATTTGAGAGTTTTACGGTGCAATCCAGACGCGGATTTTCCAGTACATCGGCAGGGGTGGCGATGACTTCTTTGATGTGTGTTTCATCGACAATCAACAGGAAAACATCGCGATAAATCCCGCCAAAGGTCAAATAATCGACCAGATTACCATAGGGTGGAATATGTTTATGCTCGGTTGCATCGACAAAAACAGTCAATAAATTATCGCCATCGGTAACTATTCCGGTGATATCCACTGTGAACGGGGTATAGCCGCCCTGATGTGTCGCGCATTTTTCACCATTGAGATAGACCGTCGATTCCAGCATTACGCCATCGAATTGCAGGAAAACCCGCTTGCCTGTTCGATCTTCCGGCACGGTGAAATACTTACGATACGTTGAGATAAATTGATAATCGGCATTGTTCACATAGCGCTGTGTGAAGGTTTTGTTGCTATGCGGGATTGTGATTCCGGTGAAGTCGCTATCCGGCACATTTTCATCAACTTTATGCGGGGTAAATAACCAATTTTGATTGAAGTTCTGAATAAGTCTCATTGATGCCATCCTACAATGGTCGTAATAATCCTGGATACAAATGTTTTTAAAATTCATTATGTAGGGACGCAATTTTCGCATCCGGGGCTAAATTTGAAATTCATGCGGGAATTTCTGTTAATGCAGATTCAAAATTAAATACGGAAATTGAAATTATTGCATTATTTGCCATTGAATAAATTCAACGGCTGCCAAAAACCCATTCGATAAATCGAATTCCGTGAAAACTGTCCTGTGTATAAGACCTATAAGAATGAAATTTATTTCATGTGTTTTCGTAGCTGGTTGATTTATCAACCAGTGCTTGACCAATTTAATTTTGAGAGTTTTCGATGGATGGAATGTATTCCATGCCTACACAAGCCCCGATTTTATCGGTGTTTCGTAGGGTTGAGATATATCTCAACCGTTTGTAAATAACTCAAAACTTTTGTGATCGTGTACTAGCGTCTTTGATCTCCGTATTATTTTCTTAAAGAGCATTATCTCGTCCGTATTGCGTTACCGGATTTATTTGTACATCCCATACTCCGGTAAACCCCGTCCACATGAATCGCTTGACTTTTTAATCATCCACAGTATATACTTTTCAACAAGAGTAGTCAACACGTGTTGATTTTGTGTTGCATACGCTAACTTACTTTTGAGAAACTAATTATTTATTCCTGAATGGGAGGACAAATGAAATCCTTTAGAAGCGTAGTCTCCGTACTAGTTTTACTCCTCGCCCTTAGTGTTTATAGCATCGCATCCGCGCAGGACGTTGAACTTACACTCTGGGTTTACGATGATGGTCGCCTCGAAGTACTGACACAACTCGGTGCAGAATTTGAAGAAGAGTACGGGGTCGCAATCGTCGTCGAAGTCGTTGACCTCAGCGAAATCCGTAATCAGATGACACTCGGTGCAGCAACGGGTGAAGGTCCCGATATGATTATCATCCCGCATGACAATCTGGGTCCATTAGTCGAAAATGGTACAGCCGCAGTGATCGACCTCGGTGACAAAGCCGAAAGTTTCCTGCCGAACGCAATTGATGGCTTCACCTATGATGGCGAACTTTACGGTGTGCCACTCGCAGTCGAAAATATTGGCTTCTTCCGTAATACTGATCTCGTTCCTGATGCACCATTAACCTGGGATGAAGTTGCTGAAATTGGTACATCACTCTATGATGAAGGCACAGTTGATACTGCTATCAGTCTCCCTGACCTCGGTTACAATTACTATCCTGTATACACAGCTTTCGGTGGATACATCTTCGGACGTGATGAAGCAGGTAGCTTCACCATTGATGACATCGGCATGAACAACGAAGGTATGGTTCAAGGTCTGGCATGGGCACAGCAACTGATTGACGCTGGCGTTGTTTCCGAAAATATTGATTGGGAAGCCGCACACGTTCAATTCGAAACCGGACGTTCACCGTTCATTATGACAGGTCCCTGGGCGATTAATCGTTTCGATACGGCTGGTGTTCCTTATGCAATTTCCGCATTCCCATCAGCAGAAGAGGGCGGAGACCCCGGTTATCCATTCCTCGGTGTACAGGGTCTGGTCGTGAATGCCAATAAAGACAATGCAATTCTGGCACAATTATTCGCTGTCGATTTTCTCGCGACAGAAGAACACTTCCAGGCAATCTTCGATGCTGAACCACGTCCGTCTGCATGGGCAAGCATCTTCGAAGCTGCAAGTGATGAAAACACCATCGGTTTCAATGAAGCAGGTGTGAGTGCTGTTCCAATGCCATCTATTCCTGAAATGGGATATGTCTGGGATGCGTGGAGCAATGCTGGTTCACTGGTTGCACAGGGTGAACTTGATCCACAGGAAGCGCTTGATAGTGCCGTTGCACAGATTCTCGAACAGGCAACCGCAGAAGAATAAGGATTGACGGGTCTGGTAAATCGAGTTTGGCACGCCAATTCTCTACCGTGAATCCGTATAATACACGTAGGGGCATGATGAACGGGTCATGCCCTTATGTTAATCGGCTGATTTTATGTTATGACAGTTGAGAGAATGCTCTTTAAGAAAAATAATACGGAAATAAAATTAGCACACTGTCTAAAAAGACCAGGTGTAGGGGAGTGCCTCTGTGCGCTCCCGCGATTGCAATACGGGAAGGCACGGCGACCTTCCCCTACGCTAATTTCCGTGTTTAATTGTCAAACAGCATGATCTCGACCCCATGCACATGTTGCATTGTAGGGATGGTATCCATGTCATCCACCAGAAATATATGTACCTGAGAAAATTTTCATAAAAACAACCGTATCAAATAATTTTCATAGTTGATAAGCGATTTTTCATGAACAATACGACTGTCAAATTATCCGGTATAGGATATGCGATTAATCTGGCACTTGTCGGGGGCTTTGCTATTTTTGCGGCATGGCTGGTGACGATTACATGGATTGATGGCTTGTATCCACTTGCGTCAGCGCTTGCTGCGATTGCGGTTTTCCTCATTCTGACTTATGTCCGGCGTTTCTTCACACCGCTTCGATGGCTGGCTATCGGGATTGCGCTGGCATTACTCTTCACACTATATCCCTTGCTGTACACCGTCTATCTGAGTGTGACCAATATGGGCAGCGGTCATCTGATGTCCAAGCAACAGGCGATTGTGCGGCTGGAACAGCAAACCTATCTGCCGGAAGATGCACAGACTTATGCCTGGACTGCTTTTGAATCTGAAACAGGGGCGTATGCGCTGTGGTTGACTGCTGACGATGGCACGGGTTATCTGGCAATGCCAGGTGAAGCTCTGGTTGCCGCAGAAACAGGCGATAACGGGGTAGGGGACTTTGATGACGATGGTATCCCGCTCACGATAGAAGGTTATGAACGGCTTGCAGTCAATCAGGTTGTGAGTATCATCACGCCTTTGAGTCAGATTGATTTCGGCGCAGATGAGAATGTCGTGCGGGTTGCCTCGCTACGGGAAGCGGCTGAACTGGTCTCGCAATATGAGTATGATGCTGAACTGGATGTTGTGATTGACCTTGAAACAGGCATTGCTTACACACCAATCGAAGGTACATTCACATCCGAAACAGGCGAAGAACTCTCACCGGGTTACATCGTCTATGTTGGCACACGTCACTTTGAGCGCTTTTTAGGCAATCCGGGTTTTCGTGAACCCCTGCTTAGTATGTTGATGTGGAATATCAGTTTTGCATTTTTCTCGGTCACGATTAGTTTCCTTGTCGGGCTGATAGTCACGATTCTCTTCGATGATTTACCAGGGAAACGCATCATCCGCGCATTATTGATTATCCCCTGGCCGATACCCGTGCTGGTGTCGATTTTGATCTGGCGCAGTATGTTGAATCCTGACCTCGGTTTTGTCGCACCAATTTTAGAGTCGATTTTCGGTAGTTCGCCTTCATGGTTTCAGGATGCATATTGGACACGTTTCGCGGTCATCATGATTAATGTGTGGCTCTCGTATCCTTATTTTTATGTGATTTCTGCCGGGGCGATTCGCTCAATTCCATCCGAAATTTATGATGCGGCTGTGGTTGATGGGGCAAGCGCATGGAGCAAGTTCCGTCATATTACCCTGCCACTTTTGCTGAAAATTTTGATGCCTCTGTTGATTGCATCCTTCACATTTAACTTCAACAATTTCAATGTGATTTACATTTTCAATTATGGCAATCCACCGATGGCGAACACTGTTGTCCCGATGGGGCATACCGATATTCTGATTTCCTTCGTCTATCGACTGGCATTCGTAACATCCAATGTAACAAATTATGGTCTGGCGGCAGCAATCACCGTGATGCTCTTCATTCTGGTGGCATTGATGGTACTGTTCCAGATGCGCTTTACAAATCTCTTCGGGGAGGTTGAATAATCATGGCGATGACTGAAAAACGAAAAGGCATGTCCCTCAAAACACGGAATCGCGTTAGTCTGGCATTGCGATATGTGCTGGCAATCATTCTGATTCTGTTTGCGATCATTCCGGCTGTTTGGGTAATTTCAAGCTCCTTTAATCCGGCGAAATCTCTCGGGAGCGGTTCATTTTTCCCGAATGACCCCTCCTTCATCAATTATCAGGAATTGTTCAGCAACGAATTTTTCCCCTATGAAACATGGCTGCTGAATTCACTGAAAGTCGCTTCGATTACGACACTGTTGACGGTGTTTGTGACCTGTCTGGCTGGCTATACATTGTCGCGTTTTCGATTTGCCGGACGCAAGCAATTGATGGGTGCGATTCTCATTCTGAATGTGTTCCCTGCGATTCTGGCGATGGTCGCGATTTTCTCGATGATGCAACAACTCGGCGGCGCGATTCCTTTGATCGGACTGGATACACACGGCGGTTTGATTCTGGTCTATGTTTCGGGGTCGATGGGCATTAATGTGCTGATGGTCAAAGCCTACATTGATGCGATACCGCTTGAACTGGATGAATCGGCTTTAGTGGATGGCGCGAGTCACTGGCAAACCTTCACGCAAATTATTTTTCCGGCGATGATTCCGATTGTGATTACCGTTGGTGTGTTGACCTTCATTGCGTCGTATGGTGATTTTGTGATTGCGCGGGTTTTGCTCAAGAGTTCTGATAAATTGACGGTGATGGTGGGCTTGATGCTCTTCCAGACCGACCGTTTCGATCAAGATTTTGGCATGATTACCGCCGGAGCAGTCATCGCCGCGATTCCGATTATTGCGATTTATATTCCATTGCAACGTTTCGTGATTGATGGTCTGACGGCAGGGTCGGTTAAGGGGTAAATTTTCAATTGCCTTCGGCTAAAACCGAAGGCTAGATCATTGACACCGACACAAGGTCGGCAAGAGGATTTTCTGTCGGCTTTAGCCGATGTGATTTTATTAGCATCTGGTTTTAGCCAGATGCGTCCAGGAGATATCAGAGGATAATATTTTTATGCGTTTTCGATTATTGAGTGGTTTCGTTATTTTTATTTTGAGTTTGTCTGTCATTCAAGGGCAATCGGACGATACATTTTACTTTGGTGTTGATTTGTCATATGTCAATGAGATGGATGATTGCAGCGCAGAGTATCGTGTGAATGGTGAATTACAGGATGCCTATACGATCTTTGCGGATAACGGGGCGAATCTCGTGCGGGCGAGGTTGTGGCACAATCCCGATTGGACAGATTACAGCACACTCGATGATGTCAAACGCACGTTCCAGCGTTCGATTGATAGTGGCATGTCTACGCTGCTGGATTTTCATTATTCCGATAATTGGGCTGACCCCGGACGACAGGAAATTCCGGTTGCATGGGAAGATTTTGCCGATGATGTCGGGGCGCTTGCCGATGCGGTCTATGATTATACCTATGAAACGCTCAGCGAATTACACGCTGACAATCTAACACCGGATTTTGTGCAGGTCGGTAATGAGACCAATTCCGGTATGTTACGCGCCGAGACAGAAGACCTCAACTGGTCTAAACAGGCGCAATTGTTCAATGCGGGGATTCAAGCGGTGCGTGATTTTTCTGCGGAAACAGGCACATCACCGCAAATTATTGTGCATGTGGCGCAACCGGAAAATACCGGATGGTGGTTTAGAGAAGCCGAAGCAGCAGGGATTACTGATTTTGATGTGATCGGTGTCTCGTATTATCCGCAGTGGAGTACTTTTTCGATTTCGGATATGGGCGCACATGTGACCTATCTGCGTGAGCGCTTTAATAAGGAAGTGATGGTTGTTGAGACTGCTTATGCCTGGACACGCGATTCTGTGGATGAGACAGCCGACAATATTCTCAATCAGGGGATTCGTGGCTATAGCTTCTCACGGGAAGGGCAACTTGCTTTCATGACCGACTTGACGCAGAGCCTCATCAGCAACGGTGGACTCGGTGTGGTCTATTGGGAACCTGCATGGGTTTCTACGGAATGTTCGACACGCTGGGGACAGGGGTCTCACTGGGAAAATGCGACCTTCTTCGATTTCCAGAATGATAATGAAGTGATCGAAGGCATTAATTTCCTGCATGATAATTACTGGCATCCGCAAAATCCTGTTGACGGGGTGCTGGATGAACGTTTTGCTGTGCCGACAGTCGAAGATGCTGCGGAGGATGTTCTGGATGGTACAGCAGCGTTTGATTTGACAGCGCTTTATACGCAGGTTGAAGGCGAGATGCTTTATTTGACCGTGCAGGTTGTGGGGGATATTTTCTCGGAGAGCGGTAGTTATCTGCTGTATTTTGATACCACAGAAGATGAATCCGGCGCGACAGTCGATGTTCAGAGACGACCGATTACGGTAGCAAGTCCGTATCTGCCGGAGTATCGACTGGATATTGGTGTCAAAGATGAACGCGGTACAGTATCCGGCACGTATGCTCTGAATGCCTGGCAAGAGGGTGAGTGGGAAGAAATCAGTTACACAGGTGGGGCGGCGATTGATGCAGGACTGCCATCGACAATCGAATTACAGATTCCGCTTGCGTTGCTTGGTAATCCTGACCTGTTGAATATCGCCATTATCACGACCAATCGCGGACGGGTGAGTACAGCAGGGGATATTCTCGGCACAGATTTCACACCATCGACATGGGATGAAGCACTGATTCTGGAGACATTTTTCAGTATCGGGCTGGATTGATATTATTATATTTGCCCCGGACGGTATTCATGCCGCCCCTACATTTTGTTTTGAGCGTCATATTCCGCAAAAAACCGGATGTAGGGGACACGATGCATCGTGTCCGGGCTTTTATTGGAATAAAAAATACCCGGAACATCATCCTTTCAGTTGATGAGCCACCCGTAGACAGGTGTCATACGAAGCGGTACATCGGGGCAG
>ENA-OWNT01001272-OWNT01001272.1-seawater-metagenome-genome-assembly--contig:-NODE-1272-length-33372-cov-6.083917_pt1 | contig 33372 bp, 24 predicted proteins | sample MGYA00238136_ERZ651165 | MGnify/ENA primary metagenome ERZ651165 (study PRJEB26861, sample SAMN08777766) | seawater metagenome | isolation source: coastal seawater | place: USA: Florida | collected...
TGAGCCTGGCGGAGGAGGCTCGCTTGCGAGGCTCGGACGCTGCGGAGAGAGACCTTGGCTCGCGGAGCCCGGAAGAGACCTGCCTGCAGGGCTCTGGAGGCCCCAGAAGACCCGCTGCTACTTCGCGCCGCTACTTCGCGCCGCTACTTCACCTTCTGGCCGTGCTCCAGGCTGCGGAACTCCGGCTCGGTGCCAAACAGGCGGTCGAGCACGCCGAGGGTGCCGAAGCACTCCTTGTAGCGGTAGTGGTGCCAGTCGTGGTGCACCGACCAGCTCATCCAGGGGACCGCATAGCCGCTGTGGTGGGCGATGACGGTGTGCAGCGCGAGGAACTCCCACAGGTAGAGCACGGGCAGGCTCGGGGCCACGAGGACGACGCCGCCGGCGAGGGTGAGGAAGTTGCCGGCGATGAACTCGATGGGGTGGGCGTACTCGCTGGCCATGGCGGTGGACGTGCGGAACTCGTGGTGCACCCGGTGGACCTTCTTCATCCACCAGGGCCGGTGCAGGAAGCGGTGGGTGGCGTAGAACCAGCCGACGGCGAAAGCGCCCATGATGGCGAGCTGTACGACAACCGTGAGGGGACCTGGGAGCTCGGGGGAGAGGGTCCAGCCCCGAAGGCGGAGCGCGCCCCACATCATGAGCATGAGGACGGGAGCGAACACGAGCTGGTTGAGCGCCAGGTTCTTGAGCGCCTTGCCCATGCCGGGCTGACGCGGCTTGCCGGACTGGATGCGATGCCGGGCGATGAAGGCGGGCGCATCGTGCTTGTCGACGTAGTGAAAGGCGCCGGCCATGCCCCAGAACAGCAGCTGGTGCAGCACCCAGGGCACGACCACGACCAGCACCCACTCGGGCACGGTGGCCGTGATGTCGGTCCAGGTGGAGACGACGGAAGGGACGGCCATCAGGCCCAGGCCGGTCAGCAGGAGGGTGAGGCTGCTGATGCCCTGGGTGAGGGGGGGACGGGTGTAGTGGAAGGCCATGCGCGGCAGCCTACCGCAGCGCCACGATGGCTCGGGGGGCCCGCCGCTTCGGACGTGCGCGAGGTCAGCGCCCGATGGCCTCCACCCCCGCGGTGTAGTCGGCTTCGGTGACGGCGGTGAGCACCTCGTCGATCTCCCACTCGGCGAGCCCATCGGTGTTGAAGCCGACCTTGTGGGCCACGATGCCGTCGGCGGTGCGCTCATCCTCGGAGTGGACCGACGAGCCGTCGCTGGTGCTGGAGATGGAGTCCCACGAGGTCCAGGCCCAGGCGTCGCCGTAGAGGTTGCCGGCGCCGGTGTATTCGCCATCGTTGATGTCCAGCGTGAACTGGCCGGCCCCGGCGTCGACCGTGAGCACGGTGTCGATGCGGGTGCCGTCGGCCTCTGTGATGAACAGCTCGGTGATGCGGTTGTCTGCGGGCACCTGCGAGCGGTGGGCCCAGTAGGTCTCCTCGAAGATGAAAGCGCCGTTGTCGACGTCAATCACGGACTCGACATAGAACCACTCCTCGGAGGCTTCGGGCAGCTCGCCCTCTCCCTCGCCTTCTCCCTCGCCCTCGCCCTCGCCCTCGCCTTCACCGGCCACGGCGGTGTCTTCGGACTTGTCTTCATCGCCTGAGCAGGCCAGGGCGAACGTGAGGAGGAGCAGGCAGGGGCGGTTCATGGGGTCTCCGGCAGGTGGTGGGGGGGGACTCTACCGCGGGGCCCGGTCGGGGTCCGTCCTGCCCGCTGGAGATTTGTGCGACAGTTTTGAGCGAATTCGTGAGGGAGTTGCGCCCCGCCCCACGTTGGGGGGGTGTCGTCCGCTGGAGTCGCCCTGTTCGCCGCCATTGCCACCACCATGTCCCCTGAGCTGCCCCGCACCCTGGCCGAGCTGCAGCGTCCACTCGCGGCCGCTGTCCGCAAGGCTGCGCCGTCGTGGCTGAGGGATGAGACCGACGACCTCACCCAGCTCGCGTTGTTGCGCCTCGACCGGGCGCTCAAGCGGGAGCCGGACCGCCGTCTCACCCGCGCCTACCTGGGGCGCATCGCCTACACCACGGTGATCGACGAGATTCGAAAGCGTCGAAAGGAGCGCGAGCACGCGGCCTTCGACGTGGAAAGCGCCGACCGACCCGCGCCGGGCCCCGATCCGGAGCGCCTCGCTGCCGGAAGCGGCGCTGGGGCTGCCATCACCGAGTGCCTCGAGGCCGCCGCCCCACGCGCGCGGGATGCACTCACCTTGTACCTGCTCGGGCACAGCGTTCCCGAGATCTCGAAGCTGCTCGACCACACCCGAAAGACTGCCGAGAACATCGTGTACCGGGGCCTCACCGTCCTGCGTCGCTGTGTCGAGGCGAAGGGATACCGTCCATGACTCCCGACACCGCTCCCGACCTCCGCGCTGCCTTCGCCGCCCGTCCCGTGGTCGCCGAGGCCGACGAGGACACCCTGCAGGCCGTGTGGAGGGCGGCCTCCGGCCAGGCCTCTGCCGAGGAGCTCGCGGCCCTCCTCCAGAGGGTGCGCGACGAGCCGAGCGTGGCCGAGGCCTGGCGCATGGCCCGAGCCGTCCACGAGGAGTTCGAGGAGCCCGTGGTGGAGGCGGCTCCGGTCGAGTCCAACGTGGTTCGCGGGCCGGCCCACTGGTGGCGAGGGGCGACCGGAATGGGCATCGGCACGGTGATGGCGATGGCTGCGGTGGCCGTGATGTATGTGGTACCGGTGGAGCCCGTCGGCGGCGGGGTGGCGATGCGTGCCGAGGTGGTGCGCATCGAGAACACCCTGCTCTACGCCGGTGTCATTGAACGTTCCCGGCCCGTGCTCCGGTGGACGGCCCTGCCCGAGGGCACCAGCTACTCGGTGACCATCACCACCGACGCCCTCGTGTCTGTGGCGCGCGCCGGGGCACTCGACACCCCCGAGTGGGTCATCCCGGCCGATGCCCTCGCCGGGCTTCCCGATGGCACGGTGCTGCTGTGGCGTGTGGAGGCCACCCTTCCAGACGGCGCCCGGCACCGCTCGGCGACCTTCGACGCGGTGCTCCGATAGTCGCCGGCCTGCTGGCGGTGTGGCTCGGCGGTGCGGTCGCGCTGGCGTCTCCCGAGTGCGAGTCCCAGGTGGTGGAGGCCCCCGAGGCGTCGGAGAGCTGGCGCTGCTTCTACCTGTGGGCCCGTCGGTCGGGCACCTGGGACGCCGCCCATGCACGCCTTGCGCGGGCGGTTGCCGAAGACGCCGACAACGCCCACGCCATGATCAACCTCGGGCACATCGAGATGTCCACCGGGCAGGCCGCGCCGGGGGACTGGTATGCCCGTGCCCTCGCCGCCTACACAGGTCAGAGCGACCTCGAAGGCGTGGTGAAGGCCAATGTCGCCTTCGCTCAGCTCCTGTCGTCTCGGGGGGGCTCGGCCGAGGCCGTGTATGGCCACCTCGACGCGGCCGACGCGGCGGCCAGGGCATCGGGTGTGGGGCTGCTGCAGGCCATCGTGGATGCCCAGCGGGCGCGGCGGCTCTGGCGGGATGGAAGCGACTATGCCGAGGCCTACCGACTCATCCGAAATGCGGAGCTACACGCCTTTCCCGACGGTCCCTACCAGCTGAGGCTGGTGGTGTTGCATGTGCTGGCCGGCATCTGTCAGGAGACCGGTCGGCTCGATGAGGCGGCGGCAGCGAGCGGTCGGATGGTGGCGCTCACCGCTGCGGCGGGGGACCGCTACGTGGAGGCCACCGCCCGGCTGAATGTGGCGGCCTTCGCCCTGATGAACCCGGACAAGGTCGCGCCGGGCACCGCCGAGCGGGAGTCGGCCCTGGCGCTGGAAGCTGCCGAGGAGGTGGGCAATCCCTACATCCTCGCGGGGGCCAACTGCATGCGGGCCGAGGTGCTGGAGGCCGCGGGTGGCGACAGCCTGCCGCTCTGGCTCGCGTGCCGGGACCGCTATGCGGCGCTCGGCGAGTCCGGCATGGCGGCGTCGGGGGCCCTCGGGGCCGCTGCGACGATGGTGGACGACCAGCCCGAGCAGGCGCTGGCCCTCACCGCCGAAGCGGTGAAGACCACCGCCGAGACGGGAGACGTGTGGGCCGAGGTGCTGGCGCGCTTCGTGGATGCCGTGCTGGTGTGGGAGGTCCGGGGAACGGAGGCAGGCATCGCGGCCTTTGCCGACCACCACGCCGCCTCGGAGCGCCTTCTGGCCGAGCAGGCCGATGCCGACACCCGCGCGGCTGTGCTCGCCAACCAGGTCGACGGGCACCACCACCTGGCAGCCCGCCTCGCTCACCTCGGAGCGGACCACCTCGACGGCGCCATCGCGGCCATCGAGCGGCTGCGGGCCCGGGAGCTCCGGGATGCGCTGAAGGAAGGCCTGGTGCTGCCGGAGGCCGACCCTGAGACGGCGGCCCGCCTGGCCGACATCGGCGTCCGACTGACCGAGCTGAACACCTTGCTGGGGGCTGCTTCCGACGAGACGGCCCAACAGGCCCTCGACCGGGAGCGCGAAGCCCTGGAAGCCGAGGAGTCGCGGCTGCGCGACCAGCTGCTCGACCGGGATGTGTCCGCCAGCGCGCCCACACTCGCCGAGCTGCAGGCCGAGCTGAATCAAGGCGAGGTGCTGGTCGCCTACCAGACCCCGCCTGTGCTCACCCAGTATCCCCACCTGGGGGCCCGTCCGTGGGTGCTTGCGGTGAGCCGGGATGCGGTGGGGGTGGTGGAGCTGCCCGACCGCCGCAGCCTGGAGTCCCTGGTGCTCACCTTCGGGGGGCTGTTCGAGGACGAGGGGGCCGGGGCCGCTGCGCGCGAGCGGGCAGGGGCCGCGGTCTTCGCGCAGGTGCTCGGACCCGCCCTCGACGCTGTGGGAGGGGCGGACCGCCTGCCCGAGCGCCTCATCGTGGTGCCAGACGGTCCGCTCCACGGCCTGCCCTTTGCCGCCCTCACAGCCCACGGCCAGCCGCTCGGGGCCCAGGTGCGCCTTTCGCGCGGACCGTCGATGACCGCCTGGCTCGCCCAGCGGCGTCTGGAGGGACGCGCCACGGGGGCGCCCGTCGTCGTGGGCGCGCCCACCTGGCCCACCGCGGGGGGGCCTGCGCTGCCCGACCTGCCTGTAGCGGCCGAAGAAGCCCGTGCCGTGGCCCGGCTGCTCGGCGTGGAGGCCTTCGTTGGAGATGCCGCCCAGGAGGCCGTCCTGCGCGGTGGGGCGGCGGTCGCCCCGGGCCTGCTCCATGTGGCTGCCCACGGCCGCGAGGATGGCGAGGCCGCACGACGACATGCGCTGGTGCTCTCAGAGGGGGCGGGCCACGACGGCCTGCTCGAGGCCCGAGAGGCCCGGCTGCTCGACCTGCGGGGCTCGGTGGTGGTGCTGTCGGCCTGTCGGGGCGCCGCTGGACAGGTGCGGGAGGGCGACGGGCTCGACGGCCTGTCCCGCGCCTTCTTGATGGCCGGCGCGCCCGTGGTGGTGGGCAGCCTGTGGCCCGTGCGAGATGACGCGGCGGGGGCCTTCTTCGCGGCCTTCACCGAGTCTCTGGCCAGTGGAGAGACGGTGGACGGTGCCCTCACCGAGGCCCGGCGGCTGCGACGCGAGGCCGGCGACTCGGCCTCTGCCTGGGCTGGCATGGTCGCGATTGGCGATGGTCGCCGCACCCTGGCGCCCGAGCTGCGGTCCGGGGGGTGTGGCTCCGGGCTCGGGCTGGTGGTGGGACTTGGCGGCCTCCTCGGCCTGCGTCGGCGGCGGCAGGTCCTCGGTGCGTAGGTATCGCACCTCGCATCGAGTGTTCTCTTTGCGGGGGCACGCCCCCGCGCCGCGGTCATCTACTCGGCGCCCGAGCCGAAGGGCTGCACCACCTCTTCGAGCAGGTCGTAGACGTCTTCGTCTTCGTAGGAGGTGCGTCGAAGGCTCACCGACTCGCTGCCACTGCAGGACTGCTGCCAGGTCAGCGAGCAGCGGGCCTCCTCGCAGTCGGACTCCGTGCGGCGGTTGGACTCGGGAATGCCCTCCACATCGCCATCGTCGTAGACGAGGTAGTCGCCCACGGGGATGACGCCCGACGACCGGCCGACGGTGTCCACCCATTCGTCGGATTCCTCCCACGACAGAGTCTCGGTGGTCGCGCCATCCCAGGTGCCCGACGCGGTGCTGTCATCGAAGGTGAGGGAAAGGGTGATGCTGTTGGAGAAGCTGCGCTCCTCGCGGAAGCTGTAGCCGTCCTCGTGTTCTTCGAGCTCGAGGGTGTCGTCGGTCTCCTCCCACGAGAAGGTCCAGGAGTCGCCGTCGCCGGTGCCGGGCAGGATCTCCCGACCGAGCAGCATCAGGGCCTCCTCGTCGCCGAGGCGCTCGATCTGCACGAAGTACATGGCGTCGGAGCGGTCGGCGGAGTCGGTCTCGGACCACGGGCCGTCGTCTGCCTCGTAGGCACCGGGGAAGTTGTGGTTGAGGCCCTCGGTGCAGGCGCCGTCTGCGGGGTCGGTCCACGGCACCTGCAGCAGCCACACGCCCTGCAGGAGGTCTTCGGCTTCGGCCTCCGCAGAGGATGCAGAGTCGTCGGCCTTGTCGTCGGAGCCGCAGGCCACGAGGAGGAGGGGCAACACAAGATGGAACGCGCGAATGGTCATGGTGTTCTCCAGACGGGGCGTGGTCAGGGGAGGTAGTAGCAGCCGGTGCTGTCGTCGCAGTAGAACCACTCGTCGTCACCGACCGAGAAGTACCAGTCGCTGCCGCTCCAGTAGTCGGGGTCGTCCCAGAACACGTCGTAGTAGTGGTTGTCGTCGCCGCCGGCGCTCGTGCCCCAGTCGCAGCCGTAGGAGAAGAAGTAGTCGCCGGTGTAGGGGGCGAAGAGCAGCCCACCGGTGCCGTAGGAGCTGGCTGCGGTGTTGTTGGTGAAGCCGCCCCGGGTGGTGTTCACGCAGGTGAAGTTGCCCTGGGCCACGGTGAGTGCGGTGCCAGCGGACGTGATGGAGTAGCCGATGGAGTGGCCGTCCCAGACGGTGTCGTTGGCGTAGATGTCGCCGCGGTACACGTAGCCACCAGCGCCCTGGTAGTAGACGTAGCTGTCGGTGATGTCGACGTTGTCGAGGTCGATGTCGGCGGTGTCCATGTAGAAGGCGCCGCCGTGGTTGCTGGCGTCGTTGTTGTCGAAGGTGGAGTCGACCACGTTGACGTAGCAGCCGTCGGAGTAGATGCCGCCGCCCTGGTAGTTCGCCGAGTTGTCCTGCATCACGACGTTGTCGAGGGAGACGCTGCCGCTGTTCTCACAGAAGATGCCGCCGCCGTAGTAGCTGCTGTAGCCCTCCTCGACGGTGAGGTCGGTGAGGGTGACGTCGGCGCCGTCGATGTCGAGGATCTGGTCGGTGGTGGCCCCGGACAGCACCGCGGTGCCGGAGCCCACGAGGTCGACGTCGTTGGTGGTCGAGAGGCTCACGTAGAAGGTGTCGTCGCAGAAATAGTAGGTGCCGGCGGACAGGGTCACGCTGGCCACGCTGCTCGATGTGCCCGAGAAGCTGGAGGACACGTCGGTGAGGGAGCCCGTGCCGCTGTCGTAGGACACGCTGCCGGCCCCCGTTGTCGTGCTGTCGCAGTCGTTGTCGACGTCGTCGCACAGCTCGGTGGCGGCGGGGTTGATGTCGGCGTCGGTGTCGTCGCAGTCGGTGTCGTCGCTGATCCACGCGCTGCCGCTGCCGTCGGGGTCGTCGCAGGCGGCCACCGCTGCCGTTGCGTCGCCGTAGCCGTCGCCGTCGGTGTCGGGAAAGTAGTCGGTGGCGGAGCTGGCGAGCAGGCTGGCGTCGTCGTCGTCGGCCAGCCCGTCGCAGTCCTCGTCGGTGTCGGCGGCGTCGCAGATCTCATCGGCGGCTGGATGAATGGCCGAGTCGGTGTCGTCGCAGTCGCTGCTGTCCGAGACGTAGTCGGTGGTGCTGGTGGAGGGGTCGTCGCAGGCGGTGACGGTGGCGCCTGTGTTGTCGCCATAGCTGTCGCCATCGGCGTCTGGATACCAGGTGCTTGCGGTGGAGGTGTCGACGCTGGAGTCGCTGTCGTCGGCGGAGCCGTCGCAGTCCTCGTCGGTGTCGTCGTCGTCGCAGACCTCGGTGGCGCCGGGGTTCACGCCCGCGTCGGAGTCGTCGCAGTCGCCGTCGGTCTGCAGCCAGTCGGTGCCGGGGCTGTCGCAGGCCAGGGTGCTGGTGCCCGTTCCGTAGCCGTCGCCGTCGCCGTCTTCCCACCACTCCTCGAGGGTGCTGCCGAGCACACCGCTGTCGGCGTCGTCGGCGGAGCCGTTGCAGTCCTCGTCGACATCGTCGGCGTCGCAGACCTCGGTGGCGGCGGGATTGACGGATGCGTCGTCGTCGTCGCAGTCCTCGGCGTTTTCGACGTGGGCCGATGGGGCCGCACAGGCGAGCTCATCATCGGCGCTGGCGTCGCCATAGCCGTCGCTGTCGACGTCGGGCCAGAAGGAGCGGCGGGTGGTGAGGTCGACGCTGTCGTCGTCGTCGTCGAACAGGCCGTCGCAGTCGTTGTCGATGCCGTCGCACACCTCGGAGGCGTCGGGGTTCACGGCGGCATCGTCGTCGTCGCAGTCTTCGCATGCGGCCCAGCCGTCTGCGTCTTCGTCGGCGTAGGCCACCTCGCCGTCGCAGTTGTAGTCCTCGGGATCGGTGCAGTCGTCTTCGGCGGCTCCGGGGTTGTAGGCGGCGTCTTCGTCGTCGCAGTCGCCCCCATCGCCCACCATGTCGGCCGGCTGGTCGCAGGCCACGGTGGCCCCCTCGTCTCCGCCGTAGCCATCGCCGTCCTCGTCGACGTACCAGACCTGGGCATCGACGGCGGTGCTCTCGTCGATGTCGCCGTCGCAGTCGTTGTCCACGCCGTCGCAGAGCTCGTCGGCAAAGGGGTAGATGTCGGGGTCGGTGTCGTCGCAGTCTTCGCTGGCCGGGCTGCCGTCGCCATCTGCGTCGGGGTCGGTCTCCCCTTCACCTTCCCCCTCTCCTTCCCCCTCTCCTTCGCCTTCGCCCGTGGAAGCGGTGTCGGCAGTGCCATCGCCGCCGGCTTCCTTGTCGCCACAGGCCAGGGCGAGCACGGCAACGAACGGGATGAACAGGGAGCAGGTGCGCATGGATGCCTCCGTTGACGACACGGATACCCACCCAAGGGCCCGTCCGTGTGCCGGTTTCATGTCTGTGATGCAACATCTGACCTGCTCCTGTCCAAGCTCCGACGCGGTCGCCTTGCGACTGTGCATCGAGACAGACCGCCTCCAGACCGTCGCATCGTGGGACGATGCACCCCTGGCTCGGGCGGCTCGATAGGCCGTCCCACCCGATCTGGAGGCCCCGTGTTCCGCTCGCTTCGTCCCCTCCGTCCGCTCGCCCTCGTGCCACTGTTCACCCTCACCGGCTGCAACGCACTGCTGGGCCTCCTGGGCCTCGAAGACCTCGCGCTGGTGGGCGTGATGCCGGCCGCCGGCTACGCCAACCCCGACTCGCCCGACTATGGCACCTTCTTTGTGGCCTTGGGCGGAAAGAACAAGGCGGGGGACTTCGTGGCGCCCGTGGCCAACCTCCTCGAGGTGCGCGACGACTCCGGCGAGGCGCTGGTCATCGAGCAGGGCGAGGAGAAGAAGGGCACCGAGAAGGGGTCGATGTTCGTGTTGGTCGACGAGTCCTCGTCTCTGCAGAGCACAGACCCCGATGAACACCGCAAGGAGGCGGTGGCCCTGCTCGCTCGCAAGCTCGGCAGGTGTGCGTCGGGCTGGCGCATGAGCCTGCATGGCTTCGACGGCTACGAGGTTCGTGAGATCGTCCCCTGGACCGACAACCTCGGCGATGTGGAGGCCGCCGCCGACCAGCTCACTGCCAACGGGTCCACCAACCTCTACGATGCGGTCATCGAGTCTGTGCCCAGCGTGGGGCAGGACGCATCCACCAGCTTCAGCGGTGGCGCAAACACCGTGGGACAGGCTCTTGTCGTCATCTCCGACGGGGAGGACACCGCCAGCTCCGCCAGCCGCGAGGACATGACCTCGGCTGCTGGTTCCGGGGGCACACCCGTCCACACAGTGGGCCTGGGTCCCGCCTCCGACCATGCACCCGATGCGAGCAGCAACCTCGTGGGCGTGCTCCGAGAGGTGTCCGACGTGAGCGGTGGGGTCTACGGTGCAGCCTCGGATGCCGCCGACCTCCCCCGCATCGCCGATGCCATCGCCCAGGCCCACTGTGGCGGCTACACCGTGCTTGTGGTGGAGGACGACTCGCCGGCCGAGTCGGGCTCGCTGGTGGACGGGGAGGTGGGCGTCATCGAGACCGACGTGGCCGTGCCCTTCACCTTCCTGTCCCCCTGAGCCGGCGGGCCCTCACGACACCGGCGCCATCCGTTCGCGCCACCGTCGGCGGATGGCCCCTCCGATGCCCACGACGAGCAGCAGTCCGGCCCCCGCTGGGAGGACGTCTCCCAAGCGGCTGTAGGGAGTGTCCACGCGGGTGGTGGGCACCTGGGCGACCATCACCCGGTCGCCTGCCCACCAGCTCGCGGTTCCCCGCACCCGTCCCATCGCGTCATAGGCACCGCTCGTGGCCCATCGCACGCTGCGCACCACGCTGAAGCCCCCTTCGATGCCCCGCACGGCCGCCATCTGGGTGTGGAAGGGGTCGATGCCCCGCCAGTCGCTCGAAGGCACGACCACCAGGCCGGCATCCTGGCGCGCATGGGCCTGACCGAGGGCGGGGAAGTCGTAGTCGTAGCAGATGGCCCCGCCAGCCCGGCCGTAGGGGCGCGCCCAGACCTGGATGGGGTCCTCGCCCCGCACCGAGCCCTCGCCTGGCACGGGGTGGTGCTTGAAGTAGGTCTCCACGATGCCCTCGGGACCCACCCAGACGTACTTGTTCTCGAAGCGTGCCATGCCATCGAGTGGCAGCACGTAGGCGAGCACGATGTCGGTGTCGGTGTCTTGGGCGAGGCGACCGGCGCGCTGCAGCAAGGCGGGCTCGGTGTCGGCGGTCACGGCGGTGGCGCCTTCGTTCCACACCACGAGCTTCGCACCTTGGGCGATGGCCAGGCGGGTGCGGTCGAACAGCTGCTCGGTGCCGGCCTTCAGCACGTCGTCGGGGGGCAGGCCCTCGGGGGTCATGCCGATGTCGGAGGTGACGGTTCCCACAGCCACGGAGGGACCTGGAAGCACGCGGTCGAGGCGCCATGCACCGTAGGCGTGGGCAGCCAGGATGGCGATGGCGAGGCCGATCAGGGCACTCATCCAGCGCTCCGGACCGCGGCTGTCGAGCAAAACAGCCAGCAGCCCGGAGGTGGCGGCCAGCAACGCGCCGATGCCCGCGAGTCCGAACACCGAAGCAAGCTGCAGCAAGGCGGGGTTGCCAAGCTGGGTGTAGGCGAGGGCCCCCCAGCTTCCCATCTCGCTGCCGGTGGCCCCCAGCCACTCCAGGCCGACCACCAGGGCTGGAAACAAGGCCACGCCCCAGCGGTCGCCGAGCTGGCGACGCAAGCCCTCGAACAGCAGGAAGGCGACGAAGGCCGTGGTGGCGGAGGGCACCGAGAACATGGGCGCGAAGAACCACGGAATCGGCTCGGTGATGATCTTCAGGACGTTGAGAAAGTGGCCGAGCTGCAGGGCTCCCAGCAGCCACAGGCGGGCCCGCCAGCCCGAGGTGTGTCGCAGGTGGATGAGAAGGGGAACCGACGCGACCCAACCCAACACACCCACGTTGAAGCGGTTGCCGGCAAGGGCGCTGAAGGCGACCCCAAGGCAGAGCCAGGCCCAGGGCGGAAGGCGCCTGGCCATGGTGTGGATGGCCTCTTCGGACTCTGAGGGAGCGAGGCTGGCGTTCATGTCGGCTCCTTCGCGCCGCGGGCTCGGACGCCGGCCCACAAGGTGGCGAGGTTGTGTCGGTACATGGGACCGATGGCCTGGGGTTGACGGTTGGCGAGGAGCAGAGGCACGCCGAAGAACACGGAGGCCGCTGCGAGGGTGGTGGCGCCGATGTCGGTGGACGGCGGCAGCTCTCCCTGGGCGACGGCCTCGGTGAGCAGCACAGGGAGGAGTCCGCCCAGGCCCTGGTCGGACAGCGCCATCACGTCGGGCTCCCCGGGCAACCAGAGCAGGCGCTCGGCCAGATCTACGGGCGATACCTGCAGGTCGGCCGGCATCTGGGCCTGGTGGGCGATGATCTCGAGCATCACCCGGGGGCCCTCCGCCATCTGCTGTGCGGTGCGGTGGAACAGCACCTCGATGGCCGCAAGCGCGCTGTCGTGGCTGGCCCGCACCCGACGGGCCTCGGCGCCCACCCGCAGGCCCCAGAGCTGCAGAAAGTGCGTGAGCAGGTGCCGCTTGCTCGGAAAGTGGTTGAAGAAGGTGGCTTGTGAGATGCCGGCGGACTTCGCGAGATCGACCACAGGGACGTCGTCGAGGGCCTCATGTGCAAGGCGGGGCATCAAGGCTTCCACCAGCGCGACCCGAGTGCGGGCCCGGTTCTGTGCGCGGCGGGGCATGTCGTCGAAGGATGGCTGTGTCATGCCAAAGGCTGTAGTTGACTCCAGAAATCACCGCCAGAGAAAATTGTAGTCGGCTCCAGATATCTGCCCGGGTATGCGGTGGAGCCAACGCGGGCCTTCCCGCGCACCGCGGGGTGTCCGTGTCCGCCAGTCTCCTCCTGCTCGCTGTCCTGGTCGCGGTGGCCTACGGCGTGCAGACCGCCGCCGGCTTCGGGGCGGGCCTCGTTGTGGTCACCATCGGCGCCAACTTCATCGAGCTGCCTCGGCTGCTGGCGTTGTTGCTTCCCTTGTCGGTGGTGCAGACCGGCTGGATTGTGCTCCGTGACCGCCAGTCGGTCGATCTGCGCACCTTGTATGCGCGCGTCGTCCCCTTCATGGGGGTGGGCGTGGGGGGCGGCTACCTGTTGGCGGGCATGGTGACCGGCGAGCCGGTGGTGAAGCAGCTGCTCGGACTCTTCGTGATGGTCCTGGCGGCGCGGGAGCTCTGGCGCCTCTCAGCCAGACGCACCGAGGCGGCGGTGGGCTCATCGGCGGCGAGCACCGCGGCGCTTGTCGGTGCCGGTGTGGTGCACGGCATCTACGCCACAGGGGGACCGCTGCTGGTCTACGCCCTGGGGCGAGAGGGCCTCGACCGGGTGCGCTTCCGGGCCACCATCTCTGCGGTGTGGCTCATCATGAACGTGGTGCTGGTGACCACCTTCGCCCTGGAGGGCCGGTACTCCGGGTCGGTGTTGGGACAGCTCGGGGTGCTCGCACTCGCCCTTCCGTTGGGGATGCTCGCCGGGGAGCGGGTGTTCGCGGGCGTCGATGAGCGCACCTTCAAGTGGGGGATCTACGGCCTGCTCGGGCTGGCTGGGATTCCCCTGATGCTTGGGTAGTCGGGCACCTCGGCAGCACGGCCACGCTCTGGCACCCATCCGGAGCCGCGGGTGCCCGCGGGTGGCCCGTTCCTGGCATGCTTGGGCTGGCCGGCTCGCCGGAGCGGTCTCGACTGGCTTCAACCCCGGATGTCGACATGAGCAGGGAAGTCGCCCAGCTGCGCGCCCGTATCGCCGCCCTCGAAGCCGAGAATGCGGCGCTTCGGGCTCGCAAAGACGCCCCATGGACCCTGCTGCACCACGCCCCCATCGCCGTGCAGGTGTTCGACCGAGACGGCCTCACCGAGTACCTCAACCTCGCCCAGGCCGCCTTTCTGGGGCTTGACGACCCCACCGTGCCCGTGGGTCGCTTCAACGTTCTCACCGAGCCCTTCACCGAGGCGAACGGCTCCCGTGCCTGGTTCAAGCGCGCCTACGCCGGTGAGATGGTCACCCTGCCCGAGCTGCGCCTGGAGGTCCCCTTCGACGACCCTCGGTGGAACCTCAAGCAGCGCGATGCCTGGTATGAGCAGCTGCTCGTCCCCATCCGAAGCGCCGACCATGAGGTCGAGCACGTCGTCTCCTTCATCGTCGACATCACCCGTCGCAAGGACGCCGAGCGCGCCCTGGTCGCCGCTCAGCGCCACGCGGGCCTCAGCGTGCTCGCCGGCGGCATCGCGCATGACTTCAACAACCTGCTCACCGCCATTCTCGGTAACGCCACCCTGGGGCTGCAGTCCGACGCCACCGCCGGCGAGATGCGCGACTCGCTGGTCCACATCTCCCGGGCGGCCGAGACCGCAAGCGCCCTCACCCGACAGCTGCTCGCCTACGCTGGAAAGGGCGGCTTTGTGCTCGCATCGGTGCGTCTGAGCGAGGTCGTGCGCAAGATGACCGACCTGCTGCGCGCCTCGGTGCCCCACAACATCTCCCTCGACGTGGTGTCCGACGCGCCGGGTGAGCGGGTGCTGGTCGACGTCTCGCAGATCCAGCAGGTCGTGATGAACCTCATCACCAACGCTGCGGAGGCGATTGGAGCAGCCCCGGGCATCGTCACCGTGCAGACGTCGCGCATCGAAGCCGACGCCACCTACCTCGCCAACAGCTTCGGCCAGCGCGGGCTCGATGCGGGCGCCTACATGACTCTGGAGGTCTCGGACACCGGCGGTGGCATGTCGCCCGACATCGTCGGCCGCATCTTCGACCCCTTCTTCACCACCAAAGACCGCGGACACGGCCTGGGCCTGGCGGCGGTCTCGGGCATCCTGCGAAGCTACAATGGCGCCGTGCGCGTCTACACCGAGGCTGGACGCGGCACGAGCGTGAAGGTCCTCATCCCCGTGCATCGCGGTGAGTCAGTGGGTCCGCCAGACAAGTCTGCCGCCGACCCCCAGCCGCCCACCCAACACGCCACTGTGCTGATCGTCGACGATGAGGCCGTGTTGCGCACCCTCGCCCGACGTGTACTGGAACGCGCCGGCTACGCTGTGTTGGAAGCGGCGGATGGGGTGGAGTGCCTGGAACACTACAAGAACGGGGACGTCGACCTTGTCTTCCTCGACCTGTCAATGCCGCGGATGGACGGCAGCGCGGCCTTTCGGGAGCTGCGTCGACTCGACCCCGACGTCAATGTGTTGCTCACCTCGGGCTACAACGAGCGGGCCACCACAGCCAAGTTTGCGGGCAAGGGTCTCGCCGGCTTTCTGCAGAAACCCTACACATCGGGCCAACTGGTCGAGTCCGTGCGGCAGCTCCTCGCGAAGCGGAAGCGGTCTTGAGGACGAAGTTGAGAAGGGGACCCTTCGTCGCCTCCGCCCTGCTGTTCGTGGGGTGTACCCAAGGCAAGTCTCCCGACGTCGCCAAGGGCTCTCCGGCGGCAGATTCCGATACCCATGTGGTGGTGGTGGGCGCGGGCCTCGCCGGCCTCACGGTCGCACGGATGCTTGACGAGGTTGGCGTCACAGTGACGGTTGTCGAGGCCAGGGACCGCATCGGCGGGCGACTGTGGACCGAGGCTGTCGGGGGTGTCCCCATCGACCTCGGCGGCGCCTGGGTACACGGACCCCGCAACAATCCGCTGTCCGACCTCGCCGACTCTGCAGGTGTGTCCCTGCTCGAGGACGACAGCCGATCCAATGCAGGCTTCGACGCTGTCGCCGGCGCGGCCATCACGGAGGGCCAGTGGCAGGCGATGTCAGACGCCTACCGTGGCTTTCCGGGTGAGCTGCGCGCTCTGCGACGGGCCCTCGGCGACGACGCCTCCCTTGCGGATGGTGCCGACGCCTGGATCGAGGATGCGGGCCTCACCGGCGCCAAGGCCCGGGGCGCCCGCTACGCCATCGAGCACTGGTACGGCACAACCGACTACGCCGCCGCCCCCGAGGCGCTGTCGCTGCGGTGGTTCTGGGAGGAGGGTGGGTTTGGCGGCGGAGACCACCTTCCGGATGGGGGCTACGCGCTTCTGGTCGATGAGATGGCGGACGGCCTCACCGTGGAGCTCGGGCAGCCAGTGGTGCGGGTGTCGCATGGGGCGGCGGGTGTGACGCTGGAGACGGACTCCGACCGCTTCGAGGCGACCCATGCCGTGATCACGGTGCCGCTCGGGGTCCTTCGGGCGGGTGCAATCGACTTCGAGCCTGGCTTGTCGGCGGACCGACAGCAGCGCATCGATCGCCTCGACATGGGCCACCTCGAAAAGGTGGTGCTCCGCTACGACACCGCCTGGTTCCGGCCCGAGGGCGGGGGCACCTGGATCAGTGCCGAGGAGGATGGCGCCTGGGCAGACACGGTCGACCTCACCGATGCGGCTGGTGCGCCCACCCTGGCGGTCATCACAGGTGGCGCCTTCTCCCGTGATGTGCGCTCGGCGATGTCCGACGCGGACATTCTCCAGGCCGTCGACGAGATGCTGGCCGACCTGTATGGCCGCACTCCGCCGACACCGCTCGACACGGCCATCACCCGCTGGACCGACGACCCCTTTGCGCGCGGCTCGTACAGCTTCGTGCCGGTGGGGGCGGCCTTGGCGGACTGCGATGCGTTGGGTGAGCCCGAAGGAGACCGGTTGTTGTTCGCAGGGGAGGCGACGACGAGCCGCTACCCGAGCACGGCCCACGGTGCGCTGTGGACGGGGCTGCGGGAGGCGCATCGGCTTGGTGTGCGGCGGTTCAGTGGGGCTGGGATGGAGGGGTGGGAGCGGGGGTTTTGAGAGGGCTCAGGGTTGGGTGCGGGCCTGGCAGGCACTCGCCGACAGGTCGGCTTGAATCGGACCGAGGCCGAGGAGCTCCTCGAGCTGCCCTGCGGGCGGACACCAGGCCGCGCTGTCCCACAAGCGGTCGACAAGGTCCGCTCGAAGCAGGGGCCAGATCCGCACGGTTCCGTCCAGGTGGCCCACCACCACGCTGTCCGCGGTCCGAGAAAGCGCGAGGCTCTTCACCGCTCCGGCGCCATCGGCCGAGAGCACGAAGTCGGACTGCCCGTCCAGCGCCCACACCCGCACGTCACCGCCGGCGCCGCCGCTGAGGAGAATGCGACCCGATGCGCCGGCCACGAGCTGACCGACCCGGCCGGCGTGGCCCACCAGGATTCGGGGCTGCTTGGGGGCATCGAGGTTCCAGATGTAGACGATGCCCTTGTCGCCAGCCGCGGCCACGCGGCCGTCTGGCAGCACCGCCACACAGAAGAGGCGGTCTCCGTTGGCCACCAGGCGTGGACCAGCCTCGCCGGTGTGGGCGTCTAGCAGGCGCACCTCGGGGCCTTGGGCGACAGAGGCCACCCATCGTCCAGCGTCGTCCCACACCAGGCGCTCTACCTGGCTGGAGCGGTGACGCAGGTGGCCGAGCTCCTGGCCGTCGGGGCCCCAGACTCGGACCGTGCCGTCCCAGGTGGCTGCGGCGATGCGCTGTCCGTCGGGTGAGAAGGCCACATCCATGACGTATCTACCGGAGCCGGGGCCGGGCGGACTCGAGCGGAGCAGCTCCCCGGTCTGGGCGTCCCACAGCCGCACCTTGCCGTCCCATGCGCCGGTGACCACCTGGTGGCCGGCTGGATGGATGTCTGCGGAGGACAGGGGGAGGCCATGGACGAGCACGACCGGGGTCTGGCTCGCCATCTGGTCATTGGCATTCCAAACGATGGCCCTGCCGTCGTGGCTTGCGGTGAGCACCTGAAGCGCGCCGCTCGGCGACCGGAACAGGCGGGCGTCGATCATGCCGATGAGACCGCGGTCGTGCTCTGGGGGTGGTCGGCCCTCGGCGACGTCGGCGTGGCGGAAGGGACCCAGCGGGGGTGCGCCGTGCGGCCACACCCAGGCCGCTCCCCGACCGTCGCCGGTCACGGCACCGTCGGACGAGATGTGGGCCGCGGTGACATCCGTGGTGCTGCCGTCCCCAGGGTTGTGGTCGAACCGCTCGACAAGCTGCAAGGACCTGGGGGCCTCAGAGTCCTCGCCGGGATGTGGACGCGGTCGGACGCGGTCGGGCACCGTCCACCAGAGCACGCGACCGCCTTCGTCCCAGGTCACCACCACGGACCCCCCGTCGACGAAAGCCCCCCCGACGACGCTGCGCTCATGTCCCTCCAGCGCCACGGACAACCGAGGGTCGTCGCGATGGTAGAGCCGCACGAGACCGTCTGCGCCTCCGCTCGCCCGCACGCCCTCCGCGGAGCTGGCGGTCCAGAGCACGTCGCCGGCGTGGGCCTGGCGGGTGTGGGTGGAGGTGCCGGACGGGGTAGCAAGGGTGAGCTGGCCTCGTCCGTTGCCCAGGAGCACGGTGCCGTCCTCGGCGAATGTGAGGCTCGCGGTGGAGCCGTCGGCCGTCAGGACCTCGGGGTCGGCGGCGAGGGTGTCGGTGTGCCAAAGACGGGCTGGTCCGTGCTGGTGGGCCGCGACGACCTGTCGACCGTCCAGGGAGAAGAACAGCCGCTCCACAATGTGTTTGGGGTGGGCGTGGCGGGCCTGCACGGACAGTGCGATGCCGTCGACCGCCCAGAAGGCGGCGGAGCCGTCCCAGGAGCCGGTGGCCAGTCGGGTGCCGTCCGGGCTGAAGACGACGTCGATGACACCGCCGGTGTGGACCAGGGTCACCTGCTGGGACCGTGTCTCGAAGTCGACGAGAATAACGTGGGGACGGTTGTGATAGCCGATTGCGGCGACCCGACCATCCCGCTGCACAGCCACCTGCCACGACACCGGAGGACCCAACGCGTAGGCGGCCTCCGGGATGTCGGGTGGTGCGATGTCGCCGGGCCAGTCGAGGTCTGCCTCGAGGTGGACCTCCACCGGGGGATGCTCGCCGGAGAGATCGAAGCGGCGCAGGGTTCGTCCCTCGATCACCACGCTCCAGCGGCCGGTGGGATCCACGCCCACCCGCTTGTTCGGCGCGCCGGGGGACACCGACGCGGATGTGGGCTCCGGCTCACCGAGTGGTAGCCGGCTGACCTGGCCGTTGCCCAGCAGGGTGACCAGCTCGCCATTGTGGACGAAACGATGCCCACTGGGAAGGTTCATCACCTCCCGATGCCATAGCCCGCCGCGCACTGCGAGGGAGTGGGCCAGAGTGCGCCAGCCGGGGGTGCTCTCGGGGTGGGTCACCTCTCGGAGCAGCGCGGCGGCCAGTGTCGGCGGACTCCGGCGGGCTTGCAGCACCCGAAGCAGGTCGCGGGCGCCTTGTTCTGCGACGACCGCCTGGCTGCGTGCTCGGTCGACGCGCACGAGGGCGGTGGCTCCAATCACCATCACGACCACCATGGCGAGGGCAACGGCGGTCGCGATGCCCCGGTAGCGCACCAGGGCCCGACCAGCTTTCGACCAGACAGAGTAGCGGCGGGCCTTCACCAGGTGGCCGGCCCGGTAGCGGGTCAGCTCGGCGGCCAGCTCGCCGGCGTTGGCGTAGCGTTCGCGAGGATCGGCGCGTGTGGCCCGTTCTGCGATGCAGACGAGGTCGAGCGGGAGGCCCCGCCGTGGCAGGGGGGGCAGCTCACCCTGGTTCCGCACCTGCTCATGGGGAAGGGGGGTGATGCAGCCGCCCTTGGTCCTCCGCGCCGCGCCGGTGAGCAGCTCCCGGAGAATGAGACCGAGGGACCACACATCGGTGGCTGGCGACACCGGGTGATCGGGTCCGCCGGGTGCCTGCTCGGGGCTGAGATAGGCGGGCGTGCCCACCTTGCGGTGGTCCTCCCCCGGGGCGATGGGTCCGTTTCCCGAGTAGAAGCTGCGGAAGAGCTCGCCCGTCTCAGGCGACAGCCAGGCCACCCCCCAGTCGAGGAGCACGCCGGTGCCGTCGGTTCCCACCATGATGTTGGCGGGCTTGATGTCGCGGTGGACCACTCCCTTGTCGTGGGCGAAGCCGGCCGCGTGACACACATCGATGAGGGTGTCGACGAGACCGAGCCTTTCCTTGGGACCGTCCGCCTCTTCGATGTGGCGCGCGAGGGTATGCCCGTCCACCCGCCGCATTGTGTAGTACAGGCCCCCGTCCGCGGTGCGCCCCAGCTCATGCACAGGCACGATGTGGGGGTGGTCGAGCACGCCCGTGATGTGGGCCTCGCGGATGAAGCGGTCGACGGGGGTGGGGGGGGGCCCCCTGGGCGGCGGTGCCGTACCGGGCGACCTTGTAGGCTGACAGGGTCTTGCGGGCGACCACGCGCCGGAGGTGTTCGTCCACCACCTCTTCTACGACCCCCCAGTGGCCGGTGCCCAGCTCGCCCACTGCGACGTAGCGGCCCTGGGCTTCGGCGGCGACGGGCAGGTCGGGGAGTGTTCGAACCGCGTCTGGGCGCTCGCGGGGGGCCCAGCCCTCAAAGGTTCCGGTGTGGAGACCCTGGCCGGTCAGAGTGGCGTAGGCGTCGGCGAGGTCCAGCCCCGCGTCCATCAGCTCCATGCAGGTGGCGCGCTGGTCGGCGTGCAGCAGGCCGGCGGCCACCAGGGCTTCGACCGTGTCACTGGCGTCTGGCCGGTCGTCCATCCGTCAGCTCCGCTCGGTGACCTTGTCACCGGGATGGAGCAGCAGGTGGATGTTTCCGCAGCCGTCCGACAGCAGGAAGGGGCTGCGGATGTCCGCATCTCGGAGCTTCTGGCGCAGGGTTCCCAGGCGGGTATCCCAGCTCGCCCGCGGCTTGGCCAGCTTGTCAAACTTGTGGCGGCCCCACGCCGCTCGCCCGAGCGCACGCCAGGCCACGGGCTGGTTGACTTGCGCCAGCTCCGACACGATGCGGGCGTCGAGTCCGTTCAGCACCAAGGGGGGGCGGCCGAGCCGGTGAATGGTGACGATGTCATAGCTGCACTCAAGGTGGAGGAATTCGTCGCCGCCCTGGGTGTTGTCCACACTGGCCACCCGGATGGGCTCCCGGGACGCAAACCAGGCCAGGCCACCGACCTGCACCAGTGGCCCTTCGGTGAGGGGAATGGGGTGGCAACCGGCCAGTCGGCACCGCCAGTGGTCTTCGGAGGTCCAGAGGTGCATGGCTGCGTCAGGTCGGGTGCCTACCTCCACGCGTCCAGCTGGGCCTCCCAGGACCGAGTAGCGGCTGCGCACGAGAGGCACCCGGCGCGGCGGCACCCCCGACAGTCTGGCGGTCAGGACCCACACCTGATCGGGGAGACCGATGGCCTCCACCACGACCTGCATCTTGGGACCCAGCTCGATGGTTTGTCCCCTCACCAGGGTGACGCGCCGTTCGGAGCGACCCTCGACGACGAGAGGTCCACCGAGCCTCACCAGCTTCAGCACAGTGCCCCGAAGCGACACGAGCGCATGGGCTTCGGACACCACCGGGGAGTCGAGTCGGACCGCGGCGGACTGCATTCGCCCGACGATGGACCCCGGCGTGGCCCGCAGTCGCCGGCCATCGGGGGTGCGAAACACCACGAAAGGCACGATGGCAGCGCGACTCACGACCTCACGACCTCCCGTCCATTCGACCCAGATGAGATCCGCATGAGGTTCGCATCGGGAACTGGCGCGTCTACGGTGCGGTCCGACCCGGTGTTCCTCGAGCAGACCGAACCAGCGGTCCCCAATCCTCCGCCCTCCCGTGCTCCGCCCTCCCGTCCTCCGCCTTTCGGCGGTTGCCGCCCGGTCGCTTCCGTGGTGGGTGTCGACAGCCGCACGGCGCCCCGCATCTGTGGGAGAGGGCCCGTCCATCGTGCCTCCACCCAAGCCAAGGTGAACCTACCATGAGCCACCTCATCGTCAGTGACCTGTTGGAGACCCTCTTCTCCCCGGCGGAGCTCCTCCAGCTTCTCCGGACCCTGCCGCCCGCCTACCGTGCCATGGCCGAACAGCCCGAGCTCGACCAGACCCAGGTGTCCGTCCGTCGGCTCACGGGTGCCCTCGACCGCCGTGGCATGCTCGACGACGCCTTCTTCGAGGCCGTTCGCCGCGCCCGCGGACGCCGCCGTCTCGACATCGACCTTGCCGCCGAGCGCTACCGGGAGGACGTCGCCCGTACCCAGCGTCTGGCCAGCTCGCCGGCACAGGCACCCGTTCGAGACCGGGACCTGCAGGCGGTTCCCGACCACCTCCGGGCGCTCGCCCTCGACAAGCTCGCCCGTGGTCGCACGCTGTACCCGTCCCACCGCAACCTCGCGCGCGAGTGCTTCCGCGATGCACTCCGTCTGGTGCCGGGGTTCGGCCGGGCCGCCTTCTCGGAGGCGCTCACCGTATTCGAGCTGCGGCGCGACAAGGACCGTTCGGCGGCCATCGCCCTGGTGCAGGAGGCTCTGATGCTGGCTGCGGAGGGCGCGCGTCTCACCCGCGAGCCGTTCTACCGCACCTTGCTCGTCAACCTGATCGGGGAATGCCACCGCGCTCTGTTCCTGCTGCAGCCTGACACCTCCGTCGAGGTGCGCCTGGAGCACGCCCGGTCGGCCCTGTCCAGCTACGAACGCGCGCTGCAGGGCGACCCGAACCACCTCGTGCCCATCGCCAACGCCATCTTCGTGTCGGCGGAGGTGCTGCGGTCGGGCGTGTCTCTGTCCGAGACCGACACGCGGCGGTTCGTCGATGCCCTGCTGAGCGGACTGCGCCACATGAGGCGGGCGGCCTGGTCGGACCATCCGTCGGTTCGCAGCCGTCTGGCCGAGCTCACCCTCGGGCTCGAAAAGCTCCTGCCGACCGATCTGGTCGAGTCCCCCGCCGACCGACTCGAGCTTGGCTTCGAGCTGAAGTCGCTCCTTCGTACGTCTCGGGCCATCGCGGCACTGGACGACCTTGCGCTTCAACCGCCCCGACTTGGAGAACTCCGATGACCACCCCTTTGAACAAGCTCGCCCGTGTCGTTTGCATCGTCGTGGGACTCGCCGCTCCCCTTGCCGGATCGGCAGCGCCCACCGTCGACGCCGGTGTCCACCGAGAGGCATCCTTGGTGTGGCATCTGGACGTCAACGGCGACCCTGGCGTGAGCGGCGACCCCGGCGTGAACGGTGACCCCGGCGTGAACGGCGACCCGGGCTGAGCCTGCGGTCCCGACCTGGTCGCGGGTCGACAGGCAGGCGGATAGCCCCACTGAGGAGGCAGGATGTCCAGCTCCGCGTTCACGGCTCTGTCGGACCTCTTCGTCTCCATGTTCTCTGTGGGGGAGATGCGGCGCTTCGTGCGGTACGAGTACCCCGAGCTGTACAACGACATCGCATTCCAGGGCAGCCCGGCTTCGGTCGCCTTCGAGGTCGTAGCGACGCTCGACCGGGAGGGCGCGCTAGCGGGAAGCGACCTCTTCGACGCCCTGGTCCGCGAACGGCCGCGCCGCAAAGCCGAGATTCGGGCGGTGCAGGGGGCTGTCGCCGGGGCAAGTGCGCCAGACCGACCCGTGGCGCGCACCCCCCTCGGCGAGCTGCTGGAGCGCACCGTGACGCACCCGGGCGCCGAGTCGGGGTTGCTGCGACGGTTGGGTCTGCAGGGTGTGGAGGAGGACCTGCCACAAGGCGCTGGCATTGCCCGCGTCGAGGCCCTGGCCGCCGCCTTCACCCGGCGGGGGGTCGATCGCGACGAACAGCTCTACCAGGGCCTGCTGGAGGTCGCACCCGACCAACGGGCCACCATCTTCGACGCAGCTGTGGAGGTGCTGGGCCGTCCATTGGATGTCACGGTGCGTCCGTTCGGGGTCCGAAAGGCCGAGATCAGCAACTTCCGTGGAATCGACCGGCTGGAGGTCGACTTCGACGCCTCGACCTTGCTCGATGGCCGGTGGACCTGCGTGGCCGGCATCAACGGCGCTGGCAAGTCCTCGGTCGTGCAGGCCATCGTGTTGGCCCTCCTGGGGCACCCTCGGGTGATGGAGCTTGGCGACGGTCTGCTCCAGCGAATGCGCCGTCGGTCCCCGTCGATCCGCACCAGCTTCATCCGGCTCACCCTCGACGACGGCCGCGAGATCAGCCTGTCCATCGGCAAGAAGACCAGCGGCTCCGACGCGGGCTTCTGGAGTGAGCCCCACATCCCCATCCTGGCGTTTGGAGCCAGCCGCAACCTCATCGAGCGCGCGGAGGGAACCGAAAGCCCACACGGACTCGCCATCCGGAGGGTGCTGGGCCTGTTTCGGGCGGGGGAGAACGGACCCTCCTCCGACTCGCTGCTCGGCCTGTCGGACCGGGCCCGCGCCCATGGCCTTCTGCTGCTCCGACAGCTCGTCGATGTCGTCTTCGATGGCCAGCTCACCATGCTCTTCGAGACACCGCCACGTTTCCGGGTGGCAGGCGACCGGGTGGAGGCCCTCGACCTGCCCGACGGCTACCGCTCGGCCATCGCGTGGCTGGCCGAGGTCTGCTTCGCCTGGGCCGACCACACCCACGAACCCGACGCCAGGCTCGACGCCGTACGGGCCATCGTGGTCGTCGACGAGCTGGACCTCCACCTCCACCCGTCCTTGCAGCGAACGCTCGTCCCCCGACTGCGAAAGGCCCTGCCCGGGGTGCAGTGGATCGTCACCACCCACTCTCCCCTGTTGCTCAGCAGCTTCGATCGGAACGAATTGGTGCTGCTGGACCGAGATGAAGCCAGGGGCGTTCGTGTGGTGGACCGGCAGATCTATGGCTTCTCGGCCAACGAGGTCTACCGGTATCTGATGGGGGTCGAGCCCACCGCCGCGGCGCTCGAAGACCGGCTTGCGGTTGCCGCGGGCGGCGAGGCCGACCTGCTGGCCGAAGCTCTGCTGTCCTCGCCCACCCGGTCTGCCTCCGACGCACGGCGACTGCTCGCGCGGCGACAGGAGCTGCTGGCCGCCTTGAAGAACCGGTCGGACGAATGAGGAGCATCCGCGCCGGCACCCTCATCCCGCCCTCCTTGGCTGCCAACCCAGATGCACCTACTGGCGCCAGGCAGGTCCGGGAGCTGAGCGTGCGGCCCGGGTCCTTTCCCGCGCACTGGAACAAGCCCGATGCGCGGGGCCGGCTCTACGGGCGGCAGGGTCGTGTGTGTGCCTTTTGTGGCAGCGCCCTGAACTACAACGACCGCGGCGATGTGGAGCACTTTCGGCCGAAGAGCAAGGTACGCGGTTCGGAAACCCACGATGGCTACTGGTGGCTTGCCTACGACCTTCGCAACCTCATGCTCGCGTGTCGCCGGTGCAACTCCTCGTTGAAGGGCACCCGCTTCCCTCTGTTGGCCGACGAGACCCAGCGGGTGACGCATGGCACCCGCGCCAGCCTCTCCGCCGAGCCCCGTGCGTTGCTGCTGGCGCTGGAAGACCCCATCGAAGACCTCCTGGTGATCGAGCTCGACGACATCCTCTTCCGGGTCCACCCCAGCCCGGGCCTGGGCCCCATCGAGCTGCAAAGGGCCGAAGAGCACATCCGATTCTTCCGGCTGAACACGGAGCCCCAGCTGGTACGCGACCGGATGGCGGTGGTCGACCAGGCCCTCCAGCTCCTCCACGATGGCGCGGTGGACGACGTCCGGGCGGGAGCGGCGCCATTTTCTCCCCACAGCCGCGGCGTGCAGCTCGCCCTCGCCCTGGCAGGCATCGCTCCACCGTCTGCATTCGAGGCGCGGGTGCAGCTTCTTCGACAGCTTGGGGCAGAGCTGGAGGTCGCCGTTGAGTTGCGGGAGCTGGAGACGACGTCTGGACCCGCCCACAAGTTCATGCGCGAGGTCGGCGCTGCATTGGCGTGGATGGTGATGGATGCCCCCCTCACGGAGCAAGCGGGACTGCGGTCCGAGCTGGAGTCGTTGGGAGGCGGTGCCATTGTCGGCGTGGTCGACGAGATTGCGGCGGACCTGGGCCTGTAGGGGCACACGTCCATGGGACGGCACGCGCCCCACCGGTCGACCGGGATTGCGCGTTGGTGACGCCTCCCACTCCTCCGCCCAGGCGGCTACAGCCGCCTCCCAGTCCCATCGAGGCCCGTGCCCCCATGCGCTACACCGGCAAGCTCTACCGTCCCCCTTCCGAGGCCGACGCCTACATCCTGCAGGCCACCATCGGCTGCTCCTGGAACAACTGCACTTACTGCGACATGTACCGGGACAAGCCCCAGTACAAGCTCCGGCCGCTCCACGAGTCTCGTGAAGACCTCCAGATGGCCGCCCGCCGGTTCGGCCGCCGCGTCGAGAAGGTCTTCGTCGCCGACGGAAACGCCCTGTGCATGCCCATGGACCACTGGCTGCCCATCCTCGACGATGCCCGGCGCTTGTTTCCGCGACTCCGGCGGGTGTCTTGCTACGCGATGGCCAGCGATGTGCTGGAAAAGACCCCTCGAGAGCTCCAGACCCTCCGAGAGCGCGGGCTCCAGATGCTCTACATGGGACCCGAATCCGGTGACGAGGCCACCATGCGCCGCATCGCCAAGGGACCTCGTCCTGCTGATGCGTCCCGGGACTCCGACTACCTCTACCAGCAGCATGTCGACGCTGCGAAGAAGGCGAAGGCCGCGGGTCTCAAGCTGTCCGCCATCTTCCTGCTCGGCGCTGGTGGGACCGCCCGGAGCGAGGCGCACGCGAAGGCCTCGGCGCGTCTGGCAACCGAAATGGACCCCGAGTTCCTGGCCGCCCTGACGCTCACCGTGGTGCCAGGCACCCCCCTGTCCCGCACCAAAGACCGCATCGGCTGGGAGCTTCCGCCCATCGAAGGTCTGCTGTCGGAGCTGCGCACCTTCGTGTCCGAGGCGCGGCCGACCAACGCGCTGTTCCGCACCAACCACGCGTCGAACTACCTGCCGCTGGGTGGCCGACTGCCCCAGGATGGCCCGCGAATCGCTGCTCTGATCGATGCGGCGCTGGCCGGTGAGGTGCCGCTGCGGCCAGAGCATCGCAGAGGGCTGTAGACCTGATGGGAGTTGGGAAGAAGTCCCACCACGCCATCTCCACAGGCGCCGATCCAGAGCCCGGACAGTGCGCTGGTGGCGTACTCGGACTCGCCGATGTCATCGCAGTCGCCGAACCCCTCGGTCTCGCTTGCTCCGAGCTCACAGGCCACAACCACCACACACGGCGCATCTGGACTCCCGCAATGGCTCCCTGCGGGTCGTATCCGCGTTTGCGGATGTAGTGAGGGTATCCGCTCAGGGCTGTCCCGGTCAGGGCCCCGCACCGAGGCCTCCGACCGGCGGACCTACCGCCCGCTCGTCTCCAACACCACGAACTCCACCCGGCGGTTCTGATAGCGCCCGGCCTCGGTGCCATTTGTGTCCAGCGGGCGCGACTCACCGTAGCCCTTGGTCGAGAGCCGTCGCGACGACACGCCCTGGGCGATGAGGAAGTTGCGCACCGACTTCGCCCGGGCCCGCGACAGGCGCATGTTCACGCTGTCTGCGCCCACGCTGTCGGTGTGGCCACCAATCTCGATCTTGACGATGTCGGGGTTGGCCTCGAGGGCCCGGGCCACGTCGCGCAGCAGTCCGTAGGACTCGGGACTGATGGTGGCGCTGCCGGTCTCGAAGTTGACCCGCTCCAGGATCTCGATTCGGCCGCCCGCATAGTAGGCCCGGGTGGGGCAGCCGTTGGACCGCACGGGGTCGATCTTGGGGCTGATGGGCTCGGTGGGACACAGGTCGCGGTAGTCGGCGACGCGGTCGCTGTCGTAGTCGGGACAGCCGTTCGCATCCGGGCTGCCTGGACGCGACACGCACTCGTCGAGGTGGTCGGCCACCGTGTCGCCGTCGGCATCGGGGCAGCCATCGGCCGCGAGAATGCCGGCGTCGTCGGGGCAGGCGTCCTGGGCGTCGAAGATGCCATCGAAGTCGTTGTCCACATCGGGACATCCGTCGCGGTCCTCGTGACCATCGCGATCTTCGGGCTCGCTGGGGCAGCGGTCCACCACATCGGACACACCGTCGAGGTCGTCGTCGGGCTCGGGACAGCCGTCTTCATCCAGGAAGCCATCGGCGTCCTCGGGCGTGTTCGGACAGTCGTCTGCCATGCCGAAGATGCCGTCACCATCGGGGTCTCCGATGAGCCCAGCCCGGCGATAGGACAGCGCCATCGTGGCCCGGTACATCGGCGAGCCGGCGTCGGGGGCCATGCCGGTGGTGAGACCGACCAACACTGCAACGGGACGGTCCTGGCCGAGCACGCCGTAGGCGGTGGCTTCGAGCGGGTTGTTGAACAGCACCGTTTCTTCGGTGGTGGGTCCTGCGGGACGGGTGCTGATGATCTCGAGGCCGGCTGCGAAGTGCTCGCCCAGACGGGCGTTGCCGCCAAGTCCGACATCCACGGTGGCCGTGCCGTCTGCCGCGCTGCGCACCCCTGCGTTCGCCCGCCAGCCCAGGGTACCGTCCCCCGAGCCGATGGTGAAGGCTGCACCGGCTTCCACACCGTCGCTGGAGGTCTCCGCCATGGTGGGCACCTCGGCGAAGGGGGCGAGGCCGATGCCGAAGCTCCGGGTGCCGGGGAAGATGATGGGAATGGTGCCGCTGAGCTGGAGGTCTCCGAGGCCGTGGACCGACTGGTCGGAGGTGGCGATGGACGTCATGTAGGGGACGTCGGCCTCGAAGCGCAGCCAGTCGGCCACCGCGAAGCCGCCGCTCATGTGCACCGAGGACAGGCGCCGGTGTCCGTCGGGGAGGGCGAGGTATTCGCCGGTGGTGAAGGCGCCGCCGACAAAGCCGGCTCCACGGCCACCTGTGGCGGGATGGATGAGCTGAAGGGCGCCGGTGCCGTCGTGGGCACTGGGCGAGACCCGGAATTCGTCGCCGGTGCCCCCCACAGCGAGCGCCGTGGAGGGGAGGGCGGCCAGAAGCGCAGCGAGCATGAGGACGCGTGGGGTGTTCATCGTGCGCGCTCCTTCTTCCAATCGGTGCCACAGTTGGCCGGCTCAAGCAGCGGTGGACCGTGGACGAGGGAGGCGAAGTTGGCGCTCGGGGCGTACAGCGTGGTCTCTGGTCGCCCGTATCTGAGCTGAAGGAGGGCGGCGGTCTGGCCCCACACCACAGCGGAGCCGGTGTGGGTGGCATGGCCGACGAGGGCCCAGTCCTGGGCGAGGTTGTAGGCGAGGGAGCCCTTGAGCTCGTAGCCGACGTAGGTGCCCGGGTTGAGGTAGAGCGTGGGCTCGCCGACCACCTGCTGGGGGCCGACGCCCACGATGCCGCAGGCGGTGAAACGGGAATCGGGGTCGACGCCGAACAGTCCCTCGAGGCGCAACAAGCCCTGGTAGAAGGAGTCGGGCGTGAACATGCCCCCGCCACCGGTCTCGAAGCTGTCGACCTGCCGGTCGTGGTCCATCACCATCGCTTCGCCACCGAGCCACAGCTCGCGGTCTGCCTGCTGTCGAAGGGGCGCCCGGAACCAGCCGATGGCTTGCTCCCAGGCCACCATGCCGTCCTCACCGACGTTCTGGGACATTCCGATGCCCTGGGCCTGTCCCCAGCGCACGAGCCCGCCCAGCTCGCCCCCATTGTCGAAGCGAGTGGACAGCTTGCCGCCCACCCAGGTGTCGTGGACCCGGCCGAAGGCGTCGCCGGTGGTAGGGTCGGAGTCGGCCACCCAGGCGGCCAAGGAGTCGGTGACAGGCGCGCGCACGGTCTCGAATTCGCCGCGCAGGTTGTCGCCCACTGCCGCCTGCACACCGCCTGACCAGGTGATGTAGGGCTCCGCGGCGAGGCCGGCACCGGTGGGACTGGTGCCCACCCGACCCCAGGCGCCCCAGCTGCTGGCGGTGTTGACCGCGAGGCCGACGCTGCCGCTCGTGAGGGACAGGTCGTTCTCGCCGTCGCTCAGGCGCATCGGGATGGCCTCTCCCGACAGCCGGATGGGGCCGACCGGTGCCCACTCCACCGCGACCGGTGCGTACTGGGCCGACAGGTAGTTCTCGCCGGCCTGGCCGGGCCGGTTGGCGAGCCCGGCGCTCAACACTGCGCTGAAGCGGTAGGGGTCGCTGAAGTCCTTTTCGGCTTCTCCGACACTGGCCGACGGGAAGGTGGCCGGCACGTCTGGGGGATGGGGGGCGCCGGTGTCCTCGGGGATCTCCCGGCCCGACGGCAGGTCGTCGACCGGCAGCGGCTTGGGCGGGGGGACGGGGCTGCGGGTGCCCGAGGTCTTTGCGGCGACGCGGACCTCGTCGAGGGTGCGCCGGGCTGCCATCGGACGGCCCCGCGACGACTGGATCCGGGCGAGGGCGATTCCCACCTCGAGGTCGGCCCACTCGTTCCAGTGGTCTTCGAGCACCCGCTCTGCGCCGGCCAGGTCGCCCCGCGCCGACAGCGACTGGGACAGGCCGAGCGTGGCGCCTGTGTCGCTGGGCTCGAGGCCGCGGGCCGTCTCGTAGGCGGACAGAGCCCGGCCCGGACGACCGGTGTCGTTCCAGGCGGCGCCGATCATCACCCAGTGGCGGGCGACGCCGCTGCCGTACTCGCGGGTGGCCTGGTCGATGATCTCGTGGGCCACCGACTCGGGCTTGCTGTCGTAGGCGATGCGGGCCTCGTCGAGGCGTCCGGCCAGCTCCAGCGCGATGATCTCGTCTTCGAGCCAGTCCTCCCCGGACTCTGCGTGCGCGGCCTCGAAGAAGGGGATGGCATCGGCCGACCGGCGCTGCGCGAGGGCGCTGGCCTCCAGGGCGGCGAGGGCCCCGGGGTGACGTGGGTCGTCGGCGAGAACGGCGGCTGCTGCGGCATAGGCAGCGGCGGGATCGCCCTCGTCGAGCATCAGGGCGGCCATGGCCACCTTGAGCTCGGGGTTGGTCGGGTAGGTCTCGAGCTGGTCTTCGAGGATGCGGCGCGACAGCTCGGGGTTGCCGGACACGGCGGCTGCAGCGGCTTCCTGAATGGCGCGCTCTCGGGCCACGCGCTCGGCGAGGGCGATGTTGTCGGGGTGGGGCGACTGGGCGGACAGCGCGCCGGCCCGACGCTGGGCCTCGTCGTATTCGCCGCGGGCGGCCAGGGCGGCCACCACGCCGCGTTCGGCTTCGGTGAACTTGGGGTCGAGGGTGAGCGCCTCTTCGTAGTAGGCCTGCGCCGCGCCGTACTGCCAGCGCGACATATAGAGGCCGGCGAGGCCGGTGTAGAGGGTGGGGTCCTTGCGCTCGTCGAGGGCTTCCTTGTAGGCGTCGTAGGCACCGCGCACATCGCCGGCAGCCGCGACCTGGTCGGCCTCCGCCCGCCGCAGCGACATGTGGGTGCGCTCCCAGGCTTCCCGGGTGGCCGCCTCGGAGGGCTCGTCCATGTGGTCGAGCACCCAGCGCGCCCGGTCGGGCTGCTTGAGCGCGATGCGGGCGTTGACCTCCCCGAGCGTGAGCCAGGGGTCGTCGGGGTCGATGTCGCGGGCCTGGCCGTAGGTCTCTGCGGCCCCTTCGTGGTCGCCCATGGCGGACAAGGTGTCGGCGAGGCCGTGCAGCAGGGTGATCTCGTGGGGGTAGACCACGAGCAGCTGCTGGTAGCGGCGCTTTGCATCTTCATAGCGGCCGGCGGCGAGTGCCTGACGGGCGTCCTCGCTCACCTCCAACATCTCCAGCTCCCGCTCCAGGCGCCGGGTCATGGCGTCGGTGTAGCCGGAGCTGGCGAGCAGGGCGCGGGCCTCGTCGTGGCGGCCCTGGGTGCGCATCAGGCCGATGAGGGCCATGAGGGCCTGTCGGTTGCCCTTCGAGCGGTTCCAGGCACTGCGATAGGCGGCTTCTGCCGCGGCGGTCTGGCCGTCGTCCCACAACGCGCCGCCGAGACCGAGCAGGTAGAGCGTGGTGCCGGGATCCAAGGCGTGGGCGAGCTTGTAGCGGTCGATGGCGTCCTTGAGGTCGCCGGCCTTCTTCGACTCCTCGGCGGCGATGGACTGGTAGCGCGCCTCGTCGTGGAGCAGGGCACGCCAGCGTGCGGCCATCTCGACCTCGGCCAGGGACAGCTGCACGGCACGGGCTGCGCTGCGGGAGTCACCGGCCGACCAGGCGGCCCAGGTGTACAGCGACAGCCACTCGGGGTCCTTGGCGCGCAGCTCGATGTGCGGCTCCAGCACCTTCTGGGCTTCCGACGCCCGGTTCATGACGATGAGGTGGTGGGCCCAGGCGCGCACCACGAGGGGGTGGCTGCCGTCGAGGGAGCGGGCGCGGTCGAGGGCATCGGTGACCTCGGGCTCGCGAGAGTCGAGGTCGACCCGGGTGGCGATCTGCACGGCCTGGATGCTGCGGGCCAGAGGGTCGCGGGGGTCGGTGAGGGCATCCTGGGCCTCTTCGCCCCGGCCCACGCTGAGGTAGGCCTGGATGAGACCGTCTCGGTAGGTGTGGTCCCGGGGGTCGAGCTTGACGGCCTGCTGCCAGAGGCGCACGGTCTGGTTGCGGCGCCCCTGGGACTCCTCGATGCGGGCCTGGGTGGCGTAGAGGGCGGCCTGTTCGTAGGGGGCGCGGTCCTCCCGGGCACGGGCCAGCTCGAGGCTGGAGATGGCGGCCTCGGGGTAGTCCATCTGGACCAGAGCGAGGGCACAGGGGACCGCCGAGCGGGTGGACTTGCAAGCGGCCGGGACCTGCTCGGGACCCACGCGGATGGCTTCGTCGTAGCGGCCGAGTGCCATGAGCGCGGCGACCTCACCGTGCCACACCTTCGACGAGGACTTGCCTTCGCGCAGCACACGGAGGGCGACTTCGGGCTGTCCCATGCGCAGGTGACCCTCGGCGAGGGCGAAGCGGACGGCGTTGTCGTGGGGGTTGGTCTCGAGCAGGAACTCGAGCTCCTCGATGGCCTCTCGGCGGGTGGACGAGTGACGGATGGCCGCCTGGTTGGCCTTCACCCGCAGAGCCCGGGGGTCGACGCTCTTGCCGCCTTCGAGAACGATGGCGTAGGCGTCGATCCAGGGGGCCCTGGGCGCGCTGGTGAGCAGGTGCCGGTCGAGGCGGGACAGAGCCTCGGTGCGGGTGCGGGGGTCGCGGCTGGCGGCCACGAGCACGGCCACGCCCTCTTCCATGGTGGCATCGTCGGCCATCAGCTTGTCTGACAGCGCGAGGATGCCCCAGGGGTCGGCGGGGTCGGTGGCCCTGTCACCGGGGGGCGGGGGGGGACCAGATGAATTCTATCGATGCAGGTGAAATTGCTGTGGAAGGGAAGATCATAACAACTACTCCACTACAACAGACAATTGATTATCTTCGTCTTCTTCATCCTCGGTTGCGACTTCCAAGATATCGTCTCCATCCAAAACGTCCATGAAATTGACCACCCGCGTGGGCTCATAATTTTCAAAAATTGCGGCAAAACTACCATAACAAACGTGTCAAAGTCGTCAACGACACAATTCTATGTGTTAACCAGCATGAAATATTCAAGTAACATACCTGTATCTAATAAAAGGCACCATGCCATTGCTGATTGTTCGTGGTGACATCCGTCGCGGGCGCCGGGCCGCTGCATCCGCCGAAGTGGCGTCTGGTTGATACACTTGTCTTTCGTTGACTTGTTCAGCCGTTTTCTGAGAAGTGCCGATCGCAGTTGACGTTGTGGTGATAGCATCGGGTTGCTCAGACTTTGCTGTTGCGGGCGTCCCAAGTGACCCAGCACTGGTCACGCTGCTAACACTTCCAATTCGACCGAACCTTGCCGCTTGCAAATACGTTTGAACGCACAGTGCCAGGTGGTCTTTCCGCTCTTGCTCCTGCAACTGCGTTAACCTTGCGATCTCTTGCTTGAGAAATTTCATTTGTTTCTGAGCATTCGCACGGTCACGCCGTTTCGTTGGCTCG